>FWPV01002343.1_pt1 | contig 47002 bp, 46 predicted proteins | sample 2228371 | NCBI WGS metagenome assembly FWPV01 (sample SAMEA103939776, study PRJEB20133) | metagenome | reverse complement strand
GCCGCCGCCGTGACGTTCGAGAGCGCGATGGCGTACCACGCGCCGACTGCGCCGAAAGCGAGGACGACCACGAGCAGGAGGGCGATGACGAGGTTTTGCATAAGCCCAATCGGGCACACGGTCACCGCCCACGGGCACGCGTAGCAGTGGAGCCCGGGGTAAAGGAGATGGGTCATGCCGAGGCCGGCCACCCCCAAAAAGGCCAGCACCAAGCCCAAGATTTGGGTCCCACGGCGGAAGTGGCGGAGCTTCATCGGGTCACCTTGCGAATTTCCTCAAGGAGGCGGGCCTCGATCCCTTGAGCGCCGAACAGCACTTCGGAGCTGCCTGCGACCACCGTAGCCGGGACCACCAGCCGACCGGAGCGCCACACCCCCGCGGCCTCCGCCCGCGCAGTCTCCACCTCCGCGTCCACAAACTCAAATTGGATCAGGCTGTTGAATTTGGCCATCTCCTGCACGAGGTCCTTCACGTACGGGCAGGACTTGCACCACACGGTGTAAAACACCGTGATGCGCACGGGCTTGTTCACCGTAGCGAGCACGGCCTGGGCCGTGGGCGACAAGGACACTTTGCGGCTGGGCGTGGCCTCAAGTCCCACGCACGAGGTGCACAACGTGCTTCCCACGCGCTGGGCCTGCCGGCTCTGACCTCGCATGACCCCCAACGCGAGCGTCACCGCCCCCACCACCACGAGAAGCACGAGGACGACGCTCAACAGGCGACCACGTATGAACCACGCTGCTACCAGCCCCACCACGAGCAAGACCACGATCCAAACCGGGCTCCAAAGGCCGGAGCTCGCGGATGGGGCGGCTCCCAGCGCCCAACGCAGCTCCGCTTTCTGCACCATTTGGAAACAGGAGTCGTCGATGCAGTAGTGGTACACCACGTGCAGTTGGCTAGGGGAAAGCTCGGCGGTGAGGTCGCCCGCTTCGAGGGCCAGGGTGACGGTGCGTTCGCCGAAAGGCGGGATCGAACCCACCTCCACCTCCGCAGCTTTGAGGTTGGAAGGCAGATTTTGCACAAAGACCCGGACCTCCTCGGCCTCGTACGCCTCGGTGTTCACCAGCACCACCTGCAGCGTGCTCTTCTGTCCGGAGACCACCCCCACTTGGGCCGGGACCTTGATCTCCAAGATGGGCTGCGGTGTGGTGGGGAGGACAACTGCGGGCGGGGAGGGCTCGGCGGGGGCCACGGGTTGCCCTTCGGCCAGGAGTTCGGCTACCCGGGCCGCCAGCTCCTCGCCGTGGAGGTCGCGGTAGCGGATGCGGCCCTGGCGGTCGAGAAGGTAGGACGTGGGGATTTGGTACACACGGTACAGCTGCGCCAGCGAGTTGTCCCACTGTTTGCCCTCAAAGGCCACGGGCCAAGGGATGCCGTAGGACTCGATCACCCGCTGCAGTTCAGAAGCGTGGATATCGAGGCTCACGCCCACGATTTCAAACCCGTCCGCGCTGAACTTTTTGTACAGCGTCAGGAGCGAGGGCAGCTCGTTCATGCACGGCCCGCACCACGTGGCCCAAAAGTCGAGGAGCACCACGCGCCCGCGGAAGTGGGACAGGGCCAAGGTTTGGCCGGTGGCAAAGGAGCGGAACTGGAAGTCGGGGGCGGCATGGCCGGGGATGAGGGCCACTTTGGGCGGCACGAACACCGTAGGCGCCAGCTGCACCCACCGGCCGTCGGGCGCCACCCGCGACAGGCGAAAACTTTTGTTCCCCACAGTGAAAGCCTCGTCGAAGGCGAACCGCTCGTGGCCGTCGGGGTCCCCATACAGCACTTCATCGCCGTCCACGTCCACCACGTAGAAGTCGCCCTTGGACCCGTACACGCCGTCCAGGTCCCCGTCGACCAACGTGAAAGTGTGGACCCCACCCTCAAGTTCCAGGGCCCCGCGGCGGGGTGCTCCACCGAGGAGGAACACGTACCCCCGCCCCTCCGGCCACAGCACAACGACGGGGTAAGCGTAGGGTTCTCCACCAGCGGGTTCGGCCTGCAGGTTGAGGCTCCAAGTTAGCCCTCCAGAAACGGGTTGGCCGCGCAGGGCCTCGTCAGCGGTCAACTTGCGGTCCCGGTTGCGGTCCACCCACAGTTGGACCTCGCCGGTGGCGAGGGCCCCAAGAAGGAGGGTGTAGCGGGCCTGCCCAAGCGCCACCTCTCCCCACTGGCTGAGGGCCAAGGTCGTGCCCTCGAGCTTCACATCTTGCGCGGGCGTGGGCTTAAGCCTCAGCGGAACCAGGGCTTGCGCCCACTGGCCCACACTTTCGATCGAGACGGGCTGCAAACGGATCTCTTGACCCTGAGCCAACCCGGCCAGGGCCAAAGCCAACAGCGCAATCCACCTCATGGGCTTCCTTTCTGAAGCTTGTCCGCGGCGCGGTGGAGGCGGAACGCCACCAACTCCGGTCCGGCCAGGGCCAACACCTCAAACAAACTCGGGCCGACACGGGAGCCGGTGACCACCACGCGCATGGGCAGCGCCACGTCCTTCAAGGGCCGCCCCAGGGAAGCCAGCACCTCCCGCACCGCACTTTCCATCGCCGCAGGGCTGGAGTCGCTCAGCTGCTCCATCCTGCGGGCCAAGGCTTCAAACGCTGGGGACAGCTCGGCCCTGAGGAGCTCCTCCCCTTCAGGGGGGATGGGCACTTCACCGGGGAAGAGAAACCGCGCGGCGTGGGCCATGTCCACCAGCGTCCTGCTGCGGTCGCGCAAAAGCTCAGCGGCCTGCACCAGCTTGGCTTCGCCCAGCGCCGCCACCTGCTCCGGCGTGGCCACACCCGTCTCCACAAGGTACTTGCGCAGCAAACCGGCCAGCTCCTCCGGGCTTTTGCGCTTCATCCACGCGTGGTTAAGCCAAAGAAGCTTGGTTTCGTCGAACACGCTGGCCGACTGGCCCACGTCGGGGAGGTCGAAATAAGCGATGAGCTCCTCTCGGCTGAACACCTCTTGATCGCCGTGGGACCAGCCCAACCGAGCCAAGAAGTTCACCAACGCCTCGGGCAAAATCCCGTTCTTTTCGTACTCCAACACCGACACAGCCCCATGGCGCTTGGAGAGCTTGGAGCGATCGGGACCGAGGATGAGGGGGATATGGGCAAACAGGGGCATGGGCCAGCCCAAGGCCTGGTAGATGAGGATTTGCTTGGGCGTGTTGTTGAGGTGCTCATCCCCGCGGATCACGTGGGTAATCCCCATGTCGTGGTCATCCACCACGCAGGCGAAGTTGTAGGTGGGGGTGCCATCGGAGCGGAGGATGACCAAATCCTTAAGCTCGCGGTGCTGAAACCGCACGTCCCCAGCCAGGAGGTCGGGCACCACGGTAGTCCCCTCCTTGGGCACCCTAAACCATACGGCCCCTTCGTGTTCGTAAGCTGCGCCGCGGCGCAGGAGCTCCTGGGCCACGGCCCGATGCACAGAAAACCGATCCGTCTGGCGATAAAACTCATCCCAATCAAGCCCCAGCCAGCGCAGGGAAGCGATGATCTGTTCGATGGCTTCCTCCGTGGAGCGGGTGCGGTCGGTGTCCTCGATGCGCAGGATGAACGTGCCGCCGTGGTGGCGGGCGAAAAGCCAGTTGAACAAAGCTGTCCGTGCACCGCCCACGTGGAGATATCCTGTGGGGCTGGGCGCAAACCTCACACGCACCTTGTCCATAAGGGGCCATTGTACCGGTGGGCCTCCCCACCGCCCAACACTTTTGCCCATCGGCAAAGCCGCGGCTATGCTTGGGGCGGAATTCCCAAGCCGGACAGGAGGACGCCCATGGTCGTAGGAGCTTATGTGTTTATCCGCTGCCGGGGGGCTGCCGAAGGAAGGGTAGCCGAAATCATCCGTCGCAAACCCCACGTCAAACGCGTGGACACCGTGTTCGGCGACTACGACATCATCGCCTACCTGGAGTTCGACCAGCCGCCCACCAGCTTCTCCGTAGCCGATCTGCACCACTTCGTCACCGAGGAAATCCGCAAGGTCGAGGGCGTCTCCTCCACAAGCACCCATATCGTCACCGCCCATTTTGAGGCCGAGCCGGAAAAGAAAGAGGAAGCATGAAACGCGACCTGGTGAGCTTTTCCGACTGGACAACCGAAGAAATTTGGGAGGTGTTGGAAACCGCAGCCCACCTCAAGCGCGAGCTGCGCGCCGGTGTGGACCACCAGCACATCCTGCGCGGCAAGACCCTGGCCATGATCTTCCAGAAGCCGTCCCTGCGTACACGGGTGTCGTTCGAGGTGGGGATGACCCAGCTGGGCGGCCACGCCCTGTACCTCGGGCCCGAGGACATCAAGCTCGGAAAACGGGAAACCACCGAAGACATCGCCCTCAACCTCTCCCGGTTTGTGGACGGGATCATGGCCCGGGTGTTCGGGCACGAAATCGTGGAGGAGCTGGCCCGCTACGCCACCGTGCCTGTGATCAACGGCCTTTCCGATTCCTTCCACCCCTGCCAGGCCTTGGGGGACATGCTCACCATTTGGGAGAAGAAGCGCCGGCTGGAGGGATTGACGCTCGCGTTCATCGGCGACGGCAACAACGTGGCCAACTCCCTTATCCAGGCCTCGGCCAAGCTGGGCTTGCGCTTCCGAATCGCCTGTCCACCCGGCCACGAGCCGCTGGCCCAGGTGGTGGAAGAGGCCCGCCGCTGGGGCGCCGACGTGCAGATCCTGCACGACCCACGCGAAGCGGCCCGCGGGGCCGACGTGCTGTATACCGACGTGTGGACGAGCATGGGCCAAGAAGCGGAAGCCGAGGAGCGCCGGCGCAAGTTCCAGGGGTTCCAGGTCAACCTCGACCTCCTGCGCCTGGCCCACCCCCAGGTGTTGGTGATGCACTGCCTTCCCGCCCATTACGGCGAGGAGATCACCTACGAGGCTTCCCGCACGGCCCATTCGGCCATTTTCGACCAGGCGGAGAACCGCTTGCACGCCCAGAAGGGTCTTCTGGCCCTGCTTTTAGGGCGGTGAGATCTTGCCCGCCCGGCCGGAGGGGATGCCTGCAACAACGTTTCAGGGCCTGGCCCGCGCTATGTTCCGTCACTACCGCGCGGGTCAGTACCACGAAGCCCTGGCCGTGGCGGAAGAGGCGGCATCCCTTTTCCCGGAGAAGAGGGCCCAAACTGCATTTTGGGTCGCCTGCCTGAAGTGCCGGGTGGGGCAGACCGACGAAGCCCTCCATGTGTTGTGGGCGGCGCGGCGCCAGGGGTGCTGGTGGGGCAAGCATTCCCTGCAGGACCCTGACCTCGACCCCTTGCGGGAGCGAAAGGAGTTTCAAGCTCTGGTGGAGGAGTGCGGTCGGGCCCAACAGGAAGCCCAGGCCCGCGCCGAGCCAAAGGCCCTCGTCCATTTACCTCGCGGGACGCCACCTCCCTATCCACCTCCCTATCCACCTCCCTATCCCCTTCTGGTCGCGCTGCACGCCCATGGATCCACAGCCGAAGAGTGCGCGCGCTATTTCCGGCCTGCGGTGGAACTGGGGTGGGCGGTTGCCGTTCCCCAAGGCACCCAGCTGGAATGGGAGAACGCCTTCTCTTGGCATGACCGTGAGAAAGCCGAGGGGGAGATCGCCGCGCTTTTCGCGCGCGTCCGCCAAGATAACCCTGTGGACGGCCACAACGTGATCCTTGGGGGAATTTCCGCAGGAGGGGCCCTGGCGATCCGGATGGCCCTCCAAGGTGCACCGGTGTCCAGCGCGGGATTCCTTGCGTTGATCCCCGCGGTGCGGGATTGGGCCCCGTGGCTGCCGCTCCTTGACCAAGCGGCCCGTCGCGGCTTGAGGGGGTGGGTGCTCACAGGAGAAGAGGATCACTTCCTCCCCGAGGTGCGCCACCTCTGCGCGCAAATGGCCAAAAGCGGGATGGCATGCGCGCTCGAGGTCGTCCCAGGGCTCGGCCATGAACTTCCCGAAGACCTTCCGCAGCGGCTCAAGCGCGGTCTGCGGTTCGTGGCCGGCGACTAAGCGGATCCGCGCGCAGACTTCAGGGCCGCGACAGCCTCGGAAAGTGGAAAAGAGCGGGACGCTCCGGTTCGGAGGTCTTTGAGGGTGACTTCGCTGCGGGCCAGTTCGTCCGGACCGAGAATTAAAGCGAACCGGGCCCGCTTGCCCGCCACTTCCATCATCTTGCGCAAGGAGCGGCCCATATAGTCCATGTCCGCGGAAAGCCCGGCGCGGCGCAAGCGGGCCAGAAGCTGCACCGCCGGCCGCTTGGCCTCGGCCCCGATGGGCACCACGTACCCATCGAGCTCAGGTTGGTTCGGGACGAGCGAGGCCCGCTCGCTGAGCACCAAAATGAGCCGCTCCATCCCGCCGGCAAATCCCACCCCCGGCGTCGCCGGCCCGCCCAAAACCTCCACCAGGTCGTCGTACCGCCCCCCACCGAGCAGGGCGTCCTGGGCCCCCAGCGCTTGGGAGGCCAGCTCGAACACCGTCCGCGTGTAGTAGTCCAGGCCTCGCACCAGCGTGGGATCCTCTTCGTGCGCCAACCCCAGGTCGTCGAGGAACGAAAGGACCTGGGCGAAGTGCTGTTGGCAGGAGGGGCAGAGGTATTCCGTGCTGCGGGGCGCGGCACGGGCCAGCTCCCGGCAAACGGGTTCCTTGCAATCCAGGATACGCAGCGGGTTTTCTTCAAGCCGGCGCTGGCAGTCGGCGCACAGCTCCGCCGCGTGCGGTACAAAATAGCTTCGCAGGGCCTCGCGGTAGCGGGGCCGGTCCTCCCGACAACCGATGGAATTCACGCGCAAAAGAAGGGTCTCCCGCTCCAGGTCAAAGGCCTCCATCAGGTGCCAGGCCAGGGCCATGACCTCCGCGTCCAGCGCGGGATCGAGGGAGCCCAACGCTTCCACGCCGTATTGGTGGAACTGGCGCTGTCTGCCCATCTGCGGCTTTTCGTAGCGGAACATGGGGCCCAAGTAATACAGCTTGGCCACGCCGCCCTGGGCGTGCAGGCCGTGCTCGATGTAGGCCCGCACCACCGAGGCCGTGGCCTCCGGCCGCAAGGCCAGCTCCAAGCCCTTGCGGTCGGGAAACACGTACATCTCCTTGTGCACCACCTCGGTGGCCTCGCCCACCCCCCGGGCGAAAAGCTCCGCCCGCTCCACCACCGGCGGACGGATCTCCTTGTACCCGTAGAGGGCAAACACCTCGCGGATTTTGGCCTCCACGGCCTGCCAAACCCGTGCCTCCTCGGGCAGGATGTCGCGCATGCCGCGCACGCCCTCAACCTTCACTGTGCCGCTCCTTTCGAGGGAACTTTATCCGGTTGCCGGGAGGCGCTCAGGGCCGGGCAGAGCGAGCCGAGCCCGGGCAGCCGGGGCAGTCGTCCCCAAACCGGGGACAGCGCGTGCAGTCGGCTCCGCAGGGGCTGAGGTCGTCGGCGTCGTCAACCTCCCGGGGCTCTAAGCGGGGCGGGTAGGCCGGCGCATCGGTCTCGTACACCGCGGCCTGGACCAACCCCATCGTCCCCTCGGGGTCCTCAACCACGCTGCGCAACCACCACCGTCGCTCCGGAGGAAGGGCGAACACGCCCACCACAAAATTCCCAAACGCGGCGATGAAGTACACATAGGGGCAAGGGGCGAACATGTGCGCCACCTGCTGGGCCACCTCCGGGTTGGGCGCCTGGCCCAGAAGCAAAAAACACCGGGTCATGGGCGATTGTTCCACAGGCCAAACAGCTCGTCCAACGCGGGCCTGAACCGCTCGGCAAAGTCCCGGGTGGTTTTGGGCTCGGGCTCGTTGAGCACGGTGACGTAGGGCACCTGCACGCCTTGCACAGACAGGTAACCGGAGCGGCCCGTGGCCAAGTTCTTCCAGTCGTCGACCAGGTAGGTGCGCTCCATTTCCTCGCGGGGCACGGAGTGGGTGAGGAGGCCGTCGCGGTGGTCCCGATCGTAGCGGGCCACGTTCCGCCGCCATGATTCCTCAAACGAGACGTCGAGGTACAGGATGGCGCCTTGGCGCAGCACTTCGGGGCTGAGAAGCTCGAGGGCCCGTCGGTAGCCTTGGGGCCCGCCACGGGAGAACTCCACCAGCACAGTCTCTCCCGGTCCTGCGGGCTGTTTGGCCACGGCGTCGTTGAGGGCGAGGATGAGGAAGTTCCACAGGTGGTCGTCGGCCACGGCGTAGTTTTCCCCGCTGCGACGGGAATGGAGGCGGCCCCGGCCCACGGCCTCCCAGCGGTCGTCCTCTACGAACTTCTGCCACAGAATGGGGAAGTCGTCGAGCACGCGCAGCTTGCCCAAGTGGTAGTGGCGGACGCGGGTTCCCGGCTCCAGCCCCTGCAGGAACTGGATGAGTTCGGACTTGCCCGAGGCGGGTCGGCCGAGAAGCACGAGGTAGGGCAGCACCCGGTCGACCACGTGCGGCCGGTACGCCAGGCCGAGCACTTGGACAAGGTCATGCAGCACCTCGTGGGGAGGGCGGTCGGCGTCCAGCACCACCACCCGGCTTCCCCGCTGCTCGTGCCACCGCACAAGCCAGTCCCGCATGGCCTCCAAAACGTGGGGCTGGACCATGTACCTGGGGTCGCCACGGGCCTGTTGGCGGAGCCCGCTCACCTCCACGGGCGCTTCCAAGCGCACAAAAAGCTCCGGCCACAGGATCTTTTTTTCCAGGCGGGCGAACTCGGCGAGGAAGAAGCTGTCGCCCAAGGCGGCGGAGTAGGCGGCATGAACGGCCAGGTGGGATTCTTCGACCACGGTGCGCCCCTGGGCGAGGGCCTGGCGGACGAGGGCTTCGCGCGGCGGACGCCTTTCCCCAAGGCGTTGGGCCAGGGGGTGTCGGTCGCGGAAGAGGTCCAGCCCATCTTGCTCGCAGACCTCTTTGACGAGCTCGGGCAGGACCAGGACGGTGGTGGGGTAGTAGAGGCGGAGGGCGGACAACAGCTCGCTTTTGCCCAACGCGGGCCAACCTTCGACGGCGACGTACATGAAAAATGGGCGGAGGAGGACTTGAACCCCCGACTTCTCCCCTGTGAAGGGAGCGCTCTACCAGCTGAGCTATCCGCCCGGTGCGGGGATATTAGCGGTCCGGCAGCATCCCCGCAAGGCGGCCATCCGAGTCTTAAGCCAGCGGGTGAAGGGCTGATTTTGGCCGAGCCACCCGCTTGAGGTCGCTTACAGCTCGGTTTCGGCCTCCAACACAGCGGCCAACGACTCCCCTTCCTTGCGGCGCGTGATCTCCACCAGCCCCAGCTGCGTGATGTCGATGAAATCGGCAGGCACGCGGTCCTTGCGCAACTCCTCCTTGAGGACCTCGATCACCTTCTCCTTGTCCTCTTCGCGGGCCATGTCCACAAAGTCGACCAGGATGATGCCGGAAATTTTGCGCAACCGGAGGATACGGGGGATCTCCCGGGCCGCTTCCAGGTTGGTGTTCAAAATGGCGGCATCTTGGTTGCGGTGCCGCACGTCGGAGCCGGTGTTGACGTCGATGGCGGTGAGGGCCTCCGTTTCGTCCACCACAAGGAAGCCCCCGGTTTTGAGGGGAATCCGCCGCTGCAACGCCTCGCGCAGTTGGCGCTCCACGTTGTAGCGCACAAAAAGTGGGATCGTACCCCGATAAAGTTTGACCCGCCCCCGCAGCCGCTGCAGGTGCAGGTAGCCCAAGAAGTCCAAGATGGATCGGTACTCCTCTTCGTCGTCCACGATGACGGAGTCGATGTCGTCCAGGAACCGATCGCGCAGGATGGTGCGCACCAAGTCCAGCGGCTCGTGGAGGAGCTTGGGCGGGGTCACGGTCTCGGCTTTCGCCTGAATCTCTTGCCACAGGGAGCGCAAGTAGCGAAAGTCGCGCTCCAAATCTTCTTTGGAGGCGGTAAGGGCGGCCGTGCGGGCGATCAGCCCCTCCTCCGGCCCCTTGAGCTCGTAAGCCAACTGCTTGAGGCGGCGGGCCTGGGTGCCGTCCACGCGGCGGGAAACCCCAACCCGGTCCTCGGTGGGCAAGTAGACCCAGTACCGGCCGGGCAAGCTGATCTTGGTGGTCCCCTGCGGGTTCTTCTTGCCCACCCCCTCCCGCCTCACCTGGATGAGGAGGGCCTCCCCAGGCCGCAACACCTTTTGGATGGGCACCGTCCCCCGCCAGGGCTCGAACCCCTTGGACAGCAGGATCGCATCGTTGATTTCGTGCTCGGAGAGGAACAGGGCTTTGGGCTCGCCGACCTGGACAAACGCCGCTCCCATCCCCGGCAGCACCGTCTCCACTTTGCCCTTGTAAATGTTGCCCACCAGGGAGCGGCGGCCCGGGATTTCAAAAAACACCTCCACCAGCTGCCCCTGTTCCAGAATGGCCACCCGCTTTTTGGGGCCGTGCGGGGTGGCCTCCACCGTGATCAGAATGTGGTTCCCCTTAATGGCCTTGCCCTCCCCAGGCGGGAAGCAAAGCGGACTCCGCAAGGGGCAGCGAATCTTTCCCTCGTGCGCCACGCTACCCCGGTCCGCTCATCTCCCCGCACCTACGCCATCACCAGCTTTCCCAAATCGGCCACTTCCAAAAACAGCTCGGAAATCTCTTTGAGGAAACCCAAGCGGTTCTCGCGGACTCGCCCGTCCTCGCACATGACCAGCACGTCGTCGAAGTACCGGTCGATGGGCGCCTTCAGCCGCAGGAGGGTGCCCAGCGCCTGGCGGTAGTTGTGGGTGGCGAGGGCTTGACGCACCGGGGCCTCCACCTCCCGGTACGCCGCGTAAAGGGCCCGCTCCGCCTCCTCCACAAACAGGGCGGGGTCGTAGCGGCGCGCAGCGTGGTCCTTGGTGATGTTGCGCACGCGGCTTAAGGCCACAGCCAACGCCTCAAGGTCCGCCGAACCGCGCAGCTCGGCCAGCGCCTGGGCCCGCTCCCACACGCCCAAGAAATCCCCCCGCGGCGGCGAGAGCACAGCCTCCACCACGTCATGCGGCACTCCCTGCTCCAACAGCAGGCCCCGCAACCGGTCCACCAAAAAGCGTTTCACCTCTTCTGTACCACTTCCCGAGGGAAGCGCAGGGTAGAGGTGGGCCAAGCCATCCAGCAGTTGGAAGAGGTCGATCCGCAATTTTTTCTCCACGATCAAGCGGACGACCGCGGACGCCCGGCGGCGGATGCCATACGGATCGCGGGACCCTGTGGGCATCTCGCCGATGCGAATGGAACCGGCCACGAAGTCCAGCTTGTCGGCCAAACTGAGCAGGGCGCCCAACAACGTTTCGGGAAGCTCATCGCCCCGGGCCGTGGGCAGCACGTGCTCCTCCACCGCCCGGGCCACCTCCTCGGGCTCCCCATCCAGGCGGGCGTACAGCCCGCCCACCACACCCTCCAGCTCGGGGAACTCCCGCACCATGACCGTGCTCAGGTCCGCTTTACACAGGTACGCGGCGCGGTCCAATTTTTCGGCATCTAAACCCAGGGCGGAGGCAAGGGCGCGGGCGTAGGCGCGGATCCGTTCCACCCGGTCCAGCACCGTGCCCAGCCGCGCTTCTTGCACGATCATCTTGAGGTCGGGCACGCGGTCGGCCAGACGCTGAGCGCGGTCCTGCTCGAAAAACAGCGTCGCGTCGCGTAGGCGAATCCCTACCACCCGTTCGTAGCCGCGCTGCACCCCCGGCCCTCCCACACCCTCGGCGATGCCCAAAAACTGCGGCGCGATTTCCCCGCCACGCACAAACGGCAAGAACTTCCCCTCTTCGTGGAGGGCGGCGATGATCACCGGCCGGGGCAGGTGCAAATACGCCTGCGGGATCTCGCCCACCACGGCCACGGGCCACTCCACGCTGCCCAAAAGCCTTTCCCACAGCTCAGCGTCCAGCTGGGCGTGGATGCCGTACTCGGCCTCCACGCGGCGGATGGCCCGGCGGATCTCCTCCCCCCGCTCGTGGGGGTCCACCAGCACGTGGGCCTGACGCAGAACCTCCACGTACTCCTCCGGCCGCGCAAGGGAAATGGGACCTGGGCTGAGGAACCGGTGTCCCCACGTTGCCCGCCCGCCCACCACATTCCCCAAGCGGACAGGCACAGCTTCTGAACCCCATAGGCACACGATCCAGCGCAATGGGCGCAAGAACGTCAAGCCCGCGTCGTCCCAGCTCATGCGTTTAGAGCACGGCAGCGAGCGGAACGCCTCGCTGAGGATTTCGGGCAGGAGCTCGGCAGTGGGCCGGCCAGGGGTTTCCACGCGCAGGTACAGGTACTCCTTCTCACCCACTTTTTTGCGGAAAAGCTTATCTGGAGGGGCATTGTAGCGGCGAAGGAAGCCCTGGGCCGCAGGGGTGAGCTGGCCTTGAGCGTCCAGGCCCTGAGCCACCGTGGGCCCGCGCACCTCCTCCACCAAGTCGTCCTGCTTCTCCGCCACGTCGAACACGAGGAGGGCCAGGCGGCGGAGGGTCCAAAACAGCTGGGCGGAACCATAGCCAATGCGGGCCTGCCGCAGGCCGGCCAGGAACGCATCGCGGAAGCTTTCGGCCAGCGGTCCCGCTTCCAGCGCGGGAAGGTCTTCCACCCCAAGTTCAACGAGCAGGTTGGGCATCTTTCGCTTCAATTTGGGTCAAATACAGCTCGGCGCAGGCCCGCGCCAGGGCCCGCACACGGCCAATGTAGCTTTCCCGCTCCGTGGTGGCCAACGCCCCCCGGGCGTCCAACGTGTTGAATAAATGGGAGCAGTGCAGGGTGTGGTCGTACGCCGGGTACACCAGGCCCGCTTGCAAGCACGCCTTGGCCTCGGCCTCCGAGAGGTCGAACATCGCCCGCGCCCGATCCACCGACGCCTGCTCGAAGTGGTAGATGCTGAACTGCCGCTCCTTCTCTTTCCAGATGTCGGCGTAGGTGAGCCCGTCCGTCCACACCAAATCCAGGGCGGACTCCACCCCCTGCAAGATCATGGCGATGCGCTCAAGTCCATAGGTCAACTCCACCGAGACCGGGCGGAGGTCCAAGCCCCCCATCTGCTGGAAGTAGGTGAACTGCGTGATCTCCATGGCGTCGAGCCACACCTGCCAGCCCACGCCCCACGCCCCCAAGGTCGGGGACTCCCAGTCGTCATGGGAAAACTTCACGTCGTGCTGCCGCAGGTCCAACCCCACTTCGACCAGGGAACCGAGGTAGAGGGCTTGGATGTCCGCCGGCGGGGGTTTGAGGATGACCTGGTATTGGTGATGTTTGCCGAAGCGGATGGGGTTTTCCCCGTAGCGGCCGTCAGCCGGCCGGCGGGAAGGCTCGACGTAGGCCACACGCCACGGCCGCGGCCCCAACACCCCAAAGAACGTGGCGGGGTTGAACGTACCCGCCCCCTTTTCCACGTCGTAGGGGTCCATGATGGCGCACCCGTGGCGGCGCCAGTAGTCGTGGAGGGCCAGCACCAAATCTTGAAACCGCTTCACTTCCCCGCCGCCCCTTTGGCCAGGTTCACCACCTCGGCAAATGCCTCCGGGTCGCGAATGGCGAGGTGGGCCAGCATCTTGCGGTTGAGGCCCACCGAGGCCTTGCGCAGTCCGCCCATGAACTGGGAATAAGAAAGCCCATGCCGACGGGTCGCCGCGCCGATGCGCACCATCCACAGCCGGCGCATGGTCCGCTTCTCCAGCTTGCGGGAGAAGTATTGGTGCTTGAGGGCCTTAAACACCGACTGCTTGGCGATGCGGTAACAGGAGCGGCGTTTGCCCTGGAACCCCTTGGCCAAGTCCAAAATCTTCCTGCGCCTTCGTGCGTGTTTGAATCCTCCAGGGACGCGCATGTTTTCCCCCTAAACGCCCAGGAGATTCCGCAGCATGTTGCGGTCTCCGCCTTGGACCTCCACGAGGCGGCGGGCCTGCCGCCGGTACTGGGGCCGTACCTTGGCCCGCTTGTGCTGGCGGCACGCCTTGTAATGAAAGATCCGCCCGGTGGCCGTGACCTTAAATCTTTTCGCTGACGCTTTGTGCGTCTTGTGCTTCGGGCGACTCACGTTTTCCTCCTTTGCGCGGAAGGGGCACGAGCAGAAGTTGCAGCGTCCTCCCCTTGCTGGCCGTGTCCTGATCAACCTTGCCCACGTCGTGGGTGGCGGCGACCACCTTGGCCAAAATCTCCTCCCCTTTGTCGGTATGGATGATCTGCCGCCCTTTGAAGAACACCGACACCCGCACCTTGTGGCCGTCATTTAAAAACTCGCGGATGCGGGCCACCTTGGTTTGGAAGTCGTGTTCTCCTGTCTGGATCGTGAACTTGACCTCTTTGAGCTTCGTCGGCTTCTGCTGTTTCTTTTCCCGCTTGGCCAGCTGATAGCGGTACTTGCCAAAGTTCACGATCTTGCACACCACGGGGTTGGCCTCGGGCGCCACTTCCACAAGGTCCAACCCCTTCTCCCGGGCCAAGGCCAACGCCTTGTCCAGCGGGGTCACCCCAAGGTTGCGTCCATCCGTGTCGATCAGGAGGACTTCCCTTGCCCGGATCTGCTCGTTGACCCGAAATTCCTTCCGAATAGTTTGACCTCCTTATTTTAGCGCGTAACGCGCGGTTGAGCTACACCGTAAAGACCGTGTTCCCGCACGAACCGGTCCACAGCTTCGGGCAGCAACCCCTCCACCGATAACCCCTGATGATAGCGCCTGCGGATTTCTGCGGAAGAGACGGGGATCAGGGGCATGTTCAAAAAGTGGATTTCCGCACGATCGAACGGGGGACGGGTGAACAGGGTCAAGTCCACGCCCGGCCGCGGGGCGACGATGAACGGCGCCAAGGTGAGCAGCCGCGGCCAGTCGTGCCAGGTTTCGATCTTGGCGAAAATGTCCGCCCCCACGAGGTACACGACCCCCTCGGGATGCTCTTTCTGCAGGGCAGCGATGGTGTCCACGGTGTAGCAGGGGCCCGGGCGGTCCACCTCGTAGCGCGAAACGCGCAAACCTGGTCTTCCCGCGATGGCCAATTCCACCATGCGGTACCGCAACTCACCCGGCACGCCATCGTCCACCGCGCGGTGGGGGGGCTGCCCGGTGGGCAAAAAGATCACCTCGCGCAAGCCGAACTGGCGAAGCGCCTCTTCGGCCACGCGCAGGTGCCCAAAATGGACGGGGTTGAACGTGCCCCCAAACAAGCCGGTCCTATTCCGCAAACTCAAAGTCGCGCCCTCCAATGCGCAGCGGGCTGTGGGGCGTCCAGCCGCGCCGCCGCAACGCAGCCACAACCCCGATCCGTTCGAGCTGCTCCCACAGGTACCCTTGGGCGTCCTCCGTGCTCAGATCCAACCGCTTCACCAGCCGCTCGGGAACCCTACCTCGCACTTCAAAAGTCCCGTCCTTCTCCTCCACCTCGAACAACGGCTCGCGGGGGGTCAGCCGCCACACTTTGCGCCGCGGGGCCGCCACGGCCGTAGAAACTTTGGCCTGTTCCTCCTGCAACTTGCCCCACAGCACCCACATCAGCTCGCGCACGCCCTGGCCCGTGACCGCGGAGATGGGATGGAGCTCAATCCCTTCGTCGCGGAACCGGGCTTGGGCCCGCACCACGTCCTCAGGGTCCATGAGGTCGATCTTGTTGCCGGCCACGACCTCGGGTTTGGCCGCCAAGTCCTCCCAGGCCGCCAATTCCCCCCGGATCACCTTGTAATCTTGGAGGGGGTCACGGCCCTCCACACCGGCCAAATCCACCATGTGCAGCAGCACCTTGGCCCGCATGGCATGGCGCAAGAACCGGTCGCCCAAGCCTTTCCCCTCGTGGGCCCCTTCGATCAGCCCCGGCAAGTCGGCCATCACAAAAGAAACCCGCTCGTCAAGACGCACCACGCCCAAGTTGGGGGTCAAGGTGGTAAACGGGTAGGACGCCACTTTGGCCCGCTTGGAGGAGACCCGGGAAATGAGGGAGGACTTGCCCACGTTGGGGAACCCGATGATGCCCACATCGGCCAGCACGCGAATCTCCAGGCGCAGCCAGCGCGCTTCCCCCGGCTCACCAAACTCCCGGATGTAGGGCGCTTGGCGGGTGGAGGTGGTGAAGGCCTTGTTGCCGCGGCCGCCCCTCCCACCGCGGGCCACCACCAGCTCCTCCCCCTCGTGCACGAGGTCGCCCAGCACCTCCCCCGTTTGCGCGTCGCGCACCACCGTGCCCAAGGGGACAGGGATGATGAGGTCCTCACCGTCTTTGCCGGTGCGGTTGTTGGGGCCGCCGGGCCCACCGGGCTCAGCTTGAAAGTGCACTTGGCTTTGAAGGTGAAGAAGCGTGCTCACCGAGGACGTGGCCTTGAGGATGACGTTGCCCCCGCGGCCCCCATGGCCCCCGTCGGGGGAGCCATGGCGGTTGTACCGCGTGCGGTGAAAGCTCAGCAGGCCGTCCCCACCCCGCCCGCCGGCCACGTAAATCTTGGCCTCATCGACCCACACTAGGACCGCTTACCCCTCCCCCCCAAGGGGCACCACGTTGACGTACACCTTCTTGTGGCCGGAGAACTGCACGCGCCCGGTGGTGGTCGCGTAGATCGTGAAATCGCGCCCCATGCCCACCCCACGGCCGGGGAAGTACTTCGTGCCCCGCTGCCGCACGATGATGCACCCGGGCCACACCAGCTCCCCACCGAAGCGCTTGAGGCCCAGCCGCTGCCCCGGGGAGTCGTGCACGTTTTGTGTAGAACCACCGCTGCTTTTGTGGGCCATATTCCCCCCTACACTTTGACGCTTGCGCCGAACTCGCGAACCGCCACGCGCTCGGGCCGCTTGCGCTGCAGATGGCGCAGCCCAAGCACCATGGTCTCCAAAATGGCGTCCACCTCGCGATCAAGGAAGAAATCGGAACGGTCGACCTTAAAGGTGAGGGTCATCCCATCCCAAAAGGCCTCGGGGTCGAGGTGCAGGTACTCCCGCAGGCCCAACACCGCGGCCTCCACCAGGCTGGCGGTGGCCAGGTTCTCCGGGGAATCCTCCCCCCGGACGACCACTTGGGCCACCTTGCCTTCCTCGTCGCGCTCGATCAGCACTTCCACCACAGCTTACCCTTTCTCAATGGCCAAGATGCGGGTGCGGGTGAACGGCTGGCGGTGCCCCTTCTTCCGCCGGTACCCCTTTTTGGGGATGAACCGCTGGATGATCACCTTGGGGCCACGGCCGACCTCCACCACCTCACCGACCACGCTGACCCCGGCGAGGTACGGCCGGCCCACCTGGACCCCGTCGCCGTTGCGCACCAAAAGCACCCGCTCAAACCGCACTTTTTCCCCCACATGGACCCCGGGAAGGAGCTCGTGCACGATCTCCATACCCGGTTCCACGTGGTATTGTTTCCCGCCAATTTCCACGATGCCGTACATATCCGCCACCTTGTGTAAGATAGTTGAGCCTTGGAACTCCTGCAAGGCTATCGGATGACCGCCCCGGGGTCCACCTCGCGATCCGGGGAAAGCAAGGCCAAACGGCCATCAGAAGCGGCGAGGATCATGCACTCCGAGCGGACCCCGCGGATGGTGGCCGGCTTGAGGTTGGCCACCACGGCCACAAGTTTACCCTGCAACTCCTCGGGCTTGTAGTGGGCGCGCACACCGGCCACGGCCTGGGCTTTGCGATCGCCCAAATCGAGGGTGAGCTTGTACAGCTTGTCCGCTCCGGGGATCTCCTCGGCCAGCAGGATCCGACCTACCCGCAGATCGATCTTCTTGAATTCCTCCAAAGAGATGAGCCCTTCCTCCTTCATCGCTTGGTACCTCCCCTTGAGCTCGTCCACGTCCACATGGGCCAACAGGGGCCGCGGGGGGTGGGCCAGGCGTCGGCCGCCCAAACCCTCCGAAAGCTCGGCCAGTGTGGGAGCGTCCAGGCCAAGGATGTTGTGCACGTCGCGGGCGAACGAGGGCACAAACGGCTCCAAAAGCACAGCCAAGGCTTGAACCAAGTGGGCGGCGGAGGCCACCGCCTGGGCATCGCCCGTCCTCCACGGCTGCTTGCGCTGGAAGTACTCGTTGCCCACACCGGCGAGGTCAGCCACAGCCCGCACCGCCGGGGCCAACGCCCCCTCGCGGGCCACCCGCTTCACCGTCTCCACCGTTTCCTCGATCGCTTGTTTGATCTCCGGATCCGTGGGCCGGGCAGGTACCACACCGCCATGCCGCGTCCACACGTAAGCGAGGACGCGGTGCACAAAGTTGGCGATGTTGTTCACCAGCACGCCGTTGACGGCCTTGTCGAATTCTTCCCAAGAAAACTCCACGTCCTTGGTCTCGGGCCGGTTGTAAAAAAGGTAAAATCGCCAGTACACCGCGGGGAGGAGCGCCAACGCCTCATCGGCGTAAATGCCCACCCGCCGCGTCTTGGAAAACTGCTCGCCACCAATCCAGTTGAGGTATTCGGTGGCGGCGATTTGGTCCGGCAAGTGATACCCCTGACCGGAGGCGAGGAGCATCGCCGGGAAAATGACGGTGTGGAAGGGGATGTTGTCCTTGCCCTGGGTATACAGCTGCCACACTTCGTCCCCAAACCAGAACTTCTTCCAGCCTTCCGGTTCCCCACGGCGGCGGAAGTACTCGATGGTGGCGGACACGTAGCCCAGCACCGCTTCCGCCCACACATAGATCACCTTGCCTTCCGCGCCGACGAAGGGCGCGGGGATCCCCCACTGGATGTCGCGGGTCACCGCCCGGGGTCGCAACCCCTCTTGGATCATGCGCTCGGTAAACAGCCGCACGTTGCCCCGGAAGTCGCGGGACTGCACGTACCGCAGAAGCTCAGGGGTGAGCCGTTCCAGGTCCAGGTACCAGTGGCGGGTGGGCCGCAGCACGATTTGCGTGGAGCGGCAAAACGCGCAGGAAGGCTGAATCAAATCCTCGGGCTCGAGCAGGGCTCCGCAGGCGTCGCACTGGTTGCCTTGAGCGTGGGGGTAGCCACAGCGCGGGCACGTACCGAGGATAAAACGATCGGCCAAAAAGCGGTGGCAGCCCTCGCAGTACGTCCGCCGCTCTTCGCGCACCACGATGTACCCCCGCGCCTCCATCTGCTTGTAGATCTCCGTCACGAACTCCTTGTGCACGGGCGACTCGGTTGTTGTGTAGCAGTCGATAGCGATGTCGAAGTCGGCGAGGACTTGGCGGATGGCCTCGTGGACCTGGTGGGCCAGCTGGGCCGGGGTGAGGCCCTGCCGGGAGGCCTCGTACTCCACTTTGGTTCCGTGGGCATCGGTCCCCGACACGTGGAGGGCCTCGTACCCCATCAACCGGAACAGGCGGGTAAACGCGTCCCCAGAAAGGAGGCAGCCGATGAGGTTGCCCAAGTGGAGCATGCCTGACCCATAAGGCCAGGCGCTACAGACGAGGATGCGGCGGACATGAGGGCCCATAGGAATCCCCAACGTCGGGGGATTATAGCCGCCGTCCCCTCCCCCGGTAGGCCCTTTTCCTCGTCCATGCTTGGTGTACACTTGGTGCCCGTAAGGAGTGAGCTGTGCGCGAGGCGACAATTGCCAAAGAGCTTGTTGTTTTTTCGGAAAACCGCGTGGGCATCCTGGCGGACATCGCCCGCCTGCTCGCCGACCAGAGCATCAATATCCTGGCTGTGGCGGTGATCGTCCACGGGAACCAAGCGGAGCTGCATTTGTTTGTCGATGCCCCCCACTACGCGCTGACCGCCTTGCGCAAAGCCGACTGGGCGGTGGAGGAACGGGATGTGGTGGTCATCGAACTCCCCCACCGGCCGGGCTTCCTCCGACGCATCACCGAGGCGTTGGCCCGCCAAAACCTGGACATCTTGTACCTGTACTCCAGTGCGCCCACCGGAGCCCAGTCGGCGTTGGTGGTGCTCAGCTGCACCCACAACGGCAAAGCCGTACAGCTCCTGCGCGAGCTGTAAAGGGGAAATGTGTCCATCGGGGTGTTCTTCCCTTTCCTCACCCTGCGGTTTGTGCAGAAGCCAAACTTCGTCCCACCTTGGGGTTAGATGACAACGGAGGTGCAAATTGAGTAGGACCGAACGCCTTTTGACCCTGCTGGCCCTGGCCTTGGCCCTGGCCAGCATGATCGCCGTTCCCCTGCTTCTACAGGGCTAAAAGGGGAACAAACAGGGGGCCGCCAAGCCCCCTGTTTTCTTTCCGCGGTTACTTTTCGCTCAACGTGGAGGTGCAGTTGGGGCAGCGGATGGCCTTAATGGGAATCGTGGTGTGGCAAAACGGGCACTCTTTGGTCGTGGGAGCCGCAGCCGGCGCAGGCCGGCGCAATTTGATCACCGCCCGCACCAACAAAAACATCACAAAGGCGATGATGAGGAAGTTGATCACGTGGTTGAGGAACTCCCCGTAGTAGATGGCCGCGGCTCCGGCCTCCCGGGCGGCTTGGGCCGACGCGTAGGACCGCCCGTCCAGGGCCACAAACAGGTTGGAGAAGTCCACGTTGCCCACAAGCTTTCCAATGATGGGCATGATGATGTCGAAGATGAACGAGCGGACCACAGCCCCGAACGCCACGCCCATGATGAAGGCCACCGCCAGGTCCACCAGGTTGCCTTTGGCGATCCAGTCCTTGAACTCCTTCCACATGGTGACATCACCTCCGCACGCATCGTAGGACAACTTGAGGGCGCGCGTCAAGTTTGGGGCCGGGATTCCCCAACGGTTACCATTGGCCGCACATGACCGGAACCTGGGTCAACATGGGCACCGTGCTGGTGGGGGGCACGGCAGGACTGCTTCTGGGAGGCCGGCTGCCTTCGCGGGTACGGGAAGGGGCCGCGCTGGGCGTGGGGATCACCACCTTGGTGTTGGGCTTGCGCCTCGCCCTCACCACACAGAACGTGCTGGTCCTCATGCTGGCCGTGATTTTAGGCGGAGCGACGGGCACGGGGTTGCGGCTGGGGGAGCGGCTCGAGCGGGGAACCCAACGGGTGGCAGCCCTGTTCCGTGGCCGCCCCCTGGCGGAGGGGTTCCTTACGGCGAGCCTTCTTTTTTGTGTGGGGCCGATGACCGTGGTGGGGGCGCTGCAGGACGGCCTGCACGGGGATTGGACCCTCCTGGCCGCCAAATCCATTTTGGACGGCATTTCAGCCCTCACCTTGGCCGCGACCCTGGGCCCGGGGGTCCTCCTTTCGCTGGGCGTCATCCTCGTGTACCAAGGTGGACTGACCCTGGTGGCCCGCGGGCTGGGGGCCGGCTGGGCCGGGCTGAGTCCGGATGCGCCGGGGTTGGTGGAGCTTTCCGCCGCCGGAGGCGCGGTGATCCTCGTTTTGGGCCTGGACCTCGTCAAGCTCAAGGTGGGTAAAGCCGCGGACTTCCTTCCCGCTTTGGCCTTTGCTCCTTTGTTGGCTTGGATATTCCACCGCCTCGGATGAAAAAGACCCTGGCCTCGCTCGGCAAACTGGACCGGCAGCTGTGGGCCCTGACCGGGGCCCAGCTCATCACCTCGGCAGGTTTTTCCTTGGCCTTGCCGTTTTTGTCCCTTTACCTGCACCGCGACCGGGGCCTGGCGATGACCGTGGTGGGGACGATCATGCTTTTTAACGCGGGGGTGAGCGCGGGGGGACGGGTGGTGGGTGGGGAACTGGCCGATCGGTGGGGCCAGCGGCCGGTGGCGTTGCTGTCCGCCGTCCTGCGCACGGGGCTGTTTGGCCTGTTGGCGTTTCTGATCCAAAAAGCAGGCCCGATTTGGGCCGTCGCCCTGGCGTACCTCGGCTTGCGCCTGACCGGGGCCATGGCCATGACCGTGATCACGGCCATGGTGGCCGACCTGGCCGTGGGCCGGCGCATGGAGGCCTACGGTGTGCTGCGGGTGGGCAGCAACATCGGCTGGGCGGCCGGCCCCGCCATCGGGGGCTACCTCGCCGCTTTCCTTCCCTATTGGACCTTGTTCGCGTTCGGAGCCGCCATCACCGGCGTGGCGTTCTTGATCTTGCTTACGGTGCGGGGTGCTGGCCCCAAGGCCTGCTCCTCGGCTGTGGGTGCGGGTTTACGTGGGCTCACCCAAGACCGCCGTTTCCTCGTGTTCTTGCTGCTGGCCTACCTTGTGTTCGTGGTGGCTGGGCAGTTGGTGTCCACGCTTTCCGTGTACACCGTGGGCCGGCTGGGCCGGTCGGAGGCCGAATTTGGGGCCTTGCTCACCCTCAACGGGCTTGTGATCGTGTTTGTCCAGTACCCGCTGGCCCGCTGGGCCGATCGACTCCGCCGCGCTCGCGCGTTGGCCTTGGGAAGCCTGCTTTACGGAATTGGCTACGCGGCCGTGGGGTGGGCACGGGGATTGCCTGAGCTCATGGCTGCCGTGGCGGTGGCCACCTTAGGCGAAGGCTTGTTCGCCCCCACCACCATGACCGTGACCGCGGAGATGGCCGGCGAGGAGCGGAGGGGCCGCTATCTGGGCGCATTGGGCTTTGCCGAGACCTTGGGCTGGTCCACCGGGCCGTTTGTGGGGGGATTGCTGTTGGACCTTTTGCCCCATGCGCCGGCGCTGATGTGGGGTTGCTTGGGCACGCTGGCCGTGGGAGCGAGCCTGGGGTTCAGCCGCGCGGGACGGAGTTGGGGGGATGGAGGAGGGCCTCCACAGCCCGCTCCAACGCCATCGCGCGGGAGCCCTTGATGAGGAGAAGGGTGGGGCCCGGCCAGAGTTCGGTCCGCAGGGCCTCCAACACGGCATCGAGGTCGTCGGGCTCGCCCATCCCCCGACCTGTCCAGCCGTTGAACGCCGCGGCAAACCGCGGCCCATAGCAAAACAACGCGTCCAACCCCTGGGCTTGCTCCACCACCGCGCGGTGGAATTTCCCCTCCTCTGGCCCCAGGTCCAACATGTCCCCCACCAGGGCCACCCTGCGCACCGCGGGTACCTTGAGGCTTTTCACAAGCTGGAGAGCCACCTGCATGGACAGGGGATTGGCGTTATAGCAGTCGTCCAAGATCCAGCCGAAGGGGGCGGGGACGAGGTGGAGACGGTGGGCGACGGGCTGCACGTGAGCCAGGGCCTGGGCCGCGCTCTTTTCCGGCACACCCATCCCCCAAGCCAAGGCCAAAGCCCCGCACGCCAGCACCGCCACGTGCTCGCCCAAAAGTTGCAGCTTCACCGGGGTGACCCCGCCCGGGCCGATGGCGTGGAACCGTACCCCGCTGGGATCGTCGGCCACCACGTCCTGGGGGAAGAAGTCCGCCTCTTCCGTGCGGCCAAAGCGCAAGCACAGGCCGGCGCAGCGCTCCACCCGGGCCCGCAGCTCGGGAAAGTCCCACCCCAACACCAAAAGCCCCTCTTCAGGCAGGCTTTCCGCCAACTCCCACTTCGTCTCCGCGATGTGTTCGATCGAGCCCAGGGAACCAAGATGGGCAGGGCCCACCGAGGTGATGATCCCCGCCCACGGTTGCACCAGCTCCGCCAGTTTCCGGATTTCCCCCCGGGCGGTCATCCCCATCTCGAACACGGCAATTTCCGCGTCGTCGGGGATGGAGAGCACAGCGAGCGGAACGCCGATTTCTGTGTTGTAGTTTTCGGGGGCCCGATAGGTGCGGTAACGCGTGGACAGCGCCGCCGCCACCAGCTCTTTGGTGGTGGTCTTGCCGAACGAGCCGGTCACCCCCACCACGGACACGTCGAGCATGTTCCGCCGCCACGCGGCCAGCTCCCACAGCGCGCTTTGCACGTCAGGGACGAGGATGAGGTTGTGACCAACGCCAGGGTCCTTGGACACCAACGCGCCCACGGCACCCCGGGCGTACGCCTCGGGGAGGAAGTCGTGGCCGTCGCGGGTTCTGCCCCGCAGGGCCACGAACACGTCGCCGGGGCGGACGCGGCGGGAGTCGCAGCTGGCCCCAGAGGCGGCAAAGGGAGCCATCGGCCGAATCAGCTTCGCCTCCAAGACTTCCGCGGCCTCCCGCACGTCCCACATGGCTACTTCCTCTCTAACGGCAAGATCACCGATACCCGACCGTACACCACCACCCCCGGCAAGCGGTCGGAAATCCCCTTCACGCCGTACAACCAGGTCTCTCCAACCAGATCGGAAATGGGGTCGCGGGCAAAAAGCTCCACGGTGAGGGTGTCGTAGGGAGGAAGGCCCTCGAGGTAATCGATCAGATCACCCAGGGATTCTAAGATGGGTGGGGGCTCGCCTTTCTCGCGGCGGCGCGGCCCACCGTAAGCGCGGAGCTCCACATAGGGGGAGTCCAGCTCCTCCGGAATTTTAAGCTCACCTTCCCACTCCTCCTCCTGGCCCCGCCAGTTGCGGACACGCACCAAAAAACGCACGACGTCGCCAGGGGCGTAGGCCCCTTTTTCTGTGATCAGTTCCACCACCTCGGCCGCGCGGAATTCCGTGCGAACCGCAACTTCCAAGTCCACGGAAGTGAGCCGTGGGTCTTGGAACTCGTTGTACATCAACACGTCCATGACCAGGGCCGCCTCCCAAGCCGCATACAAAGCGATGTCCTCGGTGGAGAGGAAGACGTTTTCCCGGGTGAGGGGGCGGGGCATCCCCAGACCGCGGATGGTGTAGCGTACGGTGGCCGTGCCCTGGCCCAAGCGATCGAGGACCTCGTCGGCAGCTTGAATTCCGGAGACGAACAAAAGAAGCGGGGAGAGCCGAGGCTCCTCCACGAGCCGCACCGCGAGTGTCCGCATGGAAACGGTATCCAAGTCCTGCACGCTGATTTTGGTGGCGATGCCGCGGGGTATCCGTCCGATGCGTCCGGCAATGCCGGCCAGGCGATCGGCGAAGATCCCCCCTTGGATCTCTCCCAAGGTCCCAAACTTGTAGGAAATGTCATAGGCGGCCACGGTGTCCAGCACCGCCGCATCGGTGAGGAAGTAGCGACAGGCCCCGGTGAACAGGAACGGATGCCCAAAGGCCAGCAACGCGCCATCCCGCACCAACGTCACCGTCCCCAGGGCCCCTATGGAAACGTCGCCCGTGGCCAAGGCCACCCCCACCGGAGCGCCGGGCTGCAGCGGTACCGTGGGCCAAGAAGTGGACAACCCCGGCGCAGCGATCACCCGAGGAATGCCCAGCTCCAGCACACCGGGCACCTCGAGGCGGAACAGGGGGAAAAGCGAGGCCAAATGGGGGTCCAAAGCGTCCCACCGCACCCCTTGTTCGAGCACCTTCTGCGCGCGGGCGGAAAGGCCGCTCACCATCAGCGGCACGGCCACAGGCCAAGGGTCCATCCCCAACACGCCGAAGCGCTCCTCGCTGTCCCAGCTGGGTCCGCTCCGGGTTACCTCTTCCAGCACCTTGAGCATGGGTTCGATGGGGGTCACGAGGGCCAGCGGCCTTTCGCGGTCCATGGACCACATCGCCGCCCGGGACAGAGCGCCTACCAGCTTGTCCTCGATATAAATCGGGCTTCCCGACATGCCTTGGGCCACACCGCCGGAACGGGTGATCGCCTCGCCCCACACCCGTACCACGATAAAGTCGTTTTTGTCGCCGGGTTCATCGAGCACGGCCACCACTTCCACGTCAAACCGGGCGATGTCCGTGCCGGCCACCACCGTGAGGCCGTAGCCCGTCATGCCCGGACGCACTTCAGCCAAGGGCAGGATCGCCTGGCCCCAAGCCGCCACGCTCAACACCACGACCAGCATAAGTCCTTTCATCGCAACGCTCCTTGTGCTAAGGCGACGGCCTTGGCCGCGCCCTGTTCCATGGTTTCCACGCCTACCAACCCGGCCTCGGCCAGGATTTTTCTGGCCTCGGCTTCGTTTGTGCCCACGAGGCGGATCACCATGGGGATGGGAAAATCCTTGTGGGCGTCCACGATCCCGCGGGCGACCTCGTCGCAGCGCGTGATGCCTCCAAACACGTTGACAAAAAGGGCTTTGGCCCGTCCGTCGCGGGCAATGATTTCCAAGCCTTTTTTGACGCGGTCGGCGCGGGCGCCGCCGCCGATGTCCAGGAAGTTGGCCGGCCGCCCGCCCGCTTGCACCACCAGGTCCAGGGTGGCCATCACCAGCCCCGCACCATTGCCCAAGACGGCGATGTCCCCGTCGAGGCGCACGTAGCTCATCCCCGCTTTCTTGGCCTCCGCTTCCAACGGATCGGTCACGGCTTCAGCCAAGCCGGCGAAGTGCTCGCCTGGACGGTGGTCGTCGTCCAAGATCAGCTTGGCGTCCAAGGCCACCAAGCCTTGGCCCACCTGGGCCAAGGGGTTGATCTCCACGAGGTTGGCCTCGTAAAGCGTAAACGTTTCGTAGAGTTTCGTGGCGATTTGAGAAAGCGCGGGCCGCAGCACAGCTGGGGCCAAAGCGAACAGACGTCGCAGCCGGAACGCCAGCGGCCCTTCCAAGGGGGAGAGGTAGACCTTAGCGATGGCCGCGGGGTTCTGCCGGGCCACCTCCTCGATGTCCACGCCGCCCTGCGGGGAGTAGATGAACACAGGAGCGCGGCGCGCGCGGTCGATGGTGATGCTCAAGTAGTGCTCGGCCTGGACCTCCACAGCCTCCACCACCAAAAGTTCGCGCACCTCCAGGCCTTTGAGCTTTGAGCCCAGCATCTGTCGGGCCAGCTCTTCCGCCTGCAGAGGGTTTTCGGCGCGGCAGATGCCCCCGGCCTTGCCCCTGCCCCCCACCGGCACTTGGGCCTTGAGCACCACGGGTTGGCCCACGCGCTGGGCAATTTCTTTGGCCTCAGCCGGCGTGCGCGCTACATCGCCTGGGGGCACCGGGATGCCCATTTTTTCCAGCACCGTCCGCCCCTGCCATTCCAACAGAAGCATACGCCCCCTTTCTTATCAACGGAGATTACCCGGCCGCGCCCAGGGCAACCAGGGTCCCGGGGCCCAGCCCCCGCGGGGACAGATGTTCTTGCGGGACTTTTGCAAATGGGATAAGCTTTGTTGTGGTTCGGATGCCCCACGATACAACCTACGATGTAGACAAAATTCAGGTTTTGGACGACGTGGAGGCGGTGCGCAAGCGGCCGGGGATGTACATCGGCTCCACCGGCCCGGACGGCCTTCTACAGATGATCTACGAGGTGGTGGACAACGCCGTGGACGAAGCCATGGCCGGCTACTGCACCGAGATCGAGGTCGTCATCCACGAGGACAAGCGGGTGACGGTACGGGACAACGGCCGAGGAATCCCTGTGGGGATCCACCCCGAGGCCGGCATTCCCACCGTCGAACTGGTCCTCACCACCTTGCACGCCGGGGGGAAGTTCGAAACCGGCGGGTACAAAGTGTCGGGGGGCCTCCACGGGGTGGGGGTCTCCGCCGTGAACGCCCTTTCCGAGGAGTTGGTGGTGGAGGTGGCCTGGCGCGATGGGGTGGTCTACCGCCAGGAGTTCGCGCGCGGCCGCAAGCGCACCGAGCTCATCCCGGTGGGCCAGTGCACGCACACGGGCACTACGGTGACCTTTTTGCCCGACCGGGAAATTTTCGGGGAGATCCACTACAACTTCTCCAAGTTGTCCCATCGTCTCCAGGAGCTGGCGTACCTCAACACGGGACTGGCCATCCACTTCGACAACCGCCTCACCGGGGTGCGCCGCACGTTCAAGGCCGAGGGAGGCTTGGTGGCCTTTGTGCGGGAGCTGGCCACGGGGAAGGAGCCCCTCCACGAGGAGCCCATCTACCTGGCCGAGGACCGCGGCACGCAAGCGGTGGAGGTGGCCATGCTGTTCACCGACGCCATGGACGAAGAAGTGTTCACGTTTGCCAACAACATCAACACGCGGGATGGGGGCACGCACCTCACCGGCTTCCGCGCGGCGTTGACCAAGGTGGTCAACGACTATGCCCGGGAGAAGCGCCTGCTCAAGCAAGAGGAGGAGGCCATCCCCGGCGAGGCGATCCGCGAGGGGTTGGTGGCCATTGTGTCGGTGAAGTTGACGCGGCCGGAGTTTGAGGGGCAAACGAAAAGCAAGTTGGGCAACCCGGAGATCCGCGCGTTGGTGGAGGAGGTGGTGCGGGAGCAGCTGGGGCAGTATTTGGCCAAGAACCCCGGGGTAGCCCGGGCCATCATCGAGAAGTCGCTCACAGCCCATCGGGCGCGGGAAGCGGCGGCCAAGGCCCGCAAGCTGGTGCGGCGCAAAGGGGCGCTGTTCGCCGGGTCCCTCCCCGGCAAGCTCGCCGACTGCACAAGCGACAACCCTGAGGAAGCTGAGCTGTTCATCGTGGAGGGGGATTCGGCCGGCGGTTCAGCCAAGCAGGGCCGGGACCGCACCTTCCAGGCCATCCTCCCCTTGCGGGGCAAGGTCCTCAACGTGGAAAAGGCCCGCCTAGGGAAGCTCCTGGACAACCAGGAATTGCGGGCGATCATCACCGCTTTGGGCACGGGCATCCGCGAGGAGTTCGACATCGCCAACCTGCGGTACCACAAGATCATCATCATGGCCGACGCTGACGTGGATGGAGCCCACATCCGCACGCTGCTGCTCACCTTCTTCTACCGCAACCTCCGCCCCTTGATCGAGCAGGGCCACGTGTACATCGTGAAAGCCCCCCTGTACATGGCCTCCCGCGGCTCGGTGCGCAAGTACCTCTACAGCGAAGAAGAGCTTAAGGCGTTGCTGGAGACGGGCGACGGGTACACGGTGCGCCGGTTCAAGGGCCTGGGGGAGATGAACCCCGACGAGCTGTGGGAGACGACGATGAACCCCAAAACGCGCATCCTGCGCCAAGTGACGATTCGCGACGCGCTGGAGGCGGACGAGGTGTTCACCACGCTGATGGGGACGGACGTGGCCCGCCGGCGGGACTTCATCCGCGAAAACGCGCATCGGGTCCTGTCTTTGGACATTTAAGTTGAACTCCGGCCCCCCACGGGGGAAAATTGCATGGGTTTGGGGCCGTAGCTCAGTTGGGAGAGCGCTAGCATGGCATGCTAGAGGTCACGGGTTCAAGTCCCGTCGGCTCCACAGTTGCCTTGCCCCTGTGGCCCTCGGGCGCGTATACTCGCTCCACCGGCCCGTGTAGCTCAGTCGGCAGAGCACTTCCTTGGTAAGGAAGAGGTCGTCGGTTCGATTCCGACCGCGGGCTTAAGGCAGCAAGGGCAGTCCAGGTCTGCCCAGGCCGGAGAATCTACAAACAGGAGGTTAGTTAGGATGGCCAAAGAGCAATTTGTACGCACGAAACCCCATGTGAACATTGGGACCATCGGGCACATCGACCACGGGAAGACGACGTTGACCGCCGCCATCACCAAGGTCCTGGCCATGAAGGGTTTGGCCAAGGAGCGGTCGTACACCGAGGTGGCCAAGGCGGATGCCAAGCTGTTCCGCCGCGACGAGACGAAAATCCTCACCGTCAACGTGGCCCACGTGGAGTACGAGACCGAGAATCGGCACTACGCCCACATCGACTGTCCAGGCCACCACGACTACATCAAGAACATGATCACCGGGGCCGCGCAGATGGACGGGGCCATCCTCGTGGTGTCGGCCGTGGACGGCCCCATGCCCCAAACGCGGGAACACGTCCTCCTCGCCCGCCAAGTGAACGTGCCGGCTATTGTGGTCTTCCTCAACAAGGTCGACGCCGTGGAAGATCCCGACTTGGTGGACTTGGTGGAGGTGGAGGTGCGCGACCTCCTGTCCAAGTACGAGTTCCCCGGGGACGAAATCCCCGTCATCCGCGGCTCGGCGCTCAAAGCCCTCAGCGCCACATCCCTCACCGACCCTGCGGTGAAGCCGATCCTCGACCTCATGCAGGCCGTGGACACCTACATCCCCTTGCCCAAGCGCGAAGAGGACAAGCCTTTCCTCATGCCGATCGAGGACATCTTCTCCATCAAGGGCCGCGGGACCGTGGTCACCGGGCGTGTGGAGCAGGGGCGCCTCCGGCCGGGCGACGAAGTGGAAATCGTCGGCCTCACCGATGAGATCAAGCGCACTGTGGCCACCAGCATCGAGATGTTCCAAAAGACCCTGGACGAGGCCATCGCCGGCGACAACGTGGGGATTCTGCTCCGCGGCATTGAAAAGGACGAAGTGGAGCGCGGGCAAGTGCTGGCCGCCCCGGGGTCCATCACCCCGCACACGGAGTTCTTGGCCCAGGTGTACGTCCTGTCCAAGGACGAAGGGGGTCGTCACACCCCGTTCTTCACCGGCTACAAGCCCCAGTTCTACTTCCGCACCACGGACGTCACCGGCGAAATCATCCTCCCCGAAGGGGTGGAGATGGTCATGCCGGGGGACAACGTGGACAAGTTGCACTGCAAACTGCTCAAGCACATCGCCATGTCCGAGGGTCTGCGGTTCGCCATCCGCGAGGGTGGGCGGACCGTGGGGGCCGGCGTGGTGACCAAGATCCTCAGGTAATATGGCCAAAAAGGACACGGTGCAGGTGGTAGCGCTGGCGTGTTCCGACTGCGGGCGGCACAATTACCATACCCGCCGGAACCGCGCCAACAGCCGGCAAAAGCTCACGTTGCGCAAGTACTGCCCGTGGTGCCGCAAGCACACGGCGCACAAGGAAGCGTAGGCCCGTAGCTCAATTGGCAGAGCAGCGGACTCCAAATCCGCAGGCTGGGGGTTCGAGTCCTCCCGGGCCTGCCAGGAGGCAAGATGAGCCTGCAGCAGAGGATAGGGAACTTTGTGGCCTCCTTGGGGCCGAGGATGGGCGGATTGATCGGTGCCGTCCGCCAGGAGCTGGGCCGGGTGAGCTGGCCCTCGCGCAAGGAGGTGGGCACGTTCACCGTGCTCATCATCCTCATCACCATTGTCCTCGGCCTGTACCTCGGGCTGGCCGACCTCATCCTCACGCGGGTGGTGGGGCTCCTCCTGAGAAGGAGCTAAGAGAGGTTCATGCAACGCAAGCGCTGGTACGCCATTCAAACGTACGCCGGGTCGGAATTGCGCCTCAAGCAGCAGCTGGAGGAGCGGGTCCGCAAACTCGGCTGGGAACGCTTTTTTGAGCCCATCCCCAAAGACGGCGACCACGAGTTTTTCTTTGTCCCCGTGGAGGAAGTGGTCACCTCCCGCTCCGGCCGAGGCCGCGCCAGCGACTACCGCATCCCCTACGACTACGAGCTCATGGTGGCCAGCAACGAGCGGGTGCAACGGGGGGCGTTGTTGGCCCGCCGGGCCCCGCGCCACCTCGACCGCGCCGCCGAGGTGGTGGCCATGGAAACGCTGTGGCGGGTGGTGGTGGAAAACGCCACCACGCACACGGAAACCGAGTACCTCATCCCCGCGGACAAGGCCTTGCGCCGGGAGGTCCGCGTGGGGGAGCGGACCCGCCCGGGCTTTCCCCTCACCACCGACTCCGACGACCGCTTCTTGGTGGACGACCGGGGCGTCGTGGTGGTCCGGGAGAAGGTGCGGCGTCTGACCTTGCGCTACGAGGACGGCAGTGAAGAGGTGCGCCTCATCCCCGAGGCTTACTTGCCGCCCCACCTGCGGGTCGGTCGGCGGTTGCCCGCGGGAGCCGAGATTGAACGGGAACACAAAATCTACGCGCGGGCCTCTGGCCTGGTGAAGGTCAAGGAGTACAAGGACAAGCGCGAAGTTTCCATCCAGCGCATCGAAAAGCGCCGGCTGATTCCAGGTTACGTGTTTGCCAAGATGGGGTTGGACGAGGAGCAGATGATGGAGCTCATTCGTGGGTTGGAGCGCTCGGTGCGGTTTGTCGGGAGCCGCACCCGCCCGGTGCCCATCGAAGGCCCCGAGCTGCTGCTCGTTCAGCGCAAAGCGGAGGTCACGGCGGCCCCTGAGGTGGAGGCCAAGCTGCCCAAAATCAAGGTGGACTTTGAGGTGGGCGAAGTGGTGCAGATCACCGAGGGGCCGTTTGCTGACTTCACCGGGGCCATCCGCGAGATCGACAAAGAGGCCGAGGAGGCCGTGGTGATGGTGAAGATCTTCGGCCGCGAAACGCCCGTCCGCATTGGGCTGGACGGCATCGCCAAAGTGTAAAAGGAGGACCCATGCCCCCCAAAACCATCGCGGGCAAGATCAAGCTGCAAATCCCTGCGGGGCAGGCCAACCCCGCACCCCCGGTGGGCCCGGCCTTGGGCGAGTACAAGGTCAACATCATGGAGTTCTGCAAGAAGTTCAACGAGGCCACCAAGGGCGAGGAGCCGGGCACCCTGATCCCTGTGGAGATCACAGTTTACCAGGACCGCTCCTTCGAGTTCGTGCTCAAGCAACCGCCCGTGGCCGTCCTGCTCAAGAAAGCCGCGGGCATTGACAAGGGATCGCCCACCCCCAAACGGATGAAGGTGGGCAAGATCACCATGGAACAGGTGCGCCGCATCGCCGAGCGCAAAATGCCCGACCTCAACACGGACAGCCTCGAGGCGGCCATGCGCATGGTCATCGGCACGGCAGAAAACATGGGCATTGAGGTGGTTCCATGAAGCGCAGCCGCAGCTACCAGGCCAAGGTGGCCCTCCTGGAAAAGGCCAAGGTCTACTCCATCCGGGAGGCCATCGAACTCATGAAGAAAACAAGCACGGCCAAGTTTGTGGAGACCGCGGAGGCCAAGTTCAACTTGGGCATCAACCCCGCGCAGCACCAGGTCCGCGGCACCTGCGCCTTGCCCCACGGCACGGGCAAAGCCGTGCGCGTGTTGGTGTTCGCCAAAGGGGAGAAGATTCGGGAGGCCGAGGAGGCGGGGGCCGATTACGTGGGAGGTGAGGAGCTGGCGGAGAAGATTCAAAAGGAGGGCTGGCTGGAGTTCGACCGGGTGGTGGCCACCCCGGACATGATGTCCGTGGTGGGGAAACTGGGCAAGATCCTGGGCCCCCGGGGCCTCATGCCCTCCCCCAAGACGGGCACGGTGACCCTGGACCTGCGGCAGGTGGTGCGGGAGCTCAAAGCGGGCATGATCGAGTTCCGCGCGGACCGCTACGGGATCGTGCACACCATCTTCGGGAAGACGAACTTTGAGGTGGAGCAGCTGGAACAAAACTTGGTGGCGCTGACGCGGGCCATTTTGGACCGCCGGCCCGAAGGCGTCAAAGGGCGCTACATCAAAAAAGTGACCATTTGCTCCACCATGGGGCCGGGCATCCGGGTCCACGAAAACGAGCTCGTCGCTGCGGCTCAGGCCTTGTAAAGGAGGAACCATGCCCCGCCCGGAAAAAGTGGCCCAAGTGGAGGAGTTGAAAGAGAGGTTCACCCGCGCCCGTGCGCTGGTGCTGTTGGATTATCGCGGGCTGCCGGGGCCCGAGCTGACGGAGCTGCGCCGCTTCTTGCGCAAACAAGGCGTGGAGCTGCGGGTGGTGAAAAACACCCTGGCCAGGAAAGCCGCGGAAGAAGTGGGGCTTACGCAGCTCGGACCAGTGCTCAAGGGGCCCAACGCCCTCATCTTCGGGGAAGGGGACCCCGCGCTGCCGTTCCGCATGGCGCGGGAGTGCGTTAAACGCTACCCCACCCTGCAAGTGAAGGCCGGGGTGTTCGAAGGCCAAGCCGTCTCCGGCCCGGAGGTGGAGTGGTACGCCAACCTCCCCACCCGGGAGGAGCTCCTGGCCCGGCTGGCCGGGGCCCTGGCCGGTCCGATGCGCGGGTTGGCCTTCGCCCTGGCGGGCATCCTGCGGAAGTTGCCCGTGGTGTTGTCGGAAGTGCAAAAGAAAAAGGAAGCGGAGGGATAGATGACGATGACAAAGGAAGAGTTCATCCAGGCCATCGAAGCGATGACGGTGAAGGAACTGGCCGAGCTGGTCAAGGCCATTGAGGACCGGTTTGGGGTTTCCGCTGCGGTGGCCGCGGCCCCTGTCGCCGTGGCTGTAGCCCCCCAGGCCGGGGAGGCCAAGGCCGAGGCCCAGAAGACCACGGTGGACGTGGTCCTCACCAATGCCGGCCCGCAGAAGATCCAGCTCATCAAGGTGGTCAAGGACCTCACCGGCAAGGGTCTCAAGGAGTGCAAGGACCTCGTGGACCAGCTGCCGGCGGTGATCAAGGCCGGTGTGAGCCCTGAAGAGGCGGAGGACATCAAGAAGAAGCTGGTGGCGGCCGGCGCTGAAGTGGAACTGCGCTAGCCGTAAAGGGTGAAAGTCAAGACCCAGGAGCGTACGACGGTGACCCGTAAGTATTACGGTCGGGCTCGGCGTTGGATCGAGCCCCCGGCCCTTATTGCCGACGAGCTCAATTCCTATGAGCGGTTCCTCACCCAGGGCATCCCGCGGGCGTTCGCCCGCATCAACCCCATCCGAGCCCCAGGGCGGGACGACCTGTACATCGAGCTGGTTGAGCCCAAACTGGGGGAACCGCCCTGCGACGAGCGGGAATGCCGGGAAAAAGGCCTGACCTACGCCGCGCCCCTGAAGGCCACGGGTCGCTTGTACGACGGCGGCCGCCTGCGCCGGGAAGCCGAACTTTACCTGGCCGACGTCCCCTTAATGACCCCCCGGGCCACATTCATCATCAACGGCACAGAAAACGTGCTCGTCAACGAGCTCGTGCGCTCCCCGGGGATCTACATCACCCAGGAAGAGCCGTACCTCTTCCGAGCCCACTTCCTCCCCGAGCTGGGTTCGTGGCTGGAAATCGACCTCGACACGCGCCGCTGGAGCCTCAAGGCCAACCTGGACCGGCGGGCCAAGATCCCCGTCACCCTCTTCTTGCGTGCGCTGGGCATGAGCACAGAGGAAATGCTCACGCGGTACACGGTGGTGGTGCCGCTCGAGGACCTGTCGGAGCGCATCCAGCAATGGAAGCGGGTTGTGTTGGGCGAACCCCTGCAGGTGGGCGATGAGCGGTGGAACCCCGGGGAGGAGATCACCCCGCAGCGCGCCAACGTGCTCAGCCGGCTGCGGCGGCCCACCCTGCGCGTGGTGCATCCGGCCATCGCCAAGTCGTTGGAAGAGGAGGCAGAAAAGAGCGTCACCACCCAAGAGGATGCTGTTCGCTACGTGTACCTGCGGTTCCGCTCCGGCGAGCGCGTCACCTACAGCCAAGCCCAAGAATACCTGCAAAACCTGTACTTCAACGAGGAAACCTATCAGCTCACCGAGGTCGGGCGGTTTAAGGCCAACCGCAAATTGGGGCTGCAGCGCACGGAAACCTGCCTTACCCCCGAGGACGTGTACGCGGCCCTGGACTTCCTCCTCCGCGCCCCGGAAGATCCCACCCTCATTGACGAAACGGACCACTTGGCCAACAAGCGGGTCCGTCTGCCCGGGGAACAGGCGCTGAGCGCCCTGGAGGATGGGCTCACCCGGATGGCGCGCATTGCCCAGGACAAGTTGTCCCATTACGACCCCGAAGACAAGGAGGCCCTTCGCCGGTTGGTTTCCTCGCGCACCATCCAAGCCTCGCTGAACTACTTGTTCTACACAGGGCGCCTTTCGCAGTTCCTGGAGCAGACCAACCCGTTGGCGGAGATCACCCACAAGCGGCGGCTGTCGGCGTTGGGAAGCCTCCCTGCCCGCCGGGCCAAAATCGAGATCCGCGACGTGCACCCCTCCCACTACGCCCGCATCTGCCCCATCGAGACCCCCGAGGGCCAAAACATCGGACTCATCACATCCATCGCCTTGTACGCCCGGGTGAACCCGTACGGCTTTTTGGAAGCCCCCTACGTGGTGGTCAAAAACGGCCGCGTCACCGGGGAAATCCGCTACCTCATGGCCGACGAAGAACAGAGGTACAAGATCGCTCCGGCCACCGTGCGGGTGGACGCCGACGGCCGGATCTTGGGCGAGTGGGTCCAGGTGAGAACAGGCAAGGAGGAGTTGCGGCTTGTGCGGCCGGAGGAAGTGGACTTCATGGAGGTCAGCCCCGACGTCATTGTGGGCGTTTCCGCCTCCTTGATCCCCTTCCTGGAGCACGACGACGCCAACCGGGCTCTCATGGGGGCGAACATGCAACGCCAAGCTGTGCCCTTGCTCAAGCCCGAAGCGCCGCTGGTGGGCACGGGGATGGAGGCCAAGGCCGCCCGGGATTCCGGGGCCGTGATCCTCGCCGAGGAGGACGGGACCGTAACCTACGCCGATGCCCGCCAGATCGTGGTCAAGGGCAAGAAGGGCTCGAAAACTTATTTCCTGCACAACTTCGAGCGCTCCAACCAGGATACCCTCCTCCACCACTACCCGCTCGTGCGCCGCGGGGACAAGGTCAAGAAGGGCGACGTGCTGGCGGACTCCCAATCCTCGGTCCATGGGGAACTGGCCCTGGGCACGAACCTCCTCGTCGGCTTCATCCCGTTTGAGGGCTACAACTACGAGGACGCCATTGTGGTTTCCGAACGCCTGGTACGGGACAACGTACTGGACTCGATCCACATCCAAGAGTTCGAGGTCCGCGCCGAGGAGACCAAGCTGGGGCCGGAGGAAATCACGGCGGACATCCCCAACGTGCCCCGCCAGTCCCTGCGCAATTTGGACGAGCACGGGATCATCCGCGTGGGGACCGAAGTGCAGACCGGGGACATCTTGGTGGGGAAGATCACCCCGCGAGGTGGGGCCGAACTCACCCCGGAAGAGAAGATTTTCCGCTCCATCTTCGGCGAGCGGATGCGCAACTTCAAGAACACGTCGCTGCGCATGCCCCCGATTTCCGGCACGGGCACGGTGATCCGTGTCAAGCACCTGTCGCGGGCCAAAGGCGACGAATTGGAACCCGGCGTGATCGAGCTGGTGAAGGTGTACGTGGCCCAGCGGCGTCGGGTCGCGGTGGGGGACAAGTTGGCCGGCCGTCACGGCAACAAAGGCGTTATCGCCACCATCCTCCCCGAAGAGGACATGCCCTTCCTTCCCGACGGCACCCCGTTGGACGTGATCCTCAACCCATTGGGCGTCCGATCTCGCATGAACTTGGGCCAAATTTTCGAGACGAACTTGGGTTGGCTGTGTTTCCTGCGGGGGGAAAAGGCGGCCTCGCCGGTGTTCGATGGGGCCCAAGAGCACACGATCTTTGAAGAGCTGACCCAGGCCCTGAGGGAACACGGGCTTCTGGACGACCCTAACCGCAAGGACGGCAAGGTGGTGTTGCGCGACGGCCGCACCGGCGAGCCGTTTAAGTCCCCGGTCACGGTGGGCGTGGCGTACCTTTTGAAGCTGGAGCACATCGCCTCGGAAAAGATCCACGCCCGCTCCACGGGACCCTATGCCCTGATCACCCAGCAGCCGTTGGGGGGACGAGCGCAGTTTGGCGGCCAGCGCCTGGGCGAGATGGAGGTGTGGGCGCTGGAGGCCTATGGCGCGGCTTCGCTTCTGCAGGAGATGCTGACCCTCAAGTCCGACGATGTGCGCGGCCGGGTCCAGCTGTACAAAGCCATCTTGAAGGGGGAGGAGTTCCCGCGGCCGGGCATCCCCGAATCGTTCAAGGTGCTGTGGCAAGAGCTGCGCTGTTTGGGGCTTTCCGCCAAGGCGTACGACGCGCGCGGCCGCGAGTTGGACATCGTGTGAACCCATGGTGGACGAGCGCGCGGCCGGGATCATCCTGTTCCGGGAGCGCCACGGCGACCGACAGTACCTGCTGATCAAGAACCGCGGCGGGGGGCACTGGGGTTTTCCCAAAGGGCACATCGAACCCGGCGAAGACGAGGCCACCGCGGCTTTGCGCGAGGTGCGGGAGGAGGTGGGGATCCATCACGTGGAGTTGATCCCCGGATTTGTAGAGAGGGACCGGTACACGTTTTTGCGCCGTGGGCGCCCGGTCAACAAAGAACTCGTGCTGTTTTTGGCTTATTCCCCGGAGGACGGCGCCCCCAGCCTCCCCGAAATCGAGGCCATGGAATGGGTGCCGTTTCCCCAAGCGTTGGAACGGCTGACTTATCCCGAACAGCGCGAGGTCCTGCGCAAAGCTGAGGACTTCCTCAACCGCCGCGCGAAAGGAGTCTGATCCTCCGTGCACGTGGCTTTTATGGCCACGGCGGGCGTGGTCTTTGTCGGCACCTACCTGTTGATGGCTTCGGGCTGGGTTCACCGCGCCCTGGCCGCCCTGGCCGGCGCGGTGGTCATGGCCATCGGAGGCATCCTGATGGGGTTCTTCCCCATGCCCGCGGTGGTGGCCAGCATCGATGCGGACACATTGTGGCTTTTGTTCGGGATGATGGCCTTGGTGGGCATGCTGCGGGACACGGGCTTTTTCCAGTACGTGGCCGTCCGGGCGGCCAAGCTGGCCCGCGGTCAGCCCTTGGCCCTATTCCTCGCCTTCGGTCTCACCACCGCCGTGGCCTCCATGTTCTTGGACAACTTGACCACCCTTCTCACCGTCATCCCTGTGACGATCTCCGTGGCCGAGATCCTGGGCCTGCCCCCCCAGCCCCTCATGCTCTCGGAAGTCGTGATGGCCAACATCGGGGGCACCGCCACCCTGGTGGGCGATCCCCCCAACATCCTCATCGGATCAGCAGGGGGACTGTCGTTCAACGACTTTTTGACCCATGCCGCGCCGGTGGCCCTGGTGGCCCTGGCCTTTTCGCTGGCCCTGCTGGCCTGGCGGTTCCACCCATCCTTGGTGCGCAAGGTGGAAAACGTGGAGGCTTTGCTGGCGATGGACGAACGGCGGGCCATCACGGACCGCCGCTCGATGCGTAAACTGGCCTTCCTCCTGGTCCTGGTGTTGGGGTTGTTTACCGTGCATGGGCCGTTGGGCCTCCCCCCAGGCCTCGTGGCCCTCATCGGTGCGGCCCTCAGCGCGGTGCTCCTCCGCCCCACCCCGGAGGCGTTCCTCCGCGGGGTGGAATGGGACCTCCTCATCTTCATGACGGGCCTGATGGTCCTTACCGGGGGGCTTGAGGCCAGCGGACTGTCGGGGTTCCTGGCCCGAGGGTTGGTGGCCGGCACGGGCGGATCGACCGTGCTCCTCGCCCTCGTGTTCCTGTGGCTGGGTGCGTTGTTATCCTGGGGATTGAGCGCGGTTCCCACCGCGGTGACCCTGGTGGGGCTCATCCGCGGCTTGGAAGGAAGTGGTGTGGCCATCACGCCGCTGTGGTGGGCGCTGGCGCTGGGTGTGGGCCTGGGTGCGAGCGGCTCGCCCTTGGGTTCAGCCGCCAACCTGGTGGCCCAGGCCCTGGCTGCGCGCAGCCAGTATCCTTTGTCCACGCGCTTTTGGATGCGGGAGGCGGCCGGGGTGGCTTTGGGCGCCTGCGCGTTGGCCAGCTTGTTCGTCTGGTTAGGGGTGGTCACCGGCTGGTTCCTGTAAGGAGGTCGGCGTTGACGGGATTGCAAGAGGTGCGACCGGGGGTGTGGTTTTTGGACACGTGGCAGTTCGGGGTTCCCGGCCAAGGCGGCATTTACATCCTGCAAGGCCGACCCGCAGCGTTGGTGGAGTCAGGCACGTCTTTGGCCCGGGACCGGATCTTGGCTGCTTTGGAGCACCTGGGCCTTGCCCGCCCAGACGTGCATTGGATGCTCCTCACCCACATTCACCTCGACCACGCCGGCGGCGCAGGAGCTTTGCTGCAAGACCTGCCCCGCGCCCGCGTGGTCGTGCACGAACGGGGGGCCAGGCATCTCATCGACCCCGCTCGCCTGGTGGCTTCCGTGAAGGAAGCGGTGCGGGACCGCTTCCCCCTCTACGGGGACGCGGTTCCCTTGCCGCCTGACCGCGTGTACACGCCCAAAGATGGGGAGGTGCTGGAGGTGGGGCGGTTCCGCCTGCGCGTGGTGGACGCCCCAGGGCACGCACCTCACCACCTCTGCTTTTTCGAGGAAAACCTGCGGGTGTTGTTCTCCGGCGATGCGGCCGGCCTGTACCTTGACAAAAAACTTCTTCCCACCACCGTGCCCCCCAGCTTCGACCTCGAGGCCGCGTTGGCCACGCTGGAGCGCCTCAAGGCGTTACAACCGGAACAGATCTTGTTCACCCACTTCGGGCCTGGCTCGCCTGAACTTTTGGACGCGTACGCCCGCCTTCTCCGCGAATGGGTCGCCCTCGTGGACCGGCTACGGCGTGTGCACACCTCGGAGTCGGCTTTGGTGGAGGCCGTGCTGGCCGAGGCGCAAGGGCGGGGGTGGACCACCACCGGCCCGGCCAAGGCCGACCTGAGCATGTCCGTGCGCGGGGTTTTGGGCTACTTGGCCCGCAAGGAAGGGGCGCGTTGATCGCCCGTGTGGCCCTCCCCATCCCCGAGGAACCTCTGGATTACCTCGTTCCCGAAGGCCTTTCCGTGGAGGTGGGTCACCGCGTGCAGGTCCCTTTAGGTCCACGGCAGGTGTGGGGCTTGGTGGTAGAGCTTCTTCCAGCCCCCAGCCAAGCGGGGCTTAAGCTGCAGCCTGTGCTGCGGACTGCAGGACCTGTGGCCTCCCCTTTGGCCCTGGAGCTCGTGCGATTTGTGGCCCAACGGTCGTTCGTGTCCGTGGGTTTGAGCGCGGCCCAAGTGGTCCCAGCGCCCAGCCGGGCACGACCGCAACATGTGGAGTGGGCCCTGGCCCCCGAACAGCTGCCGGAGGTGGTGCAAAAACTTCGGAAGCGCGCCCCTTCCCAAGCGTGCCTGTTACAGGCCCTTGGCCAAGGAACGACCGCCGCAAAAGAGCTCCGCAAGCTCCCCGGCGCATCCCGGGCCCTCAAAGCCCTCCTGGACAAAGGATGGGTGCGAACCTACACGCTGCCGTTCAAATACCACGAGCCGCAACGCCACGTCCGGCTCACGCCACCCCAGGAAAGGGCGGTGGAACAGATCGTCCAGCGGATTGGCGAGGGTCGAACTTGCCTTCTGTTCGGGCCTGCCGCCTCGGGGAAGACCGAGGTGTACCTCCAAGCGGCCGCGGTAGCGCTTGAGCGCGGCAAGGCAGCGCTGCTTTTGGAGCCCGAAGTCTCCCTATTGCCGCAGCTTTGGGCGCGGGCCCGGGCCACTTTGAGGTTTGCGCCCAGGGCCTATTTTGGGGAGATGCCGCGCGGGGAACGGTGGCGCACCTGGGAGGCTGCGCGCCAAAACGAGCTGCGCTGCGCGGTGGGCACGCGGTCGGCGGTGTTCCTCCCCTCGCCCAACCTGGGGCTCATCTGCCTGGACGAGGAAGGGGAGCCCGCCTACAAGCAAGACGAGCACGTGCCGTACTACCACGCCCGCGAGGTGGCTGAGCGGCGCGCCCAGGTCCAGGGCTGCGCGGTGGTGTTGGCCTCGGCCGCCCCTGGGGTGGACACCTTCTTCCGCGCCCAACAGGACGAAATCGCTTTGGTGGAGCTGGAGGAGCGGGTGGCCGGATGGCCGCCGCAGGCGCGGGCTGTGCCGCGGGGCGAGGAGGTCATCAGCCCTGAGCTGCGGGAAGCGATGGCCCGCCATCTGGCGCAAGGGGGCCAAGTGTTGTTGTTCCACAACCGCCTAGGGTTTTACACCGGGGCCACGTGCCGCGATTGCCGGGAACTGCTGCGCTGTCCCACGTGCGAAATCGGCCTGGTGTACCACCGTGAGCGCCGGGCGTATGTGTGCCACGCCTGCGGGTACCGCGTGGGCGAGCCCCGCTGCCGCCGCTGCGGGGGCACGCGGTTCCGCCTGTTCGGGGTAGGCACCGAGCGCGTGGAACATGAGGCGCGCCGGCTCTTCCCCAGGGCCGTGGTGGCCCGGCTGGACACCGAGACGGCCCGCCGGCGCGATGCGATCCTCACCGCCCTCGCCCAGGGCGAGATCCACATCCTGGTCGGCACGCAAATGGTGGGCAAGGGCTTGGACTTTCCCCGCATCACCCTTGTCGGCGTCATCAACGCCGACCAGTTGCTCGCCCGGCCCGACTACCGGGCCAGCGAACGCACCTACCAGTTGATCACCAGCGCAGCAGGAAGAGCGGGGCGCGGCCCCCTCCGCGGCGAGGTGATCGTGCAGACCGATCAGGCCGACTACTACCCCATCCGCCACGCCCTGACCGGTCACTACCGCAGCTTCTTCGAGGAAGAGCTCGCGTACCGCCGTTCCTTGCGTTACCCCCCTTTCCTGCCGCTGTTCCGCCTCATCGGCGAGGGGAGCAAAGCCCAACAAAAGTTGGCCCAACTGGCTTCCCAGCTGATTCCCCTGGGGTTGGAGGTCCTCGGTCCGGTTCCCCTCTTTCCCCTCCGGGGTGTGACGCGCGCCCACATGTTGGTGCGGGGACCCGCGGTCGACCAGGCCCTCAGGCAAGTGCTGCGTCAAGCCCCCCCTTGGTTGCGCGTGGATCCTGACCCGATGAGCTTTTGGTGATCTACACCCCCGCCAAAAGCATGCCCACCGTCCCCGCAGCTTCCTCCACCTGGTCCACCACGTTGCCCAACAGGACCACAAGCTGGATCAGGTGGTACCGATCGAAAGCGGGCATGTCCTCCCGCTGGTAGATGAGGGCCACAGTTTGGCGCTCAAGCAGATCGGACTCGTGCTCCAACTGGTTCACGCGGTCGATGCCCTCGGCGATCTTGCTCCCATAGCCCGCGAGGTTTCCGCTCCGGACCGCCTGGTCAAAGTCACCGATGACCACGTTGTACGCGTGCACGGTTTTGCTCAACGCTTCGCCCAGGGCGCGGAAGTCGTCTTCCAGTGCGATGTCCAAGGGGGGACGGCGCTGGGCCATGAGCAGGGCGGCGTCTTGACACAGGTCAGCGATCAGGTCTTGATGGGCCAAGAGCTCAAGGAGGGCTGAGCGCGAAAGAAGGAGAAACCGGGCCCGCATGAGGTCCGCCCGCAACCGGCGCTTGATGAGATCCGCTTGATGCTCCTTTTGGCTGACCAAATCCGGCTCCACCGCTTCGCCGCGCAACCACGCGCGCAGCTGCTTCCCCAGCTCCTCGGCGGTGCTCTCCACCGCCTCCGCATGCTCCCGCAGGGGAACGAAGGTGTGCTTGCCCATCACCTTGGCCAAAAACCGTTTCATCCTCGGCCTCCCTTCCCGCTAGGGGCTTTCCACCGCCACCGCCATGACCACCAAGTCGGACACGTCCTCGGCCCGGTCGGACAGGGAGGCGAGCTTCTCCAAAAACTCGCGCACGAGGATCTTCTCCGCCAAGGGCAGGGGAGTGGCGAACAGGCGGAGGATGCCCCGGCGCAGCAGCTCGTCCACCCGGCTTTCCTTCTGCTCGACCTCCCCGGCCTTGCGGACCGCCTCCTTGTCCCGCCGCACCAGCCCCAACACCGCGTCTTTGAGGTCGCCCAGCTGCTCCAGCGTCACCTGGACCATGTCCCGGACCAGGGGGTGCAACAGCTCGGGCACGACGATGCGCTGGAGGACCAAAAAGTCCAGGGTGTGTTCGGCCGTGTTGGCCATCTGATCGACCCCTTCAATGATATCCAACAAGAAGCGGCGCGTGCTGGACAAAAGCGCCCCTTTCACCAACACCAGCTCGACCTCACGGCGCGCGTCGTCGGCCCGCGACTCCCACCGGTGGCACTCCACATCGATTTCCTCCAATGCCTCCCGCGGCGCTTGTTGGAGGCTCATCTCCACCCCGCGGGCCATGGTCCGCACGGTCTGTTCCATCAGGTTGTAATGCTCAAGCAGCAGTTCTTCCACGCGACCAAGGCCTTTGCGTCGGAACAAATTCGCAAGCACTTTGCTCCTTTCCACCCCCTAGGATATACTGCCGCCGCGGTACGGAACAACTTTTTTGAGGTGATGGGAATGAAGCAAGCCCCCAGCTTATGTTTGGTTGGCCACTCCGGTTCGGGCAAAACCGCGTTGGCGGAAGCCCTGCTGCGCCTGGCCGGGCTCAGCGGCGATGTGGCCTTGGATCGTACCCCTGAGGAAAAGAACCGGCGCCTGTCCATCGACCTGGCCTTGGCTTCCTTGAGCTGGAAAGACGAGGCCGTCCAGCTTTTGGTGACGCCCGGGCTGGGCGAGTTCGTGGAGGAGATCTACAAGGGGCTGGATGCCGCCGATTTGGCTGTTTTGGTCGTCAACGCGGAAAAACCGGTGGAAGTGGTCACCGAGCAGGCGTGGGCCATCCGTCACGCCTTGGGCCGGCCGGCTGTGGTGTTCGTCAACATGATGGACAAACCCCTGGCCGATCCAGAAAAGGTGCTCGACGAGCTCCGTCACAGCTTGGAGGGCAAGTTCCTTCCCCTGTTTTACCCCGTGCGGGAGGGGGAAAAACTGTTGGGGCTGGTGGACGTGTTCACCGGACAACCCACCGGGGGGAAATTCGCTGTCCCTGCCCAGGTGGCTGAGCGGGTGGAAGCCCTGCGCACGGAGCTGGTGGAAGAGGCGGCCACGTTCGACGATAGCCTTCTGGAAAAAGTTTTGGGCGATGAGGAGCTGAACCGGGAAGAGGTGCTGGTGGCCCTGCGCGCCGGCGTGCGGGAGGGCAAGCTCATCCCTGTGCTGTGGGGTTCGGCCACCGCCGGCATCGGCCTGCGCGAACTTCTGGAAACCGCCCTTCCCCTCGTCCCGGAGAAGGAACCGCAGCCCACCACGTACCTCCGCGCGTTCTCCCTCAGCTTGGACCCCTACTTGGGCAAACTCGTGTTTGTCCGCGTGCTGGGCGGCGAACTTCACGAAGGGGACACGCTGTTCAACCTGGAAACCAAGGAGAAAATACAGCTGCGCGATGTGCTGACCCTCCATGGGGCCAAGCTGGAGAAAACGGGCCAGGCCAGGTTCGGAGCCATCGCCGCGCTGACGAAGATCGACGGTGTTGGGCTGGGGGCCACGCTGGCTTCCTCATCGGACGCTGCTCCACTGCCGCCCATTCCCTTCCCTCAACCGGTGTTTATCCGCGCTGTGGGCGCTAAAACCCAAGCCGACGACGAGAAGCTTTCCACCGCTTTGCGCGACATCACCTCGGTGAAGGCCACCCTCAACTTCTACCGCGATCCGGTCACCAAGGAGGCCTTGGTCGCGGGAATGGGCGATGTCCAGCTGGACGTGCTCGCCGAGCGATTGAAGAACCGCTACGGCGTCGAGATGAACTACAGGGTTCCCAAAGTCCCGTACAAGGAGACGATCAAGAAGGTGGCCACGGCCCAGTACCGGCACAAGAAGCAAACGGGTGGGCACGGCCAGTTTGGCGAGGTGCACCTGCGCATTGAGCCTCTGCCCCGCGGCAAGGGCTTTGAGTTCGTGGACGAGACCAAAGGCGGGGTCATTCCCCAGCAGTTCATCCCCGGCGTGGAGAAGGGCGTGCGGGAGGCCATGGAGGAAGGCATCCTTGCGGGGTTCCCCATGGTGGACATCAAAGCCGCGGTGTTCTACGGGATGTACCACGAGGTGGACTCCTCCGAGCTTTCGTTCAAGATTGCCGCCCGCACGGCGTTCAAACTCGCCGCAGAGAAAGCGGACCCCGTGCTGTTGGAGCCCATTATGTCCGTGACCGTGACCACGCCTGAAGCGTTCACCGGGGACATCATCTCTGACCTCACCTCCCGGCGGGGGCGTGTGCTGGGCATGGAGTCCGAAGCCGGCCGTACGAAGATCAAGGCCGAAGTGCCCTTGGCGGAGATGCTCTCCTACGCCCTGGAATTGAAATCCCTCACCCAAGGCCGGGCCACGTTCCAAATGGAGTTCCTCCGCTACGACTACGTGCCTGGGGAGCTCCAGCAGCGGTTGCTTCCCCAGTTGCGGGCGGCCCATGAGGGTTGAGAGCTGGATGACCCCGGACCCGCCGGTGGTGCGGGTGGAAACGCCGGTGGGGCAAGCCCGCGAGCTCGCTGAGGCCGAGAACTTGGCCTTGGTGTTTGTGGTGGACGAGCAAAAGAACCTCGTGGGCTTTTTGACGCGCAAAGCGCTGGAGGGCGCGCCGGATCCCCAGCTGCCGGCGGGGAAATTGGCCACAGCGCCGGCGGCCACGCTTAACCCTTCCGATCCACTGGAAAAGGCCGCCTTGCTCCTCGGGGAAAAGTACCTCGTGCTTCCGGTGACGAACGAGCAAGGGACGCTTGTGGGTGTGCTCACGCGGGGGGACCTGCTGCGGGCGCTGGCCCGCATGGCCGGCCTGGGCGAGGAGGGAGTGCGCATCCGCATCCGCGCCACCACGCCCGAGATCTACCGCGCCCTTGCCCTGCTGGGGGAAAAGAACCTGCCCCTGGTTTCCGTGCTGCGGGGGGAACACAACGAGATGGTGATCCATGTGCAGGGGGTCAGCGACCCCGCGGCCCTGATGGACGAGCTTAAAAAGGCGTTGGCATGGCCGGGCGACGCCACGAGCTGAAGGTCCACACCCGCGCCAAGACGCAGGTGGTGGACATCACCGCCCTGGTGCAAGAGGCCGTGCGCACCTTGGGCCTTGAGCAAGGGGCTGTGTTGCTGTTTTGTCCCCACACCACCGCCGCGCTCACTGTCAACGAAGCAGCCGACCCTGACGTGCGCAGCGATGTGAACGAGGCGCTGAGCGCATTGGTGCCCCGTTTGAACTTCCGCCACAGCGAGGGCAACAGCCCCGCACACTTTTTATCGTCCCTCCTGGGGCCGTCGCTGGTGCTGCCGGTGGAGGAAGGCCAATTGGTGTTGGGTACGTGGCAGGGCGTGTACTTTTGTGAGTTCGACGGACCACGCACCCGTTCGGTGTGGGCTTATGCGTTGGGTTGACGGGGCCGGCGGAGAGAGCGTAGAATGGGCCTGCCCGCCAGTGTAGCTCAATTGGCAGAGCATCCGCCTTGTAAGCGGAAGGTTGCCCGTTCGATTCGGGCCACTGGCTTTCGAGCCCTCCAAAGCACATACGGGGTGAACCGGGAGGGGTAGCGAAGTGGCCAAACGCACCGGGCTGTAAACCCGGCGGCCTCTGGCCTTCGGGGGTTCGAATCCCTCCCCCTCCACCACGGCCGGCTTCCTGCCGGCCTTCTTATTTGCTCCGCACCACCACCCAGCCCCGCTCCTCGTCCTCACGTAGCCAAGCCCGCATCTCCGCAAGCGCTTCCCCCTCACCGTGGAGAAAAGCCCGGAAAAACAGGGTGAGGTAGGCGTGGGTGGAGCGGCGGGTTTCCTCGGGGGGGCGCGTGCCCGGCACACACACTGCACAGGGCAGCCCGCAGTTGGGGTTGTCCAGGTAGTCCATGTGCCCCACACCCCGCTGGGTGATTTCCCAGGCCGGGGCGTTGGCGGCTTCGAAGAACCGCTGGTAATTGTCCGCTTCGGGTGCACAGGGCATCCCCAAGCGCGTCAGGCGGGCCAACTCCGCCCCCAAAAGCAGCACGGGGACTTGAACCAGCTTCATGCGCTCGGGCGTCACCCTCGGAAAACGAGCGGGATCCGTTCCTCCACCGCCACCGTCCACCGGGTCCAACGCCGCGACAGCTTTCACCCTCGGCTCCTCGGCTGCCGCCAAGAACGAAAGTTTTCCGCCCAGGGAATGGCCGACCAAACCCATCCGCTCGGGATCGAGAAACAACGCCGTCGCCTCGTGGCGGAGGAGTTCAGCCAGGGCCA
>FWPV01002342.1_pt1 | contig 47011 bp, 40 predicted proteins | sample 2228371 | NCBI WGS metagenome assembly FWPV01 (sample SAMEA103939776, study PRJEB20133) | metagenome | reverse complement strand
TATGGATAAAAATATTCATAGAATCATTATTTATAAGGTACACTAAGGTATCGAAAAATAAATTTTTTCACAACATCTGCATCATGTAAATGCATTTTTCGGGTTAAACATTTTACTATAAGGAGGTATAATGAACGCTGTTGAAATTGCAATGAAAATGGAGCAGGAAGCTGTAGATTTTTACATAAAATGTGCTGAAAAAACTAACAATCCTTTTGGAAAAAAGATGTTTTTAAGTATTGCAGAGGATGAAAAATACCATATTTCATGTGCTAACAAGGTAACACATGGCCAGGAATTTAAACCTTCTGAAAAAACACCATTACAGCACATTAAAGATATTTTTCAACAGAATAAGGAAGAAATGTTACAGCGTGTTTCCTCAACCACAGATGATTTACATGCCCTCGAAATAGCTATGAAAATGGAAGAAAAAACGATTAAATTTTATAAACAGGCTGCTTTAAATACTACTGATCCAGCGGAGAGAAAATTTTTTGAATGTCTTATAAAAGATGAACAAGAACACTATACAATCCTGGAGAATACACATTCATTTCTTTCAGACACCGGGAATTGGTTTATGTGGAATGAATACAGCATAGTAGAAGGCTAATATGTATTCTTAGATTTTATCCAGTGCCTGCTTTAGATCAGAGATTAGATCCTCTACGTCCTCAAGACCCAGTGCGATACGTACCAGATTATCAACCATGCCGATTGAGCGACGGTATTCCTCAGGGTAATCAAAGAATGACATAGTTGCCATCTGGGTAACAAGGCTTTCACTGCCACCAAGGCTTGGGGTTATGAGAAAAAGTTCCAGAGAATCAATAAATTTTCTTGTTTCCTTTGCACCACCTTTAATGAGAAATGTGATGACACTGCCGAAGCCTCTCATTTGTTTGATAGCAATTTTGTGGTCAGGATGTGAATGAAGCCCAGGATACCAGACCTTTTCAATTTTATGATGGGATTCCAGCATCCGTGCGATAGCCATACCAGCCCGATTGTGATGCTCCATGCGCAATGCAAAGGTTTTAAGTCCGCGTTCAAGTAAGAAGCATGTGAAAGGACCGGGTGTAGCACCGATCATGCGTTGCATAGTGTTGAGTTCATTAAGAATGTCTTGTTTCCCAAGTACCACTCCAGCCAGCAGGTCATTGTGGCCACCAAGGTATTTTGTAGCAGAGTGTATTACAATATCCACACCCATTTCTAAAGGCTTAATATTGTAAGGGGTTGCAAGTGTTGCATCGATTATAGTCATCAAATTGTGCTTTTTTGCAATTTTTACCACTGATTCTATATCCAGCACACGAAGATAGGGATTAGTCGGAGATTCAGTGAAGATGATATTAGTATTAGGCTGGATTGCTTTAGAAATAGATTCAGCAGTTGGGTCAACCAGAGAAACCTCCATTCCAAACTCTGTTTGTAATTTTGTAGCAAAATCACGAGTCTGACGATAGCAGTCATTTGTGAAGATGATATGGCCGTTTCGACGCATGTAGGCAAGCAAGGTCATAATCACGGCACTCATTCCAGTTGCAAATAGCATAGCCCTTTCAGCACCTTCGATAGCAGCAAGTTTACGTTCGCATTCCTGTTGTGTAGGATTTCCATAACGGCCGTACTCGTGTTCACGAACCACACGGCCAGCCTTTTTTGCTTTCATAAACTCCAATACTTCGGAAGTGGATTCGAAATAATAATTAGATGTCTGAACAATAGGTGTTGAGACTGAATAATGAGCTTTTGGAACTCTACCAAGACCATGAATTGCAAGGGTAGCGGGTTTCCAGTTTTTGGTTTTAGGAGATTTTTTCGACATCGGATTCCTCCTGTTATCCAGAGCTTGCTGAAGCACTTCCTTAATTGCATCAATACTGGGTGGAAGGTCAATAGGTTTGTTTGCGAAGTGGCTCGGGAATTCAAGTGTACCTTCGTGGTAACGAACTTTAAAATCTGTGAACTTTAGGCCGTGTGCAGTAGATATAACCACTATGCGTTCGGTTTTATCAATCTTGCCAGCTTTAATAAGTTTTATAAGGACTGCCAGTGCTACGCCTGTATGAGGGTCATTGAACATACCGGTAGTGTCACCTAATGCAGAAGCATCAGCGAGTTCCTCTTCGGTTGCCTGTTCAACTATGCCATTAAACTGTTTTAGCGTGCGAATGGCTTTTTCGATACTTACTGGGTTTCCTATCTGTATAGCACTGGCGAGTGTCTTTTGAGCCTCGATAGGTTCGAATGATTCAAAATTTTTCAGATATGAACGATAGAGGGGGTTGGCTCTTTCAGCCTGTGCAACAACAATACGTGGGAGTTTCGAAATAAGGCCAAGATCACGCATCATAAGGAGTCCATTTCCAAGTGCTGAGACATTACCGAGATTTCCACCAGGAATAATGATAACATCGGGTGTATCCCAGTCAAATTGCTGGATAATCTCGATACCGACTGTTTTTTGCCCTTCGATACGTAAAGAGTTCATCGAATTCGCAAGGTATATTGTTTCATCTTTCTTTGTGATTTCCTGTACTAAATTCATACATCCATCGAAGTCAGTATCCAGAGATAACACAAGTGAACCATTTGAGATGGGCTGAATAAGTTGTGCGATTGATATTTTACCTTTAGGCAGTAATACAATAGAATGTATTCCTGCTGCTGCACAATATACAGCAAGAGCTGCAGATGTATCTCCTGTAGAAGCACAAGCAACTGCTTTAATAGGTGCACCTTCGCTGATCATCTGTTTTACCTGTGATACGAGTACTGTCATGCCAAGATCTTTAAATGAACCACTGTGGGAGTTGCCGCAGAGCTTGATCCAGAGATCATTCAGCCCTAAAATTTTTCCGAATCGCTCAGCCCAGAAAAGGTTTGTTCCTCCTTCGTAAAGTGAAACAATATTATCATTATTAATCTCTGGCAGGACCCATTCTTTCTTTCCCCATACTCCTGAGCCATAGGGCCATTCGGTAGATTTATAGCGTTCATCGAAAAGCTTCATCCATGCTTTTGCATCAAGGTTTGAAAGTTTTTGAATGTCATGCTGGACTTCAAGCAATGATCCACAATCATCACAGCGATAGATTATTGAGTTAAGCGGATAAGTTGCTTTACACTCAGGGTTTATGCATTTAAACCATGCTCGATATGCCGTATTCATTTTTTTAAGTAATTAGTATAACACAGTCAATAGATTCCTTTTTTAAAAGAAATTAAGTAACCTTTAAGAAATCATGAAATATTATGTCATGGAATACTTGACCAAAATAAACTGCCTCTTACCCCTCTCATATCCACCCAAAACCTGAGCTAAGATATCCGGCTCATAATCAAACCGGTTTAGGCACATCTGTAACTTTCAGATGGAAAAAATCAACAGACCTTGATGGTGACTCTCTCACGTATGAACTTTATGTATGTGACAGTCAGAGTTTTGCAGGATGTAATCCTGTAAGGACGTTGTCTGCTAACAAACAGTTTCCAGTTATTGGGGGCATTAACCCGTAAAATGCATTTAACATGATGCAGATGTTGTGAAAAAATTTATTTTTCGATACCTTAGTGTACCTTATAAATAATGATTCTATGAATTTTTATCCATATAACAAATAAAAATAATTTAATAAATTCATCGAGTTAAATAAATTTTTGAGCAATATCTGCATTATTTGGGTTAACGGATACACTGCAATATTATTTCTCATAGGGCTTGTTATTTCAGGCGGAATGCACAAAAGGATAAGGATAGTGCTCTTGATTACATCTCTTATGGTTGCCGGAATGCTTGTTATTTCATGTGGTGGAGATGGAGATGATGAAGGAGTCACAGGGGAGATTGCGTTTACGGTTTCAGGTCTTTCTCAGGGAACTACATACTACTGGAAAGTGATTGCGGATGACGGAAACGGTTGGAAAAAGAGATTTTAAAAAAAGGGAGATTTAGAACATAAGATCATGGGATATCCACAGAAAAGTCAGAAGAACCAAAGAATATAACAAAAGTTCAGTGGCAAGATTTAACCAAGCTCTGGTTGTACAGAGCCTGGTTTCTTGGATTACAGTTTTACAATGTTTGTTGCCTTTGGACCTTTATCTCCATTAACAACATCAAAGCTTACTTTATCGCCTTCAGCAAGGGTTTTAAATCCATTGCCTTCAATGGCTGAGTAATGAGCAAAAACATCATCTCCATCTTCTTTGGTAATGAAGCCATAGCCCTTTGACTCATTAAACCACTTAACAGTACCTTTTGCCATATGACACCCCTCCTTTCGAAAAAAATTTGAAGCATACATAAAGAGGTGATGTCATAAAAAACCTTAGGTCAGAATGCTCTGAGGGTTCAAGACAACAAACGCTCCTTTGAGCTTCACAGTTAGAATAGCATATTGCTGTTAATAAAGGCAAACAGGTTTAACTTTTTAATTCCTTGTGGTCTTGACACAGGGTTTATATATTCTGTCATTCCGGATTGACCAGAATCCTTCTTCAATGGTTTTTAGTAAGGCTATGGGCAAAAAGAGAGATTCCAGAGAAGTCTATGAGTGGTAGAGGTGGAGTGATGACAAAACAATATCGAATTCTTTGACCACCTGCGGTGTTTCCGTAGAGTTCTTAATTGTGCTTGATTTACATTATGAAAAAATACTAATCTGTCATTGAAATGAAAGGAATAGCAATCTGGATAACAGGCTTACCGGGAAGCGGAAAGAGCACAGTGGCTGAAGCATTAAAAAATATTTTTCCTGAATTTATTATCCTCAGGATGGATGAATTGAGAAATATTGTAACCCCCAATCCCACATATTCTGATGAAGAAAGAGAAATAGTTTATCGTTCAATAGTATTTATAGCTAAAAAACTAACTGAATCAGGACATAATGTTATTATTGATGCAACTGGAAACCTAAGAAGATGGCGGGAGCTTGCAAGACAATTAATTCCTGGGTATGTAGAGATATACCTCAAATGTCCTATCGAAATATGTATGAAGAGAGAACAGAAAAGGATTGATACCCACGAAGCCCCAAGAGATATTTATAAGAAGGGTGCTTCTGGCTGGCCTGTACCAGGAATGACCGTACCATATGAAGAACCACTTAATCCTGAAGTGGTTATTGATACAGAAAAAACTCCTGTAGATAAAATAATAGAAAATATTAGAGAGCTTTTTAAAAACTTAAAAATCAATAAAGCTTGAATAGATTTGTTATTCCTTTCAGTTCAAACATGACGGAGATTATAAAATCATCAGGTCTTTTTATAAATTCCGCAAAAATACCCCAGCACTGACTCAGATATTTAATATTTACCGCAATCTCTTTTGTCTCATTTTCCTCAGCATCATACCAGAGTCTTCCATCGAGATATAAGGGTTTAAATGGATGAATACCGATTCCTGTACGGTAATAGGTTGTATCGTTCTTCTTATTATATATCTGAGAAGCTGATAATGTGACCCCCTTGATGGTTGCTCTGATATCAGAAATGATACTCGACAGTCTTCCTGTATTGACGTTATAATCTGTTTCAAGTCGTAATTGTAAAGGCATCTTTATCCCGATCTCAAATTTCAATGGACGGAAAGGTCTGTCTCCTCTGTAAGAATCAAACCCCTGTGATGCCCTGAAGACAATAAATTCACCTTTACTTTGAATAAGTCTGTTTAACATAGAAAGTTCAATTAAAGAAGTATTGCTCAAAAGTTCGGTTGAATCAAAAACTGGAATGTTTTCCTCGGAATTTGAAATAAAGGTATAGCTCAGAATGGGTTCAATAACATGTATAAATGAACTGTAATTTTTCATAAATCTTGTATTTACTTTGATGGAGTATACCAAGGATTCTCTATGTAGGCTGTCTTCGTCATAATCTTGAAAAACATATGCAGTCTCACGAAAACTGAACCTCTGTGAAACTGTTATATCGCTTCCAATTGTGTGAAATACATTCGGATATATATCAAATCTCTGTCCTCGTAAGCCTTCTTCTCGCCATAGATTAGATACTGTTGCTGAGGTGAATAACCATATGGGTCCAATCTCGAGATTGTTTAAAACTATTCCAGCTTCAGGAAGTTTTTGTGAAACGGGTGATGCATTTTCTCTCAGGTCAATCCAGTATTGTGAGAGTAAAAATAGTCGGGATTTTGTGAATGGAATAGATATTTCACCAGTTGATTCAAGGAATCGATTCGTGCGTATCTCAAGATTTGTTTTAAATTCTCTATAAAAGTCTTTTTCATTTATGAGATTTATATTCAAAAATCCACCGATACTGTCAGATGAAAAATTCTTATGGATACCCTTAAACTCATAATAGTCTTTTTCAAGTTCATTATCCCGCAGGTGATATATCCACCACTCCCCCTTTATGTTCAATGGCTCAACGTATCTGTATTCAAGTCCTTCTCCAAAGCCTCTTTTTGTATATATGTCAAGATAGAATGTTGCATCCCGGTTCTCTGAAATTGCCCAGTAGAATGGTAAATTTAAATTGAAACCCCTTATGTCACTATATCCGAATAAAGGGAGTAGCAGGCCAGTTTTTCTATCTGCGAGTATAGGTGCACTAAGATAAGGTGTATATAACACTGGGAAATTTTTTATACGAAAAGATACATCTTTTGCTTTAAGTGTATCACCTGCTGTAGCCTCGAGTTTTTCTCCTCTGAAACACCATGATGGATTTGTTCCATCGCATGTTGTAAAAACAGCTTCTGGGCTGGAATAATAATTTTCACCTTTTTTCTCAATCTCATCACCATAAATGTGGTAGTTATCTTTTTTATAATATATTTTTGCATGATGGATTTTTCCTGTCTTTCTATCGAGGTTCAGAAATGCCTTATCAGAACTGATTGAAACATCTTTGTCTTTATATTTTACATTGCCTGTTGCAATTACTTCTGAGGAAAGCTCATTGTAGATAATCTCATCTGCTTCAATAATAACATCGGCTTTTTGAATCTTCACATTTCCAGTTGCAATGTAGGTGGATGTTTCTTTCAGATACTGAAGGTTATCTGAAGTTATGGTAGTTTCTCCTGACGCATAAACATGAAAAGGCGAAAGAAGAAGGAAAAAGATACACGTCATTAGTCTGAATAATAATACTCTGACAATCCATCTATGTGAATTGTCATTACAAGTGTGATGAGGCAATTTCGTCTTTTTATAGGAGATTACAACGCCCTCTAAAGCTTTCGGGATCAGGGGAGTTAGCAATGACACGAGTAACGGATATTTTGTTTTCATTCTCGCAGACTTGTGAGAACCCCTTTCTGCCCTAATAATTCCTTTGCTTCCCCTATAGTATAAAAAGAGCCTGTTATGAGGATAAGCGTTTCTTTTTCATGATTTGCGAGCTTTTTGGCGAATTCTACTGCATTTTTAACATTAGGTATAGTGTATATTTTTTTGAAGCCAAATGATAGTGCAATATGCTTTAGTTTTTCGGGGGATGCTGCTCTGCTGTATGCAGGTGCTGTAAGGACAATCGCTGATGCGAGTGGAAGCAGTGGCTCCATGATCCCTTTAATATCTTTATCAGCCATGATCCCGAGTATCATAATAATTTTCTGAAACCTATTCTTAAATATTGTTTTTAGAGCTTCTGAAAGTACCTTTGCAGCAGCAGGATTATGTGCTCCATCTATCAATAAAGGCGGATCACTTGCAATAAATTCGAGGCGTCCATGCCAGATAAAGTCACAGAGCCCTTGTCTTAAAAACGTGAGTGAAAGGCTTTTATGCAGTTTTTCTAATATTAGAAGGTATGTTTTTATTGCAATACATGAATTAATAAGCTGGTGTTCTCCTGTGAGTGGAATAAATATATCCTCGATGGATGTTTTATCATCAGTATAATTTATAGTAATTCCTCTTATCTCAGATGATCTGAGTAACCCTTTAAAATCTCTTCCATATATATAAAGGGGTGCTTGCATTATATCTGCAGTTTCTTTAATTAACTTATCAGCAGGTATTTCCTGGTTGGCTGTCACAACCGGAATGCCTTTTTTGATAATACCTGCCTTCTCACGTGCAATATCTTTAAGGGAATCTCCAAGAAATTCTTTATGGTCAAAACTAATTGATGTAATGACAGATACTTGCGGTACTATTATGTTCGTTGCATCGAGTCTACCTCCCATTCCAACTTCTATGACTGCTATGTCAATATTCTTTTCCATGAAATATAGCATAGCCATTGCAGTCACTACTTCAAAAAAAGTGGGTGAAAAGTCCTTAGTCTGTTTAACGATATCTTTTATTCGAGATGCAAGACTTATGACTTCATTTTCTGATATCTCTTCCCCATTTATCCTTATTCTTTCCGTAAAACTGACAAGATGTGGTGAAGTGAAAAGGCCAACTTTTAAACCGGTTTTTTTAAGTAATGATGCAATCATTGCTGAAGTCGAGCCTTTACCATTTGTTCCAGCAACATGAATAGAAAGGAAGGTTTTATGAGGATTATCAAGAGAAGACATCAATCGCTGTATATTTTCAAGCCCGAATTTTGTGCCATATTTCTGAAGATTATAAAGGTAATCGACTGTTTCGCTATAGCTCATAAAAGGAGTTCGAAAAGCTTAGCGATTGTATCCCTGAGATTTTTTCTATCTACTATTATGTCTATAAGTCCATGTTCTAAAAGAAAGTCAGCTCTCTGGAAATCATCAGGCAGAGGCTGTTTAATAGTCTGTTCAATAACTCTTGGCCCTGCAAATCCGATGAGACTTTTGGGTTCTGCAATAATAATATCTCCAAGGGTTGCAAAACTTGCGGTAACACCCCCAAAGGTTGGATCACATAGCACGGATATATATAGAAGATCAGCATCTTTAAGCCTTGCTATTGCAGAGGAAACTTTTACCATTTGCATAAGTGAAAAGATTCCTTCTTGCATCCTTGCACCACCTGATGATGAAACTGCGAGGAGTGGTTGCCTTTCATCCATCGCTCTCTCTGCAGCCCTTGTTACTTTTTCCCCTACAACAGAACCCATACTTCCTCCCATAAAGGAGAAATCCATAATAACAAGACTTACAGGAAATCCTTTAATTAAAGCCTTTCCAGAAATTACAGCATCTCTGAGATTAGTTTTTTTCTGATTTTCTTTTATCCTGTCTATATATGAAATTTTGTCATTGAAATGTAGAGGGTCAACAGATTCAAGACTTTCATCAGTCTCGATAAAACTCCCTTCATCAACTAATAGTTTTAATCTTTCACGAGCACTTATTCTGAAATGATAATTGCATTTGGGACATACCTTAAGGTTTTTTTCGATTTCTTTCTTATAAATGATTTCCTTACAGCCGTCACATTTGACCCACAAACCTTCAGGAATTTTTCCCTTTTTTTCTGTCTTTAATTCTTTTGTCTTTTTAAACCATGCCATGATGATTATGTATTATAAATTATGAGTTTGCTGCTGAAATTCAAATTTTCCTTCTTTCCATAATTGAATGAATACATTAACAACATCCCTATCAAACTGAATATCTGAAAATTTCCTTAATTCTTCGAAAGCAACCTCCAGACTTAATGCCTTTCTATAAGGTCTGTCTGTAGTCATGGCATCAAAAGTATCTGCTACAGCAATTATCCTCGCAATAAGCGGTATATCACCGTTTTTCAGATTATCAGGGTAGCCTTTACCATCAATCCTTTCGTGATGATTCCTGACTCCAGGAATAATGTCTTTGAGGTGTTTGATATGACCGAGAATCTCAGCTCCATATTTTGAATGCATGCACATTTTTTCATTTTCCTCAGGACTCAATCTATCTTCTTTTAGAAGTATACTGTCTTGTACTCCTATTTTACCTACATCGTGTAAAATTGCTGCAAGCCGTAGTGTTTCTAAATCATCTTTCGAAAGACCCATAGCTTTTCCTATGCTATAACTGTAATTCATAACTCTTCGAGTATGTCCTCCTGTATATGGATCTCTTTTTTCTATTGTTTCTGCAAGAGCTTCTGCAGTGCTATAGAATGTATCTTTTAACTTCTGATACAGATTTGCGTTTTCGATAGCAATAGCTACCTGATTTGCCAGGGCTTTAAGTATTTCTTTATCATCCTCAGTGAAAGAGCCGTCCTTCTTATTGATAGCCTCAAGGACACCGAGGATTGAATCTTTTGATTTTACAGGTACACAAATCATATTTTTTGTAATAAACTTGCACTTTTCATCAGCTGTTTTCGAAAATCTTGGATCAGATTGAACATCATGAATGATTATTGCATCTCCACTTTCAGCAACCCATCCTGCGAGTCCTTCTCCTTTTTTGAGTCTGACCTCTTTAAGTACATCTCCTTTTTCTCCGAGTGCAACCTCGAAAAAAAGCTCTCCTGTTTCACTGTCAATAAGAAGAAGACTACCTGTTTCAGCATTAAGAAGTCTAACAGCAGCTTCAATTGAGCGTTTTCTTATCTCACTGGTCTCAAGGGTAGAATTAATCAAGGAAGAAAGTTCTATTAGTGTGTTTAATTGTTCAAGTTTTTTTAATAAATCATTCACTTTATTGCCTCCCTCAGACTGATGAGATACTTTTTTAATTCATAAGGATTTTCGTGTAATTTTTTAATAATTGCACTTCCTACAATAACGCCGTCGGATACCTTAGAGACTGCTAAAGCCTCTTCTGGAGTAGATACTCCGAATCCGACTGCTAAGGGTTTTTTAGTATATTTTCTTATTTTTGATATAAGTGTTTCCATTGTTCCATCAAAAAGAAGAGAAGCTCCAGTTATGCCGGTTATAGAGACATAGTATATAAAACCACTCGATGCCCTTGTAACTTTTTTAATCCTTTTTTCTGTTGAGGTTGGAGCAAGCAGAAAAATAGTGTCGATTTTTGCATTTCTTGCAAATTGAATGAAATCAGTTGCTTCATCTGGTGGTAGATCAGGGATAATAACACCACTCACACCATAATTCTTTGCATCTGAAATAAAATCCTTGATTCCATATTTAAATACAGGATTGAAGTATGTCATAAGTACAATCGGAATGCTGATATTTTGTTTTATGTCCTTAACAAAAGAAAGTATCTTTCTTAATGTAACACCATTTTGAAGTGCACGTTCAGATGCGCGCTGGATTGTTGGCCCATCTGCAAGTGGATCAGAAAAGGGTACACCCAGTTCAACAATATCTGCACCGCACTCTTCAAATAGGTGAAGAATTTCTCCTGTCTTTTCCATAGAAGGATCTCCAGCCATTATATAGGGAATGAATGCCTTTCTTCCTTCTCGCTTAAGCCTCTTAAATGTTTTTCTTATTTCTGACATTGCAAATATATTCCCTTAATCTTTGCAACATGTTGAACATCTTTGTCCCCACGGCCAGAAAGATTTACAATTACGATTTTTTCATTCGAAATTTCAGGTGCACGTTTGATAACTTCTGCAAGTGCATGTGCTGACTCCAGTGCTGGTATTATTCCTTCTGTCTCTGATAGTAGCTCAAATGCACTTAGTGCTTCATCATCAGTTGCATATGTATAAATAATACGATTGAGGTCTCTCAGATATGAATGTTCTGGACCTATAGATGCATAATCTAATCCTGCTGAGACTGAATGAGTCTCAAGAACATTTCCATTATCATCCTGAAGAAGATAACTTTTACAGCCCTGAAATATACCAAGAGAGCCACCTGCGAATCGTGCTGCATGCTTACCTGTTTCGATTCCCATTCCGCCTGCTTCAACGCCAATCATGGTTATTTTTTTATCCAATAATTCCCCCTTTCCCCCTTTAGTAAGGTGGGGCATGGAGGGATTTTCTTTTTTAAGGAATTCATGAAAAAGCCCCATCGCATTACTTCCTCCACCAACACATGCTATAAGATAGTCAGGAAGTCTACCTTCAGCATCAAGAATCTGCTTCTTTGCCTCTTTGCCTATAATAGATTGAAATTCTCTCACCATAATCGGAAATGGATGAGGTCCAAATACAGTTCCAAGTACATAATGAGTGGTTCGCACATTAGTTGTCCAGTCTCTTAATGCTTCATTAATTGCATCTTTAAGTGTTCTCGAACCTGTTGAGACTTCAGTTACCTTGGAGCCGAGCAATCTCATTCTGAAAACATTTAATGCCTGTCTCTTCATGTCTACAGATCCCATATAAATTTCGCATTCAAGACCTACAAGTGCAGCAGCAGTTGCTGTTGCAACACCATGCTGTCCAGCGCCTGTCTCTGCTATTACTCTTGTCTTACCCATCTTTTTTGCCAGTAGTACCTGACCGACAGCATTGTTTATCTTATGAGCACCGGTATGTGCAAGGTCTTCACGTTTTAGATAGATCTTTGGACCTTTTAGATATTCAGAAAACCTTTTTGCGAAATAAAGTGGGGTAGGTCTTCCTATATAATTTTTCTGGAGATGACTGAGTTCACCCTGGAAGTCTTTGTCCTTTTTGAAACAAGTGAAAGCATCTTCAAGCTCGCTGAGAGCAGGCATAAGTGTCTCAGGAACAAATCTTCCACCATAAATTCCAAAATAGCCTTTTCTATCAGGAAACTTTTTAATATAGCCTCCTTTGTAATTAGATAATTATTATAGCCAATATTTAAAATTATATATACTCAAATCCATAAAAATGCAGTTACCAATATTCTCCTGCAATATAAATACAATATTAGTTGCATTTTTCAGGTTAAACCGATTAATGCAGACATTGTTCAAAAATTTATTTAACTCGATAATCCCCTTATTCCCTCCCCTTGCCAAGGGGTGGGTATTGTCAAAAGTTTTTTCCTCTCCCCTTGTGAGAGAGGGTTAGGGTGAGGGGTGAAAATAGATGAACTTGAAAATATTATCTATTAAAGATATCAGGTGTAAATAAATAAGAACTACAGAATTGGAGGTTTAAGAAAAATACCCAGCTAATTTTTAAATACTGAAATCTACTAATAACAATATGATAAAGATGGTGGATTACTACAATATAAACCACTGCATGCTGTGTTGTTTGTTTCATTAAACTCCGGTATGGTATTTTCAGGGTCAACTCTTATTATATATGTTGTATAATAAACATCATCAACAGAAAGATAAACAGAGCCACCAGCTGGAATTGAAATTGTAAAACTTTCGCAATAGGAATTTTCATATTGAACAACGACCCAGATATTAGAAACTGTTACTGTCCCTTTATTATTAACCTTGAAACTTATTGTATTCCCATCAGTAAATAAATCGCTTATAAATATATCTGGAAGTGGTTTGGCTGACTTTTCTATAGTATTTGAGTCAATATTTCCTTCGCTATCCATTGCTCTAACAACGAAATAGTAAATTCTGTTTGTTATAAGATTTCTTACAGTATATTCAGTAACTCCAGGAGAAGTGACAAAGCTTGGTTCTGCAAAGTTTTCTCCACCTGGAGTTGTAGCCATATAGATTAAATAGACAATTTCTGATGATGGGGTAGAATCATCTGTTGCAGGTTCCCATGACAATTTTAATGCGGTCTCTGAGACTGCAGTTGCAGAAGTGAGTCCAGCAAAAATAGGCGCTGATACATCTATTGAAAGAACATCTGTATTATTATCAATATTTCCGGCTTCATCTTTTGCCCTGATCAGGAAATAGTATGTAACACCTGGTGATAGTCCTGTAATTAAATAAGACGTTGCCCCTGGTTCTGTGACATATGTTGGTTGCATTTCATCCTGTACTGCAAAGCTATTTGCACCTGCTGAAAAGATGAAGGGCTCTGTGGATTGATATATAAGATAGACAATCTTATCCTGGGGTGTTACGTTATCAATAGCTGGTTCCCAGGACAGTAATATAGAAGTCTCAGATATTTTTTCAAGTGATTTTTTTTGATCGCCAAAAAAAGGTGTTTCTTGATCCATTGACACCATGACTATAGTAATAGTTACAGGTGTTCCATTGAGATCAGCATATGAATCCCCTATGTAAATAAGGAGATTGTTAATATTATATGCTTCCACTACAAAATGCCTGTTTAAGCCATTCGGGACTATGAATGATTCAGATATACTCTCCTGCCCGGCAACAGAAACAGTTTTTTCAATAAAATTCATATCCGGCGCTGAAATTTCAAATCTGATAGTAGTCACATGTGATGGTATAGTCGTAGCGGTAGATGGCAGGTTTCCAGCAGGTTGTGCTATCCTTGTTTCGCCTAAGTTTATTGTTACTTTTGTTGTTCCAGAGCTATCAGATGATAAATTTCCATTACTACCGCATGAGATACTGATTGTTATTAATGCGAGAATTAACAAAATATATATTTTTTTCATATGTTCCCCTTGGCTTTTCATGGAAATTCCACATTTACATTAACGGGAGTGGTATTCGGTCCCTTTTCTATTTCCACGGGTTGCTGTTCATAAGGAGGTGTAATATCGTTCAGATTTATACCCTCAGTTGTTATTTCTGGCAAAGGTATTATTTCTGCTGGACTTGGAATTGATACTTCTTTGCCGAGTTCTGTTTCTTTGAGAAGCCTCTCTATTTCTCCAGAGGGTGCTAAGAATGGTTGAGTTAGTGGTTCACCTTCGAAGACAATTATCATCATGCCAGGTGTCAGAATAAAACTCCCTGTTATTTCCGGAGATGAGCTTTTTACGATGAATTCTCCCTCAAGACAGATAAAAATAGCGAAGACCTTTCCATCCTTTATCCCAACTTCTGAAAGTATTGCTGTTCCTCTTGCTGCTGCAACTGCTGTTGGCGTGTGAATCTCGAAACTTGTCTTGCCTACTATAGAACGCATTTTTCCGTCTATGAGGTTGATGACCGATTTATTCCCCTTTTCCTTATCATAAATGAATTCTTTGATAACAGCTTTTGATTTTTCTCCAAGTGTCAGAACACTGTCATCTATAAATAACATCTTCGCCCTTGATGCCTCAAGAGTTGAAACAATATCATTCAAAAGAATACCGTCTCTCAGTTTGGCCTCAAATAACCTTTTCTCTCTTTCTACTATTGACTTACCCCTTATAGCAACAAAGGAACCAACTTCATCCTTTGCATCAGCACTTTCAAAAATAGTTAACAAAATGAATACCGCAATAAAAACTATAGTAATAAATCTAAATGTCTTCATTTAAAACCTCATATTGATGAAAAGACTCGTTATGGCACGATCATAATCGAATATCTCGATATTTGACTTATTTTTCGTATAGTATTGACCCAATGAAAGGCCGAATGTTTTTGATAATACCTTTGTTATCAATAAAGATGCATTGGTGATGTCGTCCTCTCTTTCCCTCTCATCTGAAGGATAGAACCCATCATAATTCTTGTTATAGTATTCGGCTGAAAGGTCTACAATGAGACTATGCAATAAATTAATCTGAATATCTATTAAACCCCTATTGCCTGTATAGTCCCAGTAATCCTTCTTTGTTGAATCCTTGTCATATTGATAACCTATCTTTAATATAACAGAATTGCCTAAAGGTATTTGTTGTGCTATACCCGCAAGATTGTTAAATCCAGTTCTGTCTGAATTGTTTTCGAATAATTCTGAATCCATGAAATGCGTTCTTCTGTATCTGTAGGTAAGGAAAGTAGAGAAACCTTTACCTTCAGATATTATTAATTCAGGAGAAAAAGAATGTGAATAATCATATGCATCTCCTCCTACTAATACATGCTGAAATGCATATGACCCCTTCAAAGTTATAACTGAAGAGAGTCTGAAAGATGGTTCAAGCATTAATAGATGGCTGGTTGTATTGAAATTAGAGAGTTCGGCATGAAGACTCTGGTAAAAATTATATCCTGTAAAAACATTGAATTTCTCCCCTACAACGGGATAATATTTTCCTTTTAAATAAAGCACTGCTTTCCAGTCTGCTTCCTGTGAAACTCCCTCAGGTAGAGGGTTGTCTTCAGAATTGAGAATAACATTGGAGTCATATTGTCCGCCAACCGATAGATTTAATGCCCAACGTTTGACTTTGCTTTTTTGTTTTATTGTTTTTAGATAATCATTTGCGGTTGCTGATAAATCTGTCCCTGGAGCAAGAGTTATTGCATTATTGAAATAGTCTTCTGCCTCATCAAAAAATGATTTCTTATAATAAAAGATACCAAGTTCGAGATTTGTTCTTGGATTTTCTGGATTTATTGAAAGGGCTTTTTTAAGAACTCCTTCAGCTTCTTCATCTCCTGAACGGCTGAGTGCTATGCCAAGATACAAAGTCGCTTCTTCATCTTCAGGTTTTACATTTAAGATATTTTTTAAATCCTGGATTGCTGCTTTATATTCCCCTTTCTCTATATTATAAACTGCTTTTGTAATTGTTTTTTCATATGTAGTATCAATCTTTTCTGCAAAGGAAGATAATGGAAAAAAAGATAAAACTATTAAGAGAGAAAAGAAGGAAATTATAAGTGATAGAAGATGTTTTTTGTTCATATTTATTAGACTTTTAATTAATTATAAGTATTTAGTAGATTATGTCAAGATAAATCTTTGGTTTGACAGGGTAGGGGTGGTACTTTTATACTTAACTATGTTCAGGATAGCAGTTATTGACGGTCAGGGTGGAGGGATTGGGAGTCTCATTGTGAAGAGGCTTAAGGATGAATTTGGTGATGAAGTCGAGATTTTCGCTTTAGGGACTAATGCTGCTGCAACATCGGCTATGATGAAATCAAGGGCAAATAAAGGAGCTACAGGAGAAAATTCAATTGTTCGGTTTGCAGATAAATTCAATATGATCATAGGTCCTCTGAGCATCGTTCTTGCAAATGCGATGATTGGTGAACTGACACCGAAGATGGCAGAGGCAATAGCATCATCTAATGCTAAAAAAATACTTTTACCACTTAATCAAGAAGGTATTGAAATAATAGGAGTCGAGATGGAACCTCTTCCACATATGATAGAAAAAATTATCGAGACAGTTAAAAAGGATTTGAGAAAGGAGAAAGAGTATGTGTGAAGCTAATGCATATATATATGAAGATGGAAAGGAGTTACTTTATCTCGAGGGTGTAGATATTATGAGGCCTGAGGAAGGGAAGATTTATCTACGAAGCCTTTTTGGGGAACAGAAGGTATTTGATGGTGAAATAAAGGAGATATCACTCTTAAATCATAAAATTGTTCTAAAGAGGAAATAGAATTTTATCGCTTTATTATTAAAAAAGGATCATCTCCAGAAAAGTTGGTAAGATTATGATGATTCGAGGGGTCAAGGATTCGAGTAGGCAAGGGGCGCAGGTTCGAAAGAAAAAATTAATAACTTGAATCCTTGAAACCTCGTATCCTTGAACCCTTAAATCCCTGAATCCCCGAATCCTTTTTATAGCTAAATTGATGAACAACCAAAAATATAGAAAAGTATATCTATTCGAGAAAGATGGTTCAATCTGCAAGATAATTTATTTCTTTAAATTTATAAATAGTAATGATTGCAAGGTTTAAATTATGCAAGACAGGACGATAGGACTTTTTCTAAAAGTAAGGGATAAATTTGATGATATTAAAGAAAAGGTTTCGCTGATAAAACCATATTTTGAACTTATGTGTCTTACAAAGGGTTGGGCTCTTAAACTTGAGGAATTCGAGAAAATTCTTGGTTTTTCTCCAGAATTTCTTTATAAAAGTAATGAGCAAGTCTATGCTATATCTGTGCTTTATCGTGTAGACGATGATATTACAACAGCGGTCATTGCACGTGAATTTGCAGAAATTGTTGCAAGAGAGCAGAACATTACTGACCAAGAACGTATAGATGAGATTTGTATACAACGAGGATTTGGAGAACAACTTTTATATTCACTTGAGAATGATATTCTTACAGATATGTTAGAAATAGATTTTGGTGTCAAAGAGGGAATCATAAAGAGAATAGAGAAATTAAAACATATCTTAAAAAAATGAATCTTTATTGGGAAAAGGATAAAGCAAAAAGCCATCGAACATACTGTATCAGGTGTGGAACATGTTGCATGAAAGGGGGACCAGTTTTACACCAGCAGGACAAAGCGATACTATTAGAGGGATATGCAGGACATCAACATTTGATTACATTGAGAAAAGGAGAGATGGCATATGATCCAGTTACGAACAGGCTTGAGAGAATAAATAAAGAATTAATAAAAGTATCGGGAAAGAATGAAAGTTGGTCTTGTATTTTTTTCTGTGAAGAAGATTCCTCATGTGAGATTTATGAACATCGTTTTATTGAATGCCGTCTACTTAAATGCTGGAATCCTTCTGAATTGATAAAGATTATTGGTAAAGATACCATTTCACGTGCAGATATCATTAATCCAGGAGATCCTATCCTTGATATTATTCAAACTCATGAATTTGAATGTCCTTGTGATGAATTATGCAACCTCGTATTGATTATAAAACAGGGTAAAGATAACATAAAGACTCATGAATCTTTAACTAAACTTGTACAAAAGGACCTTGCTCTACGTGAATACGCAAAAAAAGAAATGGGACTTAAGGATGAATACGAACCTTTTATTTTCGGAAGACGATTTACTGACATCCTGAAAACTCATGGGATTTCGACATGCCTATAACTAATTTATTTGAAACTTTGTTCCTCCGAAGGGAAAATGCCGCTTTCGACCTCTTCTTTGTAAGCTTTGATTGCCTTTAATGCCTCTTCTTTTAAATTGATATACCGTTTTGCAAACTTCGGCAAAAACCTCTCGAATAGCCCAAGAACATCATGAAGTACAAGTACCTGGCCATCACAATATGGTCCAGCACCAATACCAATAGTGGGGATAGAGATTGCTTCAGTGATAGTTTTAGCAAGTCCCATAGGTATTGCCTCAAGAAGTAATGAACATGCTCCAGCATCTTCAGCAATATGTGCTTCCTCAAGTAATCTTTTTGCAGCCTCTTCAGTTTTGCCCTGAACCTTATATCCGCCCATTCTGTGAATGGACTGAGGTGTGAGCCCTATATGTGCCATAACAGGGATATCTGATTTCGTCATTCTTTTGATATGTTCAGATACTTCAGCTCCCCCTTCTATTTTCACACAGGAAGCCCCGGCTTCTTTTATAAATCTACCTGCATTTCTTACCCCTTCTTCTACACTCGCCTGGTAAGACATAAAAGGTAGGTCTCCGATGATCATCGCATTAGTTACTGCCCTTGAAACAATTTTAGTATGATATATCATTTCATCCATTGTTACAGGCAAAGTATTTTCAAGTCCTTGTACGACCATACCTACAGAATCACCAACGATGATCCCGTCTATTCCTGCTTCATCAACTATCCGTGCAAATGGATAATCATATGCAGTAATCATCGTGATCTTTTTTCTCTCTCTCTTTTTTTTTAAAAGGTCTTGAATTGTTATTTTAGACATGATTACTCCTTTTTTAATGTTTATTCTATTGGAAATCTTATCTTGAACGTAGTTCCTTTATCATTGCTTGTGACAGAAATATTGCCTCCGTGAGAAATAATAATCTTGTGAACAATAGCAAGCCCCAATCCTGTTCCTTTTTCTTTTGTGGTGAAGAATGGGAGAAAGATTTTATCTATGATATTATCTGAGATTCCATGACCTGAATCCGAAATAGATATCTCAAGAAAATCACTATGAACAGCGGTTATATTAATGTTGCCTCCTTGGGGCATTGCTTCGACCGAATTCTGTATGAGATTTGTGAATGCCTGCCTGAGAAGAATCTCATCACCTTTAATTAAGGGTATTTCTTGAAAATTTATACAGAATTTTATATCATGTCTTTCTTCTCTAATGGCGGAAATACATTTTTCTATAAGAGATTTCAAATCAATATCCGAAATAGTAAGCTCAAGTGGCTTTGCAAATGATAGAAAATCTGTAATAATTCTGTCCATCACTGATATCTCTTTTGATATTGCTGTGACCGTTGTTTTCAAGGATTCATCCACTTTTTTATAAAGAAGCTTTGTATATCCTGCAATCACTGCCATTGGATTCCTTAATTCATGTGCTATACCTGCTGATATTTCGCCAAGACTTGCGAGTTTATTTCGCAATTCCATTTGAGCCTCGAATGATTTGAGATGAGTAAGATCAGTAAAAACAAGGATCTGTCCTATTGTCTTCCCTTCGGTATCTTTTAATGGAGAGATTGTGAGTCCTAACCATATCCTTTTCCCTGAAGTTGTCGTATAACTGATTTCCGCCCTTTCTATCACCTTTCTTTCATTTAGCATGTCTGTAATAGGTTTTTTTAGAACTTCTTCATGAAATTTGCCAATAATATTTTCCCCGTGTACATCGAGTATTTTTTCTGCTGATTGATTTACCTTTGTGATCCTCAAATTGTCATCAAAGCTGATGACCCCACTTGGAACACTCTGGAGAATATTTTCATTATAGCCCTCGATTGTTGTAGCTCTATCTTCAGCTTTTTTACGAAGAATTTCAAGCTCTTTTTCCTTTTCTTTAAGCTTGGCTACGAGTTCATGAAATGTATCAACTACAAAGCCTACTTTCGAGAGATCCTTTTGATTAAGTTTCTTTTTCGTGCTATATATTTTAAGAAAAGCCCTGATGAGAAAAAAAACAATTAGAGCAAGAATAAGTAATATAATAAAATTGAAAAAGATAATTTCAACGTTCATAATTTATCTGTAAAAGTAATAGTTAAACAGCTCTTGACCATAGAATAGGGTTACAAGTGTCCCAAAAGCAAGGAATGGCCCGAATGGAATTTTGGTCTTTCTTCCCTTTCCCTTAAAGATCATTAGAAATATTCCAAGGATTGCTCCAGAAAAACTCCCAATAAATGTTGTAAGAAGCACAGATTTCCATCCCATCATAGAGCCGACCATTGCCATCATTTTGATATCCCCACCTCCCATCCCGCCTTTGCTGATTACTGCAATAGCATAAAATAATCCACCTCCAGTCAGGAAACCGATTATTGATGCTTTCCAACCAAGAAAAGAATATCTCATAAAAGGATCTGGTAGTAAAAAAGAGCCTGCAATAAGTCCAATAATAATGCCTGGTAATGTTATCCGGTCCGGTATAATCTGAAATTCAAAATCTATGAAAGTTATCACAATAAGTGCGGAACAGAAAATATAAAAGATGAGAGTATGCCATCCTATGCCGAATCTCCAGATTATTAATACATATAATAATGCATTTAGAAATTCAACAAGTGGATATCTTGGTGATATTCTTTCTTTACAGGTTCTGCATTTCCCGCCGAGAAATAAATAGCTCAATAATGGTATGTTGTCCATTGCACTTATGGGTGTGTTACAGGAAGGACACCTTGACGAAGGGGTAATAATCGATAGATTTCTCGGAAGCCTATAAATACACACATTAAGGAAAGAGCCGACGATTGAGCCAAAAATAAAACTTAAAATATAGGGAATAATTGTATTTTCAATCAATGCTCTATATTACTTAATTCTGAAGCCTTCTTCTTTGTGGCTTCTATTTCGTTATTGATATGGTCAATTTCTTTCAACGCTTCTAATATGATGCTATCATTTTTAATAGACCGTTCTGGTTCATGTCTCAGCTCAAAAACTCTATTCCCAATTGTTTTCATTAATTCATCTCTCTTCTGACTCAATTGTTCAGACTTATGAAGTATCCTTATTACGGATATCTCTATCTTCAGTCTCTCCGAAAGAGCTGAAGAAAACCATTTTAGTTTTCTGATGCCACTGCCAAAATTATTCTTTATGCGTTCCCACATAATTATTTATTATTTTATCCTGTTTTGAATAAATCAATCTTACCATGCCAGAATTGTTCAAGCGAATTCTTAAGTATTGGCAATCCATGTAATTCAGGATCTTTTTCAACGAGATTGAAAGCCTCACGTCTTGCATCATTTAAAAGTGAAGCATCTCTAAGGATGTTGGCTATTTTGAGATCAGGCATTCCTGATTGACGTGTACCAAAAAATTCACCAGGTCCTCTGATAGCAAGATCCTCCTCAGCAATTTTAAAGCCATCTTCTGTTTTAACCATGATATTCAATCTCCTTTTAGCCTCTTCACCATATGGTTCATATGCAACAAGTATACAATAAGATTTATGTGAACCTCTTCCAATTCTGCCCCTTAGTTGATGAAGTTGTGATAGTCCAAACCTTTCAGCATGTATTATTACCATGAGGGTAGCATTCGGTATATCAACCCCAACCTCAATCACTGTTGTGCATACGAGTATTTGTATTTCTCCCTGTTTGAATTTAACCATAATCGATTCTCTTTCGTCTGGCTTTATTTTTCCATGAATCAGACCGATTTTAAAATCAGGAAATATTTTTTCGAAGGCTTTTTTCCCCAAGATAGCAGATTTTAAATCAATTTTTTCTGATTCTTCTATTATAGGATACACAACATAAACTTGCCTACCTTTCTTTACTTCTTCCTTAATAAGTCTATAAATATAATTTTTCTGTGATGATTTTACCAGCAATGTAGTTATAGGCCTTCTGTTCGGAGGAAGTTCATCAATTATAGAGTAATCTAAATCTCCATAAAGTGTGAGTGAAAGTGTTCTTGGTATAGGTGTAGCGGTCATAACAAGTACATCAGGATTAAAACCTTTTTTTCTGAGTAGAGATCGTTGAATAACTCCAAATCTGTGCTGTTCGTCTATGACCGCAAGCCCGAGATTTGAAAATCTCACAGCTTCTTGAATTAATGCATGTGTACCAACAATGATGTTAATCTTTCCTGTAGCAATCTTATCGAGAGGTCTTTCTTTTTTGCTACCTGTTAGAAGGCATATATTTAATCCGAGATTTTCTATTAATTTATATATATTAAGGTAATGCTGTTCTGCAAGAATTTCTGTTGGAGCCATCAGTGCTGATTGATAACCGCATTCTGCTGAGATTAGCATCGCCATTAAAGCAACAACTGTTTTACCACATCCAACATCACCCTGTATAAGCCTGTTCATGGGATATGGTTTTTTCATGTCTGCAAGAATCTGGTTGAATACCTTCTCTTGAGCTCGGGTAAGTCTAAATGGTAATAACTCAAAGAATTTTTTCAGTAGTCTCCCTTCAGGATTAAAGGATATACCTTTTTCCAATGTAAAACCTCTTTTCATAACTGCAAGGCCGAGTTCGAGCATAAAAAGTTCATCAAAAGAAAGTCTTTTGTGATATTCACTTGACAATTTATTTAAGATTTCGATATCAGTAAATGAATCAGGAAAATGTACTTCTGATAGACTTTTTAATAAATCCGGCAAAGCATTTCTTTTTAGAATATCAATGGGCAGGTAATCATTAATTTCTTTTGTAAATGTCTTGATAATAGTAAAGAGTATTGAACGCATCTGTCGCACGGTCAATCCGCTTGTTACTCTGTATATTGGAACAATCCGATTCATATGAACAGAAATATCTTCACTGGTAATAATCTCATATTCAGGATTATCCATCTCGAAGCCTATCCCCCAGTAAGGATTCTTTTTAACAATACCGCAGAGTAAAATTTCCTGACCTATTTTGAAATTCTTCTTCATATAAGGTTGATTAAACCATTTTCCCTTAAGAATACCGCTACCGTCAGAAATCGTCAGTTCAAATATTTTTAGATTTTTACCTGGCAGTTTTATGATTTCAGCAGATACGATTCTCCCCGAAGCAGTCTCAAGAGCACCATATCTTAAATCGCTAATTTTACGAATATTACTTCTGTCTTCATATCTATAAGGCAGATAATATAGGGCATCTTTTACTGTCTGTATGCCAAGCCTATTTAAGATTTTTGCTCGATATGGGCCTACGCCCTTAATATATTGGATTTGAAAATCTAAAGGATCTTTATCCATCAACAGATGGTGGTGAAAATGATTTGTCTGCTTCTTCTATTCTCATTTTGGAATATTCAGTTTCGCTAATGATATCGATATCCCAACCGGTAAGCTTCATAGCAAGTCTCACATTTTGCCCTTTTTTGCCTATTGCAAGAGAGAGCTGCTGATCATTCACAACTACCATTGCTGTTTTTGTTTCTTCATTTATGCCGATTCTGTCTACAGAAGCAGGACTTAGTGCACGAGCAACAAGTTCTCTCGGATCATCTGTCCAGGGGATAATATCTATCCGCTCTCCGCGGAGTTCTCTAACAATAGATTGGACTCGGGTCCCTTTCATTCCAACACAAGCTCCAACAGGATCAATAGATGGATTCTTTGAATAGACTGCAATTTTTGTCCGTTCACCTGGTTCACGAACTATATCCTTTATTATGACAAGTCCTTCATTAATTTCTGGCACTTCCATTTTAAAGAGAGCAGCAACAAATTGTGGATTATATCTCGTCACCAGAATAACAGGACCTTTTGGAGTAATTTTTACATCCTGGATGTAAGCACGCACAGTATCACCTCTTTTGAGGTTCTCATTAGGAAGAGTTTCTTTCACAGGTAGGATTGCTTCTGTCTTTCCGAGATTTAGGTAGTAGACTCCTTTTTCCTTTCTCATTATGATTCCGCTAACTACCTCACCAATCTTTTCCTTGAACTCACTGTAAATTACATCTCGCTCGGCTTCTCTTACTCTCTGGAATATAACCTGTTTTGCTGTCTGAGCAGCAATTCTACTAAAATCATGAAAATCTAAAGGTATGTTTATTTTACCACCTTCTGTTGCATCAGGTGAAATCTTATTAGCATCTGCAACAGAGATTTCCTCGTCCTTGTTTGTTACTTTAGAGACAACATTCTTTATTTCAAAGACTGTTATATCGCAGGTCTTCGGATCTATCTGCAAGTTTATATTTGTTCTGCCTCCGAATCTCTTCCTTACAGCAGAAAGCAGGGCAGAACGTAACGTTTCAATAAGTATCTCTCTTGAAATGCCTTTCTCTCTACTTATTTGATCTATGACAAAGCAGAGCTCTTTAGACATTATACTTCTATCTCCAAACGTGCTTTTGATATTTTTTCAAATGGGATTTTTATTTCTTTCCCATGTATATTTAATTTTACATAATCGTCATTTATTTCTGATATGTATCCAATGAAAAAATTCTGTTTTTCAATCTTTTCTGTTGTTATAATACGTGTTAATTTGCCTATGTTAACCTGAAAATCCCTGATAGTTTTTAAAGGCCTATCGAGTCCGGGTGAAGAAATTTCAAGTGTATATGAACCTGGTATAGGATCTTCAATATCAAGCAGGGCTCCAAAACTTTTACTGAACTTTTCACAATCGTCAAGCGTAACACCACCTTCTTTATCAATAGTTACCCTGAGTAGAATCTTTCCTGAACCAAGAAACTCAATATCAAAGATTTCAACTCCGTATTCTTCAGCAACTTTAGTAGCTAATTCTTTTATTTTTTGTTTTGTTTCCTGGGTCATTATAAGTTACTCCTATTTATCATAATAAAACAAAAGAGTGGGTGAACCCACTCTTTTCGTAAAAATTAGAGAAGAAGACTAATGATATTAAAATACCAGTTTCTTAAATTAAAAAGCAAATAAAAGAAGGGCAGTATTTACTGCCCTTCTTTTATTTTTATTATTTATGAGCTGGAGCTGGTGCTTTTTCAGGAGCTGGTGCTGGAGCTGGTGCCTGCTCAGGTTCAGGAGCTGGTGCTGGAGCTGGTGCCTGCTCAGGAGCTGGAGCTGGAGCTGGAGCTGGTGCCTCAGGCTTTGGTGTTTCCGCTGGTTTACACCCAATGGTGAATGCCACCATTAATGCTAATGATAAAATTAAAGCTATAACCTTTTTCATTAAATTTTCACCTCCTTCCAAAATTTCAAAAAGTATTTTACAAAAATAGTATAAATACATATCTTTGTCAATATTAAATATCAAATATTGCAAATCTTATAAATTTTTTATAAAAAAATCAAGAATATTTTATTAATTGCTTAAAAAACCTATTTACCTGAACAATATTTTATGTTAATATTTTTGACCAATTTCGTTTTTTAATTGACGTTACAGTGTATTTAAATTTAGATTTTAGAAGAATGATTTTAGTGATGCCCAAGAAAAATAGAAAGGAGCTTTTCAAATATGCTGATAATTGGGGAAAAATTAAGTATCATAGCCAAGCGAGTAAGAGAAGCATTATTGAAAAAGGATAAAGGACCAATACAGGATATTGCTATTTCCCAATGGAAGGCTGGAGCAGGAATGATTGATGCAAATATTGGCCCGGCTGAAGACCAGGGAGAAGATATGATGCAATGGATGGTAACCACAATACAAGAAGCAGTACCCTTACCAGTTTGTCTCGATACAACTAATTATAAAGCAATAGAAGCAGGTTTGAAAGTGCATAATAATCAGTGGGGAAGGCCTTTAATCAATTCTACATCAAACGATCCAGAAAGATTTCCGATGCTTGAACTTGCAGCAAAGTATAATTCACAGATAATTGGGCTTACTGTTGGAAAAGGTGGGTTACCAGCTGATGCAGAAGAAAGAGCGGCATTAGCAGCAGAAATTATGGCGAGAGCTTTAGAATATGGTGTTCCACTTGAAGATTTATATTTGGACCCACTGGTATTACAGATTGCAACTTCCCAGGACCATGCATTAAAAGTTATCAAAGCTGTTAGAATGTTTCAGGAGCTTAATGATCCGCCCATGAAAACAGTAGTAGGTCTAAGCAATGTATCGAATGGTTGTCCAAAACATCTAAGGCCGATACTTAATAATTATTTTCTTTCACTTCTAATGTATGAAGGATTAAATGCTGCAATAGCTGATCCTCAAGAAATTATTGCAACAGTAAAGACGATAAATGTTATTATGGGCAAGACTTTGTATGCACATTCATACTTGGAGGTACATTAATGAGTTTTTTCAGAAAATGACTTGTATTGCATTTTTAAAAATAATTAAAATAAATATATAAAAATTATTGATTAAATTTTAAAACTGTTGAGCGGAGGAAAAGATGGCTTTCGCGCTACCGAAAGAGACATATTCAGGAAAGGTTTATCAAGTATCTATCGGCAACGGTGCTAAAGAAGTAAAATTCGGAGGAGAGAAGGTTCTCCCCTTCCACATTTTTGATGGATTGTATCCTAACAGACCTGTAATTGCATATGAAATACAAGATGTGCCTCCTTTAGACTGGCCTGAAAATTTACAAATGATTTATAGTGATGTATCTAACGATCCTGGTTTATGGGCAAAGTTTTGCCAGAATGATTTGCATGCTAAAGTTATAGCACTGAGGTTGATAAGTACACATCCAGACAGAGAAAATAGTTCACCTGATGATGCTGCTAAAACAGTGCAAGAAGTCCTTTCAGCAATAGATGTTCCTCTGATTATACTTGGCAGCAACCACGCAGAAAAGGATGCTTCCGTTCTGATCGCAGCTGCAGAGGCAGCAAAAGAGAGAAATTGTATAATTGGGAAAGCACAGGAAGCAAATTACAAAACGATTGCTGCCGCTGCAATGGCACATAACCATAAATTGATTGCCATGTCAGAGCTTGATATCAATCTATCTAAACAGTTGAATATACTCATTACACAAATGGGATTTGATAAAGAACGGATCATTATAGATCCAATGTGTTCTGCATTAGGTTATGGGCTTGAATACACATATTCAGTTATGGAAAGAATAAGGCTTGCAGCACTTACTCAGAATGATGCTACCATGCAGCAACCAATGTTAGGTGATATAGGAATGTATGTTTGGAAAATAAAAGAGGCACAGGCGCCAGAGGAAGATGTGCCACAATGGGGAAAAGTTAACGAAAGAGGTATAGCATGGGAAGCTATTACAGCGATGTCTCTGCTTATTGCAGGAGCTGAACTCTTAATTATGAGGCATACAAAGGCTATAGAAGCAGTAGAAAGAATTATTGATGAATTAATAGCATAGATAGTAGGTTTTGGAGGTAGAAGGATGGCTTTGACCGGTGTTGAAATATTTAAGTTGTTGCCAAAAACAAATTGTAAAAAATGTGGGTTTCCAACATGTCTGGCTTTTGCAATGAAACTCGCTCAGAGACAGGCTTCATTGGATGCATGTCCTGATGTTTCAGAAGAGGCCCGACAGAAGCTTGGAGAGGCTTCTGCCCCACCAATAAGGCCTATTACTTTTGGCGTAGGGGATAAAGCTGTAAAGCTTGGGGAAGAGACTGTTCTTTTTCGACATGATAAAAGGTTTGTAAATCCCTGTGCATTTGCGTTAGAGATTAAAGACACGCTTTCAGATTCTGAAATAGTAAGTAAGATTGATGAAGTGCTTCATTCAGAAATAGATAGAGTTGGGCAGAGATTAAGGATTGATGCGATAGCTCTTTTTAATGATTCAAAAGAAGCAGGAAAGCTTGAAAATGCAGCTAAGGTGATTGTCACAAAAGCACCTGAAGTGCCTATGATTATATGTACAACAGATCCTCAAGCTGCGGAGTCAGCATTGAAACTTTATGCTGATAAGAGACCAATTATTTATGGTATTAACAAAGACAATGCTGAACAGATGGCGGCGATTGCAAAAAAATACAATGCAATAGCTGGTGTCACTGTATCATCATCTAATGGAGGGCTTGAATCCCTCGCTTTGCTTACAGAAAAACTTCAATCTTTAGGAATATCCGATATGGTTATTGATTCAGGCGCAAGAAGGGCAAAAGATATTCTGGAACATAATACACTTATAAGAAGATCAGCTATCAAAAAGAATTTCAAACCACTTGGATTCCCTATTATTACTTTTGCTCAACGAGAAGATAGTCTTTCGGAAGCACTTATAGCAGGACTCGGTACTATTAAATACTCTTCAATTATCATTTTAAGCAGTATAGAAAAGTGGAAGAATATTGCTTTATTTACATTAAGGCAGAATATTTATACAGACCCTCAAGTTCCAATGCAGGTTGAACAGAAAATTTATAAAATCGGGGAGACTACTCCAGATTCCCCTCTTATGATCACAACGAATTTCTCTCTTACCTACTTTATTGTCTCGGGAGAGATAGAAAATAGCAAAGTTCCAAGTTATCTTGCTGTTATGGATTGTGAAGGACTTTCAGTTCTCACTGCATGGGCAGCCGGTAAATTTACAGCTGGAAAGATTGCACAATTTATTAAAGAAATAGGCATAGAAAATGATCTGAAACATCGGGAACTCATAATTCCTGGTTATGTAGCAATATTGAGTGGTGCTATTGAAGATAAATTAGATGGGTGGAAAGTCACCGTAGGACCCAGAGAAGCAAATGGAATTCCAGCATTTTTAAAGTCAAGGGCAGCATGAAGATAATGAAAAATGTAAAATTAATATAATAATAGAATTTTTCAAAAGCTTATTTTGGGTTTTCTAAAACAACATGCATTCGTTGTCATTCCTGTGAAGGAAGGAATCCAGAGAAACAAGAAGAATGGATTCCGCATATAATAAGCAATGACACGTATGTATTTTTATTTTAAAGCATAGGAGGGAACAATGTCCAAGCTAATCGCCTCAGCTGCTATAAAGGGTGCTCATACGCTTGTCAAAAAGGCTGAAGATATGCTCGAAAAAACCATATCAGAAAAAGGGGAAGATTTTGCTTTTGAGTTTCCTGATACAGCTTTTTATTTGCCACTTATATATGCCATGACAGCTTTTCCAGTAAAGACACTATCAGATATGAGAGTTGCTCTTGGAATGGCAAAGGAAATGCTGCATCCAGAACCTGAAGAGCATTTATGGAAACCCTATCTTGGAGAAGCGTTAGATTCTGGTATGGCATCTCTATTTGCAGAAGAGATGATAATGGCATTGCGATACATAAATAACCTTGAGCCAGCTATAGATTCTGAGACCGGATATATATATAATGGTTTTATCACAGATACTATCCAGAGAAATTTAGGAATACAACTCGTAGACGGAACCATGCCAGGGTTTGCAGCTATCATTGGTGCAGCTCCAGACGATGATACAGCGGTAAAGATTATAAGAGAGTTACAGGAGAAAAATATCCTCATCTTCTTATCAGGCCATGTTAATGGAAATAGTGTTACCAAACAGCTTCTAAGAAAAGGTATAGAACTTGGCTGGGAGACAAGAATTGTACCTGTTGGACCTGATACTGAACACACAATATATCCTTTAGATTGGTCAGTAAGAGCATCACTTATTTTTGGAGGTAAAAAGCCTGGTGATTATAAAGCTCATCTAAAATATACAAAGGACAGGGTATTTGCATTTGCTTTAGTATTAGGAGATCTTGACGAAATAAAATGGACAACAGGAGCTGGTGCTATAAATATGGGATATCCAGCAATCTGCGATACAGATGTACCGGTTATTCATCCAACAGGTGTATGCACTTATGAAGAAGTTGATAAAGAATTAGATCATGATAAGATTGTACAGAAGGCTATAGAGGTTCGAGGTTTAAAGATTATTGTTGAAAAACCTCCAATCCCTGTTGCATACGGTCCTGCATTTGAGGGTGAAAGAATACGAAAAGAAGATATGTTTATCGAATTTGGTGGTAATCGTACTCCTTCATTTGAATGGGTGAGGATGAAGGAAATGGATGAGATAGAGGACGGCAAAGTAATCATCGTGGGAAACAATTGGCAGGAGAGATATAATATGGGCGGTAGCATGCCACTTGGTATTGTAATAGATGTTGCCGGAAGAAAAATGCAGACAGATTTCGAGTCAGTCATAGAAAGAAAAGTGCATTCAAATATAAATGAAGCTCAGGGTGTATGGCATATGGGCCAACGTGATATTAACTGGCTCAGAATAAGCAATAATGCTAAGAAGGAGGGGTTTACCCTTGAACATCTTGGGATCATTAATGTCACAATGACACATAATAGATTCAAAACAATAGTGGATAAGGTACAGGTTACTATTTATACTGATGAAGAAGATGTATTGAGAATTCAGGAAGAAGCTCGAAAAGCCTATAGAGAAAGAGATCAGAGAATTGGAGGGCTTACTGATGAGGCAGTGGATACATTCTATTCATGTCTTCTCTGTCAGTCGTTTGCCCCAAGTCATGTGTGTGTTGTAAGTCCTGAGCGGCTTGGTTTATGTGGAGCATTTAACTGGCTTGACTGCAGAGCAGCTTACGAGATTGATCCTACCGGTGGTAATCAACCGATAAAAAAAGGTGAACTTCTGGATGCGCGTTATGGCAGGTATTCAGGTATTGATGAATATTTGAAAAAGGCATCTGGCGGGGCTGTCGAGACACTAAATCTTTATACAATTATGGAAAATCCCATGACCTCATGCGGTTGCTTTGAATGTATTGTGGCTATAATTCCAGAAGCAAACGGTGTTATGATCGTTCAGCGGGGTCATACAGGTATGACCCCTGTCGGGATGAAATTCTCAACACTGGCAGGAAGCGTTGGTGGTGGAACACAGAATCCAGGTTTTATGGGTATTGGAAGAAATTTTATTGTTAGCAAAAAGTTTCTTGCAGGAGACGGAGGAATTAAAAGGATAGTCTGGATGACAAAAAATTTGAAAGAAGACCTTAAAGAGGCATTTGATAGAAGAGCTGAAGAAGAAGGGGTTCCGGGTCTACTTGATAAGATAGCAGATGAGACCATCTGTGAAGATTCTGAAAAATTATTAGAGTTCCTGACAAGTGTAGGACATCCAGCACTTGAGATGGAGTCAATGCTATAAAAGGTTAAAGCGTAAGATGTTAGCCGTGAGGTGGAAAAATTGTATTTGGAGGATATATGGACAAAATTATAAAGAGTGCAAATAAGGCATCTGAAGAAATTATAGAATGGGGTGAAGCTCATAATATACTGACATGTTTTGAAAGGTCGGAGAAAAACAAACCTTGTCCAATTGGAACAGTGGGCGCATGTTGCAAAATATGTCATATGGGGCCTTGCAGATTCGTTGGACATAATGCAGAAGCAGAAGCAAGAGGAGTTTGTGGGGCAACACTACCTACAGTTTCATCAAGGAATCTTTTAAGGATGGCTGTTGCAGGTGCAGCTGCACACTCTGATCATGCGAGAGACATGGTGTTTATATTGCTTGCAGTGGCTAACGGAGAGACAAAAGACTTCAAAATAACCGATGTTAGAAAACTTTACAAAGTTGCGGGAATACTTGATATTGAATTTGAAGGACGTCAGGTGAATGATGTTGCAAGAGACGTTGCAACAAAATTACTTGAAGACTTTGGCAGGCAAAAAGGAGAGCTGAACTTTATTAAGAGAGCACCTAAAAAGACACAGGAGAGATGGAGGAAATGGGGAATTATTCCAAGAGGTATAGATAGAGAAATAACCGAAGCAATGCATCGTACTCATATGGGTGTTGACCATGACCCTGATAATCTTCTTCTCAGTGCTTTGAAAGTATCAATCGCTGATGGGTGGGGAGGAAGCATGATTTCGACAGATATAACAGATATACTCTTTGGCACCCCTCGTCCGGTTAAGGCAGAGGCAAGCTTCGGTATTTTCAAGGAAGATGAAGTTAATCTGATAGTCCATGGCCATGAACCATCTCTCGCGGAGGTGATTGTAGATGTAGTCAATGAACCAGAGATGATCGAGTATGCAAAATCAAAAGGTGCAAAAGGTATAAACCTCGGTGGTATGTGCTGTACTGCTAATGAAGTACTGATGCGGCATGGTATTGCTACTGCAGGTGGTTTTACAAATCAGGAACTCGCTGTATTGACAGGACTCGTTGATGCAATAACAGTTGATGTACAGTGCATTATGCCTGCTTTAACAGAACTTTCAAAGAAGTTTCATACAAAAGTAATAACAACTTCTTATAAAGCAAAGATACAGGGTGCCATGCATATAGAATATGACGAACACAGGGCAAGGGAAATAGCACGTCAGATAGTAAAGACTGCTATTGATAATTTTTCTAACAGAAAAGGTGAAGGTAGCCATATAACTGATAAATTTCCGTTGATCGCGGGTTTTTCACATGAATATATAGAATACATGCAAGGAGGAAGATGGCGCGCTTCATTCAGACCTTTAAATGACGCTATAATAGCAGGAAGAATAAGAGGTGTTGTTGGCCTTGCAGGATGTGATAACCCAAGGGTGCCATCACAGGGTCTACATCGTTTCCTTGCGATTGAATTGATTAAAAATGATGTGCTTATAGTATCTACAGGTTGCGGTTCTCACGCTTGTGGGACTGCTGGATATCTTACTCCTGAGATGGCTCTTGAAAATGCTGGTCTCGGTTTGCGAGAGGTATGTGAAGCAATAGGAATTCCTCCCATTCTACACCTTGGTTCCTGTGTTGATAACTCGAGAATTTTAACTATTGCATCAGCAATGGCTGCTGAAGGTGGTCTCTCTGATGAAATAGGTGGGATGCCAGCAGTAGGTATTGCGCCTGAATGGATGTCTGAGAAAGCTATTGCTATAGGATGTTATTTTGCAGCTTCAGGTGTGCCGGTAATATTCGGAGGAGAATCTCCAGTAGGAGCAAGCAAAGAGGTGACAAAGTTAATGACAGAAGTGTGGTTTGAACGTTTTAAGGGAGCTCTTCATTTTGAACCTGATCCTGAAAAGATACTCGAGATTGCTTTAGATTATATTGATAAGGCAAGGGAAGCACTGAAACTCAGAAAATATGAACCTGGACGGTTTGGTGTAGAAAGGGTTTTAATGGATATGGCTGCAAGACGTGAGCTTGAGAAAAGCGCAAAACCACATCTGGGAATATATTAAAGACTGTCAATAGTCATTAGTCAGTAGTCAATATTTAAAATGATTTATGACTTAATGACAAGTGACTGGAATTGGGGGTTATATGATAGTTGAAGAGATCAATATTGATGAGCAAATAGGAGAGGTTGGTAGAGTAATCAGCAGACAAGAGGCAAAGAGAGGAATACTAATACACGCACTACAGCAGATACAGGAAAAAGAGGGATATTTACCAGAAGAAGTTTTGAGAAGACTCTCAAAAAAGCTTGATATTGCATTATCCGAGATTTACAGTGTCGCAAGTTTCTATAAAATGTTTCACTTCAAACCGAGAGGTAAGAAAGTTGTAAAAGTATGTTTGGGTACAGCATGTTATGTAAGAGGATCAAAGAAGGTTTTAGCAGCTCTCGAAAATGAATTCAAAGTAAAGAGTGGAGATACCACAGATGATCTTGCTATGACACTTGAAACAGTCGGATGTGTGGGTTGTTGTGGTCTTGCTCCTGTTACTACAATCAATGATGAAGTAACAGGAGAGCTTATTGGTGAACAAAAAATAGAAGCATTGATCAAATCAATAAAAGAAGATTAGATAACATTTTTAAATCTAAAGCACTAAATAAGGAAGTGTTATTATGCAAAGACTGAATAATATAAGTGAGCTTTCAGAATTAAGAACTGTTCTACGAAACGAGCTCTTCAGTCCTGAAAAAAAGATTTTGAAGGTGTGTTGCGGGTTGCCATGCAGCACACTTGGTTCTCATAAAGTTGCAGATACTTTAGAGAAAGAGGCAATAAAGAATAATTTTCAAGTTGAGGTGATCAAAACAGGATGCCAAGGACTTTGTCAGAAGGGTCCACTATTAAAAGTTGAACCACAAGGATTTTTGTATCAGAAGGTTCGCCCAGAAAAAGCATATGAGATTATTATTAGAACATATGTTATCGGAGAACCTGTTCGAGAATTTCAGTACCGCGATTCTTTCCTTGATACTCCAAAAGCTTTTCAAAGAGAAATACCTTTTTATACCAAACAGTTGAAGATTGCTTTAAGAAACACAGGAGACATAGATCCTTTTAATATTAATCATTACATCGCTATTGGCGGTTATAAAGCTCTTGAAAAAGTTCTTTCATCTATGAGTCCTGATCAGGTGATCGAAGAGGTAAGAAAATCAAACATCAGAGGACGTGGTGGTGCTGGATTCCCTGCGGGCGTAAAATGGGCTCATGCGAAAAGAGCTCCTGGTGATATAAAATTGGTTATAGCAAATGGTGATGAGGGGGATCCTGGGGCTTTTATGGACAGATCTATCATGGAAGGAGATCCCCATAGCCTACTTGAAGGAATGATTATATGTGCCTATGCTATTAGTGCAAATTATGGATTCATATATGTCCGTCATGAATATCCGCTTGCTATTAAAACACTCAAGACAGCTATTAGACAGGCAGAAGAGATAGGACTTTTAGGGGAAAATATTCTTGGAACTGGTTTAAATTTTACAGTCCATATTAGAGAGGGTGCTGGTGCATTTGTCTGTGGTGAGGCAACAGCACTTGTGGCTTCAATAGAAGGAAACAGAGGTTATCCACATGCAAGACCACCAAGGGTATCAGAACCAGGAGGTGGACCTTGGGGATATCCTGCTAATTTAAATAATATTGAAACTTACGCATGTATTCCTCCTATTATTGAAAAAGGAGCAGATTGGTTTTTGCATATAGGGACAGCAAGTTCACCTGGTACAAAAGTTTTCTCATTAGCAGGTAAAGTGAAAAATACAGGACTTGTTGAAGTCCCAATGGGTATAACACTGAGAGAAATTATATTCGATATTGGTGGTGGAATTATAGGTGATAAGAAATTTAAAGCAGTTCAGACAGGCGGTCCCTCAGGGGGTTGCATTCCCGAACAATATCTCGATCTGCCAGTTGATTTTGATTCACTCTGGAAAGTAGGCTCTATTATGGGATCAGGTGGTATGGTAGTTATGGATGAAGATAATTGTATGGTGGATGTTGCAAAATTTTTCCTTTCTTTTACGCAGGCAGAATCATGTGGGAAATGTCCGCCATGCAGGATAGGAACATATCAAATGTTACAGATACTTGAAAAGATAACCTCAGGAAATGGTGAAGAAGGTGATATCGAGAGATTAAAAAGATTGGGTGAGTTAGTAATTTCTGGTTCACTCTGCGGACTCGGAAAGAGCGCACCAAATCCAGTTCTTACGACTATTAAATATTTCCAGGAAGAATACGAGGAGCATGTTAGAGATAAATATTGCAGAGCAAAAGTCTGCAATCTCGGATTTTTCTGGATTGATCAGAATGAGTGCATTCTCTGCGGCCTTTGTAAGCAAGCATGTGCTTTTGATGCGATAGAGGAGACAAGAAGGAGTTTCTTTATTGACAGGAATTACTGCACAAAGTGCAAGGCCTGTTATAATGTCTGTCCTGTTAAAGCTATAAAAGTAATGAAGCAGGAATATATCAGGCTCGAAGAGGAATTAAAATTGCCCTTTGAAACAATAGAACTCGTTGAAAGGAGAAGAAGAATGAAATTAAAAGATATTCTGGAGTCAAGACCATATGAGATTGTTACTATTCATAAAGACAGTACAATTGCTGAAGCTGTAAAGTTAATGGCTCATAAGAATATAAGCGGATTGTTTGTTGTTGATGAAAACGAAAAGCTGGTGAGTCTATTTACCGAGAGAGATATTGTGCGTTGTGTTTACAATGATATTTCATTTGATGAAACTCTCGAAAAAATAAAATTGCGCGAGATAACTACCTTCGATCCATCAACCGAAATAAGTTCTGCAATAGCAATCGCATCGAGAAAAAAGATCAGGCATCTACCCATTGTTGAAGGAGACAAGATTATAGGAATGATTACTTTCAGAGATCTGGTTTCATATTTACTTCCAGAGATCTGTTTTATGGCAGAGACGATGTATTGATTTAAAATAGTGATGGAACAATGAAATGCTCACAATTAAAAAAATACAAAGACTTAACACAGTTGAAGATCTTACAGCCTTACGAGAACTTATCACCAGAGAAGGAATATTAGCTTCAGGCAAAAAAAGAATAAAAATTTGCTGCGGCACAGGCTGTAGAGCTAATAAATCTCTTGAATTGGCAGAAGCATTAAAAAAAGAAGCTGAAGGGACTGGAATTGATTTAGAAATAGTGACTACAGGTTGTCAGGGGCTATGTCAGAAAGGCCCAGTTATGAGTATGGAACCTCGCGAAATTTTTTATCAAAAAGTAAAACATCATAATGTTAAAGATATAATTTCTACAACTTTTTTTGCTGAATCCCCCGTCAGGAATCTTCTTTATAGAGGGACTTTTCTTGATAAGCCGATTGAGAGTATGGAAGAAATTCCATTTTATAAAAAACAGATGAGAATTGCTCTCAGCAATAATGGCAAAATCGATCCAAACAATATTTACCATTATATAGCTGTTGGTGGTTATAAAGCTGTTGAAAAGATATTTTCTTCCATGACTCCAGATCAGGTGATTGAAGAAGTAAAAAAGGCTAACATCAGAGGAAGAGGTGGGGCAGGATTTCCAGCAGGGGTGAAATGGGCTCATACAAAAAAGGCTCCTGGAAATATCAAAATGGTAATAGCAAATGGAGATGAAGGCGACCCTGGTGCTTTTATGGACAGGTCTATTATGGAAGGTGATCCTCATGGCCTACTTGAGGGAATGATTATATGTGCATATGCGATAGGTGCATCATATGGATTCATCTATGTGCGTCATGAATATCCACTTGCTGTAAAAAATCTTAAGATTGCGATAGAACAAGCTGAACAGATAGGACTTTTAGGAGAAAACATTTTAGGTACAGGTCTTAATTTTATTGTTCATATAAGAGAAGGTGCTGGAGCTTTTATTTGTGGAGAAGCAACTGCACTGATAGCTTCTATAGAAGGTAAAAGGGGATTCCCTCATCCAAGACCTCCAAGAGTTTCAGAACCAGGAGGAGGTCCATGGGGATACCCTGCAAACTTGAATAACGTAGAAACATATGCGTGTATCCCTTATATTATTGAAAATGGCGCAGATTGGTTTCATAGTATAGGGACAGAAAACTCTCCTGGAACCAAGGTTTTCGCATTGACAGGAAAAGTTAAAAATACAGGTCTTGTTGAGGTTCCTATGGGTATAACCCTCAGAGAGATTATATTTGATATAGGAGGAGGAATTTTAGGAAATAAAAAATTTAAAGCGGTCCAGACTGGAGGGCCTTCAGGAGGTTGTATCCCTGAAAAGTATCTTGATCTGCCAGTTGATTTTGATTCACTCAATAAAGTTGGGTCTATCATGGGATCAGGTGGTATGGTAGTTATGGATGAAGATAATTGTATGGTTGATGTTGCAAAATTTTTCCTATCATTCACACAATCAGAATCATGTGGTAAATGTATCCCGTGCAGAATCGGAACATACCATATGTTACAGATACTCGAAAAGATAACATCGGGCAGGGGTGAACCTGGAGACATAGAAAAACTTGTAAGATTAGGAAAGAATATAAAAGAGAGTTCATTATGCGGACTCGGGCAGAGTGCACCAAATCCTATACTAACAACGATCAAATATTTTCGTGAAGAATACGAGGAACATATACATGATAAATATTGTAGGGCTAATGTCTGTAATATTGGCATGCTAAAAATAGAACAGGCAGAATGTATATTATGTGGACTTTGTAAACTGGCATGTGCTTTTGATGCAGTAAAAGAGACAAGGAGGAGATTCTTTATTGATATGCATTACTGCACAAAATGTAAAGCCTGCTACAATGTATGTCCTGTTGGTGCTGTGAAGATAGTTAAAGAAAAATATATAAGGCTTGAAGAGAAACTGAAAATCCCATCTCATGATATAGAATTTATGGAGAAGAGATGTAAAATGACATTAAATGATATATTGAGATCGAAACCTCATGAAATATATGTTATTCATAAAAATCAACAAGTTGAAGATGCTATAGATTTAATGCAGAAAAATAAAGTTAGCGGATTGTTTGTTCTGGACGATAATGATAAACTCATAAGTCTATTCACAGAGAGGGACATAGTACAATGTATAAGAAAGAATATTCCATTTAATGAGCCTATCGAAAATATAATGAACACGGATATTATTACATTCAGCCCTTCAATGGCTATCAATTCAGCGATAGCTATTGCAAGCAGAAAGAAGAAGAGACATCTGCCTGTTGTTGAAGGTGATAAAATTGTAGGAATGATTACGTTCAGGGATCTAATCTCTTATCTGCTTCCTGAGATAACTTATATGGTGGAATCTATTGATGTTAATATATTTAAGTGATAAAATTATAAAATTATGAAAAAATTAAAGAGTGTAAAAGACCTTACAGACCTTCGTGAATATTTAAAAAAAGAGGGTGTTTTAGAGCCTGGCAAAAAGAGAATAAGAGTATGTTGTGGCACGGGCTGTAGAGCAAACAAATCTTTGAAGTTATTGGAAGAGCTCAAAACCTCTGCTTTGCAGAGTTCAACAGATGTTGAAATAATTCCAACAGGATGTCAGGGTCTCTGCCAGAAAGGTCCTGTCATGATAGTTGAACCACAGGAATATTTCTATCATAGAGTCCAACCTGAACGTGCAAGAGACATCATTCTGAAGACAATAGAAGGTGAAAAACCTATCATGGATTTGCTTTACCGCCGAACATATGGAGAAAGGGCATATCATATAAGTGATGTACCTTTTTATAGTAAACAGAGAAGGGTGGCTTTAAGCAATAATGGAAGAATAGACCCAACTAATATATATCATTATATTGCAGTTGGGGGTTATAGAGCTTTAGAAAAAGCATTTCTTCAGATGAATCCCGATCAGGTACTTGATGAGGTGGACAAAGCAAATCTCCGAGGACGGGGTGGTGCAGGTTTCCCTGCAGGAAAGAAATGGAGGCATACAAAAAGAGCACCTGGTTTGAAATTTATAATAGCTAATGGCGATGAGGGGGATCCAGGGGCATTTATGGATAGATCGGTCATGGAGGGTGATCCTCACAGTTTACTTGAGGGCATGATTTTATGTGCATATGCAATTGGCGGAAGACATGGAATTATCTATGTACGTCATGAATACCCTCTGGCTGTTCAAAACCTCGGCATTGCTATAAAACAGGCTGAAGAACTGGGTCTTTTAGGCAAGAACATACTGGGAACAGGATTAGATTTTGATATTAGATTGGTTCAGGGTGGAGGAGCTTTTGTATGTGGCGAATCGACTGCACTTGTTGCATCTGTAGAAGGAGACAGAGGATTTCCCAGACCGAGACCTCCAAGATTATCTGAAAAAGAAGGCGGTCTTTGGGGTTACCCTACCAATCTTAATAATGTAGAAACATATGCATGCGTTCCTTATATTATTGAAAAAGGAGCAGATTGGTTTCTAAGTATAGGAGCTACTAATTCACCAGGAACCAAAGTATTTGCTTTAACTGGAAAGGTTGTTGATACAGGATTGATTGAAGTCCCGATGGGAATAACCCTAAGAGAAATTATATACGATATTGGTGGAGGAATTCTCCATGATAAAAAATTTAAAGCAGTCCAGACAGGTGGCCCATCTGGTGGATGCATTCCAGAAAAATATCTTGATATACCTGTAGATTTCGATTCATTAACAAGATTAGGTTCAATAATGGGTTCCGGCGGTATGGTTGTTATGGATGAAGATAATTGTATGGTGGATGTTGCAAAATTTTTCCTCTCCTTCTGTCAGGCAGAATCATGCGGAAAATGTCCTCCATGCAGAATCGGGACATATCAGATGATGCAGATACTTGAAAAGATTACATCAGGTAATGGAGAACCCGGAGATATCGAAAAGCTTGAGGAATTAGGTAAAAAGGTTAAAGAGGCTGCACTGTGTGGACTGGGTAATTCAGCTCCTAATCCTGTTCTATCGACTATAAAATATTTTCGTGAAGAATACGAAGAGCATGTTTTTCAAAAATTCTGCAGGGCAAAGGCATGTACTGGCTTAGGAATACTTTCTATAAACACCGAAATATGTTATCAGTGCATGAGGTGTATGGATGCATGTCCGTTTGATGCAATAAAAGAGTCAAAAGAAGGTGGATTCTATATAGATCAAGTTTATTGTCAGAGATGCCAGGCATGCTATATGGTATGTCCTCTTGGAAGTATTGAAATAAAATCTCAGCCTGTTCCAACCATTGACAAAGAAATATGTTACATGTGCGGACGTTGCAATGATGTTTGCAGGGTGAATGCTATCAAACAGACATCGACGGGCTATATTATAGATACCTATGCTTGCAAACGTTGTGGTGATTGTTATAATGTATGTCCCCTCGGGGCAATAAAATTTGAAGAAGCAATACCTTTGTCTATTAATCTTATGAGCAAGGGTGAAATTAAAGAAAAGTAACTCTTATGATTATTCTGGAGGCATAATGAGTGAAGAGACTGTAATAGAACAAAAGGAGAAGAAGGTTGAAGATATAAAGAAAGAAGCCGAGCAAAAAGCCTGTGCTGTCCAGAGGGCATTATATTTTATTCAGGAATTTCTTTCAGGGCCAATGTGTGGTAAATGTTATCCATGTGCTCTCGGCACAGGTGAAGCAAAGATCAGGTTGCTGAGAATTACTCAGAATCTTGATGAAATTAGTGAAAAAGATATTGAAGTAATAAAGAGAATTGGTTTAATAATGAGTGAGGCATCGTTTTGTAAAAAAGGAAGGGATGTAGGAAAATTTCTTATAGAAACAATTACAGGCAGTGAAGAAGAATTCAAGGAACATATATTTGGTATCTGCTTAAAACAGGAATGTATCAATCTTATTGAATATGTAATAAATCCAGTACTTTGCATCATGTGTGGAAAATGCGTTGAAGTATGTAAATACAATGCAATAATTGGCGAAACAAAAAAGCCATATCTTTCAGGATATCTGCCTTTTGAGATAAGGCAGAAGAGATGCACAAAGTGTGGTGAATGTGTTAAGGTATGTCCCACAGGAGCTATTGAGGTCGTAACAAAACCCAAAGAAGAATTAGTGAGCGATAAATAATTTTACAACAAAATAGGAGGAATTGATGGAGAACATGGTCAAACTCCATATAGATGGAAAAGAGATCGAAGCACCGATTGGAATGAATTTAATTGATGCTGCAGAACTTGCAGGTATACATATACCGAATTTGTGTTATTTAAAAGGGATGAAAGGTGTAGGAGCATGCAGACTTTGTCTTGTTGAGGTTGAAGGACTCAAGGCTCCTGTTATTGCCTGCAATACAAAAGTTAAAGAAGGAATGATTGTTAACACAAAGACAGAAAAAGTTCAGGAAATCAGAAAATTTGTAATAGATCTTATTCTGTCGATGCATCCACTGGATTGCATGACATGTACAAAGGCATGAGTATGTAATTTACAAAAATATGCATATGATTTCGAATTAAAAGAATCTTCTTTTATAAGAAAAAAATTTGGCTATCCAACTGATGAAGCAAATCCCTTTATAAAGAGAGACCCTGAATATTGCATTTTATGCGGAAGATGTGTGAGGGTATGTAAAGAACAGGGGACAAAAGTGCTTGATTTTATGGGAAGGGGCATAGAGTCAAAGGTGATAACTGCAAATGATAAACCACTTCAGGAATCAGGATGTACTTTTTGTGGGAGTTGTCTCGATGCATGCCCTGTTAATGCACTTTTAGAAGCAGATAGATGGCGAAAAGGCAGAGAGTGGGAATATGAGAAAATAAACTCAGTATGTCTTTTATGCGGAAATGGGTGCGACATAACCGTAAGCACTAATGATGGCAGGATTCAAAAAATTAATGCTGGTGCAAAAGCAGGTTCAGCAGAAAAGTACATTTGTGCATACGGAAGATTTGGTTTCGATTGTATTGAAGCAGGTACACGTCTTACTTCTCCTATGAAGAGAATTGATGGAGAACTCAAAGAAACTACGTGGGATGATGCCCTTAATATAGTCGCTAAAAGTCTTAAAGAGGCTGGTAAGGAAGCTGGATTCATAAGTGTTGCAGGAATTCTGAATGAAGATGCTTTAATATTGAAAAAATTTGCTAATGATGTTGTGAAAACTAAAAACATAGACACGACCATTAGTCTTTATGCAGACCCTGCTTCTTTAAGAAAATCTAATACAGCAGAAATAGATGATGCAGATATTATTGTGCTCGTTGATCTTAATCCTTCCCAATGGGAAAGGATTTTGCCTGCTCTTGATGCTGCCATCAGGAGAAGGGTTAATCGCGGGGCAAAACTTATTGTCATCAATCCATCTGAAACAAAAATAGGAGAGGTGGCAACTGTATCTCTTGTTGGAAATGAGATTTCAATCATTAAACGTATAATAAAAGCCTTAATTCAAAAAGGAAATAAGGCAGATAAAAAACTGATAGCTGAGGTTAAAAATGTCGAGATTACAGAAGAGATCGAAAAAGCAGCAACACTAATTCATGGAGCAAAAGACGTGATTATTTTTACTTCTCCATCATTGTTTGATGCGTCATCAAATATAGCTTCGATAAAGGGTAAGATTATTTCCGTACCTTTGGAAAGTAACGCACGTGGAGTGATACTCATGGACTTGACGACTTCGGGGAAATCATATAAAGAATTGGTCTCTGGAGGAACAAAAGTTCTTTACACAGTTGGAGAAGTTCCACTCAATAGAAGGCCGAAAACAGAATTTCTTATAGTACAAAATTCACATTTAACTGAACTCGCAAAACAGGCTGATGTAGTACTGCCATCAGCAACATTCTTTGAATCCGCAGGGACGATAATAGATTATCTTGGAAGGATAAAATATCTGCCAAAGATAATAGAACCACAAGGCGAATCAAAAAGCCATAAAGATATTTTCATTATGCTTGCAAAGGTGATGGGAGTGACGATAAAAAAGGTGACAGAATTAGAAGTTAAAAGGGCAGCGAGAACAAAAGACAAGCTGTTAATTGGCTCGTTCATTAAGAAAGAAGGTCTGGAGATATCTCCTGGAGAGATGATTGAATCAATAAATGCATCGGTTATCAATGGTTCACGACTTTTATGGCTTAAGGAGACCGAGAAGGCGGTAATTGCGTAAAACCTAAAAATCCCATAGCATGATTTGATAAACACCATCTCCTGAATGTAAAAGTTTTTTACATGTATTTAACATTATTTCAGTCCTGCCTTGTATGCAATACTTTCAGTTGTTATAATTATTATAAGAACTTGTCATTAGTTTCATTTAAGTTTGAGAAATGGTTCAATATTTCAGGTGATTTGAAAGAGGAGACATAATGAGAAATTTGAGAATTATTATGGTGAGTATGGCATTTATATTGTTTTTCATAATTATGATACCACATACAATAATGGCGCAGGATTACGAAGATTTGAATCAGCCTGAAAAGTTCAAAAAAGAAGAATTAGTCCAGATGCTTGCTTCAATAGCACTTTATCCCGATTCACTAATAGCACAAATACTTATGGCATCGACATATCCACTTGAGGTTGTCGAAGCTGAGCGTTGGTTGTGTCAGAACAAAGACTTGAAGGGTGAGGCATTGGACAATGCACTGAAACTAAAGCCATGGGATCCAAGCGTAAAGTCTCTGTGTTATTTTCCAGATGTACTTTTTGCCATGAGTGAAAAACTTGATCAGACAAGGAAACTGGGAGACGCATTTCTTGCTCAACAAGATGAAGTTATGGAAGTCATACAGGAATTGCGGAGGAAAGCCAAGGAGCAAGGAAATCTTAAAACTACAACAGAGCAAGAAGTTATCGTTGAGAAAGAAATCATCAGGATTGAACCTACTGATACCAGAGTTATCTATGTGCCTGTCTATGATCCCTATTATGTCTATGGGACGTGGTGGTATCCTGCTTATCCACCATATTATTGGTATTATCCTTATGGTTATGTAATTATTGGCGGTTATATAAGCTATGCACCCCCTTATTTTATAGGTATAGGTTTCTGGCCATGGGTATGGTTTGACTGGTATGTACATTATATCTATATAGATGTTCATAAGACTAAGCGATTCCATAAAGAACACAAAAAGCATGTTTCAGGTAAGATTTATTGGCGTCACGACCCGTATCACAGGAAAGGGGTTGCATATAGGGATGTTAAAACAAGTGTACGTTTTGGAGTAAGACCAAAATCTTCATGGGTGGCACCATTAAGCCCTGAAATAAGAGGGTATCCACCAAAGAAGAGGCCTGTGGAAAAAGAATTAAAAACAAAAGAACTCCCTGTTGAAGTTCCGAAAGGACTGATTGTCCCAGGAGTCAAAACTAAACCCAAAAAAAGTTACCAGACTCCTGTGCTGGATACTCCTTTCAAAGGAGTCGGAAATGGGAGCTTTGAGCGGAAGGCGAGCGAACGTGGAAGCGAAAGTAGAAAGATTAAAGAAACAATAAATCCTGGGAAAGGAATTATACAACCAGGTGGTGTTTTCCGTAATAGTGGCAGTGATTTTAAATTCAGCAGATAGCAGAATGGAAATACATAATAAAATTTATGTGTGAATTATGCATAATGGAGGAAAATAAATGAATAAAATCATATGCCACAAAAGTGAGGCCGGTTATTCGTTATCAGTAATATTTTGTTTCATCACATTTGCAATATTTCTGTTTGCCTTACCAAAATACATTAATGCTGATAATATAGATCAGGAGGGTTTTAATTCACCTGAAGAAGCTGTGGAATCTCTTATTAATGCAGTCAGAGCACATGACCTGAACAGGATGCTTTCACTGTTAGGTCCTGGAAGTAGAGAGCTGATCTCTTCTGGAGATGAAGCATCAGACAGAACTGACCGTGAAAAATTCCTCGAGGCATATACCGAAATGAATAAACTTCAGAAGAAATCTGCAAATACAGTGATTCTTACTGTAGGCACTGATAATTGGCCAATGCCTATCCCAATTGTAAAAAAAGGTTCATTATGGTTTTTCGATACCCAAAAAGGAAAACAGGAAATCCTGAATCGTAGGATAGGCAGAAATGAAGTGCGTGTTATGGAGGTGCTGTATGCTTTTGTTGATGCTCAACATGAATATGCAACAAAGGATTGTGCAAAAAGTGGTAAAGTAGAATTTGCTCAGAGAATTATAAGCACTGAAGGAAAACATGACGGACTTTATTGGGAACATAAGGAAGGGGAAGAAGAGAGTCCTTTAGGACCACTCGTTGCTCAGGCTGCTGAGGAAGGGTTTAACAACCAGAATCTCCAGCCGTTTCATGGATATTATTTCAAGATCCTGAAGGGACAGGGAAAACATGCTGACGGTGGAGCATATAATTACTTAGTTAAGGATAAAATGATCCTCGGTTTTGCTATTATTGCTTATCCAGCAGAATATGGGAATTCTGGTGTTATGACTTTTATGGTAAATCAGCAGGGGATTATTTACCAGAAAGACCTTGGGAAAAATACTAAGAAAAAAGCAGAGGCAATTAAGATATTTAATCCAGATAGAACCTGGAAAAAGGTTGAAAAATCAGAAAAGCCAACGTTTTAGGAATATATTCATGGGATGATAGCATATTTTACCCCTTCGCCTTTTAAAAGTTTATTAAATGCCTTTTGAATATTTTTTAATGAATATCTACCAGAAATAAGCTTCGAAACCATAAGCTTTCCTGAACACAAGAGTTTATATGCTTTTCTCACATCAGAAGGATTATAATGAAAAACTCCTCTTAATGTAATCTCGTCGTAATGTAGTCTGCCTGCATCATACGTTATTTGTGTACCAGAGGGACAACCTCCAAAGAGTATAAGAGTTCCTCCCCTTCTCAAGTAGTTGATAGAAGACTCCCAGACTTCTGGCCGACCTGTACATTCAAAGATATAGTCAAAACCAAGACCTCTTATGTTCACATCCATGCTAAGGGGCTGATGCGGTAGTATAAGTGATTTTAAAGTAAAATCTGCACCGAGTTTTTTTGCCAGATTAAGCTTTTTCCAATGTTTGTCTATTATAACCACCCTTACCCCTTTTTCTTTTAGAAGCAATAAATGAAGAAGTCCTATAGACCCTGCACCTATGACAAGTGCTCTTTCACCTTTTTTAATATTAAGAGATTCTATGCCATGAACTACACATGACAGTGGCTCAAGGAATGCCGCTTCTTCAAAAGTTATATTTTCAGGCTTATGAAAAACATTCTGATTTACAATGTGTGATGGCAGTAAAATATATTCTGCAAATGCTCCGAGTACTTTTGTTTCCATTATCCTTTCACAGAGGTTATAAAGCTTTTTCTTGCAATA
>FWPV01002339.1_pt1 | contig 47050 bp, 37 predicted proteins | sample 2228371 | NCBI WGS metagenome assembly FWPV01 (sample SAMEA103939776, study PRJEB20133) | metagenome | reverse complement strand
CAGGAAACAACCCGCCAGCGGGGAGGGTTTGGGAGGGCTGCGCCCTCCCAAGAACAATAATATTTTCATTCCGGCGTTGTGCGGCGCAGCCGCATGGATGACTGAGGTGAACATATGGGGAAACCGGGTTTCCCCATACCCCCTCCCGTAGAGGAGCGTATGGCTCCGTGCCTCGCCTACCCCCCTTCATCCACCAGGCTGAGCATCAACTGGCGCAACTGGCGCAGCCGGCGGTCGAGACGTTCGGGCCGCAGGTGCAGATCATCGCGGATCTGGCTGAGCTGGAGCCGGAAGGTGTCAATCGGCCCCTTCTCGCGCTCGGCGCTGTAGGCATAGGCCTGATCCAGAGAGCGATAGGCCGTCAGCAGGGTGCGGTCGGCCTCGACCAGGTCATTCCGTTGCAGGGCCGCCACCGCGTCGTCAACCTGGCTGGCGGCCCGCAGCAGGTAGAGGGCGCTCCAGAGCTGCCGGTCCTGGGCCTGCAAGTCGAGCACTTCCAGCCGCACAACGCTACCATCGGGCGGCGGCGCCCCGGCTGGCGCCACCGTCGCAGGCGCTGGCGTGGGTGGCGGGGGTGTAGCTGGAGGCGCCGTAGTGGCCGGGGCCGGGGCCGGCGCCGCTGCCGGAGGGCGTAGCCAGAGCCATTGCAGGCTCAACGTCACCGCCACGGCCAGCGCTGCCGTGAGCACGTGCGGAAGCGCGGCGCGCAGGCGCCGCTGAAAAGCGGACGGAGACGCGCTCGCCGCGTCTCCGGGTGACTGAGGGGCCTCTGACACGCGCCTAGATCTCGTTGGCGAGAAGGATCGCCTGGGCGATCTCCTTCATCGACTTGCGAGTGTTCATCGAGAGTTGCTGGATCTTGCGGAAGGCTTCCGCTTCCTTCAACCCCTGCGTATCCATCAAAATGCCCTTGGCGCGCTCGACTATCTTGCGCGTATCGAGGGTCTCCTTCAGGTCGGCAATCTGCCGGTCCATTTCCAGAAACTCCTGATAGCGCGCCATCGCGATCTCGATCGCCGGCAGCAGCTCCGCCTCGCGGAACGGCTTGACGACGTAGTTCACGACACCCGCTTCCTTCGCCCGCTCAACCAGTTCGCGGTCGGAGTAGGCGGTGAGCAGCAAGACGGGTGCGATCTTCTCCTCGGTGAGGATGCGCGCGGCCTGAATGCCATCAAGTTTGGGCATCTTGATGTCCATCAGCACCAGATCGGGCTTGAGTTCGCGGGCCAGGTTTATGACGCTCACCCCGTCGCCGGCCTCACCGACAACCAGATAGCCGAGGCCGACCAGGGTCTCCTTCAGATTCATGCGGATGATCGACTCGTCATCGGCGATCACCAGGCGAGTCTGTTGAGCCATGGGACACCTCTTCACTGCGCCGTTACGGTAGCCGATACTGTGCCAAGTATAGCACGCCAGCGCGGGAGGGGTCAAACGAATGACAATAATTGAATTGTTCCTGGGAGGACGTAGAGGCGCGGCGCCGCCGCGCCTCTACGTCCCCCCCCTCAGGGAGGGGAATGGAGAAACCCGGGTTCCCCATGTCCCAACCGCTGGTGGGAGCGGCTGGCGCTTCAGCCGGCAGGGGGTTGGGGAAACCCGGTTTCCCCATCTCCTAACCGCTGTTGAGAGCGGCTGGCGCCTCAGCCGGCAGGGGGTTGGGGAAACCCGGTTTCCCCATTTCCTAACCGCTGTTGGGAGCGGCTGGCGCCCCTACAGGCAGGGGGATGGGGAAACCCGGGTTCCCCGTATGTTCACCTCAGTACGGGCGAGCCACCCGCGCTCCCGCGCGACGCGCATGGAACCGTACCCATGTAACGCTCGCGCTGATAAATTATAGACGACAGGCGAACGTTACGGGAGGATGGCAATGCGACACCGAGTGGCACAGGCGGACACGGCGTTGCCCGGGGCGCCGTCCTGTCGGAACAGGTGGCTGTTACGGTATGCCTGGCTGTGGTTCGTCGTTGGCGTTCTGGGCCTGGCAGCGGCTCTGCCGCGCCCGGCGGCCGCGCAAAACCTCGGCTGCGAGCTATCGGCCCTTGCCGGCTCCCACGGTCCGTACTGGGTCCAGACGCGCAGGGTGACGGTCGAGGGACACCAGTTGGAGTTACGCTTCTGCGCCCCTCACGAGCACAGTATCGTGGCGGAACAGATGCTCAATCTTGCCGAGCGGGCGCTGCCACGGCTGGACGACGTGACCGATGTGCGCCTCGATGGGTCGCACTGGCGCACGTTTTTTATGCAGGATACGCGAACCCTGATGGTGTACGGCGCCGATGGGTTCATTGACAGTCGCACCAATGCGATCACCCTGCACCAGGGCAGCCTGGAATCGACAGTCATCCACGAACTGGCTCACTACTGGGCCGACCGGCAGCGGTTTCCCGAACGCTGGATGGTGGAAGCCTACGCCGAGTACCTCACCAGTTTGGTGGCGCCGGAGCTGGGTGTACCATTCGTGCCTGCGGAGTCGAACTATGCCTGTGATGGATTGCCACTCCAGAGCTGGCGACCGAATTCAGGCCCCGCAGCGGTCTGCGCCTACGCCATCGGCCTGCAGGTGTTGCGTGATCTGGCTGCCGAAGCCGGCGCGGAAACCCTGCAGCGGGTGATTGGCGAGTTGAGCCGCCAGCCGGGGGGCGTGCGGAGCGAGGCGTTGCTGACCTACCTGGAGCGCGAGAGTGGAGCCAACCTCAGCCCGCTCATGCGCGGGCGCGTTTTCGGGCCGGAACTGGATGCCCGGTTGGAAGAACGGGCCAGGTTGCGCGATCGTCTGATCTGGGCAGTCGGCGTGGCTGCCACCTCAGGGGTCGCTATGCCGCCGGTGGTGGCTGAACAGCTCAATGCCTGGAACCACGAGGGTGCTGCCGCGGCCCTCGAGTGGATCGAGCCGGTGCTGCAAGAGGTCAGCGCCACGCAGACCCGCTGCAATGAACTGCAACTGGACTGCGCGGTGCTCTGGAAGGATTTACCTCCCACCCCGGCGGCCTGGCAGGCGCTACGCGAGCGCCTCAGCGGCGCGCCTCAGGTGCTCAGCGTGTACACGGCCACGCGCGATGCAGCGCAGGCCCTGGGTGTGCCAATACCCGCGGGGCTGAGCCAGCAGGCGGCCGGGCTGGAGACCCTGCCCGAGCTGATCGCGGCGCAGGAGGCTCTGGAACTGGCCGGGCGCACTGAGGAGCGCTGCGCTGCTGTCCAGGCTCCCTGCCCTTCCACCTGGCGCCAGGTCTGGGCCGCGGGCAATGTCCAGTCCGCGCGCGGCGCGCTCGATGACCTGAACGTCCTGCTCGATACGGCCACGCAGCTCGAACCGCGCTGCGCGAAGCTGGGGCTGCAATGCGGCGCCCTGTGGCGCCAGGCCCTCGAGCGGCAGGGACCGGAGGCTGCGAAGGCCACACTTGCCGGTCTGGAGGGGATGCTCAACACGGCCACGCAGCTCGAACCGCGCTGCGCGAAGCTGGGGCTGCAATGCGGCGCCCTGTGGCGCCAGGCCCTCGAGCGGCAGGGACCGGAGGCTGCGAAGGCCACGCTTGCCGGTCTGGAGGGGATGCTCGAGCGGGCCACGGCGCTGGAGGCCGGGTGCGAAGCCCGGGGCGTGGCGTGCGTTGCGCTCTGGCGCCGGGCCTTCAACCTCCAGGGAGCGGCGGCCGCCGCGCAGACGCTCGCCGACCTCGAGCAGTTGCTCGATGATGCCGCTCGGGTCGAGCAGGACTGTGAAAAGGTCGGGTGGCCCTGCGCGCGGGCCTGGCGCGACAGGCTTGGCAGCGCCGGCCCTCAGGCGGCGCTGGAGGTGCTCCACGCCCAGGAGCAGGCCCTGGGCGAGCTTGCGGCAATCGAAGGCGACCTTGCCTCTCCTGTCTTCCCTCGCATCCTGCCACCGACCGCAGAGGGTAGCCCGCCTACGCTGGCGCCCCTGGCCGAGGCAAAGCGGTTGTTCGAGGCCGGAGAGGTGCAGCAGGCTCAGGAGCTGCTCAGGGCAATGCAGAGCGAGCGCCAGGAACGGGTGCGGCGGTGGCTGATCGGCGTGGCTGCGCTCCTCGTCGTCCTCGTGGCCGCGCTGGGCGCGCTGCTGCTGATCAGGCTGCGGCAGCGCGCAGCGGGGCGCAAGGGAAGCCAACCCTGAGATGAGGGTTTGGAAGGGCTACGCCCTTCCGGGAGAACCTCTCTCCTGCACGACCGTGCGCTCCAGCAGCTTCACACATGCGTAGATCGCATCAATATGCGGCGTCGGCGCACCGACCAGGCGTCCAAGCTCGATCACCGCGCCCACCATGGCATCAATTTCGGTTGGACGGCCCGCCTCAATATCCTGAAGCATCGAGGTCTTATGGGCGCCGACCTCCTCGGCGCCCTTGATGCGCTGGTCGATGCTAATGCCAAACTCCACTCCGAGGGCCTCGGCGACCTGCTGGGCCTCAGCCATCATCGCCACGGCCAGGGCGCGGGTGAGCGGTTCGGCGACGATGGCATCGAGGGTGGCGCGGGTGAGGGCGCTGATCGGGTTGAAGGCCAGGTTCCCCCACAATTTGATCCACAGCTCATTGCGGATGCGCGGCCGCACGGGAGCCTTAAGTCCGGCGGCGGTCATGAGGTGAGACAGGCGCAACACCCGTTCGGTGCGAGTGCCGTCAGGCTCGCCGAGGGTGAAGCGGTTGCCTTCGATATGGCGGATGACGCCGGGGCGGGCAATCTCGGCAGCCGGGTAGACCACGCAGCCGATCACGCGCTCGGGTTCGGTGCTGGCGGCGATCTGCCCGCCCGGGTCAACGCTTTCGAGACGGCGGCCCTCGTGGGGGCCACCGTGGCGGTAGAAATACCACCAGGGGATGCCGTTCTGCGCGTAGACCACCGCCGTATCGGGCGCGTAGAGCACGCGCATTGGAGCGGCGAGGGCGGGCAGGCTCTGGGCCTTGACGGCAACGATAACGTACTCGTGGGGGCCGGCCTCGGCCAGATCGGCAGTGGCGCGGGCCGGGCGCACCGTCTCGCGCTGCCCATCGGCATACTCGACGCTGATGCCATGGCGCTGAATGGCTTCGAGATGGGCGCCGCGGGCGATCAGCGTCACCTCGGCGCCGGCGCGGGCCAGCTTCACCCCGAGGAAACCGCCGATCGCCCCGGCGCCAACGATACAGATCCGCATAGCTCAGAGCTTCCGCAAATAGACCCGCTCCAGGGTATGCCGGGGACCCTTCTCGAGGATCAGATCGGCCCGCTCACGAGTCGGCTCGATGTTCTGCTTCAGGTTCACATAGTTGATCTCGCGCCAGATGCGCCGGGCGGTTGCCACAGCCTCATCCACGCTCAATTCGGCGTAGCGACGGAAGAACGACGACGGATCGCGGAACGCCGTCTCGCGCAGGCGCAGGAACCGCTCGACGTACCACTGTTGCAGCAAAAGCTCGTCGGCGTCCACATAGATCGAAAAATCGAAAAAGTCGGAAACAAACATCTGCGGTGCGCGGGAGGCGCGCCCGCCACGTTGCAACACGTTCAGCCCCTCGACGATCAGAATGTCGGGCCGGTCGATCACCCGGGTCTCGTAGGGCACAATATCGTAGATCAGGTGTGAATAGATCGGCACCTCCAGGCGTGGAACCCCCGACTTGACATCGGCCATGAATTGCAGCAGCCGGCGGCGATCGTAGCTTTCGGGGAAGCCCTTGCGGTGCATGATCCCGCGCTGCTGGAGCACCCGGTTCGGGTAGAGGAACCCATCGGTAGGAACCAGATCGACCCGCAGGTTGCCGAACTGGCGGCTGAGGAGCACCTGGAGGATACGGGCGGTGCTGCTCTTGCCTACAGCGACGCTACCGGCAATACCGATGACATAGGGCACCCGGCTGGTCGAGGGGTAGTCGAGAAAGACATTGGTCACCTGATACAGTTGTTGTGAGGCCTCGAAGTACAGTTGGAGCAGCCGGGTCAGGGGCAAATAAATATCGGCGACCTCCTGCATCGAGACGGTATCGCTCAGGCTAACGAGATGTTCAAGTTCCTCTTCGGCGATCGGCAATTCAGCGCCGTCACGGAGACGCGCCCATTCGGCGCGGGAGAATCGCAAGTACGGGCTGAGGCGGCGTTCGTCGGCGAACACGGTGGCCATGGGTCTGTCCTCATTCCTGCGAGTGCGCAAGGCACGCTGATGCTAGAAGCGCTGGGGAGCGCAGGCATCGTCGCCAGCCGCGTCCCGTCGATTGGTACTACTCGGCCAGGCCGAGTGTTCTGGCCATAGTGATGCGTTGAAGCTTGCCCGTGGCGCCACGGGGGAGTGCTTCGAGGACGTGGATCCGGCGGGGTACCTTAAAATCGGCCAGAGCGCGGGCGCAGTGGTCGCGCAGATCGCGTTCGGTGGCCTCGGCTTTGAGGACCACGGCGGCATGCACCTCTTCGCCCAGGGTGGGATGGGGAACGGCAAAGGCCAGAGCCTCGGCCACGGCGGGATGACGCAGGAGCACATCGTCAATTTCCAGGGGTGAAATCTTCTCGCCGCCGCGATTGATCAGTTCCTTGATCCGCCCGGTGAGCACCAGGTAGCCGTCATCATCGAGGTAGCCCTGGTCGCCGGTGCGGAACCAGCCGTCTACGAAGGCTGCGGCGTTAGCCTCCGGGTTGTTCTCGTAGCCGTCAACAACATTGCCGCCCCGCACCACCACTTCGCCCTTCGTTCCGGGGGCGAGCAGGCGGCCGGTCTCGTCCATGATCCCCACGTCCACACCGAAGCCGATGCCAACGCTGCCGGCCTTGCGCGGGGCGGGCGGGAGGGGATTGGAGGTCATCTGATGGCTGGCCTCGGTCATGCCGTAGCTTTCGAGCACCGGCGCGCCAAAGACCGCCTCCATCCGTTCCATGACCACGGGCGGCAGGGGGGCGCTGCTGGAACGGATGAACCGGAAGCGATGGGCCTGGATCGCGGCCAGGTTGCGTTCGGCCCGCGCGAGGAGGGCCTGGTGCATGGTCGGTACGGCCGAGTACCAGGTGGGGCGGAACGCTTCGACCCACTGCCAGAACTTCAGGGCATCGAAGCCGGGAGGGCAGATCACCGTGCCGCCGCTGGCCAGCGTGCTCAACAGTGAAGCCACGATGCCGTGGATGTGGAACAGCGGCATCACGCAGAGCGCCCGGTCGGCGGGGCCAAGCTGGTAGGTTGCGGCGATGTTGGCCGTTGAGGTGGCCAGGTTGCGATGGCGGATGGGCACACGTTTGGGGCGGCTGGTGGTGCCACTGGTATGGAGGATCATTGCCACATCATCGGGGCGGGCAACATCCAGGGTAATGCCGGGGGTGGGAGACGGCCCGGCGTGGAAGGCGACGGTGCCATCGGCGAGCGTTTCGACCTCGATCAGCAGCATGTCGGGGCGCATGGCCGCGCGGGCCTCGGGCAGGGCGCCAGGAGCTACGATCAGCGCCCTGGCCCGGGTGTCTTCGTAGTAGAACGCGAACTCCTCCTGACGATACTTCGGGTTCAGCGGTGCGGCCGTCGCCGCCGTGGCAACGGCCAGGAAGGTGATCGCCATCTCCGGACCGTTGGGCAGCGCCATCGCTACCCGATCGCCGCGGGTCAGGCCAAGGGCCTGCAATTGCGCCGCCAGGGCGGTTACATTCGCCCGTAGCGCGGCATAGCTCACCGGCGGGCGATCAGGGGCCAGAATCGCAGGTTGCCCGGCAGCACCGCTGCCGAGCAGATCGAGCAACGCACGAGTCACGGGCTCACGGGCCATCATTGGCTCCTGTCAGGGCAGGTTCAGAGGACAGGACGCCCCGCCAACCGGCGCCCCGACACGGGGGAAGGGGCAGAAAGCCGGGCGCCGGTTGGCTGGAGCAGCGTCATCTCGGGTACTCGAATTGTTGGGTTGTCGAATCGTAACCGGGTTCACGTTTCTCTACCCCTGGATCTATTGTATAACGCGGAGTTACACCGCTACCATCCGGCGGCGCAGCCATCGCAGCGCGGCTCACTGCCGGCCAGGTAGGCGCCCGTATCCAGGCGCCAGATGATCTGGCCGCGCCCGAAGGAACCAACTTCGGCCTCGATGCACACCTGGTGGCCCCGGGCGATCAGGCCCTCAATGACATGACGCGGCGTCTCCAGTTCCAGGTGCACCGTGCCATCGCGTTCCCAGCGCCAGCGGGGCGCGTCGAGGGCAGCCTGGGGATGCATGCCGTAGGTCAGGCTGTTAATGATCACCTGGGTGTGCCCCTGGGGCTGCATATGGGCGCCCATCACCCCGAAGGGACCCACGGGGCGGCCCTCTTTGAGCAGAAAGCCGGGGATGATGGTATGAAAGGGGCGCTTGCCGGGCTCCAGGCGGTTGGGATGGCCCGGATCGGTGACGAAACTGAAGCCCCGATTGTGCAGCGCGATGCCCCAACCCGGAACCACCACGCCCGAGCCGAAACCGGTGTAGGTGGACTGGATCATACTCACCATGCGCCCGGCAGCGTCGGCGGCGCAGAAGTAGACCGTGCCGCCGCGGGGCAGTTCGCCCGGCCCGAAATCCCCGGCCGTGGGGCCGATCAGCGCGCGGCGGTCAGCCAGACGCGCGCGGTCGAGCAGTTGTGCCGTGGGCACCGCAGCCATAGCCGGGTCACCCACGTAGGCAAACACATCGGCGAAGGCCAGTTTCATCGCCTCGATCTGCAAATGGTAACTCTCGGCCGAGTCGCGGGGAAAGCGCCCCGGATCAAGCCCATCGAGGATGCCGAGGGCGAGCAGGGCGGCGATGCCCTGGCCGTTGGGCGGGATTTCGGCAACGGTGTACCCTGCGTAGTCCATCGTGATAGGTGTGACCCACTCGGAGCGATGGGCGGCCAGGTCATCCGCGCTGAGCAGGCCGCCGGTGGCGGCGCTGAAGGCGGCAATCTCTGCCGCGATAGCGCCCTCGTAGAAGGCGCGCGGCCCCTCGCGGGCCAGCAGGCGCAGGGTTCGGGCGTGCCCCGGGGCGAGGAAGCGTTCGCCAGCGCGGGGAGCGCGCCCGGCAGGGGCGAAGGTCTCCAGAAAAGCCGCAAACTCCGGCCCGCGACGCGCCTGCGCCGCCGCCACGCCCTGTTCCCAGAACCGGCTAACCAGCGCCGCCACCGGCGCACCTTCCTCGGCATAGGCGATCGCCGGGTCGAGCACCTGCTCCAGCGGCAGCGCGCCGAACCGGGCGTGCAGATCGCCCCACAACTGCACCATCCCCGGTACCGTCACCGGCAGCCACCCCTCGGCTGGCACCCGCGCGTGACCGGCGCGTTGCAGCGCCTCGACACTCAGGGCCGCCGGGGCGCGCCCTGAGCCGTTGATCCCGTGCAACGCTGTTCCGTCCCACACCAGAGCGAAAGCGTCGCCCCCCAGGCCGTTCGAGGTCGGTTCAAGAACGGTGAGACAGGCTGCGGCGGCGATGGCGGCGTCCACCGCGGTGCCGCCGGCCTGGAGCACGCGCAGGCCGGCCTGCGAGGCCAGCGGGTGGCTGGTAGCGACAACGCCGTTGGCCGCCAGCAGCGGCGCCCGGCGCGTGGCGTAGGGGTAGCGCAGCAAATCGTAATGCACAAACCCTCTCCGGGGCAAGGGACCGGGTTCAGGATCGATGATCCAGAACCCTTCCAGCAAGGATAACGGTGCGGGGCCTGGCTGTAATTATGCCACATTTCCCGACATCCGGCGCCAGCGGTTCGAGGCAGTGATGACCTTGCCCAACCCTTCGGGGGGAGCTTTCACGGATGGGTTTATTTGGGCCACGGCTTCTCCACCTCACCCCCTGACCCCTCCTTTCAGGTGTAGCGTTTTTGGCGGATGGCCTCCTGATGCGCTGCTGGTCCTCACCCCCCCTTCGGCTCCGCTCAGGGCAGGCCTCTCCCTGTGCGGGAGTTTAAGGGCGGACAGAACGTATGCGCGCCGACGGGCGCGATGGCGTTGGGAGGCGCTGGTTGGTCCTCACCCCCGGCGGGAGACCAGAGCCGCGCGCGGCAGCGTTCCAATAAGGGAGGGGTGCAGCGAAACCCGGTTTCCCCATGGTCGCCTCAGCTTGCCTCTTGCAGCGCGGCGCGCATCACGGCCAGGGGCGCGGGGCGCCCGGTCCAGCGGGTAAAGGCCAGGGCGCCCTGGTGCAGCAGCATGCCCAACCCATCGCGGGTGGCGGCGCCACGGGCCGCGGCCTCACGGAGCAGGCGGGTAGGCCGGTAGACCATGTCGTAGACCAGGGTGTGCGGGCCGACGGGGGGATCGGGCAGGGGCGTCTCTCCGTCGCGCCAGCCGAGCGCCGTCGCGTTGATCAGCAGGTCGCAGGCGGAAAGATGTTCGTTCAGATCGGGGTCGCGGAGATCGAGGGCGATCAGGCGCGGCGGCGGCTCGCCGGAGGGGGTCAGGCCCTGCTCGTCGGTAATGCCGATGAGCAGGTCGGCGAGCAGTTCCTCGGCGCGCTCGACGGTGCGGTTGGCGATCACCAGGGCGCTGATACCAGCCCCGGCCAGGGCAAAGGCGGCCGCGCGGGCGGCGCCGCTGGCCCCGAGGATTACCACCGTGCGCCCGGTGAGGTCAACGCCGGCCTCGGCCAGATCGGCGAGCAGGGCCGGGGCGTCGGTATTGGCGCCCACCAGGGCGCCGGCATCCTTATAGATCGTATTAACTGCCCCGATCAGCGCCGCCTGGGCCTCGAGCCGGTCAAGGAGGGGGATGACCGCCTGCTTGTGGGGCAGGGTAACATTCGCGCCGAGATACTCGGGGCCGGCCAGGGCCGCCACACGCTCGGGGAGTTCCGCCGCCGTGGTGCGCACCGCCTCGTAGCGCGCGGCGATGCCGAGGTGCTGGAGGGCGGCGTTTTGCATCCGTGGCGAGCGGCTATGGGCCACGGGGTCGCCGATAAGGATGATCCGCTGCATAGGCTGTCTCGACGTACGTGTTCACCCTTCTCCCGGGAGCGCCGGCAACTTGCCCGCATCCAGGCCATTGCGGGCGAGACGCCCGCGCGCGGGAGGGTTTGAGCGTAGGGGCGCGGCGCCGCCGCGCCCCTACCCCCTCCCAGGAAACAACCCGCCAGCGGGGAGGGTTTGGGAGGGCGCAGCCCTCCGCAGCCCCCCCGGGTTCGCGTCGGCTTCAACCCTACTGGCAGGCCAGCCATTCGGCCTCGTAACGCTGAAACTCTGCGTAGGTGGCCGCAAAGTTGTGGCTGCCGTCTCTGGCGCAACTGGCGACGAAGAACAGGTAGCCGGCAGCCGTGTCCGGTTGCGCGGCGGCGGTCAGGGCGGCGAGGCCGGGGGCCGCGATCGGGCCGGGTGGCAGACCGGGGTTGAGGCGGGTGTTGTACGGGCTGGCGATCTGGAGATCCTCGGCGGTCAACTCCTTGCGCCACCAGGTACCTTCCCGGGCGCTGTAACCCGCGGCGTACTGAACGGTCGCGTCGGCGCCGAGGGTGCCGCCGCCGACAATCGGCGCATTCTCCGGCTTGAGGCGGTTCCAGAACACCCCGGCAATCAGCGGCATTTCGTCGAGGCGGGCGGCCTCGCGCTGAACGATCGAGGCCATCGTCACCAGGTCGTGAACGGTTGCGCCGGGCACCTGCACGCCGCGCTCGATGGTGGCGTATTGCTCGACGAACCGGTTGAGCATGGCGCGAATGATGTCATCGGGGCGCGCCTGCTCGGGAAAGCGGTACGTGTCGGGGAAGAGGTACCCCTCGAGTGAGGCGCCGGCGGGCATGCTGCTCAGAAGGAAAAACTCCTTGCGGAAACGCTCGCCGTCACGGGCGGCGGCCAGGAAGTCGGCGGCGCTGGTTACCCCCGCCGCTTCGAGAATAGCCGCCATTTCTTCCAGCCGCAATCCCTCAGGAATGGTCACCTGCACCTCGGCCATACGGCTGTTTTGCAGGGCGATCATGATCTGGCTCATAGTCATGGTCGGGCTGAGGATGTAGCGCCCGGCCTGGAGTTTGCTCTCAAGACCCTGGCTGCGGGCCAGCAGGGTGAACAGCGCAGGCTGGCGGATCAGACCTCTGGCCTTAAGCTCGGTCGCGATGTCGCCGGTCGAAGCGCCAGGCTCAACGATGAACTCGACCGGGTCGCCTGCCGTTGCCGCAGGGGCGCGGATCTCGCTCAAAATGACATAGCCGCCACAGGCGATCACCAGGGCGAACAGACTGATCCCCAGCATCAAAGCGCGCACGTGGCGCATCAAGGTTAACCTCCCGGATCAACGTTTCACGCGCTTGTTGTGATACCGCGTTGTGGTTGCAGCAAGGGACAGCCCTTCCGAGAACACCCTTCGAGGCGTCGGGCGATCAGGCGGGTGGGCCGCGCGCCTGGCTCTTGTGCGCGTCATTATACCATTCATGCTTTCGGGAAGGCGTCGTCTTCCCGGATCTGCCTATCCAGGTATAATGAACTTAATGCTTCATGGGAGGGCGTAGCTCTCCCAAACCCTTCCCATAGGGAGGGGGATGGGAAAACCCGGGTTCCCCGTATGTTCACATCAGTCATCCATGCGGCTGCGCCGCACAACGCCGGAATGAAAATATTTATTCTTGGGAGGGCGAAGCCCTCCCAAACCCTCCCGCGCGCGGGCTATTTTCAAGTTAGACGGTCATGCGCGGGGCGCACAACGCCGGAATGAAAATAACTAGTCTTGGGAGGGCGCAGCCCTCCCAAACCCTCCCCGCTGGCGGGCTATTTTCACCTCAGGGTTCCGGGTAACGGGCGTCTGTCACCGTAGCAGCGCTCCACACCGCGATGACGAAGAGCCGCACTTCCCTGCCTGGCCGCCTCTGGGCGCGCTGGTGGCACCTCTGGGGCCTCAGTCTGTGCTACATGGGGCACACCACCCACGATCGCTCGTTCTACCGCGCGGGGGTTAGCTCGTTTCACCGCGCCATCCGCTGCTGGCCCGAGTTTGCCCCGGCGCACTACCAGCGCGGCCTCATCCGCGGGCGCGAACTGGGCGAGTATGCCGAGGCTATTGCCGATCTCCAACAGGCCAGCGCGCTGCGCCCGGAGTGGCCCGAACCCTACCTGCAACGTGGCCTGTTCCACCGCTTCAACGGCATGCCCGCACAGGCCCTCGCCGACCTGCGGCGCTTCGTTGAACTGGCCCCGGAGGGCTACTGGCGCGATGAGGCCGGCAGGCAGATCGCCGCCATCGAAGCCGAGAGCGCCGGGGGCGTGGTATAATCCGCAACGATGACCATTGCAGCTTGAAACCCCACCGGCAGGTTTCCCATGCCAACCTATCGCGCCTGGTTCGCCGCTCAGGATGATCCCGACGAGCGCTACCCGCTGACCGAGGTGGTCTACTACTCGCGCTCTGGAGGGTTGCTCGAAGTGCAGCACGATCTCGAGGCCCTGCGCCAGGTGAGCGCCGAGGAGTGGAAGCAACTCTTCGAACGCCGCTGGATGCGCACGTCCTGGCCCTACGGCTCGGGCGTCTGGGGCAAGAAGGAGTGGGTCTGCCCCGAACTCGACGACGCCAACGTTGTCAGCATGTTCGAAGGCGGTACCAACCTCTTCTGGGCCGAGCGCTTCGGGCGCGAGATCGGCGTTGAGGACTTCTGGATCAAAATGTGCGGCAACAGCCACACCGGGTCGTTCAAGGACCTGGGCATGACCGTGCTGGTGAGCGTCGTCAAGCAGATGATCGGCGAAGGCAAGCCGATCCGCGCCGTGGCCTGCGCCTCGACCGGGGATACCTCCGCTGCGCTGGCGGCCTACGGCGCCGCCGCTGGCATTCCGACGATCGTCTTTCTGCCGCGGGGCAAGGTCAGTGTGGCCCAACTGGTGCAACCTATCGCCCACGGGGCCACCGTCATCTCGCTCGACACCGATTTCGACGGCTGTATGCGCATTGTTCGCGAGATCACCGCCGATCCGAACAACGGCCTCTACCTGGCCAATTCGCTCAACTCGCTGCGCATCGAGGGCCAGAAGACCGTCGGGATCGAGATTGTGCAGCAATTCGACTGGGAAGTGCCGGACTGGATCGTCATCCCCGGGGGCAATCTCGGCAATACCTTTGCGCTGGGCAAGGGCCTGCTGATGATGTACGAACTGGGGCTGATCTCGCGCCTGCCGCGCATCGCCTGCGCCCAGGCCGCGCACGCCAATCCGCTCTACCGGGCCTACCGTAACGACTGGCGCTATGAGCCGATCACCGCCGAACCCACTGCGGCGTCGGCCATTCAGATCGGCGCGCCGGTGAGCATCAACCGCGCGATCAGCACCCTGCAGCGCTTCAATGGCGTTGTCGAGCAGGCCAGCGAGCAGGAACTCGCCGACGCCGCCGCGCGCGCCGATCGCACCGGCGCCTACGCTTGCCCCCATACCGGCGTGGCCCTGGCCGCGGCGATCAAGCTGGTCGAGCGCGGGGTGATCAGCCGCAGCGACCGGGTGGTAGTTGTCTCCACCGCCCATGGGCTGAAGTTCAGCCGCTTCAAGGTCGAGTACCACGAGGGCCACCTGCGTGAGGTGGTCAGCACCTACGCCAACCCGCCGATCGAACTGCCGCCCGACATAGACGCTGTGCGCCGCGTGCTCGATGAGCGCATGGCCGCGGCGGCAAAAACACCCGCACCACCACCATGGTCATCACTGGCTACGCCCGGCGCATCAGCGCTTCCCTGAGCCCCTCGCAGGTGATCGCCCCCGAGGTGGTCGCTGGCGGCGACCCGGCGGAAATCGCGGCCCACTGTCTGGCTGTGGTTGACCCGGAGTTCGCCGAGCGCGTCCGCGACGGCGATGTGCTGGTGGTAGACGGGGATCTCTCCGGCGGCCCCGGGGCCGAGGCGGCTGTGCTGGCGCTACAGGCCGCTGGCGTCGCGGCCCTGATCTGCCGGGGCGCTGCGGCGGACCTGATCGCTCTCGGTGAACGCTATGGCCTGCCGGTGTTGAGCGCTCCCGCTGCTGTGCCGCACCTCGCCGAGGGCGCGCTGCTGCGCCTCGACCTTGAATACGGGCGTCTCTCCAGCAATGGCGTCACCTGGAGCGTAACCCCGCTGGAGGCCGCGGCGCTCACCACGGTGCGCCGGGTGCAGGTGCTGGCGCGCATGCGCCGTGTGGTAGAGGAAGAGGGCCTGGCAGAGGGTTGAGAACCCGTGGGGCGCGTTGAGGCGCGCGGGGGAGCCGGCAATGCGCGCAAAAGAGTTCCGGCGCCTGGTACACGACCTGGCGCGGGCCGGGGAGCCAGTTGCGCCCCGTTGTCGCCACGCTGTCGAGTGTGGCGGGTGCGCCTTCCAGGATCGGGCCTATCCGGCCCAGCTCGCCGCCAAGCGCGCCGCCCTGGAGCAGATCTTCGCCGGGGCAGGCGCGCCACTTGAGCCGCGGGCCGGGGCCTTCGACCTGGTCGCCTCGCCCGACCCCTTCGGCTATCGCACACGTATGGACTACGTAGCGACCAGGGGGCGCTTCGGGCTACGCGCGCGCGGACGCTTCAACCACGTGGTGGATCTGGACGAGTGCTATCTCGTTCCTCCAGAGGTCTTTGCGCACGCCCGCGCAGTATGGGCCGCGGCTCGCGCCCTCGGCCTGCCCGACTACGACGTGCGCCGCCACGAGGGCTTCCTGCGCTACCTGGTCGTGCGTCGCAGCCCCGATAACGAAGTGCTGCTGGCGGCTGTTACCGCTGCCGGAGAGCCAGAAGAGGCGATGGAGCGCCTTGCCGCCACGGCTCTGGAGCGTCCCGGCGTGGTCGGCTTTCACTGGCTACGCAACGCCACCCTGACCGATCTCTCCTTCGGGGCGCCGGTGCGCCACTGGGGCGCCGCAACCCTGCTGATGCGCGTTGGCCGGCTGCGCCTGGCGATAGGCCCCAACACCTTCTTCCAGAACAATGTGCACCTCCTGGAACAATTGCTGGAAGAGGTTATTGCTGCAGTTGAGGCGGGGCCTTACCGCGTAGCCGATCTGTACGGTGGAGTGGGCACCATCGCATTGACCCTTGCCCCGCGCGTGGCCCACGTAGTGTGTGTGGAAGCGGTGGACGAGAGCGCCGCTCTGGCGCGCGCAAATGCCGTGTCGAACCACATCGCCAACGTCGAGGCCCTCGCCAGTGACGTGGCGATGTACCTGCGCGCCCAGAGGTCGGGCGCCTTCGACGTGGCCGTGCTCGATCCGCCCCGCACCGGCCTTGGCCCCGACGTGTGCCGCGAGCTGCTGCGTATCGGCCCGCAGCGGATCGTCTACGTCTCCTGCAACCCGCTCACCCAGATCGAAGATCTCCGCGCCCTCGCCCCCCGGTACGCCATCCGCTCCCTCCGCGGCTACGATATGTTTCCGCACACCCCGCACGTAGAGACCCTTGCCGTCCTGGATCGCGCCTGAGGTGAAAATAGCCCGTCCGCGGGAGGGTCTGGGAGGGCTGCGCCCTCTCGCGTCGCTCTCGAGGGGTATGGGGAAACCGGGTTTCCCAATGCCCCTTCCTGCGGGGAGGCGCTAAACAGGGCGTCGGGGCTTGCCAGAACGACTTTGCATCGGCACCGGGCACCCCCGAACGTACCTGTTCGCACTTCTCCCGGGTGCGCGGGCATCTTGCCCGCATCCAGGCGATTGCGGGCGGGACGCCCGCGCACCCGAGGTGACGCCTTACCCCACACGTGAACACCGTACACCGAACTGACCGATTGACAGATGAGCGATCTCGAAATATACTTAGAACATAAGTTCTATATTATCATCTGGCCCTGTTGCTGCACCAGAGAGTTTGTGGCGAGGACAAGGCTCTCCCCACGCCCCATCTCGCTTCAGTTAGGAGGGTTGGGGCGAGCGAAGATGTCCCGGGAACCTCGCTCTCCTCGCCCGGCTGAAAACCGGTTTGCCGGATCGCCGTTCAGCGCTGTAGAGGGAGGCAACATATGGCAGTTACGAGCAGGGAACTCGGCAGGAGGCTGCCAGCGCTCCCGCGGGGCCCGGGTTCGGTGGCCTACGCGCTCACGTTCGTACTGGCGGCGCTGGCGATTCACGTGCTCGTCAGCGCGGCGGTGGAGCGCACGCGGGTTGCGTTCGACGATCTGCGCTATGGTCGCCCCCGCACCGCGCACGTGGCGGGCTACGTCGGCCATGGAGCAGAGGCGACCGGCCGGCCAACCCACATTATCGCTATGAACCTGGACCGGCAAGTGGTGGTCCTCGAATTGCCGGCGGGCGACGCGGAGCAAGCGCGTAGTTTGCCTGGCCCCTACCTTTTTGGGGCGCATCAAGATCTTACACCTGTGGTATTATCTCTTCTGGATATGGATGGGGACGGCCTGGCCGACCTGGTGTTGAACGTCAGTAACGAACAGGTCGTCTACCTTAATCGCGAGGGCGCATTCCGTCTGCCCACGGCGGAGGAGCACGCGCTGCTGGCGCAGGAGCAACTTCCGTGAGCGCGTCCGACGACCAGGATCGTCCGGCGGACCACCGGCGGCGTAAGCAGGCGTTTCCTTTAGAGAGCGGGGACTGCACCCCTAAGAGATTGCCCCCACGGCCGCTCGGGCCTCTCTTCGCCGAAGACGAAGCGGCATTGCCCACCTTTGCCGAGACTCGTCCGGACCGTCCCGCATTTCCTCGCCGCGATCCCCACGGGGAAGAGCAGCGTTCCTCGGCGTCCTCTCTCGCCGGGCGGCGCCCTGCATCGAGCAACCCGGCTCGCGCTGCTGAGCCACCGGCGGCGACCTCGGCGGACAGGTCAGACGCGCCCTCGCGGTACGGCGCGGCGCCGGGCGGGCGGCCTCGCCCCGATGCAGAACGCGCCACGCCCTCGGGTGAAGCGGACGCGCCCTCGCGGTACGGCGCGGCGCCGGGCGGGCGGTCTCGCTCCAGCGCAGAACGCGCCACGATGCCGGGTGAAGCGGACGCGCCCTCGCGGTACAGCGCGGCGCCGGGCGGGCGGTCTCGCTCCAGCGCAGAACGCGCCACGGCGCCAGCGAGTGGACCAGGCGCGCAGCCACGCATGCCGGCGCGTCCATCCGCCGGCTATGACAGAGTGGCTCTGTCGGAGCAGCGGGACGAAGATGACCCGCGCGTCGTAGCGCCGACCCGAAGCACCCGGATTTCCCGCTTCGTCCGCTTCGCTGGCCCCGAGACAGACGGTCAGCACCCGCGGTTGGAAGCGCCGCTTCCCGCGCCGTCGCGGGAAGCGATGCCTCCCGGTCAATGGCCGGAGCCTCTGGCGTGGTCGGACGCGTGGTCGGGCCTCGGGGCCCTGGAATTGCTGGCCGGCGCCAGGCACTGGGGCAAGGTCGCGCTTATCGCCCTGGTCAGCCTGGTGCTGATCATCGTCTTCCGGGGTGGGCCGGGCGATACGCCACTGGCCCGTTGGGTGGACGCGCAGCTCAACGGTTACGGGGGTGACTGGTCAATCACCAACAGTTTGAACGTGACGGCACGTCCGCCCGGTGATTATACCGTCACAGGGCCGCCGAGTCTCACGCCACAGCAGATTGACGCCATTCTGCGCTCGTATGGTTCTCCTGCAACGGGAACCGGGGAATACTGGCATAATCTCGGCGTGCAATACGGAATTGACCCGGCCTTCGCCCTGGCATTCTTCATTCACGAAAGCGGGGCCGGCACCAACCCCAACTGGGCCGGGATCAAGCCCGACGGTCGCACGACTCACAATGTCGGCAACATCATCTGCGCCGGTTACCCCACCTGCTACGGGCGCTTTCGCGATTACGGCTCCTGGGCCGAGGGTATCGAGGACTGGTACCGGCTGATTTCTGTCGAGTATATTCAGGGGCGCGGCACACGCACCGTGGCGGAGATCATTCCGATCTACGCCCCCGCCTTCGAAAATGATGTTCAAGGGTATGTGAACGTTGTCCAGCGCCTGGTGGACGAGTGGCGCGCGCAGTTCAACACCGCCCGCCCGCTCCAGGGCCGCGGCATGCCCGACGAGATCCGTCCGCACGGCAATCCGCTCCGGGCGGCGAATACCGTAGTGACCCAGGGCTACGGTGTTGGCAGCCACGCTCCCGCCGATGTCTGGGGCGCGATTGACCTGGCCCTCGACGGCGACGGCGATGGCAAGGCCGACCCCGAAGGCTCGTGGGAGCGCCCGGTCTACGCCACCCACAGCGGCGTGGTCACGGTCACTGCCAACAGCTACCCGGCGGGCAACCATGTCTGGGTCACCAATGCCGACTATCGCACCGGGTACGCTCACCTGGCTTCCTTTGCCGTCAGCGATGGACAGGCAGTACGCCGCGGCGACCTGATCGGCTCCATCGGCTCCACCGGGATGTCGTCGGGTCCGCACCTGGATTACCAGGTCTGGGTCCGCCAGGGAGCGCAATGGGTGAACGTGAATCCGCTCGATTACGGTGCGCTGGAGGCCCTCCCGTAGGTGAGTTTTCGCCCCTCGGTTCATTCCCGTAGTGTGCGGCGTAGCCGCATGGGTTTCTGAGGTGAAAATATGGGGAAACCAGGTTTCCCCATCCTCCTGCCTGTGGGGGCGGCAAGCCCTCCCCAGCGGGAGGGTTTGGGAGGGCGCAGCCCTCCCAGGAGAAGCTCTTTTCATTCTTGTAGTGTGCGGCGCAGCCGCATGGATGACCGAGGTGAAAATATGGGGAAACCGGGTTTCCCCACCTGCGGTGAGCCTGTCGAACCGCACCCCTGCCTGTGGGGGCGGCAAGCCCTCCCCAGCGGGAGGGTTTGGGAGGGCGCCGCCTTCTCAAACGAGGAAAGGCTTTTTGAAGCCCGCTGCGGTGCGTGCGCGTTCGATGCGCGTGAATACAATCCTCCCGGAACCCGGGCCGCAACATTAACCGTTCTCTTACCGTCGTATGTGCGGTAATGTGAAGCAATCGTCTCCGAGCAATGGTAGGAGCGCGCGATGCAGCCCCGTCTGAGGCGGAGCGCCACCGAGTCGGTGGTGGCGGGTGTATGTGGTGGCCTCTCTGAGTATTTCAATATTGATCCGGTGATCGTTCGGCTGATCTTCGTGGTGGTGACCCTCACCAGCGGCCTCGGATTACCGGCCTACCTTATTCTGTGGATGGTGATGCCCGGGGCGCAACCGGGCGGCGCGCAGCCGCCGTCGGGTCGGCGCGCGCGCCGGATTGGCCGGGTGACAGAGGAGATGGGCCAGTCGGCCATCGCATCCTTCGCCCGCGCAGATCGCCAGGAGCCTGTTGAACACCCGGGGCAGACAGCCCACGCCGGCGCCGTGGATGAGGCCCCGGGGAAGGACGGTGAGCCGCTCACCGGTCAGCCACGGGCAACGGAAGGCCCCGCTGGCCACAGCGAAGCGCCGGAGCTGGCGGTGGAAACACCGGCTGCGCCCGCGCGAGGCGCGAGGCGCGGGCGCACTCTGGGGTTGATCCTCATCGGCATCGGCGGCCTGGTGATGCTGGATCAGTTCGGTATTGACACGTCGTTCCTCTTTCCCGCCTTGCTGATTGTGGCCGGGGCGATCCTTTTGCACCGGCAGCGCTGAGGCTTGCCAAACCCTTTTCGATCCTGTATAACGAATAACAAGACGCAGGAACGGCCGTGCGGTAGAGCCGCGCCCCATGCCGGTCACATAGCCGGTTGCAGATAAGACCCTGCCGGATCTGTCCCCCGGGCAGGGGACGTGGAGCAGGCGGGTGGCCCTGCCCCCTGCCCTGGCGGGAGGGTTTGGGAGAGCTGCGCTCTCCCGGGAATAGCTCTTTACGTAGAAAGGAGTCTGACCATCGAGACCGGAACCATCGCCCGTCGCGTCGTCGAGCTGGCCGAAGACAAGCAGGCCAACGAGATTGTGCTGCTCGACATTCGCCCGCAAAGTGTCATCGCCGATTACTTTGTGATTTGCTCCGGAGAAAGCGACCGCCAGATCCGGGCGATTGTGGAGCACATTGATGAAAAAGTGCACCAGGAGTTCGGGCTGAATCCGCGCCGCGAGGGCACACCCGAGACCGGCTGGATCGTTCTGGATTACGATGATGTGGTCGTTCACGTGTTCAGCCCGGCGCAGCGCGAGTACTATCGCCTGGAACGGCTCTGGAGCAAGGTGCCGCCCGTGGTCGTTGTGCAGTGAAACTGTCGGGTTTGTGGCGCCCGCCGTGAGTTTCCCGGAGCGAAGGAATGAGTCTGAGCGGTAAGGTAGCAATCGTGACGGGTGGAACCGGGGCGCTGGGCGGCGCCGTGGTTGATGCGCTGTTGAGCGCCGGAGCCGCCGTGGCCGTGCCCTATCGCCACGCCGGTGATCTGGAGGCCCTCCGCGAGCGCCTGGGTCGCGCCGATGACGCGGCGTTGTCGGGCGCCCAGGTAGACCTGACGGACGAGCAGGGCGTGCGCGCATACTACGATCAGGTGGCGGCGACAGCGGGAGGGCTGGACATCCTGGTGAATGTGGCCGGCGGCTTCGACGGGGGTAAACCGGTGCATGAGACGGGTTGGGCGATCTGGCAACAACAGCTCGATATCAACCTGAAGACCGCCGTCATCTCCTGTGCGGCGGCAGTGCCGCACCTGATCCGTCGCGGCGGTGGGGCGATCGTCAACGTGAGCACCCGCACCGCGACGCAGGCGGGGGCCAACCTGGCTGCCTACGCCGCCTCGAAGCGGGCGGTGCTGCAACTGACCGAGGCGCTGGCTGCCGAGTTGCGCGACCACAATATCACCGTCAACTCGATTCTGCCCAGCACCATTGATACGCCCGCCAATCGCCAGGCCGCCCCCCAGGCCAACCATAGCCGCTGGGTGCCACCCGAGGCCATCGCCCGCGTGATCCTCTTCCTGGTCGGTCCCGACGCGCAGATTATCAGCGGGGCTCACGTGCCGGTGTATGGCAAGGCATAGCAAAGCCAGAGGGGCCTGTGGCCCCTCCGGGTGAAGGTTATGCACGAGCGGATGCGCGATTGGATACCCACGCGGCTTTACCGCACAACGACGGGCCGCAAAGAGGTACGTGTCCACATGTGGGGTAAGGCCTCCCAGGAACCAGCCCGCCGACGGGGAGGGTTTGGGAGGGCATAGCCCTCCTCCCAGGAATAATATCTGTTCATTCCGGCGTTGTGCGCCACGCCATGCGCATGACCGCCTACTGGTTTGTCAACCAGGTTGTGATGGATAGTTTTTGCGGGGAGGGCTTCGCCCTCCCACGCCCCCTCCCGCCACGTTCATCACAATTATTGTGGCAGACCACTACTCCTCCACAGGCGTATCGAGGAAGGGGTAGAGCATGCCGCTGGTGAGGGTGGAATGGGCCGAAGAGCCCTCGCTGAAGCGGAACGAGCCAAGCACCTTCATATAGTTAGCCCGCTCGAACGCCGCCGGCTCGGCTACGGCAAGTTGCGACATACTGCCCTGCATCATGCTGATCGAGTCGTATTCGTGCTCAACCATCCACGCTTCCAGATCGGCGATCACACTACGCACACGCTCCTGGTAGTTGCCCCGTAGCAGCGCCGAGGCCATCATTGCAACCTTCGCGCCCGCCATCATCGCCTTGAGCACATCAAAGGCTGTATGCACGCCGCCGGAGATGGCGAAGTCCGTGTGCACGCGCCCGTGGAGGATGGCAACCTCACGCAGCGGCAGACGCAGATCCTCGGAGGTGCTGAGGCGCAGATTGGGCACCACAACCAGGTTTTCCAGATCAAAATCGGGTTGGTAGAAGCGGTTGAAGAACACCAGACCATCGGCGCCGGCCTCGACCAGGCGCCGGGCAACGTTGGGCAGGGCAGTGAAGTAGGGGCTGATTTTCACCGCCAGCGGAATGCGCACCTCGCTCCGCACGGCCTGCACCAGCTCAATGTAGGTCTGCTCGAGCTGGACGCTGGTCAGGTCGGGGTCTGTGGGAATGTAGTAGATGTTGAGTTCGAGGGCATCGGCGCCGGCCTCTTCGATCAGCCTGGCGTAGTGGACCCAGCCACCCTTCGAGACGCCGTTGAGGCTGCCGATGACCGGAATGCCCACAGAGCGCTTCAAGCGGCTGAGTTGCTCAAGGTACTGCTCTGGCCCGATGCTGTAGCGCCCGGCATCGGGAAGATAGCTCAGCGCCTCGGCGAAACTCTCGGCCCCGTGGCTGAGCAGGTAGTCAATCTCCAGACTGGCGTGGATAATCTGCTCCTCGAAGAGCGAATACATCACCACGGCCGAGGCGCCGGCCTCTTCCAGGCGCTGCACCGTCTCCACACGGTGCGAAAGGGGCGAGGACGCGACGACGATCGGGCTTTTCAGGTGCAGGCCGAGGTACTGCGTGCTCAGGTCAACCATCGCAATAGCTCCTGGATAGGAGAATCCGGAGGACCAGGACCAGGCGAGTGCGGGAGACCAGAAGCGCCGGCGCCAGCCGGTTACGCCCCTGGTTCCCTGATCCCCCTGGCTCCTGGTCTTCCAGGCTCTCCGACTTGTCCTACGCGTCCTTCTCCAGCATTTGCTCGAGGCGGTGATAGTGTTCGGCGTTCGTGCGCATTGCTTCGGCAATCAGTTCCTCGGCGCGGTGCGGGTCGCTGCGCTGGAGGATCTGGAAGCGACCCTCGCCGGAGATGTACTGTTCAATCGAAACCGAGGGCGCCTTGGAGTCGATGGTAAGCGGGTTCTTCCCCTCGCGCGCCAGAACAGGATTGTAGCGGTAGAGAGTCCACATCCCCGACTGCACGGCCAGCTTCTGCTGGTCGAGGCCACGGCGCATATCAATGCCGTGAGCGATGCAGTGGCTGTAGGCAATGACCAGCGATGGGCCGTCGTAGGCATCGGCCTCCAGGATCGCGCGCAGGGTCTGCACATCGTCGTAGCCCATCGCCACCCGCGCGACATACACATTGCCGTAGGCCAGGGCCAGCAACCCCAGGTCCTTCTTGGGGGTACTCTTGCCCTTGGCGGCGAACTTCGCCACGGCGCCGAGGGGGGTTGCCTTGCTGGCCTGCCCGCCGGTGTTGGAGTATACCTCGGTATCGAGGACGAGGATGTTGACATTGCGCCCGGAGGCCAGCACGTGATCCAGACCGCCGTAACCGATGTCGTAGGCCCAGCCGTCACCGCCGATGATCCAGACCGAGCGGCGCACCAGCACCTCGGCCAGCGAGTCCAGATCGCGAAGCAGCGGCGTATCGGCGTCGGGTTTGCCCGCCAGCTCGGCGGCGATGCGCTGCTTCAGCAGCGCCACGCGCTCGCGCTGGGCGCGAATGCCGGCCTCATCGTGCTGATCGGCGTTCAGCAGTTCCTCGACCAGATCGGGGCCGAGGCGACCGGCCAGGCGTGGGAGCAACTCACAGGCGTATTCGCGCTGCTTGTCGATCGTCAGGCGCATACCCAGGCCGAACTCGGCATTATCCTCGAAGAGCGAGTTGGACCAGGCCGGGCCGCGCCCTTCGCGGTTCACCGTCCAGGGAGTGGTGGGCAGGTTCCCGCCGTAGATTGACGAACATCCGGTAGCGTTGGCTATCACCGAACGATCACCGAAGAGCTGGCTAACCAGCTTAACGTAAGGCGTTTCGCCACAACCGGCGCAGGCGCCGGAGAACTCGAAGAGCGGGAGTAGCAACTGCGAGTTCTTCACCGTATTGAGGTGAAGCTGGGTCCGGTCCACTTCCGGAATGTCGAGGAAAAAGTCCCAGTTCGCGGCCTCGCTCTCGCGCAGAGGCGCCTGGGGCGCCATATTGATCGCCTTGCGCCCGGTCTGGCGCTTATCTTTCACCGGGCATGCCTCGACGCACAGGGCGCAGCCGGTGCAATCTTCGGGCGCGACTTGCAGGGTAAACTTGTAGCCCGGAAACTCCTTGAAGCGCGCATCGGTGCTCTTGAAGGTTGGCGGCGCACCGGCGAGGGCCTCGGGGGCGTAGATCTTGGGGCGGATCACCGCATGGGGGCAGACGAAGGCGCACTTGTTGCACTGGATGCAGATATCCGGCTCCCAGACCGGGATTTCGATGGCGATATTGCGCTTCTCCCAGCGCGAGGTGCCGGTCGGATAGGTGCCATCGAAGGGCAACTTGCTGACGGGCAGATCGTCGCCGTGCAGACTGATCATCGCTCCGAGCACCTCGCGCACAAAGGGCGGCGCGCCAGGGGTGACCGGTGGGCGCATATGGTAGCCATTCTGCTCCGGCTCGACCGCGGGGATAGGCACCTCGTAGAGCCGATCAATGGTCTGATCGACAGCCATGTAGTTCTGTTTGACCACCGCATCGCCACGCCGGCCATAGGTCTTCTTGATGCTGCGCTTGATCTGGGCGATCGCCTCGTCGCGGGGGAGCACGCCGCTGATGGCGAAGAAGCAGGTCTGCATCACCGTATTGATGCGCCCGCGCATCCCCGTGGCCGCGGCGACTGCGGTGGCGTCAATCACCCAGAAGTGCAGGTTCTTCTCGCGGATCGCCTTGCGCACCTCAACCGGCAGTTTCGACCAGACCTCGTCGGGGCCATAGGGGCTGTTGAGCAGAAAGACGCCGCCGGGGCGGGCGTAGCGCAGCACCTCGAAGCGTTCCAGGAAGCTGAACTGGTGGCAGGCGACGAAGTGGGCCTGACCGTCGCCGATCAGGTAGGGGGCGCGGATCGGCTCAGGACCGAAGCGCAGGTGCGAGATCGTCACCGAGCCGGACTTCTTCGAGTCGTACACGAAGTAGCCCTGGGCCTCGTACTCAGTCTCCTCGCCGATAATCTTGATGCTGTTCTTGTTCGCCCCTACTGTACCATCAGACCCGAGGCCCCAGAAGACGCAGCGCACGGTACGCTCCGGCTCCACATCGAAACTGCTGTCGTAGGGCAGGCTGGTGCCGGTCAGGTCATCGGTGATGCCGATGGTAAAGCGGTCGCGCGGATGGGGAGCAGCCAGTTCATCAAAGACGGCCTTGACCATACCCGGCGTGAACTCCTTGGAGGAGAGACCGTAGCGCCCACCGATGATCGTGGGGAAGGGCCGGTGCGCAGCGGCGCCGTCGTGGAAATGGCCGCTGCCATAGCTGTAGACCGCCGAGACCACATCGAGGAAGAGCGGCTCGCCAGCGCTGCCGGGTTCCTTGGTGCGGTCGAGGACAGCAATGGCGCGCGCGGTAGGCGGCAACGCAGCCACAAAAGCCTCGGCGGCAAAGGGCCGGTAGAGCCGCACCCGCACAACGCCCACCTTCTCACCCTGAGCGGCGAGGAAGCGGGCCACCTCTTCGGTGACCTCACCGCCGGAACCCATAATCACGATAACGCGCTCGGCATCAGGCGCGCCGGCATAGTCGAAGAGGTTATAGCGGCGCCCGGTCAGGGCGAAGAACTGGTCCATCGCCTGCTGAACCACCCCGGGGCAGGCGATATAGAAGGGGTTCACACTCTCGCGCGCCTGGAAGTAGACATCGGGGTTCTGCGCCGTGCCACGCAGCACCGGATGCTCCGGCGAGAGGGCCCGCGCCCGGTGCGCCCGTACCAGTTCATCATCAATCATCGCGCGGATGATGCTGACATCGAGCGGGGTGATCTTGTTGACCTCGTGGGAGGTGCGGAACCCGTCGAAGAAATGGACGAAGGGGACCCGGGACTGTAGAGTGGCGCTGTGGGCAATCAGGGCCAGATCCTGGGCCTCCTGCACCGAGCCGGAGGAGAGCAACGCCCACCCCGTGGCGCGCACCGCCATCACATCGGAGTGATCGCCGAAAATCGACAACCCCTGCGCGGCGAGCGACCGCGCGGCAACGTGAAAAACCGTCGGGGTCAGCTCACCGGCGATCTTGTACATATTCGGGATCATCAACAGCAGACCCTGCGAAGCGGTGAAGGTCGTGGTCAGCGCGCCGGTCTGCATCGCGCCGTGCAGGGCGCCCGCAGCGCCACCCTCGGACTGCATTTCGTAGACCGTTGGCACAGTGCCCCAGAGGTTTGGTTTCCCCGCCGCTGCGAAGGCGTCCGCCGACTCGCCCATTGGCGTAGAGGGGGTGATAGGGTAAATCGCCACCACCTCACTCAACATATATGCCACATTTGCCGCGGCTTCATTGCCATCAATGGTAATCTGTGGGATCGGTTCGGCAATGCCAGTTGCGCTTTCCAGATCCGGACGTACATCCATGAGGATGCCTCCTCTGCTGAGAGTATCGGGCCGCACACATCGTAACAAGGCTAGTATAGGATTTGCGCCGCCTTGCACGAGGTAAAGGCCGTGCAACCTTTGGTGACGATCTCTTTTCCCCCTGTCGAATGTGGCGTGTGCAACAATAGGTCTACTGGTCGGCTCCTGCACTCCTGAATTGAGCGTAAGGAACCCGCTTTCTTCCCCGTCCGGCAGGGATGGGTTTGGGCGGGCGCAGCCCTTCCAGGAAATACCCCCCAGCGGGGTTCAGGGGCAGACAGAACCTAGGGACGCCGACGGGCGTCGGGATGCGCGGGTTGGTCCTCACCCGCGGCCCCTTCGACAGGCTCAGGGCGGGCCGCTCCAGCGAAGCTGGAGAGCCTGCGCTGAGCCTGTCGAAGCGGGGAGATCAGAGCCGTGCGCGGGGGTGTTCCAATGTGGTACAAGCCACGTTGGCGCGGATGTTCTGTCCGCCCTTCCATCCAGCGGGGAGGGTGTGGGCGAGCGCAGGGGCAACCAGGCGGCCCCATACCTGTGCGTACCGTTGATCCACAACCAAACATAACGCAATGTGTTATACTGCCCTGCACAGGAGTGACAATTCGCTCATCCCCTCCGCCTCAGGAAGGTCGAGCGGCAGGTACCATAAGCATAGACGCCTATGCGGCCCTGCCGCGCGATGACTCGATGCAAGGAGGTGTTCCCGGGAGGGCACAGCTCTTCCAAAACCCTCGGCGCGCAGGCTATGCTCACGTCAGGGGTCGCGCTACAGTTCGACAGGCGCGGGTAGAGCAACACGTATGCTCCGCCCCTGCTGGAGGTGGAAGCAGGCCAGGCCCTCCTGAGCCGGCTGTCTTTTGTCGCAGGGGTGCACGGCGGAGCCAGATGGGTGCCGCACTCATATGCAGCGTTGTGCATGCGGGTCGGCTCTGCTCCGCAGCGTAACGCGGATCGCGCCGCTCGTCACTCATCACTCGTCACTGGCATCAGACTACATAGGGAGCAGTCTATGACACCAACGCTAATAGTTCTCGCCAATGTGTTGAGCGATGAGGATCTGGCTCGTTCGTTTGGCCCTGCTGCGGTGGCGCTGCTTCAGGCCCTGGTGAGCGACACGGTTGATATCGCGCGAGAGATTACCGGCGCGCACGTGGTGGTGGCCCACGATCCGCGGGTGGCGGTTGACCTGGCCCTCAATGATGTGACGTTACATCCACTGGCCTGCACAAAGCCACAGGGCATTGCCACGCTGCTGAGCGAGGCGCTGGCCAACGGCGGCCCGGCGGTGGTGATGGGCGGCGATCTGCCCCATCTCCCACCCTGGCGCCTGCGTGATGCGCTGACCCACCTGGCCGCCGGAGCAGGGGTGGTGTACGGCCCGAGCGATCGCCAGGGGTGGTACCTGCTGGGGTTGGCCCGCGCGGAGCCGCTGCTGCTGCGCACGCTACCCGCGCGTGGCGAGAACCCCGAGGCGCTGGTCTGCGCTGCCCACGGCCTTGAGCTTCCTGTCGCCGTCCTCCCCGGCTGGTTCGGGATTAGCGATCTGGCGGATCTGGAGGCTCTGACCAGCATGCTGGGAGAAATGCCATTGACAATGGCCAGGCGCACCCGCGCGGTGCTGGCCGGTGAGATGGCCCGCGCCGTTGGCGGATGACGGAACCGTTATCCAGGGCGCCGTTCATGGTCAGCGGCCTCCCATCGCTGTCCGGTACACTGTTGTCATCCTATCCCATTGCGGTATAGCGATACGGAGGAAAGCCGAATGAGGCAGGAACCACACAGCGCGACGAATCCAATGCCCGTGTTCATCGACACCGATGTCGGCTGTGATGACGCCCTGGCCATTGCCTGGCTGCTGCGCCGTCCTGAGGCCCGGGTTGTGGGGATGAGCAGCGTCTTTGGCAACAGTAGCGTGCAGAACACTACCGCGAACCTGCTCACGCTCCTCGGTGTGCTCCGCCGCGAGGTGCCGGTGACGATCGGCGCCTCGGCGCCGATGGTCTATCCTCGAACCAGCGCGGGCGCTCTGACCCACGGCCCCGACGGCCTGTGGGGGGCGCAGCGCCCTCACGATCTTGACGGCTTGCCTGCGGGCGCGCCGGGAGCGATCGCTGCGGCGGCACGGGCGCATCCCGGCCTGACTATCATCGCCCTCGGGCCGCTCACAAACATCGCGCGCGCCGTACAAGCCTACCCCGAAGATCTGGTCGGGGTGCGCCTGGTGGCGCTGGCCGGCGCCCACGGCGCCGGCTCGATTACGCCCGCTGCGGAGTTCAACGCCTTTGCCGATCCCCACGCCCTGGCGCTGGTCCTCGAAAGCTCTCTGCAGGTCGAACTGGTTACCCGTGACGCCTTCCAGGCCCTGGAGCTGGATCGCGCGTTCGCCCGGCAGTTGGAGCGCGAAGGCGGCGAAGCCGGCCGATTCCTTGGTCGAGTGCTGGCGAGCTACGCCGACGCCGTGAGTCGCCAGATGGCGCCAATCGCCGTGCCCGATGCCGCGGCAGCGATCTACGCGCTGCACCCCGACCTGGGCCTGGCCATCCCCGCGACCGTGCGGGTTGTGACTGAGGGCGAGTTAACCCGCGGGCAGACGATTGTGGCCCTGAGTGAGCAGCATCAGGCGGCGCTGGTTCTCGGAATGCACGGCGTTGAGCACCTGGCGAAGAACGTAACTGCACCTGATTTTGATTATGAAGAGGCGCTGCGCCAGGCGAGCGCCCGCGCGCCGCGGAACGCGCGCGTCGTGCTGGAGATTGATGCCCGGGCTATGGCCGAGATCCTGGAAACTGGTCTGATGGAGTGGGGCATCGAGCGGGCAGTGGGAGGGTAGCTCGCTGATCCGGCGCTACGAAGACGCGAGGCCAGATCTGGAAACCGGGCTGCGATGAGCCTGTCGAAGCGTGCTCCTCCCGGCTTTCAGGTGTGGAGTTTTTGGCAGATGGCGTCCTGATGCGCTGCTGGTCCTCGCTCCCCTGCCCTTAGCGGGTTCAGGGGCGGACAGAACGTATGGGCGCCGACGGGCGGTATGGCGTGGGGATGCGCTGGTTGGCGCCCGCCCCCTCCCCCCTTCGGCTCCGCTCAGGCTTCGTCCTGAGGCTCAGCCCGAAGGGGCAGGTCGCTCCAGCTTCGCTGGAGCGCCTGCGCTGAGCCTGTCGAAGCGGGGAGACCAGAGCCGCGCGCGGGAGCGTTCCAATGCGGTACACGCCACGTTGGCTCGGGTGTTCTATCCGCCCGTAAACTCTTAGCCGGAGAGAGAGTATGTTGTTGGCGTTACGATGCATCAACTCCGCTGGCGCACCGCAACCCCAGACTCTGCCCCCCCTCCCTCTCAGGACGCCGGGAAAAAAACGAAGCCGCAGGATGAACCTGCGGCTTCACTGCATACGTGTCAGGCTTCGAGTTTCTTCTGCGAGTCCATCGCGCCAAGGATCTTGTTGGTAAGGTAGGTTGCCAGCCAGGCTGCGGCAAGACCGAGCAGCAAGTTGAGCAACCCGTAGATCAGCCGGCGGCGCAGATCTTCGTCCATTTAGTCCTCCCGTCGTCCTGCAAGCAAGGTGGCGAAGTAGAGCAATTGCGCGATCGCCTGAGCAGCCGCGGCCACGTAGGTCAGAGCAGCGGCGTTGAGTACGGCGTTAACTCCATTCATCTCCTGAGCGGTGACCAGGCCATTGCGCTGCAGCATCTGCCTGGCCCGGGCGCTGGCGTTGAACTCGACCGGGAGGGTGACCAGGGTAAACGCGACAGCAGCGGAGAAGAGGATCAGCCCGACCGTCGCGATCGTGTAGCCAAAGGTGCCACTGGCGAAAGCGGTCAGCATCAACCCGATGAAGAACAGAATGGTACCCAGGCTGGAGCCGATGTTGGCGATTCCCACGATACCGGCGCGCGCTCGCAGCCAGAAGTAGCCCTCCTGATCCTGAGCGGCATGCCCGAGTTCATGGGCCACGATGGCCATAGCAGCCACTGAGGGCTGCAATGAGCCTTCAGAGAGGCGCATCACCGCCCCGCGGGGATCGTAGTGATCGGTGAGCATTCCGCCGATCCGCTCCACCTGCACGTGGGAGAGGTTTTCGTTCTGCATCAGCGTGCGGGCGACATCGAAACCGTTCAGGCCCCTGGCGTTGGGCGCCTCTGACCATTTGCGGTAGGCTGATTGAACCCGAAACTGCGCCCACATCGCCAGGAGCAAGGCGGGCAGGGCAAATACGAAATAGAGAGGGTCAAAAAAGAACATTGCTGTATCTCCTTACTGGTTCATCCGGGGTCTCAGAGCCGGGAAAGAGGGTTTCCGCAACGGTGTGGCCCTCCTGTTCGGCGCGTTACCGGATGCATTAGATACTCGTTGGCAGGCGATTGTCTGTAAACGAAGTTTTCTGGTATTGTCCCCCTGGGGGAGGCGTCTGGATTCTCCCGGCGGGGTGGCCGGGCAGCGACTAGAAAACTCGGTTGACAGTCTTGTCCATACTGGCAACGAAAGACTCATCACAACTATAGTATACCATCCATCGGGCAGGGGCATGGGGGACCTGACGTATGTGTGCACCTTCTCCTGGGAGCGAGGGCAGCCTGCGTGAACGCAGGACGCCCCCGCTCCCGGGCTTGCGTGGTGACCCCAACTCTGAACACGTACACCAGCCAGCGCAACGCGCCATCTTCCTATGGCCCACCGGCATAGTGGCGGCTACGCCTGCCGCTCCGGCGCCGGAGAGCCAGCGCGGCAGGCCGTCGCGGCGGCGCGGCGGCGCGGTAGGCCGGCTCTACGACTCGGCAGGAGGTGGGGGAGGGAGGTAGAGGCGGGCAGCGCGGCGTTCCGCGAGGCGTTGCCCGAGCACGACCAATCCGGCTGCTGCTGCGCCGAGAACGAACCCGACCAGTATGCCCCGCAATAGCGGCCATTCGCCGCTCTCGGGGATAAGGCGCGCAACGTCTTCTGCAATGGTACTCACGCGGTAGCTCCTGGAGCCTGGTCACGACAACGGCAGTATAGCACGGTGAGGGCATCGGCGGCAACCTGGCCGCGGCGCCCCGATCCGCGCGTGCCGTGAACGCGCCGGTCTCGTGATACCCGTTGAAGGGGCAGCCCTCCCTGGAAACAACCTGCTGATGGGCGTGGTATACTGCGCCTCGCAGCCGTTTCACTGCCATCACCGGGAGGCAGGTATGCCGTTCGATGCCCTGGGACGACGCCTTGAACTCAGCGGGCCGCCCCGGCGGATCGTCTCGCTCGTGCCCAGCCTGACCGAGTGGCTGTTCAGTGTGGGCCTGGGCGAGCGGGTCGTCGGTGTGACCGACTACTGCATTGAGCCTGCGGCGGCGCTGGCGGGCCTGCCGCGTCTGCGGGGCACCAAGAATCCCGACCGGGCGCGGATCGTCGCCTTGCGGCCCGACCTGGTGATCGCCGACCAGGAGGAGAACCGCGAGCGCGATGTTGTGGCGCTTACCGCGGCGGGCATCCCCGTGTATGTGACCGCCATCCGCAGTGTGGCCGATGTGCCGGAGCAACTGGGGCGCCTGGCCGCAGCCCTGGGAGTGACTGAACGGGCTGCCCCGGCGTTGGAAGAGTTGCGCGCAGCGATCGGCGCAGCGGAGCGCGCGCTGCCTGCTGCACCGCGCCCGAGCATCGCCTTTATCTGGCGTGACCCGTGGATGGCGGTCGGCGCCGAAACCTACGCCGGCGACCTGCTGCGGCTCTGTGGCGCGGCCAACCTCGCCGCGCAGCTTCCCGGGCGCTACCCGCGCGCTCCCCTCGACGCCTTTCTGGCCCTGCGCCCGGAGGTGATCTTGCTACCCAGCGAGCCGTATGCCTTCAGTGAGCGTGACCTTGACGCCTTCACCCCTTTCGCCGATGTACCCGCGGTACGCGATGGACGGATCGCGCTCTGTGACGGGATGCTGCTCACCTGGCCTGGCCCGCGCACCCGTGTCGCCTTGCAGGCGCTGCGGCAGGTGATCGGTCTGAGGTGACTATGGGGAAACCGGGTTTCCCTCCGCTCCTGTTCACCAGGATGCCAGGCACCCCCAACGGCGGTTGGGGGTTGGGGAAACCAGGTTTCCCCAAACCCCTCCCTGATGGGAGGGTTTGGGAGGGCTACGCCTTCCTAACCATACACCTGGTTTCACCGCGGCGTTGTGCGCTCCGCGAATGGGGCCTGAGGTGAGCATACGGGGAAACCGGGTTTCCCCACCTGCGGTGAGCCTGTCGAACCGCACCCCTGCGTGTGGGGCGCCAGCCGCTCCCAACCGCGGTTGGGAAATGGGGAAACCGGGTTTCCCCATCCCCCTCCCTGAGGGGAGAGTTTGGGTGTAGCGACGCCCACCCCGGCACCCTGGCGGATGCGCTGCTCATCCTTCCGTAATGGTCAACTCCTGATTGGCAAACCGATCGCTCCGGCGCGCGATGTCACGTAGCAGCGTGGCATTCTCACTAGTGCCGCGGTTGGCGACGTAGATGGTCGCGTCGGCGATGGTGGTGGCGGTCACATCGAGCGCGCCAGAGACGCCAGGGCTGGCGGCTGCACGGGTGAACTCGTTGCCCTGCATGGTCAGATGGCGACAGACCAGCAGGCTCTGCCCGCCCTCGAAGACATTATCGCTCCACTGGCAGCGGCCAAACAGGTCGAAGGGGAAGGTGACGCTCTCCTGCCCCCCAGCCGCTTTGCGCAGCTCCTCCACGATCTCGCGGCTCACCGCCACGCGCACGAGCTGGTTGCCCCGTAGTTGCAGCGTGCCCAGGAAGCCGCTGAACCGGAGCTGGTTTTCACGCAGGCGTCTCAATAACAGCCTGGTAATCTCGGGACTCAAAAGTTCGTTGACTTGAGGCAGCGGTGTGGGTGGGCCGTAGAGGCTGAGGATGCCGGCGATGTCGTTGTCGAGCAGCCAGTAATGATCGTCCTGGTCCAGAACATCGATGCTCGACTGTAGCACCTGCAAACCGGCTTCGTCTATGCGCCGCGCTTGATCCAGGATGATCGCTGTGCCCGGACGACCCTTGCCCGCAGCCCGCCGGATATCGAGCAAGAGATCGAAGGTTGTGTTCAGGCGGAGTACGTCCGCTGCCAGGGCCAGGATCAGCTTGGCGTAACTGATCGTCTCGCCCGGACCGCTCTGGCGGGCAAACTTGGGCCAGGCCTGTTGCAAAGCGGCCTGGAGCTCCCGGCGGGTGCGCGGGTCCAGGGTAACGAGCCTCTGGGCGGCCTGCAGCGCGCCGCGGCGAAAGACAGACAGCCTGAACTCGCTCTGGTCGGGGAGGCTGAAAAGCTGCACCAGTTCCTCGGCCCTGCCTTCTGCAAAGAAGTCGCGAGCGGGCGTGAGCGTGCCGGGCAGCAGCGCCTCGAATACGTTCCCCTCCAGGCGCACCCGGTCGGCATCGATGATCTGGAGCAAGGCGCCATTTTCGCCAGTGAAGCCCGACAACTGGCAGGCGCGAAACTCAACGCTGGAACAATGTTGCAGGGTTATGGCGCTGGCGCCGTCCACCAGAAACGCTACGTCGAAGGCGAGATCCTGCACAGTGACAGAGGTAATCCCGATCAGTCTGATCGGCCCGCGCAGCGTCAGCCGGCTGCCCGGCCCGCAGCCGACGATCTTGATGTGCAGGTCGGGCTCGTTCGGGTTGCGCTCGATGGCGATCTTGTCGAGCTCCTGGTTGCCGGGGCGCAGGCAGATGCAGATGTCACGCTCGCCGCGCGCGATCAGGTCGTTGAGAGCAACGTCCAACCGCTCGTAGTCGCCGCCCCGGCCGACGCACACGCAGCAACCACCGCGGCTGGCCACGCTGACCGTGGCGCCGAAACGCAGTACCTGGCCTGGCACCGGATTGTCGCCGGGGTCGAGCAGGACTACCTCCACCTGCTGCGGGCCAGACGTCCCCAGAGTCCAGCCGCATTGGGCGATGCCGTCCGGCGCGGTGGTGACTACCGGCTGCGCCGCCGACAGGCTGCCGCCGCCCTGGGTCACAGTGAAGCGCACCCGCGCGCCAACCACTGGCGCGCTGCCGTTGACCACGCGGGCGCGCAGCGGCAGCGGCAGGGGCTGGCCGGAGGGCGCTTCTTGACCGTCGCCGCCGACGTAGAGCAGCGTCATCAATTCGGTCAACGGCGGGAAGAGCTTGCGGCAGTCCTGCGCGACGGTAAAGGCGTCGCTGGTGCGGTTGAGCACTGCAAGCCTGCAGTAGTGATGCTCGACCCCGGCGCGTGGCTGGGGGATAGGGTCGCCGCTCGCGTCGCGCGGCCACTCGACATCCGCAGTGACGGTGCGCGCCGGGATCAGCCAGTAGTCGCCGACGTGGTACTTCTTGCCTGCCTCCAGCCGGATCTGGACGCCGTCCTCCAGCTCCAGCCAGGCGCCCGTGGCGGGGTTGGCGAGAATGCCATCCCAGCGCCGCACCTTCGGGTTATTGGGTCGGCCGCCGAGGGTGTCCGGGAAGTTCGCCCTGGCTACCGTCGCCGCGTTGGGGTCGGTGGTGTCGAGGATCAACACCTGACCCTCGGCGTTGGCCAGGCGCACCAGGATGCCGGCCTCTCCGCGCAGCTCGCGCTGGTCGTCATGCACCTCGACGTACTGGCCGGGGCCGAAGCGCAACACCTCATCGCGGCCGATGCCGGCCACGATGAGTTCTTCCGGCTTGCTGGCTTTCTGATCCAGCCAGCGGGTGACGATGGAGCCGTTGTCACGGCTCCATTTGAGCAGCGTGACCCGGCCGTTGGCGTCCACCGCATGGACCTCAACCCGGTAGAGCTGGTTCTCGAGCCGGCGATAGCCCGCGCCTTCGGGCACCACACACGGCCCCGGCTTCGTCGCGCTCTCCTCGGCCCGCGCGTTCAGCCTGCCGTCCTGCGTCCGGTCGAGCACATTCTGCCAGGCCGCCGGCTCGCTGATGCAGGTGAGGGGCGCGGGCAGCGGGCCCAGCAGCTTGACCTGCCAGACGGTCCTGGTGCGCGTGGCGGTGTCCGGCCCACCCAGTGCCACCTCGCGGATGGCGTCATCCTCCAGCGCGGTGATGTGGCGCTGCCAGACGTCCAGATAGGCCAGGTAGAGGCCGTCCGGTACTGTGTCACCGACCGGCCGCGGCGCGATCAGATCGTTCAGCGTGCTCACCGGCAGGTCAGGTTGCTTGTCAAGGTCAACATCGGCCTCGTTTTCACACAGGATACCGTCCACGTAGTAGCGCCCCTTGCCAATCCTGGGAACGGAACCACTGGTGAGCGCAAAGCCGGCGGCGTGGAGCGGCGCGCCGCAGCCGCCAATCACATCGGCGGCTCCGGTCTCGACGCGATGGGCTGTGATGTCCATCTGCTCGTTCCAATCGGCATCGAGTTGCACCCGGCCCTGCTGCATCCGCACGCTAGTGTAGTGCTTTTCGGGCCTGAAGGTCGATCGGGTAAAATCGCCTTTCATAGCGCTCCTTATGTCACAAAGAAGATCCCGGCTTCGAGGCCAAAGCGCAGATACTCTTCCAGGCTGACTCGCAGGTTGGCGAGGCGCTGGGGTTGCTTCAAGAAGGCAAAGACGCCCATTTCTGCACCGTCCTCCGCGCCAGCGCGGATCTCCTCAGGGCAGGCCGGGCCGAGCTGCCCGTAGGCGGGATCGCCGTAGCGGGTGGAGGTAAAGGCGGGCCGCAGGCGAGCCTGGATCTGGCGGGCGATGGCCTCCGCTGCGGCAGGGGCAAGGGCCCCGCCGGCCTGCTCCAGCGCGGATGCGATTGCGAGTTCCGGCTGGCAGCGGAAGCGCCGCGGAGTCCGCGAGTCGGGTGGCACGTAGCTGAAGCGCACGCAACCGGATTGGCGGAGCGTGGCGTAGACGCGGTGGCTGAAGATCGCCTCCGAAGCCAGGGTGAGTTCCTTCACATGCACCGGCCCCAGCACGCTCACGCGCTCCAGCGTCGTGGCAGGGCCGGGCCGGGCGCCGGACCGGTCGCCGCCGATGGCGGGCAGATAGAGTTGGCCGGCGAGTCGCAGCTCAGCCAGGGTCGTGGTATCACCGGAAGTGACATCGAAGGCCGGGACGACGTCGGCCGTGCCGGGGATGATCACCAGCCGATCGGGGTTGTTCAACGTGCCTACGAGGGCCCCGGCGAAGGCCGGAGAGGCGCTGGCTGCGTGCAGGGCGGCGCTCAGACGGTTGCGGGCCTGGAGCAGCGAAGTGGGCGACGGGGCGAGGGTGATGGCGTGCGCCTCGGCGCCGAAGGACGCAATCAATGTCGCCGAGGTCAAGGCCGGGAACGGCTCCAGGCCTCCGCTGATCACGGCCAGCCGTTGCTCGGCCCTATCTGGCGTCAGGCCCAGCAGGTCGGCCGTGGGGTCGCCGGGGGCCGGCTCGATGGTCACCTCAGCCGGCACGCCCGGCAGCACCACCAGCCGGTTGTCAACGACGATGACCTCCGCCTGGGTGAAGGCCGCGGTCGGGTGGGCCTTGCGGATGGCTGTCCGCAGGCGGTCGCGGGCCTGGGTCAGGTTGGCCGGCGCGCTGGCCAGGGTGGCCAGGTGGGGCCCTTCGCCGCCGATGGTCACGCGCAGCTGGAGCCGTTCGGGGAATCCCGCAGGAAACGCGGCCAGGTCGGCCGAAACCAGGGCCGGGGTGAGCGTGGCCGGATGGCCGCGCAGGGGCGACTCGATGAGGCAGTCGCGGGCGGTCAGCGCCACCATCTCGGCGCCCAGGCGCAGCGGCCCGCTGAGGCTGCGGACCAGGTTGAGCGTCAACGCGGTGTTGCCGGTGCCCACGACCACGCCGGGCGTCTCCGGCTCTAGCGGCGTGCCGTCGGCGGCCAGCCCGACGCCGGGGACCAGGGTGCAGTGAGCGATGTCCAACTGGCGCAGGCTGGCATCGTCCACAACCGTCAGGCTGCCGGCGATGAGCAGGCCGTTGAAGGCCAGGCGGGCCTGCTGGTTGCCCGTCACGTTGAGGTTGCCCATCAGGACCGGCCGCCGGTGGTTGGCCGCCTGGATCACCAGGTCGGTTGCGGCCATGGCGATGGTCAGGGTCTCGGCATAGGTGCGGCTGTCGGCGATCTCGATCACCGCCGCGGGCTTGCCGTCGAGCGCCCACTGATCCAGCGCGGCCTGGAGGGTGGCGGAGTCGCCGGGCCTGGCCGACACGCGGTAGAGCCGTCCCAGCCCTTCCGGCTCGGCCACGGTGTTTTCGTAGGCCGGAGGCGTGAGGTCGGCAGGCCGCGCCGCGTAGCGCCGGTCGTAGGGGCCGCCGCCCAGGTCGCCGCTGAAGCCGTAGGTGTAGCTGACCTCGATCCGGGTTGGCGGGTTGGTCACGTCGCGCAGCACAGCCAGCCGGCCCAGGGCCGGGTCCACGGCCACTTTCGTCTCAAAAGCGGAACCGTCGTGTTTGCGGATGAAGGTCGCGCTGGCGGGAGGCTGCCAACCGGGGGCGTCCCAGCCGCTCAGGTCGCAGACCACGATCTCCTCTGGCCGCAGCGGCACGCAATCGGCCGTCGGGTCGGCGGCCACGCAGGGCTGATCGAAATAGACTTCGAGCACCGGCTGCTGCGGGCCGAAATAGTCGCTGGCCGGCGTGCCCTCTCCGCTGACGAGGGCGCGACGGTAGCGCTCCAGGTCGTCATAGAGCGCGCGGCGGCGCAACCGGCCCGGCACGTTGATCTCGTCGGCGAGATGGGTGATGGTGGTCTCGGTCCGCGGGCGGTTGAAGAGAGGCGCGTCGTTGCCCAGCGGGCTGAAGGTGTAGCGGCCATCGGCCGGGTCGGCTACGGCGCGGGGGGTGGCGCGCGTCACGTAGTAGGCCTGCAGCCGCCACAGGAAGATGCCGATGTTGGGGATGTTGTGCTTGCCGCGGCCGGCGGCGATGCGCCGCACGTCGGCGGTGTGGCCGGCGGCGTCGAACGGCGTGTCCAGCAACTCCAGCGCGTTCGTCTGGCGCAGGTCGGGGGTGCGGACGTTGTGCGGCCGCAGGTGATTGAGATACTGCGTCGTGCCCAGCAGCTCGAAGAACTCGACCACGCGGGCGTTCCACAGGGTGGTATCGCGCGCAAGCTGCTCCAGCATGGTCGGCGTGCCCTTGCGGCGGCGATAGCTCAGCGTGTTGGCGACGAAGGCGCGGCGGGTGAAGCCCGGCGCGTCCAGCGCGTGCAGGCCGCGCACGCCCAGCAGGTCGCCGATGTAGGGCACGACCCACTCGTCGGCCGTCTCGACGAACCAGTTGGCATACAGCCGGGCGATGTTCTCCTCGACGATGCCGATCTCGCGGGCGATGATCGCCAGCAGCGAGCGCAGGGGATAGCCCTGCTCGGCATCCCGCAGACGGTAGACGGCAGGCAGCAGTGCGTAGAGGCGTTCCGAGGTGTAGGTGGTCACAGTTGGGCCTCCGTCACGTCAATGCCGTTCGGGTCCACCAGCAGCAGTTGGGCCGGCTTGATGAGGCACTGCGGCGGCGGAGATGAGGGGTCGCAGCGCGCCCGCAGCGCCAGGAGCGGCGTCTGCCGGCCGTCCGGCTGGCTGCGCAGGTACAGCCGGTCCAGGAAGACGGCAGTCACCCCCTCCACCGCCTGGATCGTCGCCAGGACTTCGCTCTTGTGCACCGGCTGGCCGAACTCGCGGCGCTCGAAGGCATACGCCTGCGCCAGCGCGGCCTTCACCGCCGCCAGCACCTTCTCGGCGATGTAAGCCGGGTCTATGGCGACGCGGGCCCGGAGCCGGAAGAAGAGCGGCTCGTAAGAGGCGATGATCAGCCGCTGGGCAGTGTCGCGGGCGGCGTCCATGGCTGCAGCCAGCTTGCTGAAGAGCTTCGACCCCGGCTGGACGGTGTAGTCAACGCCGTTGCTCAGCGCCGCGGCGATGGTGACGTGGACGACGCGCTGCTGGCCGTCCCACAGCCAGGTGGCCTGTGCCTTGCCGATGCCGGCGAAGGCGCGGGCGAAATCCTCGAAATCGCGCAGCGAGACGATGCGGTCCAGCGTCAGCACGGTGAAGGGCGCGTTCTGGCGGGCCTGGTCGCGCGGCTCGGGGTCGGCTGCGCCGGTAGGCGCCAGCGGGTTGGTCACCTTCTGCACGCCCGGGGGCCGCGTCATCAGCAGCGAGAGCTGGCCGGCCTTCACCATCCCCTCGCGGCCGATGCCGGTGCGGTAGGTGACCACGATGTTTTCGTCGCCGCCGGGCAGCCGTGCACCGGTGACGCCGTCGCCGAAGGTCAGGGTGACGTTGCCGTCGTCGTCCCGCCGGGTGATGTAGCCGCGTTGGCGCGGGGGCAGGTTGTAGAGCGAGGGCGCCTCCTGCCAGAGCACGTCGTTGACCCGCACGTGCAGGGTGGTCTCGGCGCCGCCGGGCGTATCGGCCGCGACATAGGTGAGGGGTTTCTGCTTCAAGGTGAACGTCTGGAAGCTGCGGCTCGCGTCGCCGCTGCCCAGCACCTCGCGGCGGGTCTCGCCGTGGGTGGCCGCGGCCACGTTGCCGTAGATGGTCATGGTTAGCCGGTCGTAGGTGCGCAGGAGCGGATCTTCCAGCACGATCTCGGTCGGGTCGGTATTCGGCTTCACTTCCTTAATGATCGCCACCTCGCTGACAAGAGCGTCGTCGGGTTCGGAGGGCATCAGCGCGAATGTTCGGGCGGCTGCGCCCATGGCGACCGTGGCCGTGCCAGTGAAGCCGTTCTTGTCGGTCAGTTTCCAGGCCTGCCCTCCCGAGGGCAGCGCGGCCGGGGTCTCCTCCAGCAGCAGGCTATCGCCGGGCCGGAGGGCGATCTTGCTGATGCCGTCGGCAGCGACAAGCTCAAGCAAGCGGAGCACACGCACGCGCATGCGCTTGCCGCTGACGATGAGGGTGCGGCCCGCGGGCAGGTCGGGCAGGAAGCGGTCGAGGGTGAGGCGGTCGCCTGCAACCGGGTCGAGGATCGGCCGGGCAGCCATGGGGAGCTCTTCGCTCTGCGCGTAGACGCTGGCGGTGCGGGGGGAGAACTTCCCGATGTTCTCGCCGGAGATCTGCAGGCGAGTCGCCTTCTGGCTGAGGTTGTAGTCCGCCCGGGTCTCCTCGCTAACACTCTCGATCCAATAAGACTCGGACCAGTCGGGGGTGACCAGGACGGCCCAGCTCCCCGGCGTCACCTGGCTGTACACGCCGTCGAGGTAGATCACCTGTGTACCCGCCGGGAAGGGAGCGTCGGCCCAACTGTTCTGGCGATTCGCGTATGCCCCCGGTTTGAACTCACTTCCGCCCCCCGGTTTGGGCGCCATCTCGCCGACGCGCAGGGAGACGGGCAGGGTGGCCCAGTCGGGTGCGTTGTGGCCGAAGAGGCTGGCGCGCAGGCGCAGGGCATAGACCCTGGGATTCTGTCTGGCCGGCTCCTTGCGAGGCGCGGTGGAGCCCAGCGGCCGGTCCAGTTCCACCACGGTGTAGCCGGCGGCGGGGTCGGCGGCCGGCACCGGCTTCACGGCCACGACGCGGCGGAAGTCCCAGTTCTCGTTGCCGGGGTCCTGCTGGCGCTCGTCGCCGACGATCAGCAGGGCATCGCCCGGCCGGAGGCTGGTCGCCGTGCCCCGCAGATAGAGGGTCGTGTCGCCGAATCCGGGCAGGACCAGCCTGGTCGTCTGCGGACGCAACTGGTTCCACTCGCGGCGCGCCTCGATCTGCTCCACCGTCTCGAAGGTCTGCGGCTTCTCGTCCTGGCCGGGGAGGCTTTGCACCTTTGTGCCGACGGGGATGATGGCCGACGCCGGCGCGGTCGCCGCGGTCTCCATCTCGAAGGCCAGGTGGGTGCTGGCAGCCACGCCGGGCTTCAGTTCGTAGCCGATGGCGCGCGCCAGCTCCAGCACTGACAGGCGCTCGGTGGCGGTGCGCAGGTAGCCCTCGTTGGCGAGGCGCTCCTGGTAGAAGGTCAGCACGTCGAGCATGACCGCGGTCGCATCCAGCAGCGCGATGGCCGGGTCGTCGGCCGCGCGCGTGGTCAGGCCGGGGATGCCGCCCGGGCCGGCCAGGCCGGCCAGCATGCTCTGCACGAAGCTGCCGTGCGTGCCGACGCGATAGACTAGCGCCGACAGGCCGGGCGGGTTGGCCAGATCGCGCGGGGTCAGCCGGGTGATGCCTTCGCAGCAGCCGCAGGGGTTCAACTGGTCGTCAGCCATGATGCCATCCTGTTCGCCGGGGGACATGCCAGACCCCGCGGAGGCGCCTGGCACGTCCGCCGTGTACGCCACCTCATAGCCCGCCCTCCACCACGAACTCGATCTTGCCGTTTTCGGGGAAGTTGGGGTCGTTGTCCAGGCGGATCACCTCGTAGGGGCCGACCTTGAGCACTTCGGCGGCCAGTTCGCCTTGCGCCTTCTTGCCCCGGCGCTGGAACTTTTGCACCACGACCGACTCGACGCCGGGCACGGCCAGCGCCGCCTCGTAAACGTGGCTGAGGTAGAGCGGCTGGCCGAAGGTGAAGTTGTCGGGATGAAAGAAGCCGCGCCGGCCGTCGGGCAACATGCCGTTGCTGAAGGCGCGCAACAGCGCCTGCTTGACATCGCTGCGGAAATGGCCGGGCTTAACGCAGACCTGTAGCGCCATGTCCAGCGGCACCGGGATGGGGTCGTTGATCTCCAGGTCGTAGCCGGCCAGGCGATAGCGGTTCAGATGGTCGCGCAGGTCGGCCTCGAAACGCGCATCCACCGGCAACCCGGCCACCCGATCCACCGTGACGAAGGCGGTGTACCAGCTTCCCGTCCAGCGGTAGGTTGCCGCCGCGCGCTGCACGTCGGGCCGGCGCTGGGTGACCTCGACGTAGTCGGCGGGGGTGACGGCGCGCTCCTGCACGCGAAAGGCCTGCGGCGCGAACTGGCGGACTTGCTCTATGCTCTCGGGGTCCACGCCGCCGACGGCCGGCAGCGGATTCCAGACGCGGACGATGCCGGGGTTGGCGTGGACGATGCGGGCGATGGCCCCGGCGCCGACGTTGCCGGCGCTGCCGTTGCCGACGCGGTAGTCGGCCTGAAAGCGCGCGCCCGCCGCGGGCCGCTGGCCCAGGACGTCATCGCCGAAGCGCAGACAGGCGGCTCCGTCGCGCTCGACCTCGACCACGAACTCGGCCGCGAAGCGGTCGCTGCCCAGCAGGTCGCGCTGCGGCATCCACTCTGTCGTCCCGTCCAGCAGGCGGATGGCCGGCCGCGTGTGGCGCAGCTCCCAGCGCATGGCCGCGGCCGCGGGCGCGGTGGGGTCGAAGGGCACCAGCCGGTCGCGGTTCTGGGGGTCGGGCACGTGGCCCTGTTGCGTCAGCGGCCCCTTCTTGAGCCCGGGGCGGTAGGAGCCAGCCGCGGGCACGGGGTCGAGCTCTTCGGGCGGCGCAACGCGCAGGCCGTGGTCGGCCAGGGCGACGTTGCCGCGCGCCACGCTGACATCGGCGATGGCTTCGTCCCGCTCGGTGACGGCCGACAGGCAGAGGGGGAAGGGCAACGCATCCTCGACGGCCCAGGCGATCTCGAGCGCCTCCAGCGGCGGGTCAGCCGGGTTGCCCCGAGGGATCGGCGGGCCGGCCGGGTTGGCCGGGTCGCGGGTGAACAGCTCGTCCTGGCTCGCCTGCACCGCAATCAGGCGCACCGCGTGTCGGTGGGCCGGGTCGGCGTCCTGGGCCAGGCCGGTGGTCGGGCTCTTCACCTCCTCGAAGACCAGCACGTCGCCCACGGCGAGGGCGAGGCCGGGCTTTCCCACCAGGGTCGCCCGTGTGGCGCCGGCAGGCAGGCAACACCGGTCGTCGCCCCAGGTGTGGAACTTGATCTCGCTGCGCGCCGCCCGGAGGGTGACCGGATGCAGCGTCGCAAAGGCCTCGGGCCGCTCGTCGGACAGCACGCGGGTCAGCTCGGCCGGCGCCACGCGCGGGGAGTCGCCTGCCCCGCGGGTGAGCAGTTGCGTACCCGCGGGCAAGGGCAGGTCGGCGGCAGCGTCGTAATCGAAGCAGACCCAGGCGCGGGCGTTGCAGCCGTCGTGCATGAAGTAGTCCAGCAGGCGGGCGTGGCGGCGCAGCGAGATGCGCTGCTGCGCGGTGCCCAGGTAGGCCTCGGTCGCGACGGCGTCCTGATAGTAGCTGAGATGGTCGCCGACGTAGGCCAGCAGCTCGACCAGCATCACCTCCACATCGGCCGGGTTGCGCTCCTGCCAGCCGGGCATGATCACGCTCAGGCGGTCGAGCATGAGCCGGCGGAAGCTGGCGTAATCCCTGGCCAGGTAGTTGATCTCCGGCTCGGGCAGCGTCTCCGGCGGGCAGATCGCTTCCCCCGAGCAGTCGAAGTCGCTGGGGCAATCCACCTTGAAGGAGAAGACGACCTCTGCCAGTTGCCGGTCGAATCCGGCGGGGGGCCGCAGGTCGGCTGGCGAGGCGATCAGCCGCAAGGTGTAGGGCGAGAAATCGCCGGGCTGGTTGACGGTCACGGTGATGACCCGGCCGCCGGCCGTCACCCTGGTGACGCGCAGGTCGCCCTCGACCACGACGCGCGCGCCGGCTGGGCCGGCCTCGGCCAGGGTCGCGCCACGCACGCGCGCGCCGCCGGTGATCACCGCCGTGCCGCCGAAAGGCAGGGCGACTTCGTTGACGCAGTAGATCCGCAGCGTCTTCTGATCGCTTGCGACCTCCAGGTAGTCAATGCCGTTGAGGCCCGGCTGGCCGATGATCGCTTTGATCCGTCGCTGGTTCTTGCAGCGGTATTGGGTTGCCATCTCAAAGCCTTTTGCGTGATGCGTGATCCGTACTGCGTATTGCGTATTGCGTATTGCGTATTGCGTATTGCGTCATTCGCCGATTAGCTGATTCGCCGATTCGCCATTCGCTGATTCGCTGATTCGCTGATTCGCCCATTCGCCATTCGCTGATCCTACACGGCCTTGCGGAACTGGGCGACCTGGCGCTGTTGCGTCCGGCGCACCACATAGCGGATCGTCACCTGCACCGTGGCGTCCAGGCTTTCGACCTGTACGGCCTCGACCAGGATCAGCTCGGCCAGCCACTGCTGCAGCGCGGCCTGCACGGCCATCTGGGCGGTCGCAGCCAGGACATCGCTGCTCGGCTCGAAGACCAGTTGTAGCAAGCCGCTGCCGAAGGTGGGGCGGTTGACGCGCTCGCCGGGCGCGGTGAAGAGCACCTGCTCGATCAGGTCACGGATATGGTCATCCTGCGACGTGAGCGCCGTGCGCCCGCGGCCGTCGAAGCGAAAAGGATAATCCACCTGCGTCATGAATCTGCCTCCAGCATCACGGTATCGCCATTCGCTGCTTCGCTCATTCGCTCACTGCCCCCTGACCCGCGCCTGGGTCACCACGACGGTGAGCGGCGTGCCGTTGGGCGCGCAGAGGGCCTGGCTGTCCTGCAGCAGCACCGGCTGGCCGCCGGCGCGCACGCGCATCGCGGCGGTGACCCACTGCGCGGTCACGCAGGGGCTGGGCGCGCCGGAGACGTTGAAGGGACAGCCGGCCACGGTGTAGGGCGCGGCCTGCGTCACCACCGGCTGGCCGGCGACGCGCACCCGCGGGTTGGGCGCGGTGGGCTGGGCCTGCCCGGCGTGGGCGCAGAGCACGGTGGCGCCGACGTGCAACAGAAAGCCCGGCATCACGTCACCTCCAGCGCGCCGTTGTTGACCGAGACCTGCGGGCCGGTCAGGGTGATGGTGCCGCCCATGCCGTTGTCAATCTCGATGCCGGTCGCGCTCAGCTTGATCTTCTGGCCGTTTGCGGTCTCCAGGGTGATGCCGCCGATGCCGGGCGTGTCGTCCAGCAGGATGCTGTTGCCGCCTTCGGTCTTGATCAGCAGCTTCTTGTAGGGCGGCGCCAGGAGCACGGGCGGCATCTCGGCCGCCGAGCCCCACCAGCAGCCCGACCAGATGGGATAGTCGGGGTCGCCGTACTCGAACTCGATCCACACCCCGGCGCCCACCGCGGGCAGGGCGAAGAAGCCCATGCCGCTGCCGCCGAAGGGCGCGCAGGGCATGGCCCAGCCGCTCTCCCGGTCGCCCAGCACGTCGGGCACCCGGGCCTTGATCCGCCCCATCATCAGAGGGTCCTGGATGTCGCTCACGACGCCGCGGTACTTACCGTAGAAAGGGCCGCCGCCCGATGTGGTCTCGTCGCTCATGGTCTCACCACCGGTAGGAGCGCCCCCGTGCCTTCGCGGCTCAGGGTGAAGTCCTGCGTGTACTTGCCCACCTCGATCTGGTGGGTCACCCGGCGCACGTAGTAAAAGCCGTCGTGCTTCAGGCCCGCCCCACGCACCCCCACCAGCCGCCGGGCCCGCAACACGTGGCCGTAGCGCACTGTGTCGAGCTGGCCGGTGGCACCCACGGCCTCCGGCGCGCGGGTGGTCGCGGCCAGCGCAGTGGTGGCAGCCTGGCCGGGGTTCTGGCCGGCGGTCTGGCGCATCAGCGTCGTGCGGCGGGCCGGCGCGGGCGAGGCGGCCAGCGGCGGCACGCGCAGCGACGGCAGCGGCGGGATGGGGATGCTGGTCCTGGTGATGGGCTCGACGAAGCTGCCCTCCGTCCCCACGGGCGCCAGCGCGTCGTTGGTGAAGCTCAGTGAGTTGACGTTGGTCGCCGTGCCCAGGTCCACCGACAACGCCGGCTGGGGGATGCCCAATCGGTTCTCCGGGCCAAAATAAGCCGTGGTCGCGCCCAGGGTCAGCGGTTCGAGGTAGAACACGAAGCCGTTGCGCGCGGCCATGCGCCGGATGAAGCGCAGGTCGGTCTCGTGCTGCCGCGGCACGCGGTAGAGTTCGATGGGCACGTCGGTCGTGGGCGTGGCGCGCGGAACGATGCCGTACTGCGCGTAGCGCGCCAGGATCTCGGTCACGATCAGGAAATCGGGCCGGTTGGGGTATTCGGCGTTCCGCTCCTCCAGGTCCAGCAGCACGCTGATGTCGCGGCCGGTCACGGTGAGGGTGGACATGCCCGGCTCGTTGCTGGGCGCGATCTGGTGGTGGTAGATCACGCCGTCAATCAGCGGCTCCAGGCTGGCGCCCAGCAGCACGCCGATCACCACGCGGCGGTCCGGGTCCAGCACGCCGCCCGCGAGCAGGCTGTAATCACCCAGCCTGTCCTTGCCCAGGGTGAAGGTGAGCTGGAAGCCGTCCTGGCCGTCGGCGTCGTTGATGACCCTGACCTGCTTGAGCGCTTGCATGACGCCGGCCGGCGCCGGCAGCGGCACGGTCCTGCCG
>FWPV01001856.1_pt1 | contig 47074 bp, 33 predicted proteins | sample 2228371 | NCBI WGS metagenome assembly FWPV01 (sample SAMEA103939776, study PRJEB20133) | metagenome | reverse complement strand
TGTGGGATTTCATTGACTTAGATCATGCTTCGAGGAGAAAAAATCTAAAGGAAGGAGAGAAAATAATGATCTTTTAAGTTGAGCAATTTTTTTGAAAACCTCTTTGGCTACAGGCTTCTGCCCAGATCTAAAATCACCCCAAGGGTGACCCGTATCGCAAGGCTTTAGCCTTGCTTGCTAACCGCAGTCAGGCTTTATAAGCAACCCTAAAGGGTTGCGCTACAATGAAATTTGAGAAAATCGATCAATTTAGGAATCTTTTATCTAACGAGGGATTTATCCTATCCAAGAGTCAAGCAGAGATCTCTCTCCTGCGATGGGTGCCCACAATGTTGGTCAAAAAGACAGGAAAGCTGAAAAGTTTTAAAGTGGATTGTGCTCGCAGAAGCACCCGAAAGTCCCGAATTCGCAACAATTGGGAATCTCATCCAACCTGACACATTTCCCGCAGAGCTCCCCTGGCTCTTTGACGCCATGGCAGGGAACAACCACCCCCGGACAGACAAAATCGCATCCACGGCAGAGGCGGCAGGTTTCAGTTCTTGTGTTGAAAGGCATGTTCACCTTCCTTCCTGTTCCCCTTCCCACAAACCCGAGCGCCCTTCCATCCATCTGTTCATAACACATCCGGATGCAGAGGCCGCAAAGCACACACCGGTTGTCTTCCATAGGAAACCGAACCTTGAGAAGCCCCATGCGGGCCGCAATATCCTGAGCAATCTTCACATTGGGCGCACTGGCGACCAGAAGTTCTGCCAGCATCTTTCTGGCACGGATAATCCGAGGGGTCTGAGTATGCACCACCAACCCCTCTTTAACCTCATAAGTGCACGCTGTGTCAATAAACGATCTGCCTCCATTCTCGCTCATCTCGACTACACAGATCCGACATCCTCCATAAGGGGTGAGGTGCTCCATGAAACACATCGTTGGGATATGAATCCCAAAATCACGCCCTGCCTGAAGAACGGTAGTCCCCTTCTCCACCTCTAACAATCTTCCATCGATGGTGATCTGAACGGTCTCTCTTTTCATTTAGATTCTCCTTTTTCCAGTATTCCCTCCCCTAAAAAACCCCATCGGGGGAAAGGGGGAGAGGCGGTTGGGTGAAAAAGATTTAGAGCGGTAACCTCTACCAAGTCAAATTCAAGCGTGCCAATTACATGAATACATGCAATTTTAAGCAAGCGACGATTTCCCATCATCTAAAAAAATCCGCATTCTAAATCTTTGAAGCCCGACTGCCTCTCCCCCTTTTCTTACGATTACGACACAGCCCTCTAAGGAAAGTAACCAGGGTTACTGAATCATTACGGCACCTGCCTTACATACATCTTTACAGGAACCGCATTTTGAGCAAAGCTCAGAAAGGATGCGGTGAATCTGTTTCTTCTCTCCCTCAATGGCTTGGGTCGGGCAGATCTTTGCACAGGCACCACATCCTGTGCAGGTTTCTGAAATAGAATACTGGATGAGTGGAAGGCATACTCCTGCAGGACACTTCTTTTGGTGAATGTGCGCCTCAAATTCAGGCCGGAAATACCTCAGCGCTGAAAGGACGGGATTGGGAGCCGTTTTTCCCAGACCGCAGAGGGATGTATCGGCAACCACTTCAGATAAATCTTGAAGGAGGTCCAAGCTCTCTCCATTCCCTTTGCCTTCTGTAATGTTATCAAGAATCTGCCCCATCCTTTTTAATCCTTCACGGCAGGGAAGGCATTTGCCGCAGGACTCTTCTTCGAGGAAATGGACAAAATATTTTGCCACATCGACCATGCAGGTCCCTTCATCCATCACGATCATCCCGCCGGACCCCATCATCGATCCCACCTCTGTCAGGCTGTCAAAATCGACTGGGAGGTCAAATAAAGAGGCAGGGATGCAACCCCCTGAAGGGCCCCCGGTCTGGACAGCTTTGATCTCCCTTCCATCCTGCTGTCCGCCTCCGATATCGTAGATGATCTCTTTGAGAGTGATCCCCATGGGCACTTCGACCAAACCGGTGTTTTTTACCTTTCCCACAAGGGAGAAGATCTTTGTCCCTTTACTCTTTTCCGTCCCGATTGAGGAAAACCACTGACTTCCCTTTTCTATGATCAGTGGAACATTCGCCCAGGTTTCCACATTGTTGATATTGGTGGGTTTCCCCCAGAGCCCTTTTTCCACTGTATGAGTCTGTTTGCTCCTTGGCTCTCCAATTCGGCCCTCAATGGAGGCAATCAATGCTGTAGATTCCCCACAGACAAAGGCGCCACCTCCTTTGGCAATCTCCACATCGAAACTGAAACCAGACCCCATAATATTCTTTCCAAGCAAGCCCGCTCTCCTTGCCTGGGTAATAGCGATCTCAGCATTTTTACAAGCCAGGGGGTATTCATGTCTCACATAAATATATCCATGGCCTCCACCGATGGCATAGGCGCCGATGATCATCCCTTCCAACACAGAGTGTGGGTTTCCCTCGAGCAGGCTACGGTCCATATAGGCTCCCGGATCTCCCTCATCACAGTTACAGATGATATACTTCACACTCCCCCGGGCGTTACGGCAGTCTTCCCACTTTTTTCCTGCTGGAAATCCAGCCCCACCTCTTCCTCTCAAACCTGATGCCTTAACCTCGTCGATAATCTGTTCGGGTTTCATGCCCAATAGGGCTTTTGCCAATGCTTGATACCCGCCTATCCCAATATAATCTTCGATCTTTGTCGGCTCGATTAGACCATTCCTTCCTAAAACCAACCGATGTTGCTCCCTATAAAAAGGAATCTCCTTTTCTGAGGATATCTTTCTTTTGGTATGGAGGTCCTCATAGAGAAGATGGTCTATCACCTTGCCTTTTCGGACAGTCTCTGAAAGGATGAGATCCACATCTTTTTCCCTCACCCTCTGATAAAAAATCCCTTGAGGCTGGAGGGTAACAATAGGTCCTTTTTCGCAAAACCCTCTGCATCCTGTGAACCTCAACCGGATCTTTTTATCCAAATTATTCTTCTTTATGCTTTTGGAGAACTGATCTCTCACCTTTTTGCATCCGTAGGCATGGCATCCTGTTCCTCCGCATACGGAGATAATGATCTCATATCCCTGCTCTTTTTTAAGAATGTCCTTTTGCCATCGTTCTAAATCAGAAACTGTTCTGACCTTTCTCATGATTTCACCCCGCTTCGTTTCTTCTCAATCTTCTCAATAAGCCTCTTCGCCCTTATCGGATTCATTTCACCATAAAACTTGCCATCCACCATCATGACCGGGCCAATGGCGCATACTCCAAGGCAGTTCACCACATTCAGAGAAAACTGTTTATCTGGAGTGGTCTGCCCGGGTTCAATGTGAAGGAGGTTTTTAAGTTCCCTTAAAATCTTTGGCCCTCCCCGGACATGGCAGGCTGTCCCCATACAGAGGGTAATGGAGTGCTTCCCTTTTGGAACAAGGCTGAAGGATTTATAAAAGGTGGCGACTCCATAAATCTCATTGATGTCCATTCTCAGCCTTGAGGCAACCATTCTCAGTGCCTCTTCAGGAAGGTATTTATACCTCTCTTGAACATCGTGAAGAATGCTGATGAGGGCTGTCCTCTTTTCCTGATATTTGTCAACAATCAGATCAACTGGTCTAAGGTCCATATTAGCCTCCAGCATAAGATATAATTAATTATTTTCAATTAAATTCATTTTTACTTAATTTTATTGTTAAAAAAAATTTGCTTTTAATTCTTACTTAAATCTTACAATCCTTCTCTTGGGGGGCTTAAAATCCATAAAATAATGGCTTCATCTTTCCCGATATTTTCCCATTTTGAGGGAAATGTTGACCCAATATAGAAGCTATCCCATTGTTTTAATAAATGTTTTTCGTTCTGTATCTCAACCTCTATCTCCCCTTGAATCACATAAGCAAACTCATCCCCTTTATGACCGTAAAAGTGTCCATCGATTTTTGCCCCTTCTTTCATGGTTAATAGATAAGGCTCCATTCTACGATTCAGCACATCTGAGACTAAAAGCTGAAATCTAATGTTTTTACCTTTTACTGCAGGGAATCGAACCTCCTGCCTCTCCTCTGGCCTGATCACCATCTTCTGTAGAGAACCACTTTCACCCTCCACTAAAAAGTAGATGGGTTGAGTATTCAATTTTTCACTTAACTTTAAAAGTGAGTCCAGAGAGGGACTGATCAAATTCTTCTCGAGCTGGGAGATGAAGCTTGGGGTCAGCCCTACCTGCTCTGCCAGCTCCTTCTGGGTGATTCCAATCTTCTTCCTCAATGTTCTGATTTTTTCACCAAGATTACTGGGCCTTCTGCCTCCGATCGAAGGAAAGATGATCTCCTCATCCCATACTTCATATTGTTTTGGCAGAAAAGCGCTTTTCGAAAATCTCCCTTCAATTTTGATCGCCTTAAAATAGAGATCTCCGTCCTTCTTTTCCAGTTCAATCGCCACCTGGGTGATGTGCCTCAAGTTGGCTTTAAATGAAGAGGTGTGTGCTTCCTTTTCTAAAACCCAGTAAGCAACGGTTTTAAGGTCATAAAGCCGGGGGCAGGAATATGTGAAAAATTTGTAGGTTACGTTCTCATCTCCCCAGATATCCTGCATCCCGGTGAGGCTATCGAAGACATATCGGACGCCCTCGCCCTTCTCAATCTCCATCCGATCCATAGCCACACGGAATTGTGAAGGATCCTTTGGGTTTTCAACTTTGATCACACTCCCTTTAAACTTCTCCCTCTCTTTTTCATAGAATTGGGTGAAGAGGGGATCGCTATTCCCTTTTCCAGAAGTGAAGCAGTCTAAAATGGTGAGATTCTCCAGATGGGAAAGATGGGCCAGGCGTTTTGTGAGAGTGGAGGGTGAAGCATTGAAGCTGACATAGACCAGTTTGTATCCACTTTTCAGGTTATGTTCCACGAACCTCCGGAGAAAGGCTTCGATGTATGTTCCTGCTTCAACCTCCCAGATCACATTATCGCCGGTCTTCAAAAATCCAAGGATATGATCAATATAACTAATTCCAGTTGATATTTTTGCGCTCATCTTTAATATTGGCTGAAATTTAATTAAAAATAATTAAGTTAGAATGTCTTTTTATCCTTTTAGAATCGAAATGTCAACAAAAAAATTTTTCTTGACAACCGCCTAATTTTATTTTAAAAAAAGCTTCAACAATACGACGATGTATTGGGACAGGGGCGTCTGAAAGAGGATTGCCCCTTTTTTATTGATGACAACGGAGTGGAATTGACAAAGGTGTCAGAGGGATCTGACACCTTTTTTTATTTACCAAAATTCCAGATACGAGGAGGAATGGAAAGATGACCTTTACCAAACCAAACAGAAGTCCAGCCACATTTACCAAAAACCGCGTTGAACCAGCACCCATTTCAGGGATTTGCGTCACCTGTCTCGATGGCTGCCCTGGTCCCTGCGAGGTTGGCCGCTCAGCCTTAAGGGGGAGAGAAGTCCTCTATCCTCAGCCCTACTCCAAAGTGACCGCCGGATCCGAGAAGGACTATCCTGTTGATTATTCCCACTTCAATATTCAGGGGACCTGTGTCGGGGCGATGGGTGTTGAGGCTGATCCAGACCATGCGACCTTCCCGGCTGTCGATGTCTCGACTCAGGTTGGAGCAAGTCAAAAAATTCGGATGAAAATTCCTTATTTTACTGGGGCATTAGGATCAACCGATATCGCCCGGATCCACTGGGAGGCAATGGCCATTGCCGCTGCTGTTTCTGGGACTCTGGTCGTTGTAGGAGAGAACGTCTGTGGGATGGATCCGAATGCTGAGTTTAAAAATGGCCATGTCGCCCGATCGCCAGAGTTAGAACGGCGAGTCAAAATATTTCAGCAGTGGTACGATGGATGGGGGGGCATTATCGTTCAATATAATGTGGAAGATGGCCGTCTTGGAGTCCCGGAATATGCTGTCGAAAAACTGGGAGTAGAAATCATAGAGCCCAAGTGGGGACAGGGAGCGAAAGATATTGGTGGAGAAGTTAAACTGCCATCTCTTGAAAGAGCCCTTCAATTGAAGAGCCGCGGTTACATCGTCCTCCCTGATCCGGAAGACAAAGTGATCCAAGATGCCTTCAAGCAGGGAGATTTCAAGGAATTCGAACGCCATTCCAGATTGGGAATGGTGGACGAAGAAGGATTTCACAAAGAGGTGGAACGGCTGAAAAAGATTGGTGCCAAATTTATCTCACTCAAGACGGGAGCCTATCGGCCTGCAGACCTTGCACGGGCGGTCAAATACGCTTCCGATGCCAAGATCGATTTGCTGACGGTGGATGGGGCTGGAGGAGGAACCGGTATGAGCCCCTGGAGAATGATGAATGAATGGGGCATTCCTACTGTCTATCTGGAAGCCCTTCTCTATCAGTTTCTAAAACGATTGGACCAGAAAGGTGCCTTCATTCCCGATTGCGCCATGGCAGGGGGACTTGCCCTGGAAGACCATATCTTCAAAGCCATCGCCCTGGCAGCACCCTATATCAAAGCCATCTGTTTGGGCAGAGCCTCTATGACCGCCGCAATGGTAGGCAACACGATCGGAGAAATGATTAAGAAAGGAAAAGTCCCAGCCGATATTGCCAAATATGGAACGGATGTCGAGCATGTCTTCATCCTTGCCGCAAAGTTAAAAGATAAATACGGAAAAGATTTTGAACGAATTCCCACGGGAACCATCGGGATGATCACCTATTTTGATCGTTTAAATGCAGGCCTTCAGCAATTGATGGCAGGAGCAAGAAAATTTGCATTGAAATATATTTCTAGAAATGATTTGACAGCCTTGACTCGTGAAGCCTCCGATATCTCTGGAATTCCCTATGTGATGGACAGTGACCGGGAAGAAGTGGAGAGAATTCTGGGATAGGATAAAAGGATCATGGGAGAGGAGGGGATAACTGAAAAAGTTATCCCCTTTTTTATTATTTTCGTATATATTAGAAATAAGGGAAAGGAGGAGCATTCTGTTAAGGGATCAAGATCATTTTGAGAAACGGGAGATCAACGCCCTTCTCGAAATCAGTAGGGCGATTGCCTCGGGTCTCTATCTCGAGGATGTGCTCCGTCTGATTGTGACCGTCACAGCCAACGTGATGGATTCAAAGATCTGCTCTCTCTGGATTCTCGATGAGAGGGATCAGAAGTTGAAGTTAAAAGCCACCCAGAGCATCAGCGAAGAGTATCTCAAGGAGAGAAGTCTTGCCCTTGGGGAAGGAGTGGTCGGCACTGTCGCTTTACACAACAAACCCATGGCCATTTCCGATGTACTTCGGGAGCCTCTCTATAAAGAGAAGGACCTGGCCCGGAGGGAGGGCTTGGTCTCCATGCTCAGCGTGCCCATGTGCCTCAAAGAGAAGGTGATAGGAGTGATCAACTGTTACACTTCTACTCCCCGTGCCTTCTCCAGGGCTGAGGAAGAAATTCTCTTAACCATTGCCAATCAGGCGGCGATCTGCATTGAAAATTCGGGCCTCATGGAAACTCTGGATGTCGATGAAATTCTGCGGCTGGTGCTGGAAGGGGTGATCAAAAATATCGGATTCGATCGAGCCAGACTCTATCTCATCAACGAAAAAAGAAATGTCCTTGAATGCAAAATGGCTGTGGGAGTGGATGTCGAAAAGATCAAAGGCATTGAACTGCCACTTAAGCCTGAAGTCAGCGTGGTATCGAGATCGGTCATCGAAAAAAAACCGTATGTCATCCCTGATGCCATGAACGATCCCAGGGTCAATCCCGTTCTCAAAGAGAAATTTAACCTTCACTCCCTGGTGGTCATTCCTCTTCTGGCAAAGGAAAAGGCGCTGGGAGCCATCGCCGCAGATCACATCGAGCCTGGAAAAAAACTCACCCAGGAGACCCTCAATTCGGTTATGGCCGTTGCCCAACAGGCAGGATTAGCCATTCAAAATGCCTCCATGTATCAGGAGCTCAAACATTTCAGTCAGAAGATGGAGGAAAAAATCCAGAAGACAACGGCTGATCTTCGAAAAGCAGAAGCCCAACTCGTCCGATCTGAAAAGCTGGCTGCTCTGGGCCAGTTGGCTGCAGGAATTGCCCACGAAATACGTAACCCCCTGACCAGCATCAATATTCTCATCCACTCCCTGGTGGAAAAGCTGCCTTCTAACCACACACAACGGCAAGACCTGCAGGTGATCCAAGAGGAAATCCATCGAATCAATGAAATCGTCGATCAATTTCTCAGATTTGCGAAACCAGCTCTTCCTGTTTTTCAGAAAACAGAGATCCTCTCCATTTTTGAAGAAATTCTGCAATTGCTCAGGCCTCAGATTGAAAAACAGCAGATTGTCGTCCAGAAGAATTTTCAAGCGTTACCCCTGGTGCAGATCGACCGTGAACAGATCAAACAGGCTCTCCTCAACCTTCTCCTCAACGCCATCCAGGCCATGCCACAAGGAGGCCGGCTCACCCTTTCAGGTCGAAACTCTGCGGATGGCCAATGGATTGAGCTTTCAGTACAAGATACCGGAGTGGGAATTTCAGAGGAGGATATGAAAAAATTATTTGACCCCTTCTTTTCAACGAAAGAGGGGGGGATGGGGCTCGGCCTTTCTATCACCCATCGCATCATCGATCAGCATCATGGGAAGATTGAGGTGGAAAGCACCCCAGAGAAAGGGACACTCTTTAACGTCTGGCTTCCTATTCACTATGAACGATAAACCATGGACAAGACCCACTGGAACGATGGAATGATGGAATGATGAGTTAGAAAAATTTTGTATTGATTTTGCCCAATACTCCATTATTCAAATGAATGCCCCATGGTCGCGGGGGGCCCCACCCGCAAACCATGAAATTGCAGCAGTCCATCGGTTAGGGTAAGAGAATTATCGTTTAACGGTGAAGACGCTGGTATCGAAGCTGTAAGTTCGATACTCGTATTTCGGCGAAAATAAATTCGAGCTTCCCGTCTCAACTTTCGAGCATCGATACGAGCCTCGACAACGACAAATGTCCATTTAAAATAGACGATACGGGCATCCTCGCCGTAACCGTTTAAAGAAATTCTATTTTCTGGCTAAAGAGGTGATATGCAAACCATCCTGATCGTTGACGACGACAAATCCATCCGCTACTCCCTGAAGAGGATGCTGGAGGAGAATTTCTCGGTCCTGACTGCCCAAAACGGCGAGGAGGCACTCGCCCAAATTAGAGCTATCTCCCCCGACCTCATCATCATGGATATCAAAATGCCGGGCCGAAATGGCATCGACGTCCTGCGGGAGATCAAGTCCATGGACCCGAAATCTCTGGTCATCCTGATGACCGCTTACGGGACTACCGAGACAGCCATCGAAGCCATGAAATATGGCGCCTTCGATTACATCCTGAAGCCATTCCCCATTCCACAGATGAGAGAGTTGGTCCAGAAGGCAATGGCTTTACGCAAACTGATGAAGGAAGAGGTTTCTTATGCTCCGGAACCAGATCAAGAAAGAGAAAAGGAGCAGATCATTGGATCCTCTCCGAAGATGCAGGAGATTTATAAGGTGATTGGACAGGTCGCCCCCAGCGATGTCACGGTGTTGCTCCGGGGGGAGAGCGGGACCGGAAAGGAGTTGATTGCCCGGGCAATTTACCAACATTCCCTCCGCTCGAATCAACTCTTTTTGCCAGTCAATTGTGCAGCCATCCCCGACACCCTTCTTGAAAGTGAACTCTTTGGCCATGAGAAAGGAGCCTTCACCGGTGCGACATCCAGGCGTATTGGAAAACTGGAACAGGGTCACGGCGGAACAATCTTTCTCGATGAAATTGGTGATATGTCTCTTCCAACCCAGGCCAAACTGCTTCGCGTGCTTCAGGAGAAGTGTTTCGAGCGGTTAGGAGGCAGGGAGACGATCCGAGTCGATATTCGGTTGATTGTCGCCACCCATAAGGACCTTGAAGAGGCAATCTCAAAAGGAGAGTTTCGAGAAGATCTCTATTACCGACTCAATGTGGTCTCCATCAAGATTCCTCCTTTAAGGGAGAGAAAAGAGGATCTCCCCAGCCTCGTCTCCTATTTCCTGAAAAGATTCAATCGTGAGTTAAAAAAGAAGATCGTGGGTATCACTCCTGCCGCCATGGAGAAAATTACTTCTTATGGATGGCCTGGAAATGTGAGGCAACTTGAAAATGTTTTGAAACGGGCCATGCTCTTCTGCCAGGGCGAGTGGATTCTCGAAGATCAACTTCTGCTGGAGGGTGAAGAGAAACGAGAAGTTTGGGAGGGCCGACAGAAATGGCCCCTTGAAGACCTCCTTGATTCGCTCTTTGAAGAGCTGACGCAATCGCCAGCGGCTCGAGGAGATCTCGATCCCCTTTCGATCATCGAAAAGGGGATGATCCTGCGAGCATTACAAAAGACAAAAGGCAATCAAGTGCAGGCAGCTTCGCTTCTCGGAATCAATCGCAGCACTCTCAGAGGCAAGATGGAGCGATATCATATTAAAAAAGAGGTCCTGGTTGGTGAAGAAGAATAGAAAAGTTCGGAGTTCAGAGTAGGGAGTTCGGAGTCAATAATTTTTAAATTCTATTTTGGGTTTAGGATTTAAAGCTCCGACTCAGAACTCAATACTCCGAACTTCTTTTGGGGGTAAAGCATGCGGACATTGAGAATTGGGCTCTGTCAGATCAATACCACTGTAGGAGATATCGAAGGCAACACCCAAAAAATCCTCGACTATATGGCAAGAGGAAAGAGGATGGGCGCCGATCTCGTCGTCTTTCCAGAGATGGCGGTCACGGGTTATCCCCCTGAAGATCTATTATTCATGCCGAAGTTTATCGAAGCCAACCTCACCGCCATCAAAGACATTGCCAAAGCCACAGCCAACATCACCGCCATTGTTGGATTCGTTCACAAAGACGGAGATATCTTTAACTCCGCTGCCCTCCTCCATCAGGGTCGAATGGTTGGTGTCTATTCAAAGATGTATCTTCCCAATTACGGGGTCTTCGATGAGTTTCGATACTTTCATCCGGGAAAAGAGAATTTCATTTTCTCTTTGAAATCCATTCCTATCGGGATCAGCATTTGTGAAGATCTCTGGTATCCGGGAGATCCCATTCGTACCCAGACGCTTTACGGAGGAGCAGAACTGATCATCAACATCTCGTCATCACCTTTCCATGCCGGAAAGGGGTCCGCTCGAGAAAAACTGATTGCCACGCGTGCTTCAGACAATCTGGCTATCGTTGCCTATTGCAATCTCGTCGGAGGCCAGGATGAATTGGTCTTTGATGGTGGAAGCATGATCTATGATCAAAGGGGAGAACTGATCGTCCGGGGGAAACAGTTTGAAGAGGATTTGGTCCTTGCAGATCTTGACCTTGAAGCTGTTTTTCGAATGAGACTTCATGATCCCAGGATCCGAAGAGAGAAGCAAATTGAGGAAGAGAAAGGACTCAAAAAAATCATTCTTTCCGGTCAGACCCGTCGATCCAAAAATATCCCCCCTCTGCCCCCAAGGGAATCCAAGCCCTTGGATCGCCTCTCGGAGATCTATGCTGCTTTGACTCTGGGGACAGGAGATTATGTCCGAAAAAATGGATTCCATACAGTCTTAGTTGGATTAAGCGGAGGGATTGACTCAGCCCTGACGGCATCGATTGCAGTCGATGCCCTCGGGAAGAGAGGGGTGGTGGGAGTGGCTATGCCCTCTCCTTACACGTCGCAGGAATCACTGGAGGATGCAGAACATCTCGCCCGGAACCTCGGGATTCGTTTTATGACGATTCCTATCAACGAAATCTTTCAAGCTTACCTCAAAACACTCTCGATCCCATTCAAGGGCACTCAACCGGATGTGACCGAAGAAAACATTCAAGCCCGTATTCGCGGTAATATCCTGATGGCACTTTCTAACAAGTTTGGATGGCTGGTTCTGACGACGGGTAATAAAAGTGAGATGAGCGTGGGCTACTGCACCCTTTATGGAGATATGGCAGGAGGCTATGCGGTTCTGAAAGATGTCCCAAAAACTCTGGTTTATGAATTAGCAAAACATAAAAATAAAAAAGAAGGAAAGGAAGTGATCCCTCAGAATGTTTTTGCCAAAGCCCCTTCTGCAGAACTAAGACCAAACCAGAAGGACGAAGACTCACTCCCCCCCTACCCGATCCTTGACACCATCCTTCAGGCCTATGTCGAAGAAGATAAGGGCCTGAAAGAGATCGCCAAGATGGGTTTCAAGGAGACGATGATCAAAGAGGTCATCAATATGGTTGACCGCAACGAATACAAACGAAGACAGAGCCCGCCAGGCGTCAAGATCACTCACCGCGCCCTCGGAAAAGACCGACGACTCCCTGTTACCAACAAATACCGAAATTTTTAGCATTCTCTCAGAATGTTCGTCCACTCTTTTCCCTGTTCGATTTCTAACAGTCTGCCCAAAATCCAGCAAAGCATCCTTTGATTCTCGATGGCAATCCCCAAAAAAGCCATCCGACTTCTCTTCCTGTAACTTGCGAATAATCTTGTCAAAAGAGTATCAACCGATCCGCTTCGCTTGATCTGGTATAAAGATTGCTCTCCGTAGTGGCATGAATGTTTTAATCCTCAAACATGCTGAGGTGGAAGGGCCAGGATTGATAGAAGATCTTCTCGCCCAACAAAAATTTCCCTATCAGATCATCGACCTCTTTCCTCAAGCCCCACTTCCGCCTCTCGACATTTTTACTCATATCGTGATTTTGGGAGGACCGATGAATGTCTATGAGGAAGACCCATATCCCTTCTTAAGGAAGGAAGACCTTTTCATCAAAGAGGCAATTCAAAGGGGCAAATCCATCCTGGGAATCTGTCTGGGAGCACAATTGATTGCAAAAGCCCTTGGCGCCAAAGTCTTCAAAGCCCCTCTGAAAGAGGTCGGATGGTACGATGTGACATTGACCAAGATAGGCCTTCAAGATCCATTTTTTTCCAATCTTCCCAAGAAATTCGCTGTGTTCCAGTGGCATGAGGATACTTTCGAAATTCCCAGGGGGGCTCAACTGATTGCTACCTCCGACCCTGTGCCTCACCAAGCTTTCCGCTACGGAGACAATGTCTATGGTCTGCAGTTTCATCTCGAGGTCACCAAAGAGATGATCCAAATCTGGCTGGAGAATCACAGAGATGAGGATGAGAAGGCTCGAATACTCTTACAAACCAGGAGAAAAATGAAAAATTTCGAAAAAAGGGGGATCCTCTTTTTCACAAAATTTTTCAAAAGGCATGAAGCCAACGAACCATTAAACAAATCATCTTTTGGAGGAATGAGATGAAAAAATACCTATACCTACTCCTAATTTTTGGGCTTGCTGTAGCCACAACCGTTTTCGCAGAGGTTCCATCCACTCCCTCTTCCAAAGTGGACACAGGGGATACCACCTGGCTTTTAATCTCTTCGGCTCTGGTCATGCTGATGACACCCGGTCTGGCCCTTTTTTACGGCGGCATGGTCAGGCAGAAGAATGTCCTTGGCACGATCATGCAAAGTTTTATCGCCCTGGGTGTCATCACGATCCAGTGGGTGCTTTATGGCTACAGCCTTGCCTTCGGCCCGGATATCGGAGGAGTCATCGGAAGCCTCGACTGGATCGGACTGAGGGGAGTTGGACTCGATCCCCATCCTGATTATTCTCCATCGGTTCCACATCAGGCCTTCATGATCTTTCAGATGATGTTTGCTGTCATCACACCTGCTTTGATCACGGGTGCTTTTGCTGAAAGGTTTAAATTTAAAACCTATCTCGTCTTTCTTGTCCTGTGGGCAACCTTTGTCTATGACCCTCTGGCACACTGGGTCTGGGGCGTGGGGGGCTGGATCAAAGAGTTAGGAGCTCTTGACTTTGCTGGAGGCCTGGTCGTCCATATCAGTTCGGGCATTGCCGCCCTGGCTGCTGCCCTGGTGGTGGGAAAGAGAAAAGGTTACGGAGAAGAACCAATGCCTCCTCACAACTTGACCATGACCCTCCTGGGTGCAGCTCTGCTCTGGTTCGGTTGGTTCGGGTTTAACGGTGGAAGTGCCATCGCCTCTGGCTCCCTTGCGACCTCCGCATTTGTGGTGACCCACATCTCAACAGCGTCAGCCGCTTTGTCCTGGATGTTTGCTGAATGGGTTCATCGGGGTAATCCAACAGTTTTAGGAGCTGCATCAGGTGCTGTGGCTGGGCTCGTGGCAATCACGCCCGCTTCGGGTTTTGTGGGACCCCTCTCTGCTATCCTCATTGGATTGATCGCTGGCTGTCTGTGTTACATAGCAATCAATCTCAAGATGAAACTCCGCTACGATGACTCACTTGATGTCGTAGGCGTTCATGGAGTGGGAGGAACCTGGGGAGCACTCGCCACAGGCCTTTTTGCATCCAAAGCCATCAATGAATCAGGAAACAATGGTCTCTTCTTTGGTAATCCCTCCTTGTTAGGAATTCAGGCATTGACAGTTGTGGCGGCTTGGATCTATTCTTTTATTGTAACGCTCATCATCCTGAAGGTTCTCGATTGGACCATGGGCTTAAGGGTAAGCGAAGAGCACGAAGTCAATGGTCTCGATTTAAGCCAGCATGGGGAAACAGGATATAGTTTCTAATTCATAGTAAGGAGTTCGGAGTTCAGAGTTCGGTGTTTAAATTCTTTTTATCTCCGAACTCCAAACTGACAACTCTGAACTATTCCGGAGGAATGACATGAAAAAGATTGAAGCGATTGTGAAACCCTTTAAACTGGATGAAGTGAAGAATGCTTTGAACAAAATCGGCGTTCAGGGGATGACCGTGACCGAAGTCAAAGGCTTCGGAAGGCAGAAAGGCCATACGGAAGTGTATAGGGGCGCTGAATACAAGATTGATTTTGTACCCAAATCCAAGATTGAACTGATCGTCCCTGATGACCTGGTCATACCTGCCCTCGAAACCATTGAGCGGTCTGCAAAAACCGGCAAGATCGGCGATGGGAAAATCTTTCTCTCTCCGGTGGAAGAGGTCATCCGGATCCGAACCGGAGAACGCGGGAAAGATGCCATTTAATCAAGAACTTACCCGTGAGGAGCTGAAAGCGTTGAAGAACCGCATGGCCCAGAGAGGCCCGGTTCATTTCTCACCCAGAGAGCTCCTTCGTCAATACTCTGACATCATCGATCACCTGATCAGGGAGGGTTTTCGGAAAGCCCATCTTCATTCCTCTCTTTCTTCCATCTGTCTTGTGGCTGTTGGAGGCTATGGGAGAGCTGAACTGGCGCCCTATTCTGATATCGATCTTCTTCTCCTCCACACGAACCGGGTTCAGGATGATCTATCCCCATTCGTTGAAACCATCCTCTATCCTCTCTATGATCTCGGATTAGAGGTGAGCTGTAGCACAAGGCTCATGAATGAATGCCTTCGGATGGCCCGGTCCGACCTGCATGTCAAAACAGGCCTCATCGATGCCCGTTATATTGGGGGGGACTATGAACTCTTTCGAAGCCTCTACGATGGCTTCTCCAAAAAGGTTCTCTACCGAAACATCAATCAGTTTGCAAGCGCGTTAAGACAGGACCTTCACCATCGCCATCAAAAATATGAAGACCCTGCCTATGTCCTTGAACCAAATCTAAAGGAAGGAAAAGGAGGGGTGAGGGACTTTCAGATGGGCCGGTGGATGATCCGGGCAAAATATAAGACGGACCGCTGGAATTTGATCCTTTCGCCGGATCATTCGAGGATGCTGGAGCAAAGTATTGAATTGCTTTGGGCGATCAGAACCCATGCCCATCTCTTAAGCGAAAGGAGGCAGGACGATCTGACCTTCGAACTGCAGGAGAAGATCGCACCTCTTCTCGGCTTCCCCTCTGGTGCCAAAGGGATTGAATCGATGATGCGGGAATATCACCTTTCTGCTCAGAGGATTCAGAATTTTTCCATAGACCTTCTAAACAGAGTTGCTTCCGAACCTTCCCCCCTGAAGAAAGCCTTCTTCTATTTGAAACGCAAGAAAATAAACAACTATTTTGGAGTCAGACATGGGGAGATCACTCTCCTGGACCCTCTTGCCTTCAAGAAAGACCCTGTCCAATTGATGGCTCTCTTCGATCATTGTCAGAATTATCGAATGGAGATGGATTACCGGACTGAAGAAATGGTTATCGAAATGCTCCCTTTTATAGACGAATCTTTTTACCACTCCGAAACCGTGAACCGCGCCTTTCTCACTCTTTTCAAAAGAGGGGTGGGCGCAGACCTCGTTCTAAAAAAGATGCACGCCCTGGGTTTTCTCTCCAGATATATTCCTGAATTTTCATCCATTGAGGGAAAGGTTCACTACGATCTTTATCATGTCCATCCAACCGACCTTCACTCTCTTCTAACGGTAGAGGAGTTGGTGAAGCTAAAAGTGAAAAGTTATGAGAAAGAATACCCGCTCCTGACCTCTTTGATCAGAGAAGTGGACCCCCTTGAAGTGCTTCTTCTGGCTGGCCTGCTTCACGATATCGGCAAAGGGAGGGAGGGAGACCACTCAGCCATCGGTTCCGAAATGGTTAAGCAGATAGGAGATCGTCTTGGACTTCAGGAGGAGGAGAAGAAACTCCTTCAATTTTTAGTCAGGAACCATCTTGTGATGATCGAGACAGCATTCCGGCGAGATCTTCTCGATGAACAGGCCATCGAGCGTTTCGCCGATAAAGTAAAGTCACCCAATCAGTTGAAGATGCTTTATCTCCTCACTTTTGCCGATGTCAAAGCGGTTGGCCCCGAAGCATGGACTCCATGGAAAAACTCCCTTCTCATGGAGCTCTTTCTCAAGACCTCCCGCTTCTTAGAAGAAAAGAGAGAGGCACCCCCCTTCCCTATGTTGCCTCCTGAACTGACCGCTGAATACCTTGAGGATCTGCCTTCCAGGTATCTTTCCAGTTTTTCTTCGTCAGAAGTCCTTGAACATATTGAGATGGCACGTTCCTTAAAAGAAAAAACCCTTATCACGAAGTGGGCCATCGAGGAGAATAGGCGAGCGAAAGTCACCCTGTGCACGAAGGATCGATATGGTCTCTTCTCAAAAATAACAGGGGCTCTGTTTTTAAATCGTCTCAATATCCTGCAGGCTCAAATCCATACCTGGGGAAACGGGATTGCGCTGGATACTTTCGAAGTTGAGGATGCAACAGGAGAGGTGGAAAAACGACTTCATCAATTCTGCAAGGACCTCACCGATATTCTGGAAGGAAAGGCAGTCTTACAAAATCTCCTTTTAAAGAGAAATGAATCGAAATGGACCCATCAAAAAGTGCTTCCAAAAGTTGCTGCCGAAGTAAAGATTAATAACCAGGATTCCGATTTTTTTACAATCATTGAAATGACAGGAGAAGATCGCCTGGGGGTCCTTTTTGAACTGACTCAGGCATTGACCGATCATGGATGTAACATCTATTTCGCCAGAATATCAACACTCGGCAACCGTATCGTTGATGTCTTCTATGTCCAGGATACCTGGGGAGAAAAGATCAAAGACACCAAAGAAATAGATCTCCTCCAAAAAACCCTTCTCCAGAGGCTCACCTCATAAGTAACTCCTTTCGTTGTCCTTCAAGGAGGATTGTGTTAACCTTGTAATGAAATAGACGGCCATGGGTAGATCCCGCCAAAGGCAGGACTTCGAATGGCCGTTCATTGGACGTTTAAGGGTAACCATCGCATTTCACCCGAGGTGAATTTCCGTAGGGGCGAGAAAGGGGAGTTTCTCATACAATGGGTCAGGATGGGTCTGGTGAATTAAAAAGGTAAAACCGTGGCGAACGAAGATCTTTCAAAGCTCAGGATCGAAAAGACAAAGGTCATCAACCGGCCTCGAAGACGCCGGAAGATCATCTACTGGATTCTCTTGATCCTATCACTCCTTCTCGCCGGATTCCTCTACACTCAAGGAATATTCACCCCTCCGGTTCAAGTCCAGATTGCTACCGTCAGCCAGATCTATCCCTCCCAGACCCTGACCGTCCTCAATGCAAGCGGTTATGTCGTGCCCCAGAGAAAATCCGCACTTGCCTCCAAGGTGACTGGCCGCCTCATCTGGCTCGGGGTGGAGGAGGGAAACCGCGTCAAACAGGATCAGGTCATTGCTCGACTCGAAAGTCAGGACGTATCCGCCGCAAAAGAACAGGCAGAAGCCAATGTCATTGCCGCCCGTCACCATGTTGACTTAGCCAAAGCAGAACTTCGAGATGCCGCACTCCAATTAGATCGTCATAAAGCCCTCCTCTCAGGAGGAGTGATTGCCAAGGCAGCCTTTGACGCTGCCCTTGCAAGGTATGAGAAAGCAGTCGCTTCTGTGGAAGCTTCAGAAGCTGCTCTGAAGGCAAGTCTCGCCGCACTCGAATTGGCAAATATCAATCTCGAATATACCTTGATTCGGGCTCCCTTTGATGGAGTCGTCCTCACCAAGAATGCCGATGTCGGGGACATTGTTACCCCCATCGGCGCCGCAGCCAATGCCAAATCGGCTGTCATCACGATTGCGGATATGAACTCTCTTCAGGTGGAAGCCGATGTTTCGGAATCCAACCTCAACCAGATTAAAGTGGGCCAACCTTGTGAGATCCAGCTCGATGCCCTGCCGGGAGAACGTTTTCGTGGTGCCATCCATACCATCGTCCCTACGGCAGATCGCTCGAAAGCAACGGTGATGGTTAAGATTCGGTTTATCGATCGAGATGCCCGGGTGCTGCCAGAGATGAGCGCTAAAGTCGCCTTTCTCTCCCGATCGGCTACCCGGGATGAACAGAAACCTCGGGTGGCGGTGAATCAATCATCCATCATCAATAGAAAAGGGACTGAAAAAATCTTTTTGATCAGGGAAAACAGGGCGATCGAAACACCGGTCCGATTGGGAATGAAGATTGGCGACATGGTAGAAGTCCTCGATGGGGTCAAGGTAGGAGATCAGATCGTCCTCAATCCTCCTGATCGCTTGAAAAATGGGCTGAGGATAAAAGTGGCAGAAAAATAATGGAGGATATCAGGGTATCAAAAAGACAGGGGGATGGGGTGACTCGGTAACAAGGAGAAATATCAACGCCTCTTTGTTTCATCCCGTCTCCGCTTCATTGATTTGAGAATATGCCTCCTATTGTGGAAGTCATCAATGTGAGTAAATCTTATCGCAGAGGGAATCGCATGATCCCTGTGCTCATTGACATCAATCTCAGCATTGAGGAGGGTGAGTTTCTTGCACTCATGGGACCTTCAGGATCAGGAAAAAGTACCCTCCTCAATCTGATCGCCGCCCTGGATCAAGTGGATCAAGGAATCATCAGGGTCGGAGGAGTCGACATTACCAGTCTGTCTGAAAATGAACTGGCCCAGTGGCGTGCCATCCATGTCGGGTTTATCTTTCAGTTTTACAATTTAATCCCTGTGCTCACCGCCTTTGAGAACGTAGAGCTCCCGCTCCTCCTTACCGGGCTTTCTCGCAAAGAAAGGGAAGAACATGTGTCAATGGCTCTCCGAATCGTCAACCTTGAAGAGAGGATGGATCATTATCCCGCACAACTTTCAGGTGGGGAACAGCAACGGGTTGCCATCGCCCGAGCGATTGTCACGGATCCAACCATCCTTGTGGCAGACGAGCCAACAGGGGATCTTGACCGAATCGCTGCCAGAGAAATTCTCGATCTGATGGACCGCCTCAATCGAGAATCCCACAAGACCATCATCATGGTGACACACGACCCGAAGGCGGCTGAAAAAGCAAGGGTCATTCGCCATCTGGACAAGGGTTTCCTCAACGATGTTCATTCTCAAAATTCTCATTAGGAATGCCTTCCGACATAAACTCCGGACCTTTCTGACCATTTTGGGAATCACCGTCGCTATTCTCGCCTTTGGCCTTTTGCGGACTTTCATCAATGCCTGGTATGGAGGCGTGGAAGCTTCTTCTGCAACGCGCCTTGTTACCAGAAGTGCCATCTCCCTCATCTTTCCCCTTCCTCTCTCATACAAAGACAAGATCCGTCAGATCGAAGGGGTCAAAACCGTCTCCTGGGGAAACTGGTTCGGAGGGGTCTATATCGATGAGAAGAACTTCTTTGCCAATTTTGCGGTCGATGCCAAAACGTATCTCCATCTCTATCCTGAATATATTCTTTCTTCTGAGGAAGAAAGGAACTTTCTGGGGGATCGGAAGGGGTTTGTGGCAGGTCAAAAGTTAGCCAGGCGTTTTGGATGGAAGATCGGGGATGTCGTAACCCTCAGGGGAACCATTTACCCAGGCAACTGGGACTTCACCCTTCGAGGCATCTATCGGGGAAGAGACGAGACCATTGATGAAACCCAGTTTTTCTTTCACTGGGATTATCTCAACGAGGTGCTGAAGAAGAAAAACTCTCCTTTTGCAGATTCAGTGGGCTGGTATATGGTTGGCGTCACCCGACCTGACCGTGCCGTGGAAGTAGCACTCACCATTGATCAGACTTTTAAGAACTCTCTGGCTGAGACGTTGACCGAAACAGAAAGAGCCTTTCAGCTCTCTTTTATTGCCATGTCTGAAACGATTCTCGTCGTCATAGAGATTGTCTCCTTCGTCATCATTTTGATCATCGTGGCCGTCGTTGCGAATACGATGTCGATGACGTATCGAGAACGGATCGGTGAATATGCCATTTTCAAAACACTCGGGTATCGAAACTGGCGCATTGCAGGGATGATTTTAGGAGAATCGATGCTGATCACTCTGTTGGGCAGTCTGATCGGAATCCTCCTGACCTATCCTGTTGCAAAGAGGGTGGGCAAGATGCTGAGTAATTACTTCCCTGTTTTTAATGTAGCGGATGAGGTCATCCTATTGGCTCTCGCGGCTTCTATCGTCATCGGATCTCTGGCAGCTATCGTTCCAACCCACCGGGCCATCTCGATTCGTATTGCCGATGGGCTGAGGAGAATCGGGTAAATGGGCGTGCCCTTCTCTTACAGTTTTCGGAATCTCTGGACGCGCAGGCTGACGACACTCCTGACCTCATTGGGGATGGCCTTGGTAGTCTTTGTCTTTTCTGCGATGTTGATGTTGGCTGAGGGGCTCCAGAAGACTCTGGTTGAAACAGGTTCGAGTGACAATGTGGTCGTTATACGAAAAGGTTCAGCCACCGAGGTCCAGAGTGGTGTGGACCGTTACCAGGCTTCTGTGATTGAAACATTGCCGGAGATTGCAATCGGGCAGGACGGACACCCTCTCCTTGCAAAAGAGATGGTGGTGATTATCAGCCTTCGGAAGCGTGGGACAAAGCAAGAAAATTACATCACCATACGGGGGATTGGGAAAAGTTCCCCTGCCTTACGTCATCAGGTGAGACTCATCGAGGGAAGACTGCCCCAGTTAGGCACTTCCGAATTGATCACAGGCAGAAGCGTGGCAAACCGCTTTGAGGGAAGTGGTGTGGGAGAGACGCTTCGCTTCGGTTTACGGGAATGGAAGGTGGTGGGAGTTTTTGACGCTGGAAACACAGGATTCAACTCGGAGATCTGGGGCGATGCAGAACAACTGATGCAGACCTTTCGCAGAAACGCTTACTCTTCAGTGATCTTCAAGTTACGGGATCCTTCGCGATTTGATGCGGTGAAAAGACAGATTGAAGGGGATCCGCGCCTCACCCTCGAGGCAAAGCGAGAAAATCGCTACTATGCGGATCAATCAGAAATGATGGCCACCTTTCTTCGAATTCTGGGAACCTCTCTGACGGTCATCTTCTCCATTGGTGCCATAATCGGTGCAATGATTACCATGTATGCCGCCGTTTCCACCCGCACTGCAGAAATTGGTACCTTGCGTGCACTGGGTTTTAAAAGGTCAAGCATCTTGACCGCTTTTCTTTTTGAAGCCCTCCTCCTTGGACTGATGGGAGGAGGAGCAGGTCTCTTCTTCGCTTCCTTCCTCCGCTTTCTCACCGTCTCAACCATGAACTTCCAGACCTTTTCTGAATTAGCCTTTGACTTCAGGCTCTCTTTCGACATCGCTGGAAAAGCTCTTGCCTTCTCCCTGATCATGGGTTTTGTGGGAGGCGTGTTGCCCGCCATCAGAGCCGCCAGAATGAATATCGTCGAGTCCTTGCGCGCCACGTAGGAAGAAAGTGATAAAAAGAGCGTTTCTTTTTTAGAGTATGACCACCGGGGCATCAAGGGAAGGGAATTTTCTGAGAGCCTATCAAGAGGAGGGCGTCTTCTGGTGCCATTTCCAAGCGGTTTCGATGATAGTCTCTAAGGCTTCATACTGGGGTGTCCACTTCAGCACCTTCTTCGCTTTTTGACTGCTACCAATTAACACCGGTGGGTCTCCTGCTCTCCGCTCGGCCTCCACCACTCGAAACGACTTCTGACTGACGCGTCGAACCGTCTCGATCACTTCTCGGACCGAATAGCCATTTCCATTGCCGAGGTTAAAAGAATCGCTCTCCCCGCCCTGAAGAAGATAGTGGAGGGCTTTGATGTGAGCATCGGCCAGGTCCATGACATGGATATAGTCTCGGATACAGGTGCCATCTTGGGTGGGATAGTCTGTTCCAAATATTTTAACGTCTTCTTTAATCCCCATAGCAGCAAAGAGGATAAGAGGAATCAGATGCGTTTCAGGATGATGGCGCTCGCCGATTTCACCTTCAGGATCAGCCCCAGCTGCATTGAAGTAACGGAGATTGACGTGTTTGATGCCATAAGCTTGATCGTAATCTTTCAGGGCCTGTTCAATGATCCACTTGGTCTGCCCATAGGGATTGATAGGATGCTGTGGATGGTCCTCAGGAATGGGAATGATTTGAGGGAGACCATAGGTGGCACAGGTGGAAGAGAAGATGAAGGTGTGGACATGATACTCCCGATACACCTGGAGAAGGTTCAGCGTACCGATCACATTATTCTGATAATATTTTTCGGGATGGAGGACAGATTCTTCAACAAGGGAGAGGGCGCTAAAATGCATGACCGCATGAATCGGGAATCGATCAAAACAGGATCGAAGGGAAGCGAGATGGAGGAGATCTCCCTCAAAGAATTCGCCCCACCGGACAAACTCCCTGTGTCCTCGACTCAAATTGTCAAAGGTGACGGTTTGAAAACCTTCCCGAACAAGGCATTTATTCACGTGGGAACCAATGTAGCCCGCACCGCCTACGATGAGAATCATCTTCCCCCCTCTGAGGTCAATCGTTTTGAAGAGTCTGTGGTTCATTCACTCCTGTTAACGTCCATAGTCATCATCAAAACGCTCGATATCGTCTTCCTCCACATAGTCTCCATTCTGAACCTCTATGATCTGAAGAGGTTCTTCCACGGGATTCTCCAGGCGATGTTTGATCGCAATGGGGATATAGGTACTCTCCCCAGAACGAACAAGGTAGATTTCGTGATCCCGGGTCACTTTTGCGACCCCCGACACCACCACCCAGTGTTCACTCCTTCTCCGGTGAAGCTGGAGGCTCAATCTGGCATGAGGGTTCAATTCAATCCTTTTAATCTTATATCCCCTCCCCTTCTCAAGCACGGTATAACGCCCCCAGGGTCTCTCGACCGTTTTGTGAATGAGATATTCCTCTCGCCCTTTCTGTCTCAGGGCTTCGACAATCTTTCTCACCTCCTGCACACGATCTTTTGGGCTGACCAGCGTCGCATCCGGAGTGTCCACCACCACCATCTGGTTCAATCCAATGGTGGCAACCAATCTCTCTCCGGCAAAAACGGTTGACTCCCGACTTCCAAGATCGATCACATTTCCCTTCAGGATATTCCCATCTTCATCCTTTTCCATCATCTCATCCAGAGCAGACCAGCTTCCCAGATCAGACCATTGGAAATGGGCAGGAACCATGAGAATGTGATGACTTCGTTCCATGATGCCGTAATCAATGGAGGTGGACTCCAATTTCGCATATAGTTCTGCACACAGATCAGAGACCTGTTCTGGTTGAAAGGGTTTGGACGACCCAAAAGAAGAAGGATAGAGGAGAGAATCCATTTCTTGAAGAGTGTTGTATAGGTCAGGAAGGTGAATCTCGATCTCAGAGAGGATTTTAGAGGTCTTCCAGACAAAGATGCCTGAGTTCCAGAAATAACGACCATCGGACAGGTAGGCCTGGGCCGTCCGAAGGTCTGGCTTCTCAACAAAAGACGCTACTTTCAGAAGCCCTTTGAGGTTGATCTCTGCGGATTGATCAACACGGATATATCCGTAACCGGTTTCAGGCCGGTTGGGCTTGATTCCAAAGGTGACGAGATGACCCTCTTGGGCACCCCGGAGGGTTAACTTCAGAGCCTCTAAAAACTTCTCTTTGTCCGGAATGGCATGGTCCGCTGGCATCACGATCATGATCGACTCCGGACAAAGTCTCGCGAGGTGAAGGGCGGCAAAGCCTATGGCAGGAGCCGTATTTCTTCCAAGAGGCTCAAGGATGAGCCGAATCTTACTTGCCATTGGTCCCAGGGGAGCGAGATGAAACCGGATGTCCCGAGCTTTCTCTTCTGTCACAACGATCCATATGTTTTCAGGGGGGACAAAACCCTCTATTCTCCGAATCGTCTGATGGAGCAAGGACTCTTCACCCATTAAAGAGAGCATCTGTTTAGGATAGGTTTCGCGGCTTAAAGGCCAGAATCGTGTTCCCGAACCACCTGCAAGGATCACAGCAAAAATCGATCTTGGGTCATGAAACGACGAAGTAAACACGGGTGTATCCACTGAAAAAGATCCCTCTTTTTCTGCCATAAAATGATCCTCTCCTCTCAGTCCATGCCAATCCTTAAAATCACCTTCTGCATAATGAGATTTCCTTTCAGCAGGACTTTGCCTTCTTCTTCAACTTCAGGCTGTTCCACCATCGGATTAAAAAGAAGGCCATCACCATCCCGGTCAAATTGAGAAAGATATCCTTGATAGACGCAACCCGATGAGGGATAAAGATCTGATTGACTTCGTCGAGGATCCCGATGAGAAAACAAATACCTCCAGGAAAAAGAAAGGAGGAAAGACGGACAGAGGGATTGCCTGAAAGGTGTCGTCTGGCACCCCAGACAGAGCTGAGCAAAAGCATCAGAATGCCATAAAGCGGTATATGAAGAAGGCTATAGGGGTTCCAGAGGTGTTCCATCACTGACCTGGGAAGTAGCCAGGGTAATGAGAAAATACTCAGGATATAGGCGATGATGAAGATCGTAAGAACCCATTGTTTCAAAAGATTACTCCTTCAGTGGGATGGGGACAACGTCTTCCCCCTGGAAGAAGAGAGAGACCTTTTCGCCTTCCGAAAAGATTGCCCTCTTTCTCGGGTTGACCACATTGACTTTGACCTTCTTACCGCCAAGTAAGGTGACGTCATACTGAACGATGGACCCAAGATAGGCCGAAGTGCTCACCATTCCCTCAATCCGATTTTCAACAGAAGGAACCTCCTGTGTATAAGCGATTTGAATGGACTCGGGCCGAATATTCATAAGGATTGTCGACCCGGCGTGAAGAGGGACCTCCTCCTGTAAGGGGATTGTCAATAAAAATCCTTCTTCGGTCTTCACCCGAACCCGATCCCCTTGGATGTCCAACACATTGCCAAGAAAGAAATTAGACGTGCCCACAAAATCAGCGACCTCTCTGGTGTGAGGCATTTCATAAATCTCTTTGGGCGTCCCAACCTGAACCACCCTCCCTTTTGACATCACAGCAATCTGTGTAGAGAGGATTAAGGCTTCTTCCTGATCATGGGTGACATAGATAGAAGTAATCCCTAACTCCTTTTGAATCCTGACCAGTTCCTGTCTCATCTGAACTCTCAGTTTTGCATCGAGATTGCTTAGGGGTTCATCAAGAAGCAGAAGTTTCGGCTCGATCACCAGCGTCCTGGCCAGAGCAACACGCTGTTGTTGTCCTCCTGAAAGTTCGGAAGGTTTTCTTTTTTCCAGTCCTGCGAGATTGACCATTTCAAGGGCTTTCAATGTCTTTTCCCGGACGACTGACTTGGAGAGGTTTCTCTCTTTTAATCCAAAAGCCACATTCTCAAAAACAGTCATATGAGGCCAGAGGGCATAATTCTGAAAGACCATTCCCACATCCCTTTTCCAGGGGGGGATATCATTCACCTCTTTCTCATCAAAAAGGATCTTTCCGCAGTCGGGACGGGTAAACCCTGCAATCATACGAAGGACCGTTGTTTTGCCACACCCACTCGGACCGAGAAGGGTGAAGAAATATCCCCTCGGGATGGTGAGGTCTATGTCTTTCACAGCCACTGTTTCACCAAAACTCTTTCTTAAATTGATGAGACGAACTTCCGTGGTTTTCATCAAAGATCTCCACCCATCTTGTTTCTCCTGAATCCCCCAAAGGTTATAACTTAAAAGCGGTTCCACTGCCTCCTGCAAAGATCCTGTTGACCAGATACGTCCCAATAGCTACCAATAAAATAGCGACCACCCCCAGAGCTGCTCCTGGTCCCCTTCCCACGGCACTCTGCATATAGATATAGATGCCGTAAGAGAGTGGCCCATGTTCCATTCGCGGGACGAGCATAATGGTGGAAGAGAGTTCTACAGAGGAGGTAATGAACGCCAGCAAGCCTCCAGCCACCAGACCGCCTGCCATCATCGGGAAAGTGATTCTAAAAAATGTCCTTTTGCGATTGGCCCCCAGATTGTAGGCAGCCTCTTCAAGGGAGGGATGAATCTGCTGAATCGCGGCATAACAGGATCGTAACGTATAGGGAAGCCTCCTCGCGGAATAAGCAATCACCAGGATGATCCAGAGGGAGGTCAAAGGTTGATGGATAAAGGGAAGAGGAGTCCCATGAAAGACCCTCAGATAACCTGTGGCTAACACCACTCCGGGAATGGCAAGGGGCATCATGGCGATGGCATCGAGTAAACTCTTTCCAAAAATCTTTCCACGGATGAGAAGAAAAGCGATCAATGATCCAAAGAGCACGCCAATACCTGCGGAAAGCAGGCAATAAAGCAGTGTGTTTTTAACGAAATGGGGAGTTCGATAAAAGATCTCAATATAATGATTGAGGGTATATGCCTTTGGAAGGATCGAGAAGCTCCAAACCTTTGCGAAGGAGAGGAGAAAAATCCCGAGGTGAGGGATGAGACTGATTCCCAAGACAAAGATCGAAAAGGCCCATACCAGTCCTAATCTTAAACCACCAATCTTTCTGGAGATGGGAGTTCCCGCCCCTCCCCGCTGAACCATGGCATATTCTGAGAGGCTCAAAAATTTCATGGCCGCCCATAGGGAAATGAAGGAAAGGATCACCATGATCACACAGATCACATATCCTGCCTTATCCTCGATGCCGATTGTTGTCACCCGGAGGTAAGCCTGGGGGGCAAGCATCTTCGTATAATTGAGTATCAGAGGAGTGGCAAGATCATCGATCACTTTAATAAAAACCAATAATGCTCCTGCCACATAGCCCGGCATCATCAGGGGTAACGTCACTCTTTTAAAGAGGCGAAGTCCATGAGCGCCCAGGTTCTGTCCCATCTCTTCCAGTGAAGGATCGACATTCGCCAAAGAGGCGGAAGCATTCAGGAAGATGAAGGGGAAATAGTGGAGAGTCTGGACAAGGATCACTCCTCTGAGCCCTTCCATAAAAGGGATGGACAGGTCAAACCATTTTAGAAGCAGAAGGTTGAGCATTCCACTCCTTCCAAGAATCAGCTGAAGGGCAACCGCTCCCACATAGGGAGGAAGGACCAGGGGGAGGATGCCAAGGGTTTGAATGAGCGTCCTTCCTTTAAAGTCATATTTGATGGTGAAGAAAGCGAGGGGCAAACTGATCAGGCTTCCAAAGAAGACCGCCACAAGGCCGGCGATCAAGCTGTTGAGAAAGGACTCCTTAAAGAGTTCCCGCTCAAAAAAGTTGACAAAATGGCTGAGGGAAAAATGTCCTCCTTCGGTGAAGGCAACATGGAGAATTCGGATAAGGGGATAGAGAATAAAAAGAAAAAGGATCCCCAGAAGGAGAATAAAGAGCAGGGACTGTGAGAGGTCAAACTCTTTCAATTGATCTTGCAGTCGTTTCAATCAGGTTTTCCCACTCAATGAAATGTAATCTGACGACACACAGAGGGAACGATTTTCCTGCTCCCCCTTTATAACAGCCAGAAAAAATTCCTATGGAACGAAGAGTGGATGGATCATGCCCGCCATATCCCCTTCGATTCAATCTTTAAAATCCTGAAAAGGGCTCACATCATCCCCATCGCTTTTGTGGCCAGTTCCTTCGCCTTGGCGTAATTGGCTTTGGCAGTGGCATCCCATTCTGTTTCAAGTTTAGCCCGCGCCTCTGTTTTCTCCTTCCCTTTGAAAGCTTTGTTGAATTCTTTATCCTTTGCCTTCGCCTCAGAGACGGGAACCCGAGTGGCCAGTGACCTGGCTTCAGCCACCAATTCACTGGCTTTCGAGACATCCTTGCCTTTCCTCTTTCCCTCCTCAATGGCTTTCTCAGCTTTATAAATGGCTCCCCATGCCTCCTTCAATTCACTTAACCTGAAGGTGATCATTTGATCAAAAAGGGGGTTGACCACACCATAACGCAACGAAGAGAGTTCGGAATTGAATTCCAGCCCTCCTAATTTCATCTTAAAAGGGTTGGGATACCCTGCAGGCGCTTTTGCATAAAGTTCAGGGATCACCGGCAATCGACCAATCTCTGCTTTGAAGAGAAGCATCTGCCCCTCTTCACTGAGAAGAAAGTTGACAAACCGTTTTGCATTCTCAGGATTGGGACCTCCTTTCACCAGACCCACATTGGCAGGAACGATGGGAGTCAAAGAGGGATAGGCAAAATCCACTGGAAACCCACTGGCAATGGCAGAAAGTCCAAAAAAGTCAATGACGATCCCAATCCCATACTGGCCATTGTTGACGCCTTCCGGGACCCCAAAACTTCTCTCTGTCACGACCGCCATATTGCCACCCATATTGAGCAGGAGTGCCCATCCCTTCTCCCATCCATACGCTTGAAGGATCGATTCCACCGTTAAATGAGTGGTACCGCTTCTTGAAGGCGCTGAAATGGCAAGATGGCCAAAATAACTTGGATCAACCAGATCGGTCCATTCTTTTGGGGGTCTCAATTTATGAGCCTGAAGATAAGGTTTATTCCACATCATCCCATAACCAGAAAGGGCAAATCCGAAAAAATATCCGTCAGGATCATGAACTGGAAAAGTTCCAACCTTTGTGGGAATTTTTGAGGCGATCTCTTTGGGCAGTTCATATGGGGTGAGCAATTTATCCATTTTCAAAACTTGGAAAGCGTCAACGGCACTCGCCCACATAAGATCTGCTTCTGGTTTGGATGCTGTTTCTCGAATATAGGTCACCCCCTGAGTCGTTGGTTTCTGCTGAACCACCACAGTCACTCCTGGATATTTTGCCTCAAAGGCCTTCTTATACGTTTCAAAAAGTTCTTTCGGGAAGGAAGTCACAATAACCACCTCTTTGGTTTGGGTTTGGGCTTGCCCCTAAGCCATCAAAGTCATAGGAAGTAAGAATACAATACTGATGAGCAAAAGGTTTCTCTTCATATTAGACCTCCTTCATGTGTAGGTTATTCCCCACCTTCAAAGGCTTTGATGAGCATCTCATTGCGCTTCTGTATTTTCTGCATCTCAGCCAGTTCCACGACTTCAAAGGGTTGTTTCCGGCCTTTGTTTCGTAACCTAACGATTTCTCTGTCGAGATATTGGATCGTGTTGACCATCGCCTCTGCCATCAAGGTGATGGATTCCTTCGCCTTTTCAAATGTCTCCTGATCAAGATATGCCCGGTTTAGAAGATGAAACCTCTCAAAGGATTTTCTATACTTTTCCAAGACTTCTTGCTTCCCCTTTTTCTTCTTATCCAGTGCCTTCGCCATCTCTAAAATTTTTTCCGTATCCATGAGAAGATCTCCTTAAAGGTATCCATCAAGCCGACCTGTTCTTTCCTTTTTCCATCTTTTGATTTCACTTTAAGGAAATCAGGGGGTTTTGTCAATCTTTCTTTACGAGTGCTCCTGTTCTTTCGATAGGTGGACTTTAACCACCTTGAAGGCAACTGCTTGATCAGAGAGCAAGGGAAGGTGGTTTCCCTCCTGCTGGAAAGTCTTCGTGCTCTGGTAGACAAAACCGGCATCCTTGTCCTCGCCTTAAACAAAGACTGATTTTCAAACTCATTCCAAATGGTCAAAGGGCCATCCGCGAACCATTTATATAATCCTAAAATGAGCGATTTTTTCAAGTTTCATTGTAGCGCAACTCTTCAGGGCGGGCCGGGGAAGCACAAAGCTTGACGCAAGATACTTGAATTCCAAGTTTCGAAAGACGAGCATCGATACGAGCCTCGCCAACGTTAAACGAAATTCAATTTTCTTTTTATATTGGATTACCTCTTCCCTGATGAAACAGTAAGATCTATTTTCATCAGGATGATGAAAAATGGTCACCTCTCTTCACCATCTCTCATTTTCTGAATGTCATCTTTGTCTCCACACAATATATAATGTTTGGTTATTTCGATAAGTTGTCGAGCTTATCTTTTTGGGATAAGAAGATTGCTATCGGCATCGTATTTGCTAATCCATATAATTAATACAAAGAAGTATGGTTCGAATGACAAAGGCGTCTTTCTAAAAAAGGAAAGGCGCCTATTTCATTTAAATCACAGGAGGAGGAGAAGATGGACAAAGCAACGGTTTTAAAGATGGCTAAGGAGAATGATGTCAAATTCATTAGACTCTGGTTTACGGACATCCTCGGGTTTCTCAAAGGCTTTGCAATTACCATTGATGAACTGGAGGGAGCCCTTGAAGAAGGAATGGGTTTTGATGGTTCTTCCATTCAGGGCTATGCTCGCATCGATGAAAGTGACATGATTGCAAAGCCTGACCCAAAGACCTTTCAAATCATCCCATGGCGTCCAAAAGAGAATGCTGTGGCCAGAATGTTTGCTGACATTTATGAACCTGATGGAACGCCTTACAAGGGGGATCCGCGATGGGTCTTGAAGAAAACCCTCAAAAAGGCACAGGACCTTGGCTACACTTTCTATGTAGGACCTGAACTGGAATATTTCTATTTCAAAAGCAGCGAGGGTGTCCCAGAGATCCTTGACAAAGGAGGATACTTCGACCTGACTCCCCTCGATGTGGCCACGGAGCTCCGCCGGGAGACCATACTCACCCTTGAAGCGATGGGGATCCGGGTGGAGTATAGCCACCATGAGGTGGCTCCAAGCCAGCATGAGATTGACCTCCGATATACCGATGCGTTAACCATGGCAGATCATGCGATGACCTATCGACTTGTGGTGAAAGAAGTGGCATTGAGACATGGTGTCTATGCCACATTTATGCCCAAACCCATCTTCAAACAAAACGGAAGTGGCATGCATACCCATCAATCTCTCTTCAAGGGGGAGAAGAACGCCTTCTTCGAACCAAAAGATGAATTCCATTTATCAAAAATCGCCAAATCTTACATTGCAGGAATCCTGAAACATTCGAAAGAGATCACAGCGATCACCTCTCAATGGGTCAACTCTTATAAAAGGTTAGTCCCGGGTTATGAGGCGCCGGTCTATATTGCTTGGGCGAGGAGAAACCGCTCTGCATTGGTTCGAGTTCCCATGTATAAGCCAGGCAAGGAGAAGGCGACGCGCATTGAACTTCGATCTCCTGATCCGGCGTGCAATCCCTATCTGGCTTTCGCCGTCATGTTAGCCGCAGGTCTCAAAGGGATCGAGAAAGGCTACGAACTCCCTCCTCCGGTGGAAGAAGACATCTTCGAAATGTCTGAAGAGGCGCGGAAAAGACATGGAATCGAGTCCCTACCGGGGAATTTATATGAGGCGATTCAACTCACAGAACAGAGCGAATTGGTACGAGAGACTCTGGGAGATCATATCTTCCAAAAATTTATCGAGAATAAAAAGATTGAATGGGATCAGTACCGGACCCATGTCTCCCAGTATGAAATAGAAAAATATCTGCCTATTCTATAATCTTTCACCCCCCTCCTTTGTCCCGCTCAAGGAGGGGGAAAAATGGCGAGGATCGCAAGAGTGAAACAGAAACGATTGGAATGGAAAAAAGTCCTTAAAGATTTTTTACAGCGATGCCCTGATCTGAAAGTGATGGAAGGACCGGAGAAGCTTCAATACTATCAGCAAGATCTCAACGTGGACCTCCCCCCCTTGATCCGGGATCTACTGCTCGAAAGTCTGCCTGACCTGGTCGTCCAGCCATCCACGGAAGAAGATCTCCTGAAGATCATTGGTCCCAGTTCCCAACACAAAATCCCTCTCACCGTGCGGGGTGCTGGCACCTGGGGTTATGGTGGAGCTGTCCCCACACGGGGTGGCATTGTGATCGATCTCAATCGGATGGATACCATTGAGGTTGACCCCGAAGCACTGCAGATCACTGTAGGGCCAGGAGCTCGATTTACGGACATCCATGCGAAACTCGATTCACAGAACCTCACCCTTTTGACCATGACTTCTGGCAAAGGCGGAACCGTTGCTGGTTGGATGGCTACAGGAGGAATGGGATATGGAACCTACCATTACGGACCCATCAAAAACCAGTTGATCTCTTTAACGGTGGTCACGCCAGATCAAAAAGTGTGCCACCTTCGACCTGAGGATCCTGAAATCGACTATTTTCTTGGGACCGAAGGGCAGATGGGAATCATTACCCGGGCGGTCTTGAAAATTGGAAAGAAACCCACCCAGGAGTACCCCTTTCTCATCCCTTTTGAAAAAACTTTCAATGCCTATGCTTTTGCCAGCCGATTGAGCCATCATCCATCGATCACACCCCATGATATCATGGTTTATCATAAAGAGCTGGTTCAGGTTCTTCAGGCAAAATCAAACGGGCAACTCCACGTTACAGACCAGCATCTCATTCTGGTCTCTTTTCAGGAAGCGGATCAGGCTTTCCAATTTCAACGTTTTCTTGAACGGGAAAAGATTCGAAGGGCTGACGAAGCCTCAGCCCGTTTTCTCTGGAAAGAGCGATTTTTGCCCATGTCGATCAAACCTCTTGGACCTTCTCTACTCGCCACCGAAGTCATCCTTCCCCTCAGCCAGGTGGTGGACTATGAAGAGAAGATAAGCGAGTGGGGAAAACGGTTGGGCATCACCTTCTATCCCTCCTCTCACCTCATCAGTAAAGATCAAGTCCTCTTTTTAGCCATGATTGCCACAGATCGGAAAGGTGTTTTTTTCTTTGTTGATCTCATGCTCATCCCGATGATGGTGAGGTTGGCGATTCAATGGTATCAAGGAAAGCCTTATGGCCTGGGCATATGGAATGCCCCCTTTCTTCGTGACCTCTATTCCAAAGAAACCATCCAAAAATTGATCCGATATAAAAAGAGTGTGGATCCAAATGGAATCCTCAACCCTGGTAAGTTCTTTGCCCTTTCTGGAAAGTTTCGTCTTCTTCATAAGATGCTCTTTCAATCGGATCTCTTCAATTGGGAACTGACGGCTGCCAGGTGGCTTCTCTTCAGACTTTTTTCTCTCCTCCCAGAGAGAGCCTTTCGCGGGAAAACTTCTCTTTCATCCCAGGGAGTTGAGGGGCTTGCCAAGGAAGTCTTTTCTTGTGCTCAGTGCGGAAACTGCGTTTCCAAATGTCCTGTCTACCACGCTACCCGAGATGAAACCTACACTGCCCGGGGAAAACTCCTCACCATGAAGAGGGCCATCGAGACAAAGAAGATTGAACGGGCGAAGATCCTTCCTCTCTATTTTTGCTTAGGCTGTGGCCGCTGCGATGAGGAGTGTCAGGTCAACCTCAACCACCGCCAGCTTTACAAAAACCTCGAAACCTACCTTGCCCAATACATTGATTTTCCAATTCAAGAGGTGACACGTTTCATCGATGAGATTGAAAAAAGTCCCGACTTTTATCGTTTCCTCGATGTGATCCGGACTGGATTCGATCAGAAAATTCGAGAACATCGCCAGACCTTCGCAAAATATCATGTCACCATTGATCCCGAGGCTTGCCTCAATTGTGCCACCTGTGTCGATGCCTGTATGTATAGCGTTCGACAGCGTGATGAGGAAGATCCAAGACGGGTGGTGGTTGCCGATGAATCCCTTTGTCGCGGATGCGGAGCCTGCCTCGAACGGTGCCCCCAGGTGGCTAAAGGACTCAAGGCGACCACAGTAGAACTTCATCCTCTTTACCTGGGGATGGATGATCCTTATTGGACAAATGAAGTCATCACCCGGATTGACCTCGAAGCTACCACAGGCAAAATTCCTGTCTCGGGAACAGGACAGGGAGACCCGCATCGAGGCTCGGGAAATGACTCGATCCGGTTTGGCCACTTTCATATTGTCGGTCCAGCCCAAAACCTCCTTTACGAAAGCACGGAGGACGCCATTGCTATCCAACTCGGCAGAAGACCCAAATATTTAAAGTTCAGTGGAAATCAAATCGAAACTCCAAAGCCACACCTCATTCATTTGAAAACCCCCATCCTCTTCGACCTGCTTCCCTTGGAAATTGGAGAGGAACTCATCGATGTGCTCTTAGAGGCTGCTCAACTGTCAGGAACCCGGCTGACCTTGCGATTTAAGGATTACCTGCGCTTCCGATCCATCCTCGATAAGAGGACCCAATGCCTCATTCTCAGACTCACCCCTGAGGATCTACAAATCTATTTTGAAACGTTTAAAGATTCTCCTTTTGATCTGATTGAAATCGAAGTGGATGATCACCTCCTTGAAAAACCTTTTGAGCTGAGAGCCCTTTTTCCGCAACCCACCGTTCTTTGCGCTGTTTTACGAATGGGTCGAGAAGAGGTAAATGAGGCGCTTCAGCCCTCCCTTGCCCTCCAGAAGAAACTGAGGGCACTGGTCGCATCCCCTTTCGATATCCTCTGTCTCACCTCCGACTATGATCCTGAAAAAGGTTACTACCCAACCACAGATGCTGTCCCTGCGGTTCATCGTTACTTGGTAAGCCAGAAGATTCGCCATCGTTTTTCCCTGCTTGCCGCAGGGGGCATCCGATCCGCTGCGGACTCCCAGAAAACGATCCAGCGGGGGGCAAATGGGGTCAAAATAGACTGGCCGATCCTTCTGGCGATGGATCCAATGGCTTACCAGAAATGTTCAAGGGGAGAGCCCCTCGGTCTTACCCATGATCGAGCGACACTCATCAGGCGGATCACCCATTTAATCCACGTCTGGAACATCCAGATCATTGAAGTTCTTGGAGCCTCTGGATTTAAGGACATCAAGAAGACCGTTGGCGAGGAGAACCGGCTCCTGATTTTTGATGATCTGGAAGAAAGGGTCTACAACATCTTCCATGATCAAGACCGATTGAACCGAAATCGACGAATGAATCAGCTACGCATCTCTCGAGAGGGAAATCATCTCGGCTGGCGATACCATCAGTTGGTGGAGATGGTCAAATCAGCGCCTCATCCTCATCAGTTCTACCATTGTCATCTTAGCTTTTCCTGTTTTCGTATCTTCGATCGCGATCATGTCTGGCCTGCTAAACTCATTGCTTCAGTAGGAAGGATGGCAAGCGGGGATCCCCAAACCCTTTTCCTCCATCATGTCGAAGAACGAGGAAATCTGGGAGATGGCTTCGATTTCATGAACATCCTTTTTCTTCAAAATCCGGACACCCTCTCTGAAGAAAAGTTGAATCAAGTTTCGAGCGGGCTTCACCTCTCCCGGGATTTGCGACTCCAGGCTCCCTTTATTGGAGCGGGAATGTCCGTGGGATCGATCGGGCCAGGGACCTGGCGCGCACGCGTCCTTGCCACCCGCACTCTTGAAACGCAATTAGATACAGGGGAAGGAGGATATCCAACGATCTTTATTCTTGACTCGAAATGGAACCCCCTGGATTTGACGGATCAACAGGTAGCCCTTCTCGCAGAGGTCATGGAAGAGAGAAAACTCGTTTCGATTGAGAACCTGATCCATCAATTGCAAGAGAGGAAACATCCCCAATTCGAATCCCTATCTCGGTCTCTACAAAAATATCCTCCCTCAATGAAGGTTCAGTACGTTCCCATTGTCACTCCAGAAGACGAACCCTTTGTCTCGACTCAGCTCAAAACAGGACTTTTCGGCGTCACCAAGGAGACCATTCGCCGCGCCCGTCGGGTCGTCATCGCCTATAGTCAGGGAGCCAAACAGGGAGTGGGGGGGCATCTTCTGGGGAGGAAGGTGTTTGGGTTGGTTTCAAGGCTTCGCGGTGTTGCTGAAGGGGTGAGCCTCATCTCTCCCTTCCCTTTCCACAATTGCTACTCCATCGAAGACGTCAAGGCATTTATCGATGCCATCCGAATGATAAACCGGCATGCCACCATTTGCATCAAGGTCTCGCCTTCTCCGGATATTGAATTCATTGTCGCTGGCCTGGCTCGCATTGCAAAGGACAATGGAATGGTCATCGAGATCTGGCTCGATGGGCCCCGTGGAGGGACAGGGGCAGCTCCTGATATCATCAAGGGGCAGATGGGAATGCACATGGAGTATGCCATTCCCCTCTGTCACGAAAAACTGATGGATGATGGGTTGAGGGATGAGGTTGTCTTCATGGGAAGTGGTGGTTTTCGCACATGGGGAGATATCATTAAAGGCATCGCCCTGGGTCTGGATGGAGTCATTTTAGGAACGGCAGATCTGGTTGCCATTGGTTGTGTCCGGGACCGTAATTGTGAATCGGGATGTCGAAGCGGCATTTCCACGATCGAACCGAAGATGCAATTGCTCAGGCATGTTGAATCCAATGCCCAGCAGATTATTAACTTTCGTGCAATTCTTCAGGCTCAGACCATTCGAGCGCTCTCTGCCCTCGGGTTAAATGACCTTCGAGAACTCCGGGGTCGATATGATCTCATCCAGTGGCCTCTTTTAGAGGAAAGAGTCCAGAAAAGACGGCGCCGGAGGGAAGAGATTGAATCCGCTTCTTACTTATCCAGAGCCGATGAGCAAGGTCTGTCGTATTTCTTACCTCCTGCGGGGGACGTTCCTCCACCGCCTTCCGATTGTGGCGTGGCAGCCATTGTCTCGAACCATTTCATCCCGAGCCATGTGATGGACCTGATGCTCGATCAGATGGCCAATCGCGGAATGGATGGCGTTGGAATCTGGAAAGGAGGATGTTATCCCGATCGAATGGATCACTATGCCCTCCACCTATTAATCAAAGGGGTTTCCCAAGTTCAGATCGAAAGGGAATACTCGTTGCGGGAACCGGATATTGATCCGGAAGAGATTCGGCGAAGGGCCAGGCAGACCACCTTAGCCCTGCGTCTCCAGCTTCTTGGTAAAATCATTGAACGATATTTTAAAGGTCTCGAAGTCGACGGAGGGGACGGGCCCCTTGAAAGACATCGAATCCCTTATCGACTTAATGAAAATGGTGAGGAAAAAGACTTTCGTTCTTTCGGTCAGAACGACCCCGGCGATCTTTTCCTGTTCTTCGTTCGTGTTCGTCAGGATGAACTTCGCCGTTTTATCACAGAGGAGCTCTTGAATGATTCGATCTGGCCCCCCAAGTCGATTCGCTATCCCCATTTAACGGAGGAGAACTTTCAGGATGATTTCGATTTTCTACGAGAAGCAGAGGATGAATATATCTATCGACTCAGCCGAAAGATGACAAAAGAGAATTATGTGGAAGGTCAAAAAAAAGAGGCGGCTGTGCTCTCCTGTGGAAAGAATTCGGGTTGTTGGAAAAGCGATGGCACCCACCTCCCCTGGTGGCTTCCAGATGCACCGGTCAACATCATTCACCGGAGGCTAGCCACAGGATCGGTCGTGGACCAGCTCAATTCCCATCCCTTTGCCGAACTTCATACCGCACTCACCCATAATGGTGAGACGACCAATTACCGCACCATGCTCAATCGCGTCACCCAGTTCAACCTGACGCCTCTTGCTCAGACGGACACAGCTGTAGCCTCCCTCAAACTCCACCTTCTCAGCCAGTACCTCCGGTATCCCTTTGATAGCCTGGTGGAATCCTTTTCCCCCACCACCGGTTGGCATCTGACGCAGTTGCCCGCCGACGTGCGAGAACGTTTTCAGAGAGTCCAGGAGGTCGAACTGGAGAGTGCTCCGGATGGCCCTTATCAGTATCTGTGCGGAAGAATCGATCCTTACAACAAAGTGATTGAACGGCTTGACATCATCGATCCTTCTCTTCTCAGGCCGAATGTGGCGATGCTCTATGACGATGGGGAAAATTTCGTCAGCATCATCTGTTCCGAAAAACAGGGCTGTGATGCTGGACTGCAGGAGCTATACCGGTTAGGACTTATCCGAAGCGCTATCCCTTCCATGACGTTTACAGTCAATCCGGGGATGATGAGCAGAGTCTATTACGATGCATCCGGAAAGATCACGGCCTATGAAGTTCTTGATAAGTTTGGAAAGCGAATGGAGATCCCTCATGGTCAGTTTTTCTCAACAGAAACTTCTACCCCCGGTGAGGGTCCCCCGGTCATGTCAGGATCTCTTCCTTCGACATTTATTCGACAGAAACTTCCTCTCTGGAATTTCGATCAATTTACCAGAGCGTTGGAAGAAGTGGCAAACAGCCTTCCACCCCTACAAGCCCTTCAGGAATTGGCACGCATTCATGATCACCTCCCCGCTTGGAATACAGGAAAAAAGGACAGGGGCGCATTGATCCATCTCGTTTCTCAACAGATCGATGCCTTCCTCGATCAGTTGACTCACCGGAACGGAATGGTTCGAATCACCCTATCGGAAGCCAAAGATATCAAGCCACCTGAAAGCCATGACCAGACAATGGTAGTGGACGCAAGGGGATTCCGACCCGAGGGAACGAATCCGTTCCAGGTCCTTAGCCCTTTTCTGGATCAGGCTCATCGACTGGGATGGCGTCGATTCGTCATTTACCGATGTCAAGGCCAGAGGGGCATTGGAATGGGCATCGGATCCGGAGACACCTCAGATACTTGGATGGACATCTTCGGAAGTCCTGGGGAGTATTGCGGAGCCTTTAACATGGGAGCCCATATCCGTGTCCATGGACATGCCCAGAACTTTACAGGAATGGTGATGCATTCGGGAACGCTCGAGATCTATGGGGATGTGGGAAAAGTGACAGGATATTCTGCAAAAGGAGGAAGATTCAATATTCTCGGGAATGTGGTGGATCGTGCCTGGGTTTGTGCCGTCAGTGATCCACGGGGCCCTGGGCTGGAAGTGAATATTGTCGGTACTGCTCATGAACATCTCTGCCAGGCACTGATGGGAGGTTCGGTGCTGATGCTCGGGCTTTTCCGTGATGAGGAAGGCATCCTTCATCAGATGGAGTCTCCATACCGCGGGGCGAAAATCCTTGCAGGAGCCTCTTCTGGGGAGGTCATTTTTTACGATCCCAGAGGAAGATTGGATGAAGCCCAGTATAAGACCTGCAAGACAAAATCGATTGATCTCTCAAAATGGAATGAGATCAAGAATCGTCTGATGGAATTGGATAAGATCTTTGGCCTCGGCATCTCCCCTGAAAATGGGCATCTCACGATTACCATGGATGGGGTATTGAAAACCATGAAGGCGGAGGATTTTAAATGGATTCTTCCAAAGGGAGAATTGGCAGGATATCATTAATAAACCCAGATGTTACATAATTTTTGTTCAAACGGGCAAGGGCGATCCGTTCGGAAAGGCTTCGAGGCGAACCTTTTGTCGTATCACCACTTCCGGTTCGTTTCCCTACCGGAATTCACTTTGAGTGAAGTCCTCCGTTTTCCATAAAATGATAAAAAACCGCCATTCGAAGCCTTGTAGGGCGGATTGCCCTTGCCCGTTTTTGCAACTGGCGGGTAAAGGCTTATTTCAAAGTGAACCGTGAGCATGAAAAGACTCTAAATCATTGCTGACTTTGACATGTTAACTTTTCAATTGACATTGATTTTTTAAAAGGATTGGACGGGGGACAGGTCTGGCATCGGCGGACACATCCCCGGGGAAAAGAGTCGAGGACATCTCGAAGAAGAGAATGCTTCCCAAGGGCATGGATGCCCTCTCCCCCGTCCTTCTATAGTCTGATGGTCTTATGGTCAGATAGTTTCTTTATAAACGGACGATGCGATGAACACAACAACCTGACTAAAAATCACAAATTCCTCTTGAAATGTTGAAAAAGAATTGGTAGGATAGAAGAAAACGAGAGGAGGAGGTGAGCGGTTATGGCAGTCAGGATCATCATCGATCGGAAGGTAAAAAAAGGAAAGGAAGCGGAGTTTGCAAAATTGCTCAGGGAGCTGAGGCTTAAAGCGGTTCCTTCTAAAGGTTATATCTCAGGGGAAACCCTCCGCTCATTGGACGACCATTATAACTATATTGTGATCACCACCTGGCAGACGGTGGATGATTGGAAAGCATGGGAGAAGAATCCCGAGCGGAAAAAGATTCAGGCAAAGATTGAAAAACTGATGGCAAGACCCACCAAGACAAAGGTTTATGTCCACGCCTGATAGGGAATGGTCCAAACCTTGACAACCCGAATCGAGCGTGTTAATAGAATCGAAAATTTTTAAGAAAGCACTATGGCGAAACGGGTGAAAGTTTAAAAAAGGCCCTCGATCCTTTTAATGAGGATCGGGGGTCTTTTTTTATAGGAGCATGAGATTCTAATGAAATCGATTCACAAAGCCCTTCTGGCGCTTGAGGACGGCACCGTTTACGAAGGAACATCCTTCGGATTCCCGGGAGAAAAAGCAGGCGAACTCGTCTTCAATACGAGCATGACAGGGTATCAAGAAATACTGACCGATCCTTCCTATAAGGGTCAAATCGTTATCATGACCTATCCCCTCATCGGTAATTACGGGATTAATGAGATGGACCTTGAGTCTCAATCCCCCAAGGTGGAAGGTTTTATTGTGAAAGAAAACAGTTCCCGATTTAGCAACTGGCGTGCTGATCGATCCCTTTCCGACTACTTGATCGAACACCATATCCTGGGTGTTGAGGGAATGGATACGAGAGCCCTCACCAAACACATTCGCGAAAAGGGAGCCATGAAAGCGATTCTTTCAACCGAAGACCTCGACCCCAATTCCCTCATTGAAAAAGCGAGGTCCTCGCCGGGTCTCATTGGAAGAGATCTCGTCAAAGAAGTCACCTGTGAAAAGCCCTACTCCTGGACTCAAATGAATGATGTTCAATTTACGGGCTCCCATTTTTCCACAACCCGGACCTCGTCTCCACCAAAGGTGATCGTCATTGACTTTGGAGTGAAATATAATATCCTTCGTTCTCTCAGGGATTGGGGATGTGACGTCACCGTTTTACCCGCCTCTGCCTCGGCGGAAATGATCCTCTCTTATCATCCTGACGGAATCCTTCTGTCCAACGGGCCAGGAGACCCTGAGGGTATTCCCTACGCTATCGAAACCGTGCGAAAATTGATAGGAAAGAAACCGATCTTTGGCATCTGCCTGGGCCATCAGCTCCTGGGTCTGGCTCTGGGTGGAAAGACCTTTAAACTGAAATTCGGACATCGAGGAGCCAATCAGCCAGTCAAAGACTTAAAATCAGGAAAAGTCCACATCACTTCTCAGAATCACGGATTTGCCGTGGACCCGAGTTCGCTCAATCCGGATGAGATCGAATTGACACAGATCAATCTCAATGACCAGACCTTAGAGGGAATGAGGCATAAAAAGTTGCCTCTCTTTTCGGTCCAGTATCACCCCGAGGCTTCCCCCGGGCCTCAGGACACCCAGGACCTCTTCGGACAATTCGTGAGAATGATTGAGAAGCATTAGTTAGAAAATGGGTTATGTCTAACGGTCACGGTCAGGATGCCCGTATCGTCTATTTTAAATGGACGTTTGTCGTTGTTGAGGCTTGTATCGAGGCTCGAAAGTTGAAACTGGGGGCTCGAATTTATTTTCGCCGAAATACGAGTATCGAACTTCCAGCTTCGATACCCGCGTCGTCACCGTTAAACGATAATTCTTTTACCCTAACCGATGCACTGCTTGCATTTTAATGGTTCGCGGGTGTCCCCGCGGCCATGGCGAATGAGGTAGAAATGATTTGGGATGGGGTGATGGTCATTTGACTTCAACTGAACGTGGCAGAAAATGGAATCAGACGAACATGGGTGAATCCCGCTTGGAGCGGGAGTTCGATGCAAAATGTCAAGGGGATGGACACTAACCTATCTAACCCATATTGGAATTCACCTCGGGTGAAGTCCGACTGTTACCCTTAAACATCCCATGAACCGCCATTCGAAGTCCTGCCTTTGGCGGGATTGACCCATGGCCGTTTATACAACGATAGGGTTAACCTATGCCCAAACGAACGGACATCAAGAAAATACTGATCGTCGGATCGGGCCCCATTGTGATTGGTCAGGCCTGTGAATTTGACTATTCAGGCACCCAGGCCTGCAAAGCCCTAAAGGAGGAAGGGTTTCAGGTGGTGCTGGTCAATTCAAATCCGGCAACCATTATGACAGACCCTGAAATGGCGGATCGGATCTACATTGAACCGATCACTCCGGAAATCGTTGAAAAGATCATTGAAAGAGAGAGGCCGGATGCCCTCCTTCCGACCCTCGGAGGTCAAACCGGGCTCAATGTCTCTGTCGCCCTTCATGAGTCGGGAGTCCTGCAAAAATTTGGGGTCCAGATGATTGGAGCCAAATATGAAGCGATTAAAAAGGGAGAGGACAGAAGCCTCTTTAAGGAATCGATGAAGAAGATTGGTCTTGACCTTCCGAGAAGTGGACTGGCTTATTCGATCTCAGAGGCCCTGGAGGTAGCAAAGGAGATCGGGTTTCCGTTGATCATCCGCCCCAGTTTCACACTGGGTGGCACAGGAGGGGGGGTGGCTTACAATATTCGGGAGTTCGAAGAAATGGCGGCGCGCGGGCTCGAATGGAGCATGATTGGCGAAATCTTGATTGAAGAATCCGTCATCGGCTGGAAGGAATATGAACTGGAGGTGATGAGGGATTTAAAGGATAATGTGGTAATCATCTGCTCCATTGAGAATGTGGATCCTATGGGTATCCATACTGGGGACTCCATCACGGTGGCTCCTGCCCAGACTCTAACAGATAAAGAGTATCAAAGGATGAGAAATGCTGCCATCAAGGCGATCCGGGAAATCGGTGTAGAGACAGGAGGCTCGAATATTCAGTTTGCCGTCCGGCCTGAAGATGGCAGGATGGTCATCATTGAGATGAATCCAAGGGTTTCTCGATCCTCTGCTTTAGCCTCCAAAGCGACAGGCTTCCCCATCGCGAAGATTGCTGCCAAACTCGCTGTGGGATATACTCTCGACGAAATACCCAATGATATTACCCGAAAGACGCCTGCTTCCTTTGAACCGACAATCGATTACTGCGTCGTCAAAATCCCCCGCTTTACTTTTGAAAAGTTTCCGGATGCAGATCCGACATTGACCATCTCGATGAAGTCAGTCGGGGAGACCATGGCGATCGGGAGGACCTTTAAAGAGGCGCTCCAGAAGGCACTTCGTTCTCTTGAAATTGGACGATTCGGACTGGGAGCCGATGGAAAAGATAAACTGCTTTGGGAAGGAATCGAACCGGACTCCGACCATTCGAAGATGATCGAAATGGTCAGAAAACGATTAAAGATCCCCAATGCAGAAAGGATCTTCTATCTCCGTTATGCCTTTCTGCTCGGCATGACGATCGAGGAGGTCCATGAATTGACCCGGATCGATCCATGGTTTCTCGCCAATATTCAGGAGATCGTTCAGATGGAGACCGAGATTCGCTCATACGGAGCGGCTTTGGGGGATCTCGAACTCTGGCAGAGAACTCGCACCCCTGACCAAATCCGCATTCCCTATCCACTCCTCAGACGGGCTAAGGAGTTCGGATTTTCTGATGTTCAGTTGGGGCATCTTCTTGGATGTGATGAGCAGATCATTCGGAACCTGCGAAGAGAGAAAGCCGTTGTTCCGGTCTATAAGCTGGTGGATACCTGCGGTGCTGAATTCGAAGCCTATACCCCTTACTATTACTCCACCTATGAAGCCGAAAACGAAGCAAACATCTCTTCGAAAAAAAAGATCATGATCCTTGGTGGAGGCCCCAATCGGATCGGACAGGGAGTGGAGTTCGATTACTGTTGCGTCCATGCCTCTTTTGCCCTGAAAGAACTTGGCTATGAGACCATTATGGTCAACTCCAATCCGGAGACGGTCTCTACAGATTATGACACCTCTGATAAGCTCTATTTCGAACCTCTCACCCTTGAGGATGTCCTCCATATTATCGAGATGGAAAAACCCGATGGCATCATCGTTCAGTTTGGAGGTCAAACCCCCCTCAATCTGGCTGTCCCTCTCGAGAGGGCTGGCGCCAAGATCATTGGCACGAGCCCTGACAATATCGACCGCGCTGAGGATCGGAAGCGCTTTCAGGTGCTCTTGAAAAAACTCCGCTTCATTCAACCTCCGAATGGCACCGCCACTTCTTTTGAGGAGGCGAAAAGGGTGGCTGAGGAGATTGGTTACCCGGTGATCGTGCGGCCCTCCTATGTTCTGGGTGGAAGGGCTATGGAGATTGTTTACGACGATGATTCTCTCGAACAGTTTGTCTATCGAGCGGTGTAAGCCTCTTCCAAACACCACATCCTGATCGATAAATTCCTTGAGGATGCCATTGAGATTGATGTCGATGCAGTGGCAGATGGATCAACCTGCATCATTGCTGGCATTATGGAACATATTGAAGCTGCCGGAATCCACTCTGGAGACAGCGCCTGCGTCACCCCGCCGTACTCCCTGAGTGATGAATTGATCGAACAATTAAAACAGAACACCTATGCCCTCGCCCGGGAGCTTCAGGTCGTCGGATTAATGAACATCCAGTATGCCATTAAAAATGACGTGATCTATATTCTGGAGGTCAATCCCAGAGCTTCCAGAACCATCCCTTTTATTAGCAAAGCCACAGGCGTTCCCTGGGCGAAGGTGGCGGCAAAGGTGATGGTCGGGAAACGGCTTCAGGAACTGGGCATCGAGAAAGAGGTGGAAATTCACCATATCGCTGTAAAAGAGTCGGTTTTCCCCTTTAAACGCTTTTATGGTGTGGATACCGTTCTGGGCCCAGAGATGAAATCGACCGGAGAGGTCATGGGACTGGATACCGACTTTGGGGTCGCCTTTGCGAAATCTCAAATCTCGGCAGGCACGCTGATCCCCTTGAAAGGAAGGGTTTTTATTAGCGTCATGAATAAAGACAAAAGACCTATTGTCTTTGTTGCCAAGAAACTCGCTGACCTTGGGTTTGAACTGGTCGCAACCCGTGGAACGGCGAAGGTTTTATCGAACAACGGGATTCCGGTCCAAACCGTATTGAAAGTGGGAGAAGGAAGACCGGATATTGTCGACCGTATGAAAAATGGAGAGATTCAGCTTGTCATCAACACACCGAGTGGCAAAAAACCAAAGGTGGATGAGGTGGTTATTCGGAGCCAGGCCGTTGCCCACAACATTCCAATCATCACCACCCTCTCTGGCGCGGAAGCCGTGGTCAATGGGATTGAATCCCTCCTGAAGAAAGGACTATCGGTGAAATCGATCCAGGAATACCATCGGGATGTGATCAGATGAGGTGATTTATGGGAGTGCTCACAAGAGAAGAGATATTGAAAGAGATTGGTCTGGGCCATATTGAAATTGACCCCTTTGATGAAAGAAATATTGGACCGGGTTCCCTGGATCTCCGTTTAGGGAATGAGTTCCGAGTCTTCAAAAAACTGAGAAACGCCTGTATGTTGGACGATAGCATCTCTGTGGAAGACCTCACTGAATTGATAGAAGTGAGAGACTCCTTCACCCTCATGCCAGGGGAAACAGTACTTGGAATTACTCTTGAGAGGATAAAACTACCTTCAACGATATGTGGATGGTTGGAAGGAAGGAGCCGGTTTGCCCGGATGGGGCTCGTCATCCATATGACGGCAGGATTTGTCCAACCAGGAGTCAATAACCGGCAGGTTCTTGAAATCGGAAATCTTGCGCCTTTTCCTCTCATCCTCAAACCGGGTGTCAAAATCTGTCAGATCGTACTCCAACGCACGGAGGGTAAAGGCATTTACAAAGGCAAATTTATGCATCAAAATGGCCTTTAAATATTGATTTTAGATTTCCGAATTCCAAAACGAAGATGAATCGTTACTCCATTGGATCCGTCATCGGTATTCTATTATTATGGGAAATGCTGGTGAAGTGGTTCGAGGTCCCTAAATTTCTCCTGCCCACTCCCACGGTTATCCTCTCTTATGCCCTCGCCAAATCAAAACTTCTCGCCCTGCATACACTAACGACCTTTATGGAAGCAGGGATGGGCTTCGTCATCGGTGCCTCTTCAGCCATCCTCACCGCTATTCTCTTTCTCTGGTCGCGGCCTTTGAAGGAGATGTTTTATCCCTATGCGGTTATTCTCAACAGCACGCCCATTGTTGCAATAGCGGCACCGATTGTGATTATCTTTGGAAGTGGCATATGGTCCAAGGTCATGACGGCATTTATCTGCGTCTATTTTCCTGTACTGGGTCCTACCTTTAAATCCCTTGCCTCCGTGGGAGCAACAGAGCTCAAATGGATGGACTCCTACCACTCCTCGCGATGGCAGAAAATCCGTTATCTTCAGCTCCCTTTTGCCCTGCCGCAGATATTTGCAAGTTTTAAGGTGGCCTGGACGCTCGCAGTCATCGGTGCCGTCGTGGGCGAAGTCTTTGGAGCTTATAAAGGACTGGGGTTTTTAATTGTCGATGCCATCTATATCATGGATACCCCTCGTGTTTTTGCCAGCATTATCGCCTGTTCCCTTTTAGGTCTTTCGATGGTGGGCGTGATGACCCTCGTGGAAAGACGGATGATCTCCTGGCACATTTCTGAAGAAAGGAGGTGATTCGATTTCGGATTTCGGGTTTTGGAATGCAGAATGAAAATATGGATTTAGGGGTAACCCCTCAGTTATTGAATCGGAAAAGGGTCGGGAGGTTCTTCCGGAAAAACCTTGAAGCGAAACCTTTCATCGTTAAACTCCGAA
>FWPV01002338.1_pt1 | contig 47099 bp, 38 predicted proteins | sample 2228371 | NCBI WGS metagenome assembly FWPV01 (sample SAMEA103939776, study PRJEB20133) | metagenome | reverse complement strand
GGCATGCCATAAGGATTCAGGGATCGCGGAGCGCTTTACCCTGGTTTTGCGCCAGGTCTCAAATGCTTCACGGACCTCTTCAAGGGATGATTTGGGGTTCGATACAGGTAAGTTCATCATCGGCTATCCTCCTTTATGTTTGGTTGAAATAGCCGACCATAACACCGTCAAACTAATTTTTCATGCAGGCTTGCCGGAAAGATACGACCAATGAAATCAAAAAACTAGTAGTCGCCGTGAATCGCTGACAACAATCATGAATAAAAGTCTACTGAACAATATACCACTCAATTGTTTTAGAGATACCCTCACGGAGGCTTGTTGTTGGAAACCAACCCAATTCTTTTTTTGGTTTCTTGATATTCAAACAGCTTCTTCTGATGTCTCCCTGTCTTGCAGGTCCTCGTTCGGGGTTGGAAAGATCCGGGATTTGATTGGGAATGTTTTCATAAATCATGTCGAACAAATCCGCTGTTTTTGTCGCAATTCCCGTTCCGATGTTAAATACATCGCCAGAACCGGATTCTAAAGCAGCGATATTGGCTTTTACAACATCCCCCACATAGCAGTAATCCCTTTCCATTCCCCGCGGATCTTCGGGATAAATATTGATGACCGACGACCTTCCAGCCAGCAAATTTTCGATAAATATGGCGACCACACCGGCTTCTCCTTTGGGTATCTGTCTGGGGCCGTAAATATTTGCATACCGGAGCACTGTAAAATCAATCCCATACTGATGTCTGTAAAATTTCAGATAATGTTCAGAAACAAGCTTTGTTATGGCATATGGGGAAAGGGGATTCGGCATGTAGGATTCCGATGTGGGATATTCGTCTGCTTCTCCGTAAATCGCGCCTCCGGAGGATATGAAGATGATTTTTTTGACGTCATGCCGGATGGAGCATTGCAGGACATTGATAAACCCCAGAATGTTCACGTCCGCATCCATCTTTGGATTTCTTACGGATTCAGGAACCGATATCTGGGCCGCATGATGATTTACAATTTCCGGTTGCTCAGCCTTAAATATGTCGTCGAGATTGTCCGACCGGATGTCGATTTCATAAAATCTCGCCGCAGGATTGACGTTTGCCTTTTTGCCGGTGGAAAGGTTGTCTACGACACAAACTTGATGCCCGGCAGCCACATACCCGTCTGCCACATGCGATCCGATAAAGCCGGCGCCGCCGGTAACAAGAATCCGTTTTTGTTGGATCATAGCAATAACTCATCCGGGTTTCTAATAACAACATTATAAGATAAAATTAATGGCATCGAAATATATTGTCAATAAATACATGATGTAAATGAAAACAAATAGGTTGACTACATTTATCTCTTGTCATACGTTAGCATCACTCATTAAATCTCGAAGAATATTTTCTCAAGTTGACTAAATTTCGGGACATTTCAATGAAACATTCAGCAAAAGAATTAAAGATATTAAGTGATTATAAGGAATCTAAATCTCAATTTTATTCTTCGGGGGTTGTTCATGGAGGACGGATCCTGGTTGTCGATGCGGTTACGCCCACCCCAGATAAAGATTCCGGATCAATTGATATTTTTAATTATATGAAAATATTTATCGATCTTGGCTTTCAAGTCACTTTTATCCCAAAAGATTTAAAGCATTGTGGAGCATATACGGATTCTTTGACACAACTGGGAATTGAATGCATTCATAAGCCCTTGTTTAAATCTTTTGCAAATGCAATCAAAGAGTTTGCTCCAGCATCAAAATTTGTTTTGCTTTACAGAGCGTCTATTGCCGCACCTCTTATTGACACTATACGTCAATATGCCCCTCAAACGAAATTATTGTTTAATCCAGTTGATCTCCATTTTCTCCGAAAGCAACGGCAAGCAGAGATATCAAAATCACCTATTAAATTTCTTGCGGCAAAACGTATGAAAAAAATGGAATTAAATACTATCAGAAAAGTAGATGCCAGCATTTTACTCAATGCCAACGAAATAGAATTGGTTAAAAATCTTATTCCTGAGGCTCAAGTTTTTCACATTCCAATGCCAAGGGAAATTCCGGGGCCATCTAATACACCATGGGAAAAGCGTAAACATATTGTATTTATAGGCGGATACAAACATCATCCAAATACGGACGCTGTTTTATTTTTTGTCAATAACGTGTGGCCTTATGTTCGTTCATTGGGATTTCGCGGTTGTTTTATTATCGCTGGAAGTAATGTTCCAAATAAAATCAGCTCATTAGCGACAAACGATATCGTTGTTAAAGGGTATGTATCGGATTTATCGGAATTGTTTGGATCATGCCGGTTGTCTGTAGCGCCTCTTCGATATGGCGCGGGAATGAAGGGCAAAGTGATTTCAAGCCTTTGCCATGGGGTTCCATGCATTGCCACATCCATGGCGGTGGAAGGATCGGAGCTTATTCCCGGGGAACATATTCTTGTTGAGGATGATCCGCAAAAAATGGCCAATCTGATTTATCGAGTTTATGATGATAAAGCTTTATGGGAGAGATTGTCATCGGCAGGCTTAAATTTCTGCAATGAAAATTGCTCCATAGAATCCATTAAAAAAAAATTAAATTATGTGCTATCTTCACTATGAATAATTCGATATTAAAACAAGGAGAGATCGCTTCTTGTCATCATTTAATTATCACATATTAAAATCCCGTCACGAGAGTTATATTCAATTAATTTGGATGCTGGCAAAAACAGATTTCAAATTAAGATACCATAATTCGTTTTTGGGATATATTTGGGCGATTTTAAAACCGCTTTTGATGTTTTGTGTGTTGAATTTTGTTTTTTCCTCGATTTTTAATTTACGAAATATCGGACAATACTATCCGTTGAGCCTTTTGGTGTCGTTGATACTTTTTTCTTTTTTTGATGAAGCATCAAAAACCGGAATGCAATCATTAATTTTTAAATCAGATTTGGTTTCAAAAATTTATGTTCCACGTTGGTCCATTATAATGGCTTCAACGCTTCACAATGCGTTGGTTTTTTTTGCAAACTTATTTGTCGTTTTAATTTTTTTTATCTGGTACCGATTTTTGCCGACCCTTAATTCTGTTCTTCTTTTTTTTATGTTTTCTGTAATGATTTATTTGTTTGTGTTATCATTATCATTAATAACTGCCCCTCTTTTTATTAAGTTTCGAGATTTGGGATTGATCTGGGAAGTGATGGTGAATATTTTGTTTTATGCTTCTCCGGTTTTTTATCCATTACAAATGCTCCCCGAATGGATTCAACGAATTCTTCTGGTCAATCCGGTTGCATTTATTATTCATTTCACAAAAGAATCCATGTTTAACCATCATTTTGCCGAATTATGGCAACTTATCGTTTTTTTTATATCAAATGCCATATTTTTTCTTTTAAGTATCTGGGCATATCAAAGATTAATTCCAAAAGCCGCTGAAAACTTATAGGTTTTAAATTGACATGAAAACCGATATTGCTATTTCAGTAAAGAACCTCTCCAAAACTTTTAAAATCCCGCACAAAAAAATTGACTCCATGAGAGGGGCCTTTGTCAATATTTTTAAACAAAAAACCTACGAGGAATTTAAGGCCCTTGAAAATATATCTTTCGAAGTCAAGAAAGGCGAATTTCTGGGAATCATCGGCCGAAACGGGTCGGGGAAATCAACATTGTTAAAAATTTTGGCCGGGGTTTACACCGGCGATTCCGGAGAGGTCATCATCAACGGCCGGATTTCCCCTTTTTTGGAATTGGGAATCGGATTTAATCCGGAATTGTCCGGACGGGATAATATTTATTTAAACGCCACCGTGTTAGGTCTTTCAAAGAGAGAAATTGACAAGAGATTTGATTCGATAGTTGATTTTTCAGAAATCAGACGGTTTATCGACCAGCAGGTTAAAAACTATTCCTCGGGAATGAAAGCACGTTTGGCGTTTTCAGTTGCCATTCATGCGGATCGTGAAATCCTTTTGATGGATGAGGTCCTTGCTGTCGGAGATATAGTTTTTCAGACTAAATGTTTCAATGTTTTCCGGCAATTTAAAAACAACGGCCGCACGGTGGTTCTTGTGACGCATTCAATGTCTGAAGTTGAAGAATTCTGCGATAGGGCAATCATTCTGGATAAAAGCAGGATCATAAACTCCGGCGATCCAGTGCAAATGGTAAAAGCATACAACCGGATGTTCCATTCGGAAAAGGCGACGTCGTAACTGAATTTTTTGAATTGGCAATGAATGCGTGATGAATGTTTAACGGAAATATGGATATGCCATTGAATAAAGAATCTCCTGAACGCATCGTTTTTTTCAGACAAGCTTTTAATCCATTTCGTATTTTAATGATTGCACCAACGCCTTTTTACTCCGGCCGCGGCACGCATATGCGCATTTTCCATGAAGCTCAGGCCCTGGCCGAACGAGGTCATAAAATCACCATTGTAACCTATCATATCGGCGACAAGCCCCCCGACCTGCACCCAAACATCCGGATCAAACGGATCAACCGGATTCTATTCTGGTATACCAAACGCTCTTCAGGACCTAACTGGCAAAAAATATTGCTTGATCTGCTGCTGCTCATAAAAGTCTTGCGTATTGTCGCAAAAAAAAAGCCGGAGATTCTTCACGGCCATCTGCATGAAGGCGTTTTGATCGGATGGATGGTTAAAAAATTGCTCTTTTACAGAAAGCTTGTTCTGGTGGGGGATTTTCATGGGCCGCTTGTGCATGAAATGCGGTCTCATGGATACTTAAAATTGCGCCTGATTCAGAAAATTTTTTCCATACTCGAGCAATTTATCACACGCCTTCCCATGCTAGTTTTTGCGAGTTCAGCAGGGTTAAAACAACAGGTGGAAGAACATAGACATGCTCAAGATGCATACATCCTGCCCGATGCCCCGACCCTGGCGGCAAATCATAAACAGATTAATCCTCACGCGGACATCCTTTCCGACAACCCCAATAACCGCCCCCCCATTATTGTTTACACGGGCGGATTTACACCGGACAAAGGCCTTGAGCACCTTTTTGAGGTCATATCCCTGTCAATTCGCAATGGCCTTCAATGTCGATGGATCATTGCCGGAGGTCCCATGAATCAACTTGCCGTGCCGCCGGAGATTGATTCTGCAATTACTGTTGTTAGCCCTTTGTCGCATGATACACTTTATGAATTATTAATAAATGCAGATATCGCCTGTGATCCGAAAAAAGGATCTGTGCTTCAAGGCAGCGGCAAATTATTAAATTACATGTATATGGGCCTGCCTGTGGTATGTTTTGACGGCCCGACCCAGCGTTATTATCTGGGTGAAAGGCTTTCCGAAAAACTTCTGGCAAAAGATATTCCTGATTTTTACAACATCATTAAAAAATTGTTAAATTTGTCGCAGGAAGAAAAAAACATATTAAAAAAAGAGATCCTGGTTCGCGCCGCGCAATTCACATGGCCACAAATTGCGCAAACACTTGAAGCACATTACATTAACCAATGGAAACAAAAGTAAAAATAGGGGTTGCGATTATTTCCTTAAACGGGCGGCATCATTTGGAGCGGCTGATGCCTTCATTGCTCCAACAAAAAGGTTATGAACTTGTGATTGCAATTGCAGACAATGGTTCAACCGACGGAACCACCACCTGGCTGGCTGAGTGCCATCCGGGTATCCATGTGATCGCTTACAGCCGGAATCGAGGCTTTGCCGCACCCAACAACGATTGTATTGTTCATTTGCTCAAAAATCCTGATATTCAATACATCGCCTGTATTAATAATGACACCGTGCTGCCGGATGATTGCTTCGAAAGGCTGATTGCCTTTGCTCAAAACCATCAGGGTCGGATCGGCGCCCTTCAAACAAAAATCGTTTCCTTCGCCAACCCTTTGATTATCGACAGCGTCGGTATCACCATTAATCCAGGGCTAAGCGCCATCAACAAAGGCCAGGGAGAGACAGATTTCGGGCAATATGAGGAGGCTAAAGAAATTTTCGGCGCAACGGGAAGCGCAGCCATTTATACCCGAAAAGCGCTGGAATCACTTTTAAGGCGCCACGGTGAATGCTTTGATGCGGACTATTTCGCATATCAGGACGATGTAGATTTGGCTTTCCGGTTGAGGCTTTTGGGATTTTCCGCCTGGTATGTGCCCGGCAATCCGGTGCTCCATGTCCACAGTGCCACGGGAAAAAACTATTCGCCGTTTAAATCCTATCATATCCACAGGAACACATTATACACTATCGCTAAAAATCTGCCTGGACCTGTTCTTTTTTATGGAATGATTCATTTTATCAAAAAATATTTTTCACTGATTCTTAGCGTAATCAAAAAACAAGGCCCATCTCATAAGCTTTCGCTAAATGCTGGCTTTAGGCCCATGATGATCATTGTTTTAAAAGCCTGGTTACAATTTCTCCTTCATTTGCCTATCCTGATCAAGAAGCGGCGACGGATCCAGAAAACAAGAAAAACATCATCCAGGGATGTCATGAAATGGTTTGATGCGTACCGGGCGGATGAGAAAAAAATGATTTATGGTGATTTTAGGGCTGAGAAATTTCAATAAAAAACTAAAACGATTTTTTTTAAAAAAATTTTTAGATAAAATATTATAAGGATACCATGAAAAAAGCCAATGCGAACAAAAAACAAAATTTCATTAGGTTTAGATAAGTCATACATCAAATGAATGCAATGCCAAATAGTGTCTCCATCGTCATACCGTTATATAACGAAGCAGAAAATGTGGCGCCTCTGACAAGCGCACTTTCGGCTGTCATGGACAAGATCGAAGCGGAAGTTGAAACCATCATTGTGGATGACGGTTCCACAGACGGATCATGGGAACGACTGAAAGCAGCCAAGTCAAAAGACCCCCGATTCCGCATGATCCGTCTCACCCGGAACTTCGGTCAGACACCGGCTATGACCGCCGGATTTGACGCTGCCCAGGGCCAGATTATTGTCACCCTGGATGCAGATCTACAAAATGATCCTAACGATATTCCCAAAATACTTAATAAAATGAAGGAGGGATTTGATGTTGTATCCGGGTGGCGTAAAAACCGTAAAGACAATTTTACACGAAAACTGCCCAGCGGGATTGCCAACAAGCTTATTTCATGGATGACGGACGCGCCGCTTCATGATACCGGATGCACGCTCAAAGCATATAAAGCTTCCGTGATCAAAAATTTAAAAATATATGGAGAAATGCATCGATTTATTCCGGCGCTGGCCAGCTGGCAGGGCATCCGCATCGGCGAAATTGAAGTAAACCATTCTCCCAGAATCGCCGGAAAATCAAAGTACACTATCTGGCGGGCAGGCAAAGTCTTGCTGGATCTCTTGACGCTGAAATTCATGAACAGCTTTATCACCAAACCAATTTATGTGTTCGGCGGAACCGGCATGGCGCTGTTTTTTGCCGGAATATGCTGTGAGTTGATCGTCGCCTGGCAAAAATACGGATATATGATATTGGGATTAGAGCCTATCTGGGTTCATAAAAACCCATGGTTTATGATCGGGATTCTTTTCTTACTCATTGGAGTCAACACCTTTCTGCTGGGGCTTGTGGCGGAAATGCAGACGCGGACCTACCATGAATTACAATTAAAACCCACCTATTTAATCCGGGAAAAAATCGAATAGGATAGGTAAATTCAACTCATGCAACAGAAACTCAAAAAAACATACAATTATTTTTTTTTAGTGTTACTAACGGCCATGATCGGCCTCGGCTTTTTTCCAAAAAAATTACTGATACATATGGAAATGATCGCCTGGAAATACCCTCTTATTCCCATATCCGTAATAGGATTACAATTTATTTTTCTATTCATAAATCGTCACATGGTTCGTTCTATTCTGAATGATTACTTTCAGCCCCCCAATAATCCTCATGATTCTTTCGGTTCGTTTAAAAAAAATTTTTTAACGAAAATTTCAACATACCATATTTTATTGATTTCCATTCTTACCATCGCAGCCTTTATGTTATATAGTTTTCGCTTAGATGGTTTAAATTTCTGGGATGATGAAAATTTAGTCGTTAAAACTGCCGAAGCGTACCGCCGAACAGGCACTTTTTTCTTCTGGGATTTTATAAAAGGGGAAATTACTCAGGAGGAATATGCACGGGCTTGGCCGCATACATGGCTGGTGGCACAGTCTTTTCGTTTGTTCGGGGTATCTGAATGGTCAGCCAGAATCGTATCTGTGATCTTAGGTTGTTTGTTTGTTTTTTCTTCATTTTTCATTATCTTATATTTTACGAATAATTCTTTTTTTTCATTCATAGTGGCAGTTGTTTTGATGCTTAACCCCGATTTTATCTATTACTTTCGCATTACTCGGATGTATGCGCTTTTATTGCCGGTTTTTTTTATCTGGTCCATGTGTGTTTTTCAAGCGATTGAAGGAAGATCTCAATGGCTGGATCGCTATAGAGGGAATATTTTTCCAATCCATTATTTCAATTTTGATTATTTATTCGTGCTATTATCATTGGTGATGCTTTTTTGGGGATATCATATTCATGTTAATTCACTGTTGATGGTGTTGACTTCCTTATTATATATTGTTGTCGTCGCGATAATTGATAAAGAAAAAAAACATATTGGTTTAGCGATTTTTATATCATTATCAGCTGCCATAGTATTTGTTGTCCTTCCTCAAACAGGGATCTTAAAATATTCGCTATTGTTTGTCTCTTTTTTTAAAACCTTTAAATTTTTATTTTTAAAACTCATGGTCGCCAAACCCTTTTTTAATATGGCGAACCTGATGCTGCTTTTTGGAAGTATATTGATTGTTTTTTTTACTTCCGACAGAATTCAACGGAAAAAATTTTTATTTTGCTTAATGATTGTATTGTTTGCATTGTTCTTTTTTATATGGATGGTTGATTTTCATTCTCAGCATTATCGATATATTTGCCATATCATTCCATTTGCCGTCTTGATGATCTGTGTTTCATATTTTGTGACACTGAAAGTTTTTCATAATAAATATATTTTATGCGCGGGAGTGGTTCTTTTACTTGTCTCACAAACCATGCATTTATTTCGGGCATTGGAATCCATGTATTACGGCGCAAAGGGGCAACCCTATCCCTCCATTGCATATGCTGCCATAAAAAAAAATTTAAAGCCCGGCGAGGCGATTTTTGCCCAATACCTCCGGGATTATTACATGCAAGGAATTCCAAAAGACACGCCCATTATCAGTTTAGGACGGGTCCGCCAGGAAAGTTCCGAGCCTAATCCTTATAATTTCAATCGTTTTTTTGAAGATATAAAAACATACCGTCAAGGGTGGGTTGTTTGGGAAAAAAATAAAGAATATCATATTGACCCTCAAGTGGCCGCCTATGTGAAGACATTGTTTCGAAAGATTTGCGGACAAGGCATTGATGAAACCGGCGTTGAGGTTTATTATTTTGATGCGTCCATGATCATAAAACCGGTTTTCAAATAATTACTCTCTGATAACGCTGATATCGTATGATTTTTAATTTTTTTAAAAAAACTCTTGCAATTTGTATTTCGAAAAGTATAATTTAGTCAAAATTCTATTTTAGAAGCCTGAAATTAAACATTCAGGCCTATTCAACAAGTTAAATCTAATTTATAAGGAGGGGGATTTATGCAAAAATTTGTTTTTTTATGTTCAATTTTTTTCTCGGTATTCTGGTTAACAGGATCGGTTCTGGCTACACCACCTTCATTTCCCGATTCCTATTCATTTGAAGCTGTTGACAGCAATACTACCGGCGAAGGCGGGGTTTGTTCAGGTAGCGCCAGCGGTAGGAATGTCCAAACAATTTTTGTCGAACAAGTCGGGAATTATCTTTTTCTTCGTATGCGAATATTAGGAACTCCTGGAGGCCCTTCAGCAAGATACAAATGGTATCTTGATACGAATTTCGATGGTGGATGGTCAGGCGGAAGCCCAACAAATTATGATTATTTTTTAACCTTTGTTAATGGTGTTATAACGCTTTATGATCGTAACACGGCTGAAATACACTCAACTGCAAGCAACGACAGTGATATCGGATTTCAAATTGTCGGAAACAATGTTGACATGTATGTTTGGATGGCTCAGGTAGGATTAAGCGGATTATCATCTTTAAAGTTGTATTGGGGAACCGATGACAGCACTGGGGGAATCGTTCAGCAATCAACATGCGACAGACCTGGGGATGCATGGATTGTCCCTGCACCACCTGCGCAAGCGGATCTAAGTGTTAGTGTTGTTGTCAATAAAAGCGTTGTCTTGGTCGGTGATACGGTAATATTTACGATCACCCTATCCAATGGTGGGCCTGATGGGGCTACGAATATAATTTTAAAAGCTTTACTCCCCAGCGGTTATAATTATGTATCTGACACCACGAGTCAAGGTTCATATAACAGCGGCACCGGTGAATGGAATGTCGGCAATCTTTCAAATGGCAGTTCAGCAACATTGCAATTAACAGCAACTATTAATGCTACCGGATCCCTCACGCTTATAGCCGAAGTGACTGCGTGCGACCAGCCGGATCCTGATTCTCAACCCAATAACGGAGTTCTTGCTGAAGATGACATGGAGGATATATCTACTCGCCTTCAACCTGAAGGCATCCCAACCCTCTCCGAATGGGGCATGATTTTCATGTCCATGCTCCTGGCAGGCTCTGCCATATGGATGATTCGAAGACGTCAGACAACTTGATCAATTATCACCTGAATTTTGCACGAAACTCTCTCAGAGCAGCACATGCTGCTAAAATGATCGTTTCATAACTTTTTGGCGCGGGGCGCTTTTCCTTCCCGCTGCTACCCTTAAAATTTGCCTTCATGAAGCGTCTATCATTTCCGTTATTTCCAATATGTCAATTTTATTTAAAATTCCGTGCAAGAAATTTCTTGCACGCATCAGATTTGAATAAATCTGACTTTACGCAGGGGCGGTTGACCAAGGCCACGGTTTCGCCCTTAAGCCATCGATGAAATCATAGAAGCCAAGCAACGCGGATGTTCTGGTATCATACAAGGAATATTTGACCGCATCTTTTACCACCTTGGCGGCTACAAACAACAGCTTCAGCCGCGCAATGCGGATGGTGTTGGTGTGGATCTCCTGAAATCGAGCATCGTCAGAACCGTTGCCTGCGCACTTGGACGCAATCAGTTTGATATAGCGCCATATGTTATAGCTGAGCATTACCAACTGAAAAAAAAGCATAGTTGTTTTTGAACTTGGCCGATGGTATTGCCGCAAGACCTTCCCGCTTGGATTCGCCGATCAGGTTTTCAACATCCGCCCGCTGGTCGTATTTTTCGATGATTTTATGGGCAAGACCGTTTTGGTTTGTACAGAAAATGCGGTATTTGTAACGATGATCCTCAAACAGCGTGCACTGAATTTGTTTTTCGGCCGGTTGACTCTCTTCCATGGGAATGCGCATTGCCACAAACCGCACAGCCACTGCCCAACCCTGGGGTTGATACATACAACTGTTGAATTCAATGTTTAATGTCTTCCATGGCCGGTACCAGCCGTTTAGATCAAAAACCGGATGACATCCTTTGTTGGCAAAAATAAATTCAAACCCCTCTTCAAGTACCGCTTTGATCGCTTCCCAACTGCAAAATTCACCATCGGCACGAACCAATACAAATCGAACAAAACCCGGCAATTGGGACCGAATCATTTTGATAAACTTCGCCGCTTCTTCACCGCTTAGCGTGTCTCCCTTGCGCAGCTTGCCGACTAAATATTCCCGGGTCCCATCAATAAAACAAAGCACGGGCCGGTATCCTTTCTTCCCACGGTGGCTTACATTATGACCTCTCCGGGCTCCCTGCTGATCCCCGTATGCCGTCTCCACGGTCGTGTCGATGCTCACCTTGACGCTTGTGGGATGGATTCCGCAGACTTGCCATACCCGCTCTCGAAGCCGACGCATGATTTCAAGCAGAGAAACACCCTGATTGATCCCCATACTGTCCAAATATCGCCAATATATGCTTGCCGACGGCAGGCATACTACATTGAATATGCCGCATAACACCGGGTCCAATCGAATGTAGAAAAAATGCCACAACCGGTTAAACCCGATAAACAGCAGCATTAAAATCCCCTTTACCGTGAAATAATGCCCTTTGACGGGATCACGCGAAGGTTTCGTATAAGTAGAGTTGAAAATCTGCCGAAATTGAACAAGATCAAAAAATTTAACCACTGCTAAAAGCCCGCCAAACGGGCTAAGAGCCTCGTCACAAGTCTCAGTTCGCGTCGAAGCATTGATTTTTTTAGCCTTGACAAGCTTTTTGTTAAACTCTTTACATTTGCTCTTTTTCCTGGTATTATCCTTCCATCTTTTTTCCATCTGGGAACCTCCTGTTTGTTATTGGTTTTTGGTTTAAACTCAATAATAACAGGAATCCCAGATGGTTTTTCAACTTCTTTTGATCACATGAAGCAAAATTCAGGATATATGTCATGCGCTCGGATGAAAACGATGCTCGGATGATATATCGCGCCAGGTTCTCCAATCCCTTTTCATTGTCCGGCCAGAGGGTCTTGCCGCAATAAACGTTAAAACCGCTGTGATGCCATTGACGTTGCGGCATATATTTCAATGCCTCCTCGCACAACCACTCTCCGAACTCGACGACGCGCTTTTGATGGCAGGACGGGCAGAAGTGAAGACGCTTGCACGAAAACGGCAGCAGGTATTCATGGCCGCAATCGTCACATCGCACACAGGCAAAGCAGAGATGCTGGCCATCGAAGTCCAAATAGCGAAAAATCACGTCTTGGACATAATGCCTGAAAAGTCCGTATTACCGTTCATATCGGTCATCCCGGACGATTTTCAGGTCTTCGAAATGCGCTTCTACTCATCGGAAATAATGGGTCTTGAGCGGATGGCGAGGCTCATATATATCATATTTGACCATGACCAAAAACAGCCCATATGAGAAGAAGCCGAGATGGGGGACATTGTCCTTGTCCTTTGCTTTAAGAAATTTAATATTGAAACAATCGCTGTTGACCAAAATGTCGAGTATTTATTGAATATTTGGAGAATACCGAGCATAACGTGTTTTTTTACAACTATATTTCACCGGTGGGGCTGAATCTCAGAATTGGAAGCATTATGACCCATAATTGCTTAAATTTAAAAAATAACTTCAACGCATTTAATTAATTTGTTATTCATTGCGGTGACCCCTTTACGAATGGATAACTTGGCCCGCCTCTACGGCGTATTTTTATAACCATTTTAAAATTTAGACAAAATATTGTTTAATCCAGGGACAAATGAAAATCTGTCTGATCAGCGTTGAGATATTCGCATGGGGTAAATACGGCGGCTTCGGAAGAGCTACGAGAACCATTGGGCGTGAACTGGTCAAACGCGGCATTGAAGTTTGCGCTGTGGTTCCGCAAAGAAAAGGACAGAAACCGGTTGAGAACTTGGACGGCATTACCGTCTATGGTTTTTCGCCTTACTTTCCCTGGACGGCCCAGCAATTACTGAAATCCTGCAATGCCGATATTTACCATTCCTGCGAGCCATCCCATATCACTTACATGGCGTTAAAAGCCATGCCTCACAAAAAGCACATGGTCACATTTCGGGATCCCAGGGATTTCAGAGACTGGCGGATGGAATTTGATCTGCCGTCCCTGAACAGGCTACAGGTGCTGTTTAATTATTTTTTTGAGAATAATTTCTTGGTTCGGCGAAGCATCCAAAAAATGGAAGGCGTGTTTACGATTGCCAAATATTTGGTCCCAAAAGTTAAAAGAATGTATCTCCTGCATGCCGATCCCGTATTTCTGCCGACCCCGGTCGCCGTCAACGATCATATTGAAAAAGCATCAACGCCCACGGTGTCTTATCTTGCCCGCCTGGATCGAAGAAAAAGACCCACCCTGTTTCTGGACCTTGCCGAGAAATTTCCCCATGTTCGATTTTTGGTTGTAGGACAGTCCCGGGATAAACAATGGGAGGCCTTTCTCTATAAAAAATATGGACCAGTTCCCAACATTCAATTCATGGGCTTTATTGATCAGTTCAGTTCCGATGTGCATGCCCGTATCCGCGAAAGAAGCTGGATTTCGGTTAATACCGCCACCCGAGAGGCCATGCCGAATTCCATTTTAGAGTCCGCTGCGTCAAAATGCGCCATTCTCAGCCATGTGGATCCGGATGGATTCGCATCCCGATTCGGCTATCATGCTAAAAACGATGACTTCGAGGAGGGGCTCCGATTCCTCCTGGAAAAAGACCGTTGGCGGGAGCGCGGCGAAAAAGCTTATAAGTATGTAAAAGACACATTTGAAATGGAAAAGGCGATTACGATGCATATGGATATCTATAAAAAATTGATGAATGCTTAGATCTAACGCCAAACAACAACGTTTATCCAAAGGACGTTTCAGACAATGCAAGAAATTCGGTTGACATGGGCCGCTTGGCATGGCGACCATCCGCTCACCATCCGGTTTCCGTCTTCGTGGGATGTGAGAGTGGTTGAAAACAAACTGCCCCCTGCGCTTTCGGCCGAAGAGATTAAAGACCGAATCCGTCGCCCACTGGGCGGGCCAGCATTGTCTGAAATGGCAAGAGGCCGGAAATCAGCGGCCATCCTTATTGACGACATGACCCGCCCGACGCCGACAGCCCTTATTCTGCCATTTATCGTGAGTGATCTCGAAGCCGCCGGCATAAACCGTTCCGAGATTACGGTCATCATCTCGGGGGGCGCTCACAAGGAAACCAACTCGGACAACATACTAAAAAAAATCGGTTCCGGCCTTATAAATGAGCTGAAGGTCTCCATCCATGACTGCGAAAGAAATCTGGCATATTCGGGAAAAACAAATAAAGGGACCCCCATCTATGTGAATAAAACCTATTTGGAAGGCGATTTAAAAATCGGCATCGGAACGATTTTGCCTCATCCCATCGCCGGTTTTTCCGGAGGATCTAAAATCTTAGCGCCAGGCATTTGTGGAAGTGAAACCATTCGCTATATTCACGACTATATCCAATGTTACCAGCACGACTATCACGGCGGTCCCGGAAAACGCGCCGGAAAAATGGAGAATGTTTTCAGACAAGAAATAGATGCGATTTGCGATGTCGTGGGGCTTGATTTTCTCGTAAACGTGGTGCTCAATCCAAATCGGGAAATACTTAACCTGTTTGCGGGGGACTGGAAAGAAACTTACATGCAGGGCGCCAGGACGGTTAGCGATCATTTTAAGGTGAAGCCGGTCCGGGCGGATGTGATCGTGGCGAACACCTACCCCTTTGATACGAGCATGCGGTATATGTTAAGAGGATTATGGCCTTTATCTTCCGAAAACAAACTGTCGACAAAAGTGGTCATTGGATTCTGCGGAGAGGGACTGGGGGCCTTTGGCGCGAAAAACACAGCCAGCTCTTTATCGTCACGATTGCAAAAACGGCTAAAAAAATTCCGCCCCGAACATCTGCTCAATGAGTTTAAAATCGGTGTAAATTTCCTCCGGAAAATCATCCAGAAGCAGAATCTGGAATATCTGATTTTTTCCCCGATGATCAATAACGGGGATTTGGTTAAGGTATTGCCGAAATCAATCTGCTTTGACAATTGGGATGAGATCCTGGCGGAAATTGAGCGGCGAAATCCCAAAAAAAATGTCACTGTCGCGATTTATCCTTATGCGCCGATGCAGTTTGCTTAGCGGATGTCATGGCATTGCTTCAGGGTTTGCCGGTCAGCCGTGGTTTATGATTTGTAAGCGCTTAATAAAGAGCACTTCGTGAAGCCATTTCAATTATATTCCAATGCCGTATCCGCTTGCCCTTTTGCTGGTTTTGGATCGGCCCGGTTCATTCATCACCTGCACCGGTGTCTCATCAAGATTGATCAGCGGTCCGGATCGTATCTGCTCTTGAAACAATGAAAATAATGGTTCGCATTGCTCAGCCGCCTTTATGGCCCATCCGCACATGGACGGCCGGGGGAGTTCCACTCCCGGTCTGATTTTGGACTGTATCATGGCATATCGAATTCAGCTTGTGAAGATGGGGTTAATTTATCGCTTACCTTGCTTTTCAAAGAGGAAACAAGATGGTTCCTCATTTGGAAGTGGGGGTTAAAGTTGGATTTTTTCACTTGACGCGGCCTTGAATGAGTGAGACCATACGGCCACAAAAACCATTCATCATGCACAATGCCATATCAGAAACGGAAAAATAATTAATTATGAGCAAAATTAACATGTTATACAACAAAACCATCAAAGCAACGGAAGAAAAATTATGAAAAAAAAAGTAACTGTGATCGGTGCCGGAAATGTGGGCGCCACAACGGCGCAACGTTTGGCGGAAAAAGAACTCTGCGATGTGGTGTTGATTGACGTGGTTGAAGGACTTCCCCAGGGTAAAGGGCTGGATTTGGCAGAGGCAGCGCCCATTGAATGCCATGACGCCCGGGTGGAGGGAAGCAATTCCTATGAAGCTTCTGCAGATTCAGACATCATTATTATTACTGCAGGCATTCCGAGAAAACCGGGCATGAGCAGGGATGATCTCTTAAAGACCAATATGAACATCATAAAGAGTGTCACATCCCAAGCGGTTCAATATTCCCCCAATGCCATTCTAATTATTGTCAGCAACCCTTTGGATGCCATGTGCCATGTGGCCTATGAGACCAGCGGATTCCCGAAACATCGCGTCATGGGAATGGCCGGGGTATTGGATTCAGCCCGATTCAGGACGTTTATCGCCATGGAGTTGAATGTTTCGGTGGAAAGCACCCATGCGTTTGTTTTAGGCGGACATGGGGACACCATGGTGCCGTTGCCGCGTTTTTCCACCGTGGCAGGGATCCCCATTACTGAGCTTTTGACCGCGGACAAGATTGAGGCATTGGTCGCTCGGACCCGTAACGGCGGCGCGGAAATCGTTAATTTACTGAAAACCGGAAGCGCATTTTATGCACCGGCGTCCGCTGCTGTTGAAATGGCCGAGTCGATCCTGAAAGATAAGAAAAAAATTCTTCCCTGTGCTGCTTATCTGGAGGGCGAATACGGCATTCATGATCTTTTCATCGGCGTCCCTGTGAAGCTGGGGTCAAAAGGGATCGAAGAAATTATCCAGATCAAGCTCACTGAATCAGAGGCCGCAGCCCTGAATAAGTCCGCAGACGCTGTAAAAGGCCTGGTTTCTGAATTAAGACGTTTGTCATCGCAATAAAAAAGTCGATTAATTTATCTGCCCAGGTGTGATATAAACGAATGGGCGGCGGGCTTATGGCGGATCCCGGCGCTGGGAAGCAGGTTTTTAAAAACGCGGCATCAGATATGATGGAAAATTCTGGCAACCGCCATATCCATTAAAACGGTCGGCATTTTTTAGGATTTGCACAAAAAACAAGAGAGGTCAGCATGCCGTATTTTAAAATCGAGACCAATCTCAAAATGGAAGAATCCGCGGCAAAGGATTTGGCAAAAGAAGCATCCACATTTGCCTGTAAACTCTTGGGAAAACCTGAAAAATATATGATGGTTTCAATTTGTCCCAATGCGGTTTCCCTGTTCGGCGGGACTGCAGACCCGACAGCATATGTGGAATTAAAGAGCATCGGGTTGCTGGAGATGGATTGCAAGAAGTATTCAAAGGCCATCTGTGAGTTTCTTGAATCCAATTTAGGCATACCGGCGGATCGGATTTATATTGATTTTATGGCCATTGACGTCGGCATGTTCGGATGGAACAAGACGACTTTTTCATCATGAAACTCATATCCACCCGTCCATTAACCCAGGGCGCGCATTTAAATCTGTTTGAAATTTCATACTTGGATGTCAATAACCATCAGAGATCCTGGAGAATCGCTTCCCGCCACAGCGCACCAAAATGCATGCGTGGCAATTTCGAGATGCCGGATGCTGTTGTCATTGTCGCGCATCATGTTAAAGCAAACAAACTGGTTATTATCAAAGAGTTCCGGGTTCCGCTGGGCAATTATCAATATGGATTTCCGGCGGGTTTGGTGGATGAGGGGGAAAGCATTGAACAGACTGCTGTCCGGGAACTCTATGAAGAAACGGGCCTGACCCTCCAGCGTGTGATGCATATCAGTCCTCCCATTTATTCTTCTTCCGGGTTGACGGATGAATCCATATCCATGGTATATGTGACCTGTGAAGGCGAGCCGTCCAATCAGTCCAATATGAGTTCCGAAGAGATTCAAACCGTGCTGGTGTCTTCGCAAGAAGCCCGCGAATATTGCTGCCGGAAGGATTTGCTTATGGATGTGAAAACCTGGCTGGTTTTGTCGGAATACGCTAGAACCGGAAGCGTTTACGGAAATTTCGAATCCGATGCCGCCCGTTTTTTCCCCTGATGCTGTTGAACATCCTTTTTTCTATTTGAAATTTCATTTTTTTTTGGATCATATGAATGATGATGTCCGCTGAAGCAATGACAGGCATTCCACATGATGGGTTTGCGGGAAAAAATCATAAGGCGTGATGCGGACAACCTTATGGTCAAATTTTTCCAGCTGCATTAAATCGCGCTTTAATGTCCCTGGGCTGCATGAAAGATAGGCCATGCGCGCGGGCCGATAGGCGTGTATGACCCAATCCAACACTTCCGGCTCCAGGCCGGTGCGGGGCGGGTTGACGTATAATAGGCGATCATGGGCGTCTGTACCGTGGAGTTTCGTATACTCCATAAGTTGCGGGATTCTTTCTTGACACCGGCCTCTAAATACCACAGCCATAGGCGCGTTGATTTTGGCGCATTCAACGCTTTCACCATCCCATTCAATTCCGATGACGCGGTGGGTGCGTCGGGTCCAGCGCACAAGGCTTGCGCCAATGCCGCAATAAAGGTCCACCATCACGTCATGGGGCTTTGGGGAAATAAAATGTTCGGCTTCCATCAATGATTGATGGTAAAGTGAGGGGATTTGCTGCTGGAATGACCTGGGGCCGTAAATAAGGCCATCGTCGCTTTTAGAACGGGGCGAGCCCCACAAGAGATGCCAGGTGTTTTTGGCAAATACATTTTTTCCGGCAACAGGATTTAAATGCAGCCAAAGACCTTCAACGCCCACCGATGATAAACGGAATATCAAATCTTGATTGAGCCAGGAAAGATCCGGTGTGGTGCGCTGCTTGACCACAAGGGTGATTTGGGCGTTGGATTGAACATAATACACCATTGGGAAATCTTCATGCGGGGGCAGCGCCATGCAGATCATCGCAACGGCTTTTTCCACAATGGGTGCATGGTTAGGGCATTGCTTCAGGTCCACAACAGTGTCTTTATACCTTAATCCCAGTCTCCATGCGGCACCGTCCCATTGGGCGTGCAGACAGACTTTGCGGCGGTATTGCCGTTGAAGCGTCCTTTCCGCGGATGCCAAATCCCCTAATTGATTCGACCAGGGGGCAAGCATTCGGGTGAGCCATTGCGATTTTTGCCGGATGCTTTGTTCGGGCGCCATCCAGCGATGGCTGCAACCCGGACATGTTTCAGGACAAGATGCATGTAAATTTGTTGGCATGGATTTGGCCTAAAACAGCATGGATTGCCGTCTGGGATTTTTCATGTACGGTTGAAGATGATGCAATCATAGGTTATCCGATCAGCAATATTCTTACATCCATGACATTGGTGCCGGTGGGGCCGGTGATGATGTGGTGGTCTGTTGATTTAAAAAAATGGTAGCTATCATGATTGGTTAAAAACGCAATGGGGTTTTTGCCGGCAGCCATGGCCTGGGTGGCTGTGGCGGGATCCACCCGGGCGCCTGCGGCATCCGTGGGGCCGTCTGTGCCGTCCGTGCCTGCGCTGAGGATGACCATATTTTCTTGATCATAAATGTCTATGGCTGCAGCCAATGCAAATTCTTGATTTCGACCCCCTAAACCGTGTCCGTTTACCTGCACTGTGGTTTCCCCGCCGGATAAAATACACGCGGGCGGGGGCAATGGGTTGCCGGTGCTGCGAATTTCCCTGGCAATGGCTGTGTGAAACAATGCAGCGTCCCGGGTATTGCCGCAGATGGAAGAAGATAAAATTATGGTCTGATAGCCGAGGGCCTCAGCCTGTTTTTTGGCAGCAGTCAATGCATCTGAATTGCGCGCAACAATCACGTGATGGGATTTTAAAAATGCGGGATCCCCCGGCTTGGGGGTTTCTTCCCTTTTGCCGGCATATCCGGCCTGCATAAACTCCATGACGGTTTTCGGAATTTTGCCCTCTAATTGATATTTCTCGATGATCTTCAGACAGTCTTGAAATGTGGTGGGATCGGCCACTGTAGGGCCTGATGCGATCACATCCAGCCGGTCGCCGATTACATCTGAAATGATCAAGGAAACAAGCGTTGCGGGATGGACGCGTTGGGCCAGTCTTCCGCCTTTAATCCATGACATATGCTTGCGCACGGTATTGATCTCATCAATGGTTGCGCCGCATGAAAGCAAAGATTGGATGGTTTGCTGTTTATCCGACAAGGTCAGGGGGGGCATGGGCAAGCACAAAAGCGCGGAACCGCCCCCTGAAATCAGGCAAATCACCAGATCATTTTTTCCTGTATTCTGAAGATATTGAAGCAGATCCTGGGCGGCCTGGCAGCTGTTTTCATCTGGTAGGGGATGTGCAGCTTCTTTTATTTTAATTTTTTTTAATGGGACCCCGTGCCCGTATTTGACAATGACTCTGCCTTCTTGGATGCGATGGCCCAAAAGGCCCTCCACTGCCTTGGCCATATGGGCCGAGGCTTTGCCGAAACCAATGACATGGATATGATGAAACTCTCTGAGATCAAAGTGGATGTGAGCGATTTGAAGCTGATGGGAAATGATACGAAAAGCGCGGTGAACAGCTGTTTCTCCATGGACGGATGTGAGGGCGGATCTGAAAATCGTCAGCGCATCCTGCCGCAATTGATCAAGGTTTTTTTTCCCTGAATACATGGTTTCATGGCATCATGTTGAGTTTAAATTTTCCATTTTTTATTTTTTTGCCGGTTTTTTAACGGGTTTAACAGGAGTTTCAGCCTTTGATTTTTTCGAGGCAGCCCGGGTTGTTACAGCAGTGGGAGCTTTAACGGGTTTTTGGGGCGCTGGTTTTTTGGGGGTTTTGATTTCTTTGGCCGCTTTGGATGCTTTGGCTGGGGCGCTGGTTTCCGGTTGAATTGCTTTTTGCGGTTTGGGCTTTTTCTTTTTCAGGCAAAGCTTGTCCTTGCGGACAAAGGCGCACAGTTTTGGATTGTAATATTCCTTGCAATTTAATGGATTATACAATGGGCATTCAGGATGTTTTTTTGACATATATAGCGGCTCTCCGTGTTCAAATTTTCTTCACCTTTAATTTTTCATATCATAAAATCCTTAAATTAACAAGTTTTTATCTTTCAAAAAGACAAAACATTTTTCTGTGTAAATTTTTTTGACAAAACGGGTCCCGGGTGCCATAACTCCGCTATTATTAAATCCTACCGGGACCGGGTATGTGATATATTCCGAAAGCCGCAAGTGTGAATAATGGAACATCTGAATGTCAAAAAAGATTTGATTCAAATCAATCAAGAGATTTTATCAATACTTGGCCGGATCCGCGCCGTCAGCGGCGCATCCCATGGAAGCACTGCCCAATGGATGGATATTTGTCAGCGGATTGATGCCAAGCTTCGCGAGGAAACCGCGCGGATCGCCGTGGTGGGCGCCATCAAATCCGGGAAATCCACCCTGATCAACTCTCTGTTTTCAGGCGATTATTTGAAACGGGGCGCAGGGGTGGTCACGGCCATGGTTACCAAAATCCGGCGGGGGCCCCAGCTGAAAGCAAAACTTTTTTTTAAGTCGTGGGAAGAAATTCATTCAGACATTGAACGGGCGATGGTGCTTCTGCCATCCATGAAATTCAGATCCGATCAGCGCCGGTTTGATATCCGGAACGAATCGGACCGAAAGGCATTGGAGGATGCCCTTGGCTCCCTTGAAAGAAAACTGCTGATCAGCAATGACATGCGGAATTTAAACAGCCTTTATCTATCCTATTATCTGAAAGGATTTGAACGGGTAAAGCATTTTCTGGAAGGTCCGACGCTTGAACAGGTCTATGTCCATGATGATTTTTTTAAGCACCATGATTTTTCCGGCAATGAGGTGATGGCCCTTTATGTCAAGGATATTTCACTTGAGATTGATTCGGGTGATATTGATGAGAATGTGGAAATCGCTGATTGCCAGGGAAGCGATTCCCCAAATCCCCTTCATATGGCCATGATTCAGGATTATTTGAATGTTGCCAATCTTTTGATTTATGTGATCAGCAGCCGCACGGGCATCCGGCAGGCGGACATTAATTTTTTAAGCATGATCAAAAAAATGGGGCTGATGGATCACATTTTATTTGTCGTCAATATTGATCTGAGCGAGCATTTATCCTTTGAAGAACTCGGGGAACTCATTGACAAGATAAAGGAAGATCTTTCGTTGATAAAACCAAATCCCCAAGTGTATGCATATTCCGCTTTGTTCAGCTTGTTTCAAAAACAACGGGTTAAACTCCATCCCAGGGATCTGGAGCGGCTGACGCAATGGGAAAAAGAAACGGTATTTTGTGAGTTTTCCCAGCGCCAAGAAGCCGATTTTATCCGAAAGTTTCATGAGGTTGTCATGCACAACCGCCATCAGATGCTTTTTTTGAACCATTTGGATCGGTTGCAGATGATGGTAACGGGCATTTATCAGTGGATTGCCATGAAACTGGATGTATTCAATAAAAATGTGGATGAAGTATCCGATCTTTTAACATATTTAAACTCCCAGCAAATAAAAGTAAATCGATTAAAATCATTGGTAAAAAGCACATTGGACGGCGCAGTGGTGGAGATGAAGCGAAACGTCCGGGGGGATATAGATCGTTTTTTTGATAAACGATCCGGTGAGGTGTTGCCGGATTTGATTGGATTTGTCAATGATTACGCTGTTGGATTCCACCAATACAAGGATCAGCTGGCATCCGCCGGGTTTGCAGACACCTTGTATTTGGTATTCCAGGAATTCACCCATGCCATTGACGCCTTTATGGCCCAAGAAATCAATCCGCGGATTTTTAAGTTTATCAAAGGGCAGGAGGAGTCCATATGTGATTTTTTTGATTCCATCGCCGGCCCCTATGAGACCATGGCCAGAGAAATGCTGTCAGAGTATAATAAGTTCATGGAAAAACAGGGGATTGTGGTGGAATCCGCAAATCCCCGGCAAGGGGTTCAAACCGATTTGACACTGCTGAAACATGAAAAAGGGCTGGCGTTGCCCCCTGCGTCCGCTACCATGAATTATAGTTTGAGCATTAAAACAGAAGCCCTGGCGAGGTTGGGGGTTTATCATATTATTCATAAAATCCGGCAGTTGATTCATAAACCGGCCCAAGGTCCCATTGAAAATGCGCTTTCGGCACTCAAAGATGCGGTATCGCGCATGAAAAAAGAAACCGTGTCAAGTCTTATATTTCATTTTAAGAATTATAACGAAAATATCAAATTTCAATACATTTTCAAACTGATTGACATCATATCCGAACACCTTTTTGCCGGCATGATGGAACGGTTTCACAATTACGCCCAAGATTTAACCGAGGTCATGCATCAGACCGCGCTCCAACGGGAAGATCAATCCAAGGCAACGGATTTTTTGAAGGCGATTCACAGCGAGGTCGCTGCTGTCAGTCATCGTATTTCGTTGATTCAACAACAGATATATATAAATAATGATCAAGCCATATGACCGTTTCAGAAAACAATTTTTGGAGGGAACATGAATTTAAAACCATGTCAAAAAATCGCTGTTGCCAATGAAAAAGGCGGGGTTGGCAAAACCGCCATGGCGCTGAATCTTGCGGCGGCCATGACATTGGAAGGGAAAAAAGTCCTTGTGGTGGACATGGATCCCCAGCATAATGCCACCATGGGTTTGGGTGTTTCAGTCACCGAGGACATGCTCCATGTTTATAATTTGATCATTGCGCCCGGCCAAAATCCCACCCGGGACGCGGTATGCCGAACAAGATGGAAAGGTTTGGATCTGATTCCCTCCCATATGGATCTTTCCGGAGCTGAAGTGGAGCTGGTGGAGGAAGAAGGACGGGAAAATCGACTGAAAGAAGCCTTGCAGGAAATAGAAAATCAGTATGATTATATCATCATGGATACCCCGCCCAGTCTGTCTTTGTTGACCATCAATGTGTTTTCCGCAGCCGATGAGGTATTGGTTCCGTGTCAGACCCATCCGTATGCCTTTAAAGCATTGGGGGATTTGTTTGATACCATTTCGGATGTGGCAGAGGAAATCCAGCCGGAATTAACCATTGCCGGGATTGTGCCGACGTTTTTTGACCGACGGACCCGTATCAGCCGGGATGTTCTGGAGAAGCTTCATACAGACCCTCGATATAAAGACCTTGTGTTTGATGCCTGTGTGCGCGTCAATTCCGCCATTGCAGAAAGTTCGGATAAGGGAAAACCTGTTGTGTTTTATCGGAAAAGCAGCTACGGCGCCCTTGATTTTAAATCTGTTGCCGCAGAATATTTGCGTAGAAAACAAATATATTGACTGATGTATCAGTCAATATTATAAAAATATCATGGAAGGTGATCCCAAAACACGAGAGGCCCTGATTCAAGCGGCCATTTATATGTTTCAGCAAAAGGGCTTTCAATTGACCCGGGTGTCGGACATTGTGGCTGCAGCCGGTGTTTCCCAGGGCACATTTTATAATTACTTTAAATCCAAAGAGGAAATTTTCCGCAGTATCTGCAATGACTTTATCGCTCAGATTCAAACCCTGTTCATTGAGCGCACCGAGCATTTATTTGACGGCGATACCGTGTCGGAAATCGTGGCCAATGTCCATCACATTGTGCATGATGTCATTGCCGTCTATCGCGAAAATTTATCCGTGGCGGAGCTTTTGTTCCGGGAGGGCATTGGCAACGGCGGATTGTTTAAAGAGATTTATGAAGGCATTCTTTCCGTATTCATTTCTTTGATTGAGGAGCAGATCAGAAAGGCAAAATCCCGAGGACTGATTCGCATCGCCGATCCGGAAATTGCATCTGTCTTATTGTTCGGCTTGTTTGAGCGGGGGCTGTTTTATTTTATGCTCATTCGCAGCAATACGGATGTGGTGAAACTGGAGCAGGTGATGGTGGATTTTATATTAAACGCCGTGTCCTTTGATTTTAACGCCACATTGACGCCCATGGGCGGATCAGACCATTAATCAGCCGGTGGCTCCGGCAAGGGATGTCGGCTAAATTGCATGCAGGTTTGAACTCCAAAACCCCGTCTACGTAAAAACCCAAATATCTTCTTTTGCCGATCCTCTTTGTCTAAATGCCGCCACTGGTGGATTTTGGATTTCAGCGCTGCTGCGGCATATGCGGCTTCATCATAATCTGCCAATGCCCGATCAATGACAGGGGGTTCAATTCCCTTTTGTTGCAGCTCGATTTTTAAGGCATAGCGGCCTTTGGGTTTCAGCCTGCCGCGGTTTTCCACCCAAAGCCGGGCAAATTCCGGATCATTGATCCATCCGTTGGTTTCCAATTCCTGAAGTGTCTTGGAAACGGCTTGTGCATCAATCCCTTTTTGGATGAGATATGCCTGGATTTCCGCCCGGCTCCGGGGTCTGTATGTCAAATACTTCAGGGCAAGCTCGAGGGATTTTTCATATTCGGTTTTGGTCGGAGTCATGTTCAAAGGTTTCATGTGACGATGTCGTCATATTCGGATACTCTGAAAATTCGGGCGCGGTCTGGTCGTTTTTCATGCCGGAGAGTTCATTTAAGGCTTTTCGGATTTCACGGGTACCGTCGACAAAGACCCGGTGAACCTCATCATAATGGCGACGGACATCCCTTAGGGAAAATTTCCCCTGAGTGCGGTGGATATAATCGGAAACCATATCCCGGACCGCCTGCCAGGAGTCCCGGCGGGTCTGGGTGTTGAGTAATGTGATTTCATCAATATTATTCAATGTCTTGCGCAAAAACCTGGATTTTATGTATTGCAGGGGCGCAAAGATCCAAAAACAAAAAGCCATGGCCGTAAATGCGGCGCAGGTGGTCAGCGCCAAGGGATCCGTCAATCCGCCGAAGATACCCCCCTGGGCAGCGCCCCAAACTGAGGATATGCCCGCCAACGCGCTGATCAAGAATCCGATGAGACTGTATTTGATTCGGACATTCCGAAACTGCTTCTGAAAATTCACCAAAGCCTCCAGGAGATGATCCAGGCGTTCGGAATGGGTTTCCACAAAGGTCGCCAGGTTGTCCAGCCGGCGGCGCGGGGCCTCCAATACGGCATGTTTGAGTTTTTTGCGTTGGTTTTCCAGATAATATAAAAAACGGCGATCCTCGGTTGACACTCGAATTTCTTTGTCCGCGGCCCGGGATGAATATGTAAGATGGATGGGGGGAATATCTTTTCTGCCGGTGATCTGGGACAGATTCCAGCACAGGGTCCCATAGACCTGAAGTAAGTCGCTTAAAGAATTGCACTCGTCAATACGGTTTAGCACAAAGAGCACGCGGTCCTCGAAAGTGCGCGTGGCTATGGTTTCCCTCAGACTCGTATGGGCCTCCCGGACCGTTCCGGCCTTATGGGGATCGAACAAGACCAACACCAAATCCGCAAGCTGGGCCAGATCGCCGATAACATCCTGATAATTGTAACCCCGGTCGCGTTCTGTAATGCTGTCGAGCATGCCGGGCGTGTCGATTAAGGCCAATGTTTTTAAAAAGGGGGAGTTGACTTTTTTTAAGCGAAAATGCGAAGCAAACCGCTGGCCGTGTTTTTTTAAAATTTCAAAGGGATAATCCGGATCATTGAGCAGAAACTTTCCATCCCGTTCTTCTGTCACGGTTATGGTATCTGAATCCTTGCCGGACTCATCATAGGTGATCACGGTAAAACAATCATCCGTGGGGGCTTGCCCGATGGCCTGGATATCTGCACCCAGAAACTCATTGATCAGCGTGGATTTGCCCGAAGAGTAATTGCCCAGAAAAAGCACCATGGGCCGCCATTTGATGGTGCTTTCAAGGGGCACATCGCTGTAAGCATAGGCAAGGGCTGCCGGCGACAGATGTTTTTGAACCATCGCCACCATTTCCATGCGCAAGGACTGAATATAATTTTCAGTGTACATGAATCTCTCCAAAAGGTTCAATTCGGCGACAAGGAATTAAGAAAAGACGCGATTTCCACAGGGGAAAGGATATATGTCGCCGCATTTAAATTCATGGCTTCGCAGGGCATGCCGAACACCACAGAGGTTTCCTTGTTTTGGGCAACCGTCAGCGCGCCTTTGGATTTCATCTCTATTAATCCATGGGCCCCGTCATTGCCCATGCCCGTGAGCAGCACCCCTGCAGCATTTTCGCCGTATATTTTTGCAATGGAATTGAATAAATAAGTGATGGGGCGTTTGACCGTTGTATGGGCGTCGATTTTGGTGATCATGAAATGTTTTGACGGGGTGATTTCCATCTGATGATCTTCAGGACAAAAATACACATGACCGGGCTCAATCCGGTCCCCGGTTTTTGGAATTTTAAGCCGCAGGGGCGTTTCCTTCGACAGCCAGGCCACCATCCCTTCAAGAAAGCCCGCGGCAATATGCTGAACCACAATAATGGGGATGGTAAAATGGGGATTCAGACCGGACAAAATGGTTTGCAGCACAGGCGGACCGCCGGTGGAAGCGCCGATGGCAATGATTTCAATGCGGGATTGAATTTCTTTAATGGCCGGATCGTAAAAGACATCAGACGAAGGCGTTTTTTTCTTTGGATATAAAAGCCGGACAACTTTGACCTCAGACATGAGTTTGATCATCCGGAGAAATTTTTCCACAAGATCTTCTGTATCGGGGCGGCCCAATCCCGTCGGCTTTTGGCAAACCGCCACGGCGCCGGCTTTCATGGCCTGAAAAACAATTTCCGTCTGGCCGGGAGTGACCAGTTCGCTGTTGATGATGATGGGCGTCGGCCATCTTTCCATAATGGCCCGGGTCGCCTCATACCCGTTTAATCTCGGCATCATAATATCCATGACAATGACGTGGGGGCGTTTTTGTTCCACCAGCTTTAACGCTTCTTGGCCGTCCCGGGCTTCGCCAATTACAGTGAGTTCAGGATCCGAGCCGATGATTTGTTTGAGATATTCCCGGGTGGTCAGTGAATCGTCAACAATCAACACATGAATCATACGGTTGTTCCTATGGTGCGATTGCGACCGCGTTCTTTTGCTTTATATAAGCATCGGTCCGCTGCCTTAATCATATCCTCGGCAGTAAGATACGTTTTGTCTGCGTCATGGGAAATGGAGGCAATACCGAAACTAGCGGTTATTTTGAGTTTATGGTTTTCCACCGGTATCATCATGTCCGACACCAATAGCCGAAAACGTTCGGCGGCAATGGTGGCGCCGTTTAAGTCGGTTTCGGGAAGCACCACCAGGAATTCTTCCCCGCCGTACCGGGCGATCCAATCCAGGTCTTTGCGAAGGGAGAGATTGAGGCGTTGGGCAAAAAAGTTCAACACAATATCCCCTATATGATGGCCGTAAGTATCATTGATTTTTTTAAAATGATCGATGTCGCACATGATGATGGATAATTGCTGGCGGTATCGGGTGGCGCGTTTGATGGCCTTGGGCAGATTGTCGTTGAGATATCCCCGATTATATACCTTGGTTAAGGGATCCGTGATGGAAAGCAGGGCGATTTCCTTATTCCGTTGTTTGAGAGAGGATTCCAGCCGGATGACGCGTTCGGCTGTTGCCAGACGGGCAAGGAGTTCGGCGTCATCAACGGGTTTGGTCACATAATCGTCTGCGCCGGCCTCAAGCCCCTCGATGATGTCGTTTTTGGAATCTTTGGCGGTCAGAAGAATAATATAAACGTATTTTCCAAAATCATGTTTCCGAATGGCCCGGCAAAGCTCGGATCCATCCATTTCCGGCATAATCCAGTCCGTGATGACAATGGATATTTGATGGTTCAGCAACGTGGTCATGGCTTCCAAGCCGTTTTGGCAATGGGTGACGAAATAGCCGTTTTGCTCAAGCATTTGTTGAAGTTTCAACGCCTGGGTGCGGCTGTCTTCCACCAATAAGATTCCAAATTCCTTCTTCATGATCTCATCATATCCCTGGTTATAAACCGCCTTTTTCCTGATCCGCCCACGGGGAATCCCGGTTGTTTCCTCAAATTTGCCCGTAAAATTTTTTTATTAAATCAATCTCTCCAATACATCAAGCAGATTACTTTGATCAAAACTGCTTTTAACAATATAAGCGTTTGCGCCCACATCAATTCCTTTTTCCTTGTCCGCCTGGGAATCCAGGCTGGTGACCAGGACAACCGGCAAATGGGAAAGGTCTTTATCGTTTCGGATCTTCTGGGTGAGAAGAAACCCATCCATTTTAGGCATTTGAACGTCGGATACCACTGCGTCGAATCCGCCGGCTTTCAGTTGGGAAAACCCGTCTTCCCCGTCAATGGCGGTTTTCACCGTATAACCGGACGCTTCCAGAATATTTTTCAACAAGGTCCTGGAGGTAAAAGAGTCTTCCACCACCAGCACGGATTTTGCCCGCGCGGTTTTTTCATCCATTAAAGACTCTTGGATGCGCCCGGTTTCTGTTTTGGATGCTTTTAGCACAAGATTTTTGGCGTTGAGCACCGGCACCACTTTGCCTGATGCAAGAATGGTGGCGCCGGATACATGGGGAATTTTTTTAATTTGTTTTCCAAGGTTTTTGACAAGGACTTCCAGCTCGTTGATCACCTCATCCACCCCCACGGCAATGCGGATATCCCCGTTTTTCAAGATCACCACAGGCTGGGGGAGGGATTTTTTCTTTATTTTTTTTCGATCCGGTTCCACATCGGTTTTCAGCCCGAGGAGATCGGCCAGTTTCACCAGGGACAGGGGGGCGTTGTGAAATGATATCATGGTCCGGTTTTCAACGGTCTTGATCTGGTCGGGGGTGATTTTGACAATATGTTCGATATGGGAGTTGGGAAGAATAAATTGATTGCCCGCGCATGTCACCAAGATCCCCCGGAATGTGGCCAGGTTCACCGGAAGGGTGATATGGAATGCAGCGCCGTGTCCGGGGGTGTTGCGGATGCCAATGGAACCGCCGAGGCTTTCGATGGTTTCTTTTACAATGGCCATGCCCAGGCCGCGGCCTGAAATTTCCGTGATGATGGGACTGGTGGAAATGCCCGATTGAAATATCAGTGCCAGGGCGTCTTCTTCGGTGATGGAGTCGGCGGATTCGGATGAAATTATTCCTTTTTTTACAGCGTTTTTTTTCAGCACCTCCGTTTGAATCCCTCCGCCGTCGTCTTCAATGATCATTTCCACATACTGGCCTTGGGGTTGGGTGACGGCGATGCGGATGGTTCCCCACGGCTGTTTTCCAGCTTCTTTTCTCCGCTCCGGCGGTTCGATGCCGTGATCCACGGCATTTCGGATCAAATGGATCAAGGGGTCCTTGATGTTCTCAAGGATGCGCTTATCGATTTCAATGTCATTTCCGGATATTTCAATGTCGATATCTTTTTTTTGTTCCCTGGCGATATCCCGAACCATGCGGGGGAGCATGGCGAACAAAGAGGAAAAAGGGAGCAGGGAGATGTTCTTGGATTCATCAAGGAGTTCGTCCACCATGGCGGCCAGCATGCGATAGTTTTGCTCCAACGAAGCCGTCATTTCCTTGATGGATTGGGAAAGGGATTCAATATGGCCATGGTGGAATTCAATGATTTGATAGAGGCGATGGAGGATGCCCTGAGATTCTGCGGCAATCCCGGATTCTTTGAGTTTAAATTGGGTTTTTTTGGATTGGGACCGCCAATGGCTGACCATTTCCTTTGTTTTTTTCAGCCAATCCAGATGCTGAAAAAGGATCTGTTTCACCACAATGAGTTCTTCGGCCTTCAGAAGCAAAGAATCGAGTTTGGCGCTTGAGATGCGGACCGTATCGCTGATTTTTGATTTTTTGATCATCACCGGTTCTTGCCGGGGCGCTTGGGCCTCGGGTAACGTCGGAAGGTTGTTTTTCCAAGTCTTGGCGGGCTTACGCATCTGGTCCATCGGATCCGACTCATGGGGCATTTTGGGTATGGGTGTCTCCGGGGCCTCGGTAATGGTTCCGCCATCTTGGGGTTTCGGCGCATCTTGGGCCTGGCGTGTAATGCCAGCCAATGAAGTGATCAGCCTTTCGATGTGTTTTTCAAGATCGGGTTGAGATTCAGGCGAAAAGATGAATTTTTCAACAATGCCGGTGGCTTCATGGAGTTTGTCAAACAGATCGGTGGAAAATGTCATCTCGCCGTCTTTGATCCGGTTGAAAATATCCTCCATGGATTGGCACAGGGTTTCAATGGGGACAATGCCAACGGACCGGGCCGCGCCTTTTAAGCTATGGGCTTCCCGGTAGACCACCTCCAATTGTTGCCGCTGGCTTTCAGGGCGATCCGTTTTTTCCAAAGCCGTCAGATGGGCGAACATGCTTTCAATGCGTTCTTTGGCCTCGCTCCGGAAAGCCTCCATCAGTTGTTCAAGCAATTCATTGGGGTTCATGGCGCTCCCGCAGCATGTTATATCTTATAACTGGAGGTGATGTCATTCATGGTTTGAACCAGATCCTCAAGGCCTTTTAACGCCTCTTCCAGCTGTTTGACCGCTTCAAGGTTCTGCTGGGTGGCGTCATTGATGCTCTCCATGGCTTGGGAGAGCTGATCCATTCCCGCCAGTTGCTGCTGGTTGGAGGCGGTGATCTGCAAGGCGGATTCGGCGGATTCGGTGACTTTGGTGGCAAGCCGGTCAATGGCGTCCCCGGCTTGTTCCGAAAGCTCCACGGCTTCTTCCACGGTTTTAATACCCCGCTCTGTTGCCATGACCGCAGAACCCGTGGCGCGTTGGATATCCTCCAGAATGGCGCGGATCTGGTTGGTGGCTTCCTTGGATTGATCCGCCAGGGATTTGACCTCCTGGGCCACCACCGCAAAACCTTTGCCGTGTTCGCCGGCCTTGGCCGCTTCAATGGCCGCGTTTACGGATAAAATGTTGGATTGGTCGGCAATGTCTGAAACCGTATTGATGATTTCTTCAATGCTTTTTGTCTGATCGCTGAGCTGAACCGTGCTTTCTGCAATATAATTCATTTCTTCGCGGATCCGGTTGATGCCGGCTCGGGTGTTTTCCGTGGCTTTTTTGCCGGCATATGAGATTTTTGCCGTGGCGTCCGCGCTTTGGGAGACATATTTGGCTTTTTCTGTGGCCAAATGGGATGTTTGCTTGACTTCTTCCACCGTGGTGGTGACCTCGCTGATGGAGCTTGAGGTTTCTGATGCGCTGGAGGCAAGCTGGGAAGCGGTGGTGGAAATCCGACTCATGGATGAAACCAGCAGGCTGGTGGAATCCATCAGCCGTTTGAGTTGTTTACGGAATTGCCGGGTCCAGTCGTTAAATGATTTGATCAGAATACCGATTTCATCCTGCCGGTTTTTGTGGATTTCCGGAATTTCAACCGTAAAATCGCCGTCATTGAGCATGACAAAACGGTAGGAAAGATCATTGATGGGCTGGGCGATGATTTTGGATTGAAAGAAACCCACCAACATCACCAGCGCGATAAGAATCACAGCGGTCCCCAAAATATTGATTCTTAACTTATCCAAAAGGCTGAAGGCGTCGGCTTCATCTACTTGTGTAATGATCGCCCAATCAAATGGGGTTCCTATTTTTTCATTGAGCTCCAGATGGGAGTATGCGGTCAAAACGCTGGCACCCCGGTAATCATGCTCAATTTCTAGGGTGCCGGTTTGATGCTTTAATGCCAGTGACACTGCCTTTCCTTCTACTTTTTGATTCAATATCGCGTTTTCAGGAACCGATCTGGAATTGGAGCGCATCAAAAAATCTTCTCCCACCAAATAGGTTTCACCGGTTTCTCCCATGCCGATTTTATCGGACAGCAATGATGAAATGCGTTCTGCGTCCATCTGAAAAACAAGGACAGCGTCCAAATCCCCGGTTGACGAAAATACCGGAGACCCCATGTACAAGACCGGAGGGGAATCCGCTTGGGCCTTGAATATGTCTGTCATGAGGGCTTCCTGGCTCTGAAGCACCGAAGACAACAAGCCGGAAATAGCTTTATTGAGCTCCATACCGGTTTCTTCTGCTGTGTCATACACCTTGTTCTGGGCTGCGGCATAAAGCATTCGTCCGTTTTTATCAATCAGAAGGATGTCGCTTAATCCAAATACGTTCATATGATAATCGAAAATGGGGTTCATTTCCTGATATGTGCCTGTATCCATCATTTTGCGGATATACTCTGAACGGGAGAGCAAAATGATGTTTTTCAAACGGTTTTTAAGATATTCCAGGGTCTGTTCTTTTTTGATATTATTGACGGATGAAATGTGATTGAATGCTTCGGTACGCAATGTGTCTTTTGAATAATAATACGTCAACGCGCCGAAAAGAATCAGGGGGATTAACCCCACCAGCAAAAAATTGCCGATCAATTTTGCCATGATGCTTTTGGTCAAGAACCGGAACATTGCCTTGCCTCCTGAAATATCAAATGGGTTTGATGCTGATATAAATTTCAGCTGGTTTCATCCTCAAAAGAGACGATCATGCTTTTATCCGTGAGAATTTTTTCGCCGTCCAGAATCACCATGCCGCGGCCCGTGACGCCCTTGAGATATTTTCCCCGGATGCCGGAAAGCGTGGGAAGACCGGGGTGAATTTCCTGGACAGCCACCGGCATCACCCCGAGAATTCGGTCTACTTCAATTCCCAGTTCCATTCCCATAGCGCTTAAAATAATGCCATGCCGTTGGTCAGAGGATTTTCCAGCTGGGAGATCAAAAAGTTTTTTAACGTCAACAATGGAAATAATTTCCCCCCGCATATTGATGATTCCGGATATAAACGGGGGGGCGCCCGGGATGGGAATCATCTCTTTGATAGGGGTCACCATGCGAATATATTCAAGCTCAATGCCGTATGTTTCACCGGAGAGATAAAATGCCACCACTTTTATAAAATCCGATGGTGTTGTTTCAGTGCTTTTTTTTTCAGCCAGAAGTCGGGCCCGGTATTTAAGGATTTCGGCTTTGGTTTTTCCGGATATGGAGCTTGTGATCGGTTTTTTCATGTGTTGTGTTTATTTTGCGGTCATGGTGGTGATGGTCTCCAACAATCGGCCCGCGGTCAGTCCTTCGGAGAAGGGCACAATCTCGTCCGGGTCCTTGTTCCTTAATAACGATAATGCGTTTTCAAAATATTTACGGCTTTGCATAACATTTTTTTCATGATGAAGCAACAGCCCCATGAGAAAATGGGCCATGATGAAATCCGGATCCAGATAAATGGCGTTTTTGAGGGATTCTATGGCTTCCGGGATTTTCCCGCCGGCCTGAAGGATCGATGACATCAAGAAATGAATTTCAGGGTTGAGTTTTTCTGAAGCAATGGCTTTACGGCACCAAAATTCCGCCTCGCAAAGATCGCCCAAATTGGCATATGATTTTGCCAGAAGGATCAAAAGATCTGTTTCAATCAGCACGCTGTCATCGGGCTGCCGTCGGTTCATCAGGCGGCCGAGTTTCAGCGCCGATGCTTGATAGTCGCCTTTTTCATAATCATTTAACGCTTCCTGATAGAGTTCAAAATCGGTCTTTGGTTTAGGGGAAAAAGCAGCCCCTGGTTGCTTGGGCCTGGATACAGACCCAGGCGAACGGCCGGGCGTTGCAACCGATGGGATAGGTAAAGAAACATCCATGTTGTCGGCGGCTCTTGGGATAGGTATGGGCATAAGGGGGGGCGGCTTTTTTTGATACAGAACAATATGGGAAAATTTCACTGGGGTCAGTTCCGGTGTTTGGACAAATCCGGATTCTGCCACGCCGGTGATAAACCAGCCGTTGTTTGCAATCAGCCGGCACAACTTTTCGATGACCTGATTTCTGGACACGTCATCAAAATACATCAGCACATTGCGGCAGAACAGAATGTTGATTTCTGCTCGAATATTTAAAGCGTGTGCATAATCCGGTTCCATGAGGTTTAATTGTGCGAATTGAACCATGCGTCGGATATGGGGGGCGAGCTCAAACTGGTTTGCCTCGGTCTGTATGAAATATTTTTTAACAATTTGTTCCGGAGTTTCCCTTAATGACCAGCGCGAATAAATCCCTTTGCGGGCTTTGTCCAAAAAGACTGGGTTGATGTCCGTTCCGATGATGCTGATTTTCCAATTTTTTAGGATCGGGCACATATGATCGATTAAAATGGCGATGGAATAGGGCTCTTCACCCGTGGCGCAACCGGCGGAAAGAAATGAAAGCCGCTTGCCATGCGCCTGGGGGGAATCCATGATATCCATCAGAATATGATCCTTGAGGGTTTGAAAGAGGTTTTTATCCCTTAAAAAATATGTTTCACCGATGGTGAGATAGGCGGCCAGGGAATTGATGAGCGTGCTTGTCGGCGGTGATTCCAAAATATGGGCGGCAAAGGCGGATACGTCCATGTGGTGATCTGTTGCTGCGGCCTTCAACCCTTTGGTCAAAAGATTCCATTTGCTGGGGGGGAAGAACAAGCCTGTTTGGGATAAAATATATTGGCTGATGGGCTGCAAGATGTGTTCCGACAGATCCTGAGTCATGAATTTTTTAAGATATTTTCTATCTGATGGGTGATTGTTTCAATGGGTTGATTTGGGAACAAGGATTTGATGTCATATATCAGCACGGTTTTTCCCAGGTAAGGAGCGGTTGCAGCCACATAATCTTCTAATTTGGGAAATATCTCTGCGGCAGGCACAATCTGGGCATCTGAAAATTCCACAACCCCCGCCACATCATCAACAACAAAGGCCATGGAATATCCCAAGGCTTGCACAATGAGAATGCGGTCGGAAAGGGAAATTTCTTTTTCAGGGAGTTTAAATTGTTTTCGGATATTGATGACCGGAATCATTTCTCCCGCCATATTGATCAAGCCTGCGATCAGTTCCGGAGCGTCCGGTATTTGCGTGATGGACACAGCCCGGAGGATCTGGCGCACGGATGCAACCGGGAGCCCCACCCATTGATCCTCAAGGCAGAAAACAATATATGCGTGTGATCCCATGGCCCCCAGATGGTGTTTTTGAAGGGAGACTTTATCCAAACTATTTGAAATTTCAAAATTCAAACATGGCATTCCACACCGCGGAACTCGGCGCGCGTCTTTGAAACCACAGGATTTTTTTTCCTATTCCGCGGGCGATGAATGTTTCATGTTGTCCTGTATGCCGACCTGCAAGATCCTGCCGCAGATCCCAAGGAACATCTCTTATTTTGCTGTCTTATAGGGGAATATGTTTTTTTTTTCAAGAAAAACATTAGGATAAAGCGTCTTGGGATATTTTTTCTAAGTTTTGCCGGGCAAAGTCAATGGAGGGGTCAATGTGCAGGGCAATCCGATAATAGGCAGCTGCATTTTTTAGGTCCCCCATCTCCCGATAATTGGATCCAATATTGGCATAATCTATGGCCGATGATGGATTTAGGCGGATGACCTGTTTGAAACAATCTATGGCTTTTTCGTGGGATTTTAATTTAAAATGACAAAATCCCATTAGATTATAAATATCGGTGCGTTCTTCATCAAATGCCAAGCCTTTTTCAAGAATGTCCAGCGCGCCCCGAAAATCCCCTTTTTCCTTCAGGCAAACGCCCATATAGGAATAAATGCTGGGGATATCCTGAATATGGGGGCGCAATTCCAAGGCCTTTTCAAAATGCGCCTGGGCAAGATCCAATTGCCCCATAGACAAATACACCGTACCGATATAGAAGTGGACATAATATTTGCCTGGCAATTGCCGATCAATAGGCATGAGTTTGGCAAGGGCCGTTTGGGGATCTGAATTTTCCGCAATCATTTTGCAGGCAAACATGCCCACGCTGGTGGCCGCGGCCCGTTCCCGGAAATGGGCCCCGGGAATGATGGTGTAAAAAGCAGACAGTCCCAGCCGGGGATGGGTTGTGGGAATCACGATCACCTCAAACCCCTTATTCGAGAGGGCCGAAAGACAGCGCTCTACTTCGATTCTAAAGTTGTTATGGGAAATATCCGGCAGATCCGAAATGGCGTATACACGCCGGGGGCGGGTCACAAATTCGGCGTCTTGGATATGCTTGAATTTCGGCAGTCCGCTGGCCACATAATTGGATGATGAATGAAAATCGCCGGCCAATTGTGCGACTTCCGTCAATGCCCGGCTCAAGGCCTTTTGGGGATGGGTGGCGGTTCCCGCGGTCCAGATGATTTCACTGACGTCGGGAAATGTGGAAGGATCCCATGCCAGCACGCCGACGGTGGGGATTCCCATATCCATGGTGAAATCTGAAACAAATAATTGGATGCCGTTTTTTTCATATTTGCGCAGCATGTCGCACACCATGGGATCGTCTGCAGTGCGGGGGTCAATGCCGGGCACAGGGATTTTGTTCCGGCACACCAAGGCGCTGACATGGCGTTCCACCAATTCACAGATTCCTTGGCAAAGCGCCTCTTCATTGCAGTTGCCCGCAGAAGTGCCGTTGAATTGATTGATGGTGAAAAACCAATCAAAGGGCACCAGCATCTGGGTTTGACGCGTTAAATTATACCCCATGGTCCATTTCATGGGCAGATCGGAAAATATCTCTTTGGTAATAGACAGTTCGTCGGATTGATCGTGGACAGACAGGGCGATGAATTGAAAAGGGACGGCCTGATCCTGTATGTTCCGATAAGTGTTATAGATAAAATTTTCCGGATTATGGGCGAAACTGTAAAAACTGAATCGTTCCACCAGTTCCATCACTGCGCTGGCTTCGGCCTGGGCCGGCGTGGCGCCTTTGCCCATTTGCTTGGCGGTTCCGGTTATTCGGGCGGCGTCTTCCCCGCAGATGCTGAAATAAACCGGAATATCCAGCCTGCCGGTATCAATGCGAACGGTCTTATCCAAAATGTGAAGATCAATTTGCGCAAACCGCTCCATCACCCGCGCGATGGTGGCTTCGGGCGGGATGATTTTGTCCTGATCCAGGGTGAACCCTTTGGGTGCGTCTTGAAGTGTCAAACCCGATGTTTTCATGGATATATCTCCTTGTGTTTTGGCCTCCTGCCGGTTTCACTCGGCAGAATGATTTGCGGCCATTGGGCGCATGATCGGGTCAAAATAGGTGAAATTTTTCCCGACGTCAAGACAGGAACGTGAAGGATGGGGCGTGTTGATTCGAAAATTTTTCAAAAAGATCAGGGTGTGTCCACCGGGGCCATGGTATATGCGGGGGATAAACAGGATCAAGCGGCGCGTATTGCCTTCTGATAAGGGATAGGGCCCAAGGAAAGTCTTTCCGGCTATGATTTTTTCGCCAAAAGCATTTCCAGTTCTTTGTCTCGGAGTTGCCGGCGTAAAATTTTGCCGACGGCGCTTTTGGGGAGCTCTTTGACAAATTCGATGTGTTTGGGAACTTTGTACGGCGCCAGATTTTTTTTGCAATATTCAATGACATCTTGTTCAGACAGGTTTTCTCCCTGTTTGACAACAATAAACGCCTTGACGGTTTCTCCGCGGTAGGGGTCTGGGATGCCGATGGTGCAGGCTTCAAGAATTTTCGGATGGCTGAAAAGCACATTGTCCAGCTCCACGGGGTAAATATTATACCCGCCGGCAATGATCATGTCTTTTTTCCGGTCCACGATGGTAAGATACCCGTCTGTGTCGAATTTGCCGATATCGCCGCTGTAAAACCATCCATCTTTGAGCACTTTTTCAGTTTCATCCGGCTTTTTATAATATCCTTTCATGATCTGGGGGCCTTTGATGATAATTTCACCGGGTTCGCCCACAGGCATTTCCTTTTGCCCGGTTTCAAGGTCCACGATTTTCACATCCGTATCCGGCACCGGACACCCCACTGTGCCGGGCTTGATTTTGCCGCCCCAGGGCGTTACCGTGACAATGGGAGAGTTTTCCGTGGATCCGTAAACCTCGCACATGTCGGCGCCGGTGAGTTCTTTTAAATCCCGGATGGTGTCTGCGGCCAGGGGGGCTGCGCCGGAAAAAAAGCCTTTGATAGAGGACATGTTGAGCTTTCGAAACTCAGGATCTGCCAAAAGTCCCACAAAAATAGTGGGCACCCCCGGCAGAAAGGTGGGTTTGTATTTTTTGATGATCTCAATGTTGATTTTCGGATCAGGCCGCGGCACCAGAATGATTTCACCGGCCTTCCATAAGGTAAAATTCTGAATGGCGGTGAATCCCGCGGAATGAAACACCGGAAAATTGCCCACAATGCGTTCCTGGCCGGCATGGAGATCCGGGAACCAGGCATCAAACTGCTGGACATTTGAGCTTAAATTGGCATGGGTCAGCATGACGCCTTTGCTTACGCCCGTGGTGCCGCCGGTATAGAGGAGCGCGCCCACATCCTCCCATCGGCTGTAATCTTCCAAGGCGTCCCCGGCGTATCGGGAGATGATATCTTCAAACATCATCACGGTATCCGAGGGGGTAATGTTGCGGACCATATCCTTTTTTATAAAGGGAAAAAGCTGTTTTTTGGGAAACGGCAGGTATGAATGGATATGGCAGGCGATGATTTTTTCGATTTTTGTCTGGGATTTTATTTTTTCAATACGGGGCACCAGCAGCGTTAAGGTGATAATAATCCGGGAGTCTGAATCATTAAGCTGATAAGCCAGCTCCCGTTCGGTATAAAGCGGGTTGTTCTGCACCGTCACCGCTCCGATGCGGAATATGGCGTAATTGGCGATGATGACCTGGGGGATGTTGGGCAGGCACACCGCCACTTTGTCCCCCGGCTGTATGCCCAAGGCGGTCAGCGCCCTTGCAAAGGCATTTACCTGGCGTTCCAGCTGAGCGTAAGTGATTCTTTTGCCCATGTAATTTAAAGCAAAATGATCCGGGAAATGCCTTGCAGATCTGGACAATGCCTGCGAAACCGTGATTTTTTCATAGGTTAAGCTTTTTTTGACCCCCGGCGCATAGGATTTATGCCATAATTTGTCTTCCATCATTCCCCCCTTGTTCTATTGTTCATAAAACATATATTTCAGACAGATCAATCTCTTGCCCTCAAATGCATGCGCAAAAAATCCGTTTGTTTTTGAACCGCGTCCTCAAACGCATCCCCCATGTAGATATCAAAATGTCCGAAAGGATATATGACCAATTCGGCCTTGGGCATTTTTTTTGCGGTTTTTTTCACAGCCGCCGGGTCAATAAGGGAATCTTTTTCCCCCAGCATGATCAAGGCAGGGCATGATACCTTGTCTGCATGGGCCATGGGCCGATACGATGCAAAATTCAGCAAAATGCGGGCCGGGCACTGATTTTTCCATGCGGAATTCTTGGGGATCATGGCCGAATAGCCGGGATAAGATTCAGGGGTATTCATAACGGCGAATTCATCCGGCATGCCGATGACTTTGACATAATAAGGCGGTTGAAACGCGGCCATGCGCATGATGTCTTTGACCGCATGGGGCATGGCCTTTAGCAAGTATTTAATCCCCAGCATGCGCATGGTTGAAATGGCATCCACAAAAGGAACTTGGGCCACAAGGCACGAGATGTTTTTGTCCCTGGATGCGGCGACAATGACATGGCCGCCGGAAAAAGAACTTCCCCAGAGTGCGATTTTTTGTGTATTCAGATGGGCCAATGACCGCACATGGGAAATGGCCGATTGCCAGTCTTGAAGATGTCTGCCGGGATCCACATAATTTCGGGGTTCGCCGTCGCTTCCTCCGAAGCACCGGTAATCAAATAAAAAAACCGCCAAACCGGCTGCAGCGAATCGCTCGGCATAGGCGGGAAGCCGAAAGGATTTTTCCGCGGCAAATCCATGAGCCATGATAACCACTGGCGGATGGGGTATATTACGGGGCAGATAGAGTTCACCGCTGCATCGAAGACCTTGGCTGATAAAGTCCGACGGAATAATGGTAAAAGAGGGTTGGGATTTTTTTTTCACTGCGGATTTCCTGAGTCAAAAATTGAACTATTTTTGGCCATGTTTTTTTAAAGGCCTGCTTCTGTGTCGGCAAAAATTATGTCGCGTTTTGAATGCGAAGCACTTTGGCGCCCCGGATATGCCCGGATTTGAGCTCCATTAATGCTTTATGGACATCTTCAAACGCATATTCCTGAACTTCCGGCGTGATCCCCATGTCCGCTGCCAAATAGATAAATTCAAATATATCGGAGCCAGCCACGTTGGCCACGCTTTTGATTTCTTTTTCCATCCATAAATGGTCTTGGTATTCAATGTTTAATAAATATTTTTTTTCCAAGGCTTCTTTTCGGATGGCGTTGATCACGAGCCGGCCGCCGCTTTCAAGATTCTTTAGCGCCTCCACAACCGGTTTCCACGACGGCGTGGTGTCAATGATGGCATTGAGAAGGACCGGCGATTTGTCCGTTGTGTCTCCGGCCCACACGGCGCCGAGACTTTTTGCAAATTCTCTTTCTTTTTCACTTCTGGCAAACACATACACTTCGGTGGACGGATATAAATGTTGCGTCATTTTCATTACCAGATGAGCGGATGCACCGAATCCGGTCATCCCAAGGCGTTGTCCGTCTCTGATGTTTGAAAGCCGCAACGAGCGGTAGCCGATGGCGCCGGCGCACAGCAGAGGAGCGGCTTCACTGTCTGAAAAAACCTCCGGAATACGATAAGCGAATTTTTCCGATACTGTCATATATTCGGCGTATCCTCCGGGGGCGTCGCGGCCGGTGGCCATGAAATCCGGGCAAAGATTTTCATTGCCTTCGTCACAAAATCTGCATTTTCCGCATGAAGAAAAAATCCATCCCACGCCCACGCGGTCGCCGATGGCGAATTTTTTGGTTTTTTTACCCTTTGCCACCACCCGTCCCACCACTTGATGTCCCGGGATCACCGGCAATGAAAGGGGGGGCATACGGCCTTCGATTTCATCAAGCTCCGTATGGCAGATGCCGCAGACGGATATTTGGATGAGAATATCATCGGACTTTGGCTCCGGAGACGGGATCTCCACCTGCTCAAGGAATTTTTTTTCTTGGGTCATGTCGCAGACACGTGAAAGAATCCATGCTTTCATGGCGTATGCCTTATGCAATCTTTGACACAATGGTTTCGGCGATTTTTTCCGCTGAAAAGCCAAACAGCTCTCGAATTTGAATCTGTTCCAGATAATCGTCGTTCCACGCCTGGGTGTATTCCAGCACCAAATTTTTGATATGTTCATATTTCCCGCCCAGGGCTTTGACTTTGGCGGCCACGGGGATCTGATGATTGAATTCAATGTCTATCAGCAGCAAGTATTCAATGATATTGGGACGCGATTTGTCGATGGAAATGATCGGAATCACCAGAATGCTTCGATGGTCTTTTCGGCCCATGCCGATATATACATTTCCCCGCTGAACAATGATTTTTTTGGTGCCTTTGAGCTGATGATCGGTTTCTGTGCGGGACACCAAATGAACCGATGTGCCGGTTTTTTTGACAACGTCGATGGCGGCGTCTTCAGACGGTTCCCCCAGGAGATTGATGCCGCTGATTTTATACAGGGTGGTGCCCTTGATGCCGGCGATGATGGGTTGAAGATTTTTTAACACCAGCACATTGCTGATGGTTAATTGGGAAACAGAAAAACCATATTCCGCCAGGAGATTGAAGATGATCCCTTCTGTTTTTTCTTCAATGCGGCTGGTTCCCACGGTCACGGTTTTTGCCTGGTGTTTGATGGCATCGATGGGCCTGGCCAGGCAGTTAATGGATTCTCCCAGCAGTTCGAAGAGTTTGTTGAACATATTGTGGGCGGTTCCCTTGATCCCGAAATCCAGCTCGAAATCGGACAATGGGAGTCTGCCGGCAAGGTATTTCAGCATCAGCGCCAGGTTGGTGGCGGTTTGAATGCCCAACGTGGCGGACAGCTGGTTGGATGCCTGACGGGATCTGAATTCTTTATAAAATTGAATAATTTTTTCCCGGAAGGATTTTTCAAGGGCAATTTCATACAAATCCATTTGGTTTTTTTGATACTGGGCGATGGCGTCCTGCAGATCTCTGCGGAAATCATAGAAAAATTTTGAACCTTCATTGATGGATAATGCCGCATAATATCCCCACAAATGCCCCACCAGGGTATTTAAAATCGGCGCGAAATGTTCGCTCACCGAAGGGACATGAATCACTTCTTCGGCATAGGGATCAAAACGGTCTTCGTTTTCATCGGCAATGACAATGGGCAGGGCTTTATGAGATCGGAAAATGGCTGTGTCTTTGACAATATCATTGATCACGGTTCTTCGCGTGCCGGCGGCGCAGACAAAAATCAAGGGTTCAGAGGAAAGGTCGATATGCTTTTTATCTTCAATAAAATCCGATGAAATCGTTTTATAGCAAAGCTCGCTGAGTTTGATACGGATTTCATCGGCAGCCGCTTTGTTGGGGCCGGATCCTACGGCCGCCCAATAGGTGCGGGTCAGGGCGTATCGGTCTGCGGATTCTTTGATTTGGGGGGAAAGGGTGAGGATTTTTTCCATGTGGTTGGGGATTTCGAGCATTTCCTTGATTTCATTCGAAATAAAAGCATCCGAGCGCGCCCGGGTCTGTTGCGCCAGATACAGGCCGAGAATGGCGCCGGCAATAATCTGTGAATAGAATGCTTTGGTGGAGGCCACAGACATTTCAATATCTCTGCCGCTGCTGGTATAAAGAACCCCGTTGACTTTAAACGTGAGATCCGAATCCCTGCGGTTGACAATGGCAATGGACCACGCTCCCATGTGTTTGGCCATGTCCACCGTGCGGTTGGTGTCCGTGGTGGTTCCGGATTGGCTGATGGGGATTAGAATCGTATGTTTCATATTTATGGATTTGTCCCCTTCCAGCATAAATCCACTGAACTCAGAAGACTTCATGGCGTCAATGTAAATGGGCGTTTCCTGGAGATAATATCTCAAGATATTGCAGCATGCCAATGCTGCCACGCCTGCGGTCCCCTGACCGATGAAAATGATATGCCGAATATCGCCGTTGGATAAGGCCGCGGCCAATGGTTCCGGAATGGTGGAGGCGTCTAAGGAAATCACATACCGTTGTTCTCCGGAATGTACTATTTTCCATCTGTTTTCCAGGGTTTTTCGGACTGAGGCAGGGGATTCCGTGATTTCTTTAAGAAAATAATGATGAAACTGCTGACGGTCGATGTCCCTGGATGTCAGGGGGGTTTTTCGGATATGGGCCTCGGTCAGGGGAATGGGCGAACCATCATAAAATTTGGCTGAGATGCCCGCAAGTCCGCCGCCGGAGGACTGATCCAAAATAAAAATCTGACCGGGGATCTCAAGCTGGCCGTTGGCGGTGTGCATTTCTTCGTCGTTCATTTTGATGTAAGCAAAAGTTTCTTCCACCAAACCGTAAATTTCCGATGCAGCGATATAATAGCCGTTGGCCAGCCCGATGAATATGGCTTGACCGCTGCCCTTGAGCGCCAGAAACAGCTTGCCCGGCGCAAGGTCTGTATGCATGGCAATGGCATGGGATCCTTCAAAATCAGTGACGGCCAGACGAAAAGCATCCTCCACGCAATGGCCTTTTGTTATATAATATTCAATCAAAACTGGGATGATTTTTGTGTCCGTGGTGATTTCATCGGGGATTTTCAGCCCTTTTTGCTCCAGATCCTTTTGAAGGGTCTGATAGTTGTCGATATCCCCGTTCAGGCACACATGGATAATGGGTTTTTGTAAAGCATTATCATCAGACACCTGATTATCGACAGGGTGGCAGTTGGCTTCATTGATATCTCCCACAGAGGCCCAGCGGGTATGGGTCAACACGGTATGGGAGGCATGAGGGATGCGGAGAAATATCTGAAAAATCGGGTCTTGGGCGATCTGTTGCCGGAGATACGCCACATTGTCGCCGAGATGTCCGATCTCAGCGGCGATTTTATATGTAAATGTCATGGAATAGATGTGCGCGCCCCGGGTGTCTGATATTTTCCGGGAATGGATGGCGTTGTTTTTAAGGATTTGTTGATGTGACCGGTTTTGATAAAGTTCGAATAAATGTAAGTCCCGCAATCTGATTAAAAAAAGTTCATAGGCATCCGAAGCCAACGTAAAGATAATGGAAATGCCCGCGGAATCGCGGCCCCGGACTTCCAATCGGTCAATGCTGTTTAAGGTGGCATTGATATTTTTTAAAACCATCACAGCTTGGGGATCCAAAAAAATATCCGGATGCATCCCCAGGCGTTTGATTTTGTGGATGTTGCCGATTAATTCAACATCCAGGGTCCACACAAGATCTTTGAGTTTCTCAATGCGTCCGGACATGATTTCCACATCCGCGGCGTTGTGGCGTCCCATGCATTCCACCAGTGCGGCGGATTCGGATTGGATCAGCTGTTTTAGGTTTTGTATCAAGGCTGCGAAATCCGACTGAATCTCTGGATGATTAAAGAGGTGAAAAAAACGCTGGGGATTTTTAAAGGATTGCACGGTTTCATCTAGTTTTTGGATGATGTCTGCGCCGCCGAGATAATTGGATTTAAGATCCAAGCGGTTGCAGACACAGTGGGATAGGGAATGCTCGGCCATGCGTCGCGCCAGATCCTCCAGTCCTTCGGAATTCAAATCCTCGATGCGATGGGAGGCGGTTTTGATGTAGACAATGCCGGCTAAACCGCAAAAAAACACCTGGGGTAAAAACGGAAAAAAGATGATGGATGGGGCGGGTGTGGTCCCGGGGTGTCTGCCGAAATAAACAGAGAGGCTTAAAAAATCCTTGCAGGCCTTGACACATGTGTTCCAAAAATTTAGTTGCGAGATTCGGTTCATTTGATATTCCGTCAGGTCGCTTTAAATTTGATGAATTTTTTGCCGATTCGCTGTGTTTATATCATTGAATATACGCTCGCGTCATGCAGAAAGTGACATGAGGTATGTTTGAAGATTAATTTTTTTATTTTTAATGCCCAATTTATGGCGGATATTATTTCGATGAAATTCAACGGCCCGGTCGGAAATATGGAAGAGTTCGGAGATTTCTTTGGTGGTCTTTCCTGCCTTGATCATGTCGGCGATCTGGATTTCCATGGGAGTGAAATTCTGATATTGGGCGGACAGTTTTTTCAAATACGGGGATACAATGTCATGGAGATTGGCTTTTAAAATATCCAAATAGGTCTGTTGTTTGGCATCCAGCCGGGTGCTGCCCAATTTTTCAATATAAGGCAGAATTAATTGCTTGACATTGGCCAGGACTTTTTCTTCCAGTTCATCTTTATCTTGTTCCCGTTGTTTGAGTAAAATTTTTAAGGCTGTATTGGTTTCCTGAAGATGTAACGACTGAATTTTTAATTGTTCTTCTTTTTGCCGCAGGGATGCTTCTATCAGTTTGCGTTCTTCAATTTCCGTCATGAGCCGTTTATTGGCCATGACCAACTCCCGGGTTCTTTCGGCAACTCTTGTTTCAAGGGCTTCGTTGGCTTTTTCAAGCTGGGCTTCGGCTTTTTTTCGATCGGTGATATCCATAAAAGTCGCCATCATACAGATGGGTTCATCTTGGGCGTCGGTGACGAGATTCGCGGACACCAGCACGGTGATGACAACCCCGTCTTTTCGGACGCCCTCCAATTCGCCGTACCACTTTCCGTCCACCAGGACTTTTTCCATGACTTTTTGGGCTTGGTGGATATTTTTTGCAAAGCTCACAGCCGGTCTGCCGATGACCTCCTGCAGGTTGTCATCCCCCCAGATTTTCAGAAATGCGTCATTGACATAGGTGATGGCCCCCATGAGGTCTGCGATCATGATGGGATCAATGGAGGACGCAATGGCAAAGTCTTTGACGCGGAGTTCTTCCTCCATTTTTTTGCGGTCGGTGATATCGATAAAGGAGTCCAT
>FWPV01002337.1_pt1 | contig 47105 bp, 40 predicted proteins | sample 2228371 | NCBI WGS metagenome assembly FWPV01 (sample SAMEA103939776, study PRJEB20133) | metagenome | reverse complement strand
GCGCCCGCCGCCGCGCCAGTGGTCGCCCCCACCGCCGCCAGCTACAGCGGCGCAGCCGACCTCGACTGCGACGTGCTTGTGCTCGGTGGCGGCCCCGGTGGTTACTCCGCCGCCTTCCGCGCGGCCGACCTCGGCCTGAAGGTGGTGCTGGTTGAGCGCTACGCCACCCTGGGCGGCGTGTGCCTGAACGTGGGCTGCATCCCCTCCAAGGCCCTGCTGCACGTGGCCGCGGTGATGGACGAGGTCAGCCACATGGCCGCGCTCGGCGTGGACTTTGGCGCGCCCAGCGTCAACGTGGACAAGCTGCGCGGCCACAAAGAGAAAGTCATCGGCAAGCTCACTGGCGGCCTGGCCGCCATGGCCAAGATGCGCAAGGTCACCGTGGTGCGCGGCTACGGCAGCTTCGCCGGCCCCAACCACCTGACCGTGGAAGAGACCACCGGCACCGGGCAAGAGAAGACCGGCACCAAGAAGGTGGTGGCCTTCAAGCGCGCCATCATCGCCGCCGGCTCGCAAGCCGTGCGCCTGCCCTTCCTGCCCGAAGACCCGCGCATCGTGGACAGCACCGGCGCGCTGGCGCTGCAAGGTGTGCCCAAGAAGATGCTCATCATCGGCGGCGGCATCATCGGCCTGGAGATGGGCACCGTCTACAGCACCCTGGGCGCGCGCCTGGACGTGGTGGAGATGATGGACGGCCTCATGCAGGGCGCCGACCGCGACCTGGTGAAGGTCTGGCAGAAGATGAACCAGCACCGCTTCGACAACGTGATGCTCAAGACCAAGACGGTGGGGGCGCAAGCCACGCCCGAGGGCATCAAGGTGCAGTTCGAGGGGCTGGACGGAACCAAGAGCGAAGGCACCTACGACCTGGTGCTGCAGGCCGTGGGCCGCACGCCCAACGGCAAGAAGATCGCCGCCGACAAGGCCGGCGTGGCCGTGAGCGAGCGCGGCTTCATCGACGTGGACATCCAGATGCGCACCAACGTGCCGCACATCTTCGCCATCGGCGACGTGGTGGGCCAGCCCATGCTGGCGCACAAGGCGGTGCACGAGGCGCACGTGGCGGCCGAGGTGATCGCCGGGGAACTGCAGGGCAACAAAGAGTTGGCGGCTGCGGCCTTCAACGCCCGCGTCATCCCCAGCGTGGCCTACACCGACCCCGAGGTGGCCTGGGTGGGCCTGACCGAAGACCAGGCCAAGGCGCAAGGCATCAAGGTCAAGAAGGGCCTGTTCCCGTGGACGGCCTCGGGCCGCGCCATTGCCAACGGGCGCGACGAGGGCGTGACCAAGCTGCTGTTCGACGACTCGCCCGAGGCGCATGGCCACGGCAAGATCCTGGGCGGCGGCATCGTGGGCACGCACGCGGGCGACATGATTGGCGAGATCGCACTCGCCATCGAGATGGGCGCCGACGCGGTGGACATCGGCAAGACCATCCACCCGCACCCCACGCTGGGCGAGAGCATCGGCATGGCGGCGGAGGTGGCGCACGGCAGCTGCACCGACGTGCCGCCGCAGAAGAAGTAAAGCGCTTTTGCGCCTCACGAACGCCTCACGAATAAAAGCCCGGGTCGGCAACGGCCCGGGCTTTTTGTTGCCCTGTGCCACCCGGCGCTTTGACGCCCGCACGGTTTGCGGCGATGCTGTTTCCTGGTTTGCCAAGCCGCCAGAAGAGGGGGTGCCATGCCGGCCGTGAACAAGACATCGTGGAACGTGGGCTACTGGGTGTTTGCCTTGCTGCTGCTGGTGTGGTTGCAGTCGGCCTGGCAGGCGGCCAGCACGGTGGAGGCCGTGCCCTACAGCGAGTTCGAGCGGGCCTTGGCCGATGGCCGCATCGACGAGGTGACGGTGGGCGACACCACGCTCACCGGGCGGCTGAAATCCCCCGGGCCCGACGGCAAGACCACGCTGGTGGCCAACCGGGTGGAGCCCGACCTGGCGCAGCGCCTCTCGGCCTACCCGGTGCCGTACCGCCGCGTGGTGGAAAGCACGCTGCTGCGCGATCTGCTCTCGTGGGTGCTGCCGGGGCTGGTGTTTTTTGCCTTGTGGTTCTTCCTGATTCGCCGCGTGCTGGAAAAGCAGGGCGGCGGGCTGGGTGGCTTCATGAGCGTGGGCAAGAGCCGCGCCAAGGTGTACGTGCAGGCCGACACCGGCGTGACCTTTGCCGACGTGGCCGGGGTGGACGAGGCCAAGGCCGAGCTGCAGGAGATCGTGGCCTTTCTGAAAGACCCCAAGGGCCGGGGCCGGCTGGGGGCGCGCCTGCCGCGTGGCGTGCTGCTGGTGGGCCCGCCCGGCACGGGCAAGACCCTGCTGGCCAAGGCGGTGGCGGGCGAGGCCGGGGTGCCGTTTTTCAGCATCTCGGGCAGCGAGTTCGTGGAGATGTTCGTGGGCGTGGGCGCGGCCCGCGTGCGCGACTTGTTTGAGCAGGCGCGGGCGCAGGCGCCGGCCATCATCTTCATTGACGAACTGGATGCCCTGGGCCGCGCGCGTGGCGCGGCCTCGGCCATTGGCGGGCACGACGAGCGCGAGCAGACGCTCAACCAGTTGCTGGCCGAACTCGACGGTTTTGACAGCTCCACCGGGCTGGTGCTGCTGGCGGCCACCAACCGGCCCGAGGTGCTGGACCCGGCCCTGCTGCGCGCCGGCCGCTTTGACCGCCAGGTGCTGGTGGACCGGCCCGACAAGACCGGCCGCGTGCAGGTGCTGCGCGTGCACACCCGCAAAATCAAGCTCGGTGCCCAGGTGGACCTGGAGCAGGTGGCCCAGCTCACCACCGGCTTCTCGGGCGCCGACCTGGCCAACCTGTGCAACGAGGCCGCGCTGGCCGCCACGCGCCGGGGCGCCGATGAGGTGAGCGTGGACGACTTCACCGTGGCGGTGGAGCGCATCGTGGCCGGGCTGGAGAAGAAGAACCGCCTGCTCAACCCGCGCGAGCGGCGCATCGTGGCCCACCACGAGATGGGCCACGCCCTGGTGGCGCTGCGCCTGGGCGACGGCGGCGTGGTGCACAAGGTGTCCATCATTCCGCGCGGCATTGGCGCGCTGGGCTACACCATTCAACGGCCCACCGAAGACCGCTTCCTGATGACCCGGGCCGAGCTGGAGCACAAGATCATGGTGTTGCTGGGCGGGCGCGCGGCCGAGCAACTGGTGTTTGGCGAGCTGTCCACCGGCGCGGCGGACGACCTGGCCAAGGTCACCGACATCGCGCGCGACATGGTCACGCGCTTTGGCATGGTGCCCGCGCTGGGGCCCTTGAGTTACGAGCCGCCGCGCCAGGCCTTTCTGGAGGTGCCTGGCTACGCGCCGGGCGGCTGGCAGCTCAGCGCCGAGACGCGCCTGCGCATCGACGAGGCGGTGCGCGAGATCGTGACCCAGGCCTTGGCGCGCACCACCGAATTGCTGGTGCGCGAACGCGCGCGACTGGAGGCCGGCGCGCAGGCCCTGCTGGAGCGCGAGACGCTGGACGAGGCGGCGCTGAGGGCGATCGTCGGCGTGGACGAGGGGAGGGCGGCGCCTACAATGCCGGCCCCCAGCCGTGCCCCTGACCAGACCCCATGAACATCGTCGTCAACGAAGAACTCAAAGCCTATATCGAACCCCTCACGCCGCAAGAGCACGAATCGCTGGAGCGCAGCATCCTGGCCGAGGGCTGCCGTGATGCCCTGGTGCTGTGGGGCGATGTGCTGGTGGACGGCCACAACCGCTACGGCATTTGCCAGAAACACGGCCTGCCCTTCAAGACGGTGCAGAACCCGCGCTTTCAGTCGCTGGAAGACGTGCACTTGTGGATGATCGAGCAGCACCTGGGTCGGCGCAGCGTGTCCGACTTTCAGCGCGGTGTGCTGGCCCTGCGCCAGCGCGAAATTCTGGCGGCGCGCCGTGCCCGCGCGCAGGCCTCGGATGACATGCCCCCCACCGAGGCCGCCGACACACCGGCCGAGCCAGTGCCCGCGCCCGAGCCCCAGCCGCTCAAGAGCCGCGAAGACATTGCCAAGGCAGCCCGCCTGAGCAGCAGCCAGGTGGTGCTGATCGAGAAAATTCAAAAGCAGGCCGCGCCCGAGGTGGTGGCGGCGGTGAAGGCCGGCGCCATTTCCATCAACGCCGCCGCGGCCGTGGCCTCGCTGCCCGAAGAGGAGCAAAAGGCCGTGGCCCAGGCCGGGGTGGACGAACTCAAGCAGGCCGCCAAGCGCGTGCGCGAGGCCAAGCGCAAACCGCGCGTCGAAGCGCCTGCGGCCCCGCCCGACGAGGCGATGGCACCGGCCACCGGTGAAGAAGGCGGCGCCGATGAGCTGCAGGCCCTGCGCCGCCGCGTGGCCGAGCTGGAGGCCGAGAACGCCGCCCTGCGCCAGCAATTGCAGGCGCTTCAGGCGCCCAGCGGCACGGCCCCGTTCTGAGCCTTGGCCTTACCAGTGGCGCACCGGCCCGGTGTCCACGTGCACGAACTGTTCGCGCGGGTAGTAGCCCACGCCACCCAGGCGCAGTGACAGCGCGGCCTGGCGCAGGTCGGCCAGGGGCACGCCGGGCAGGCGAATGTCCATGGCGCGGCCGTCCATGTGCAGGCTGCGCTTGGCCACGCCACCGGCGCGGGTGGCGCGCAGGTGCTCGTTGGTGCTGGGGCTGCGGTAGGCCGAGATCACCTCGAAGTTCTGGCTCGCGCCCAGCTCCAGCCGCAGGCGGTGCAGCAGGTCAAACAGGCGTGGGTCCATCACGCCTTGCTCGCCGCTGTAGTGGTCGCGCAGGAAGTGGTTCAGGCTGAAGAGCGAATCGTTCAGGTAGTGGTCGCCCACGGCATAGACCAGGTTCAGGCGCTCGCCGGTGTGGGTGTGGGCAAAGGCCAGTGCGCGCTCGGGGCCGCTGTTCAGGCTGGCGGCGCGGGCGCTGCTGGCCAGGCCGGGCAGCGCCAGGGCCAGGGTGGTGGTGGCGGCCTGGCGCAGCCAGCGCCGGCGGGGGGCGTGGTGGGGTGGGTTCATGGCGTGGCCTTGAGGGGAAGGGCGCGGGGCTGGGCCATGGCCTGGGCCAGGGCGCGGTCGTGCCCGTAGATGTCGGGGTAGAAGTGCAACTGGCCCTGTTTCACCAGGGCCGTGCCATAGGCAATGAGCACCGGCACCGGTGTGGCCAGCTTCACGGTTTGCAGTTGGCCGGCGGCCATGGCCTCGCGCACGCGGGCCTCGGTCCATTGCGGCATGTCTTGCAGCACGAACAGGGCCAGGGCCACCGGGTCTTGCACCCGCACGCAGCCGTGGCTGAAGTCGCGCTGGGTGCGCTCGAACAGGCCCACCGAGGGCGTGTGGTGCAGGTAGATGTGTTCGCTGTTGGGGAAGGTGAACTTGATCTCGCCCAGCGCGTTCTTGGGGCCCGGGCGCTGGCGGATGCGCGCGCGCCCGGCCAGCACATCGGCTAGGGCCTGGGGCGTGACCTCGGTGCTGGTGGCGCCGCTGCCGTGCACGAACTCCATGTTTTCGCGCGCCAGGTAGCCCGGGTCGCGGCGCAGGCGCGGCACGGTCTCGGCCCGCGCGATGGAGGGCGGGATGTTCCAGTAGGGGCTGAACTCGATGAAGCGCATCCACTCGTCGAACACGGGGGTGCGGGTGTCGAGTGCCTTGCCCACGATCACGCGCATGGTGTGGCGCACGGCGATGCGCTCGCCCTGCACCTCGTAGGCGCGCAGGGTGAACTCGGGGATGTTGATCACCACCATGCGCGGCGCCTGGGTGAGCGGTGTCCAGCGCAGGCGCTCCAGGTTGAGCGCCACTTGCTGAGCGCGCGCCTCGGGCGTCACCTCCAGCGCGGCCAGCGTGCCCTGGCCGATCACGCCGTCGGCCGTGAGGCCATGCCGCGCCTGAAAGCCCTTCACGGCGTCCACCCAGGGGCCGGTGTAGCGGGCGGGCAGGGCGGCGTTGGTGGGCAGGTCGCCCAGCAGGCGCAGGCGCTCGCCCAGGCGCGGCAGACCGTCCCAGGCTTGGCCGGGCTCCAGCTTGCCCGGGCGCTTGGGCTTGGGGCGCGGCAGCGGCGCCAGGGGCTGGGCCCAGGCGGGGTGGCCGGCCAGGGCCTGCAGGCCTTGCATGGCCTGGCGCAGTTCGGCGTACTGGGGCAGGGCGGGGGCGGCCTGCCTGGGCAAGTCGGCCAGTCGCCCGGTGGCCAGGGCTTGGGCCAGCAGGGCGGCGGGGTCGAAGCTGGCGTGGGCGGGCGGCTCGAAGCGGTAGCCCAGTTGGCGCGGGTCCACCCGGCCCTGGCGCAGGTCGCGCAGGTACTGGGTGAGGGCCTGCGTCAGGTCTTGGCCCAGGCGCTGGCGCGTGGCGTCGTCGGTGGCCTGGCCGAGGCGCTGGCGCAGGGTCTCGGTGGCGTAGTCGGAAGGGCTCAGGCCGTGGCTGGGGGCGGCGGCCAGCAGGTCCAGCGCCTGCCGGGCCAGCGGGCTGGGGCGGCCGGCCTCGAACCAGGGCGAGGGCGTGTCGGCGGCGTTGGCCTGGGCAGTCGCCATGAACCCAAGCCCCAGGGTCAGGGCCAGTGCCATGCCGCGCAGGCCACGGGAAACGGGCTCACAAAAAGGCATATCGCGCCATTGTCGGTGCTCCTGGGGGGTATCCGGCCGCCGTCTGGCTGCCCGAGCTTCCCGGCGGTGCATACCCCCGGGACTACAATGCCGGCCCTTCAAGCCCATGACTTCCCTGCATTCCGACCTGAAGGTCCGGCCCATGGCCGTGGCCGATCTCGACGCCGTCCTGCGCATCCAGGCGGCCTGTTACACCGCCATCGAGCCCGAGTCGCGCGAGTCGCTGCAGGCCAAGCTGCAAGCCGCGCCCGACACCTGCTTCGTGGCCGTGGCCGACCAGCAGCCCGTGGCCTACGCCATCGCGGTGCCGGTGGCCTTTCCTGAGCTGCCCGTGCTCGACCAGCCGCACTGCGAACCGCCACCCCATGCCGATGCGCTTTACCTGCACGACGTGGCGGTGTCGCCCACGCTGCGCGGCAGCGGCGCGGCCGGCGCCCTGGTGCGCAGGGTGATGGACGCCGCCCGCCACGGCCAGTGGCGCCAGATGTGCCTGATCGCCATCCAGGGCTCCAGCAGCTACTGGGCGCGCCACGGTTTCCGCGAGGTGGCCCCGCGCGAGATGGCGGCCAAGCTCGCCAGCTACGGGGCGGACGCCCGCCTCATGTGGCGGGGCGCCGAGGCCGGGGCCTGAAGGCCGGGGTCAGCCGCCGCAGGTTTCCATGGTCGAGTTGGCGATGGCGTCCCACTCGGCTTGCGTGATCACGGTGGGCACGTACACCACGCCCTGATCGAGCAGGGCGCCGTTGAAGGCCCGCAGGTGGTTGCGCGAGCCGCACATCAGGCTGTCGTACACGCGCAGGATGTCGGCCTCGTCGGTTCCGATCTTCTTTTCGGTGATGTCGCGAATGTCGGTTTCTTCGATCAGGGCGCCCACCTTCAGGCCCTCGATCAGCGACGCGCGGCCGGCCGCGATCAGCGCGTTGTAGAGGGCCTGCAGCTCGGGGTCTTCAAACTCGCCCGGGGCCTTGCCGGCGGCCGGGTCGGCCACGCCGTATTTGTCGAGCAAGGCCAGGATGGTTTCGGTGTGCGTGGTTTCGCTCTGCGAGATGTTGTCGAAGATCGTTGCGCCCCACACGCTGTACAGGGCGGCGTACACGTCGTGGGCGAGTTTTTCCTCTTCCCGCATGAACTTCAGGCCGGCGATCTCCTCGGCCGACAGGGTGGTGGTGCCAGAGGTGCCGGTGGCGCTGGCCACGGGCTCAAGACCATCGGCGGCGCTACCGCCGCCACAGGCCGACAACACCGAGCCCAGGGCGCCGGCACCGACCATCGCGCCCAGGGCGCGCAAGAACTGCTTTCGCTGCATGTTGGGGTTCCTCCAGACGGCTGCCCTCGCAGCCCTTCTGTGGCAGGTGGCCCCGCCTGGTGGCATTCCAAGGTGCCGTTCGTCCCGCTGGCGTAAGCGTTCGTTGCAAATGTTGCAGCGATGACAGCGCGCGGCACCCGCCTCAGGACTTGCCGGCCGTGAAGCCGCCGTCCACCAGCAGGTGGGCGCCGGTCACGAAGCTGGCCTCTTCGCTGAGCAGGAACACGGTGGCGCTGGCGATTTCTTCGGGGCGGCCCAGGCGGCCCAGCGGGTGCAGGCCAATGAGGGCCTGGCGCATGGCGGGGTCAAGCCCGGCCAGCAGCGGGGTGTCGATGTAGCCGGGGCCGAGGGCGTTCACCCGCACGCCGTGCGCCGCGCCTTCCAGCGCCAGGGTGCGCGTGAGGTTGACCACGCCGCCCTTGGCCGCGGTGTAGGCGGCGGTGGCGCTCTGGCCGAACACGCCCAGGATGGAGGCGCAGTTCACGATGCTGCCACTGCCCTGCGCGTACATCTGGCGCAGCGCCGCGCGGGCCACGCGGAACACGCCGTTGAGGTTGATGTCGATGACGCGCAGGTAGTCGGCGTCGGGGTATTGCTCGGCCGGGCTCATGCCACCGATGCCGGCGTTGTTGAACACGCCATCCAGGCGGCCAAAGCGGCCCACCGCGGCGGCCACCAGCGCGTCCACCTGCTCGGTGGAGGTCACGTCCACCGGCAGAAAGGCGCAGCGGCCGGGGAATTGCGCGTCCAGTGCCTGGGCCTGCTGGGGACCGTCGCTGCCGGGCAGGTCGGCCATCACCACCTTGGCGCCTTCTTGCAGGCAGCGCTGCACGGTGGCCAGGCCAATGCCGCTGGCCCCGCCGGTGATGAGGATGGTCTTGTCTTGCAGGCGCATGGGGTCTCTCCTTTGAATGCCGGGTAGGGGTATCGCCCCATTATGGGCAGGCGTGTGTCGGGCGTCTGTCACCCGGGCAGGCCCCAACTTCGTCGGTTCGGACGATGCCGCGCGGGCGGCCCTTGCCCATCATCCGTGGCGATCGGGCGCCAGGGGGCGCCCAGGAGACTGGCATGCCCGGACCGTTGGCGGGATTCAAGGTGGTGGAGTTCGCGGGCATTGGCCCGGGGCCGTTTTGCGCGATGTTGCTGGCCGACCTGGGGGCCGAGGTGCTGTGCATCGCCCGCCCGGGCGGGCAGGGCGCGGCCGGCCCGGTGCTGGGGCGCAGCCGCCAGACGGTGGAGCTCGACCTGCGCCAGCCCGAGGGCGCGCAGCAGGCGCTGGCCCTGGTGGCGAAGGCCGATGCGCTGATCGAGGGCTTTCGCCCTGGCGTGATGGAGCGCCTGGGCCTGGGGCCTGACGTGTGCCTGGCCGCCAACCCGCGCCTGGTGTACGGCCGCATGACCGGCTGGGGCCAGCACGGCCCGCTGGCCCACGCCGCCGGGCACGACATCAACTACATCGCCATCACCGGTGCGCTGCAGGCCATTGGCCGGCGCGGCGAAGCGCCGGTGCCGCCGCTGAATTACGTGGGCGACTTTGGCGGCGGCGCCATGCTGCTGGCCGTGGGCCTGCTGAGCGCCTTGCTGGAGGCCGGGCGCAGCGGCCAGGGCCAGGTGGTGGACGCCGCCATGACCGACGGCGCCGCGCTGCTCTCGGCCATGATGTTCGGCTTCAAGGCGCAAGGCCAGTGGCGCAACGAGCGCGGCACCAACCTGCTCGACGGCGGCGCCTTCTTCTACGACACCTACGCCTGCGCCGATGGCCGCTACCTGGCGTTGGGGCCGATCGAGCCCCAGTTTTATGCCGAGCTGCGCCAGCGCGTGGGCCTGGCCGATGACCCGGACTTCGACCGCCAGATGGACCCGCGCGCCTGGCCCGCGCTGCGCGAGAAGCTGGCCGCCGTGCTGCGCACCCGCACGCGCGACGAGTGGTGTGCCGTGCTGGAGGGCACCGACGCCTGCGTGGCCCCGGTGCTGGACTGGGACGAGGCCCCGCGCCACCCGCACAACCTGGCGCGGCAAACCTTCGTGAGCGTGGACGGCGTGGTGCAACCCGCGCCCGCGCCGCGTTTTTCGCGCAGCACCCCCGATGCGCCCCAGGCTGGCCGGCCGGCCGATGTGGCTGCCCTGGCAGAGCTGCGCCGCCGCTGGGGCGTGGCCGACTGAACCGCGCCCAACCGTTTGATTTCACCCCGAGCCTTCACCACCATGCCCATCACCTTCGAGCGCTCCTGGAGCGACAGCGACATCGAGCAGTACCGCGACACCGTGGTGCGCTTTATTGACGAACACATGCAGCCCGACGACGAGGCCGCCCGACAACGCGGCCATGTGGGCCATGAGCTGTGGCGCCGCGCCGGCGAGGCCGGCCTGCTGTGCACCGACATTCCCGAGGAGTGGGGCGGCGCGGGCGGCGACTTCCGCCACGAGGCGGTGTTTTACGAAGAGATGTCGCGCCGCAGCCTCAATGGCATGAACGCCTCGGTGCACAGCATCGTGGCGCACTACCTGCTCAACCACGGCACCGAAGCGCAGAAGCAGCGCTACCTGCCGCGCATGGCGCGCGGCGAGCTGGTGGGCGCCATCGCCATGACCGAGCCCGGCACCGGCTCAGACCTGCAAGGCATTCGCACCCGCGCCGAGCGCACCGAGCGCGATGGCCGCCCGGGCTACCGCCTCAACGGCGCCAAGACCTTCATCTCCAACGGCTACCTGGCCGGCCTGGTGCTGGTGGTGGCCAAGACCGACCCGGCGCAGGGCGCCAAGGGCACGTCCATCCTGATCGTGGACACGCAAGACTGCCCCGGTTTCCGCGTGGGGCGCCTGCTCGACAAGATGGGCCTGAAGGCGCAAGACACCTCAGAACTGTTCTTCGACGACGTGTGGGTGGGCGAGGAACAGTTGCTGGGCGGGCGCGAAGGCCAGGGCTTCTTCCAGCTCATGGCCGACCTGCCGTATGAGCGCCTGATCATTGGCGTGACGGCCCTGGCCGCCATGGAAGGCGCCTACGAGGCCACGCTGGCCTATGTGCGCGACCGCAAGGCCTTTGGCCAGCCCATTGCCGACTTTCAGAACACCAAGTTCAAGCTGGCCGAGATCGCCACCGAGATCCAGGTGGGCCGCGCCTTCATCGACCGCTGCGTGGAGCGCCTGGTGCGCGGCGAGCTGGACACCGCCACCGCCTCCATGGCCAAGCTCTGGGGATCGGAAGCGCAGGGCCGCGTGGTGGACGCCTGCGTGCAGCTCTTCGGTGGCTATGGCTACATGAACGAGTACCTGGTGGCGCGCCTGTACACCGACGCGCGCATCCAGCGCATCTACGGCGGCACCAGCGAGATCATGAAAGAGGTCATCTCGCGCGCCATGTGATCGCACGCGATTCCATTCATCCCAATTTTTCCCAACCGAGGCAGCCATGGCCGACGACGTTCTGCTCATTGAAGAAAGCGGCGGCATCGCCCGCCTCACGCTCAACCGCCCCGAGCGCCTGAACGCGCTGAACACCGCGCTGGCCACCGCGCTGCGCGAGTACTTCCAGGGCCTGTACCGCCGCCACGACGTGCGCGTGGTGATCTTGCAGGGCGCGGGCAAGAGCTTCTGCGCCGGGCTCGACCTGAAAGACCAGACGCCCGGTCATTTCAGCGGGGCACAGGCCGGCATGGACGTGCAGCACAGCATTCGCGACATCATGGTGGCCATGCGCCGCTGCCCGCAGCCCATCATTTGCGTCGCGCAGGGCGCGGCCAGCGGCGGTGGGTTTGCGCTGGCCCTGGCCAGCGATGTGCGCCTGGTCACGCCCGATTCGCGCATGAACGCGGCCTTCATCCGCATTGGCCTGACCGGCTGCGACATGGGCGTGAGCTACTTTCTGCCGCGCATGGTGGGCAGCTCGGTGGCGGCCGAGTACCTGCTGACGGGCCGCTTCATGGACGCCGCGCGCGGCCACGCCCTGGGGCTGTACAGCCGCGTGGCCCCGCTGCCCGAGCTGCAGGCCGAGGCCCAGGCCCTGGCCGACGACATGCTGCACGCCACGCCCCTGGGCCTGCGCCTGACCAAAGAGGCGCTGTGCCAGACACTGGACATGAACAGCCTGGAAGCCGTGGTGGCGCTGGAAGACCGCCAGCAGGTGCTGTGCACCCAGAACGAAGACTTTCACGAAGGCGTGCAGGCCTTTCTGGAAAAGCGCCCGCCGCGCTACCGCAACGCCTGATGGGCCAAGGCGCCAGGCTCAGCCCAGCAGGCCGAGCTTGCGCGCAATCGCCACCGCCTGGGTGCGGCTGTGCGCGCCCAGCTTGGTGTTGATGTTGCGCAGGTGGGTGCGCACCGTGCTGTCGGACACGAACAGCTTCTCGGCCATGGCGCTGTTGGAATAGCCCTCCACCAGCAGTTGCAGCACGCGAATCTCTTTGCGCGTGAGCGGCTCCAGCACGCCGTGCGCCAGCTCGGCGCCCACCTCGGGTTCGGTGGGCAGGGGGCCGAAGGCCGCCAGCAGGCGCTGCAGGTACTCGCCCAGGATCGGGTCTCGCACCTGCCCGCTGTCGTGCAGGGCCTGGTAGCGCTGCACCAGCGCGCCCACGGCGGGGCCTTCGTCCAGGATCAGGCGCATGAAGCCTTCCTGGCAGGCGAACTGCAGGGCGCTGCCGGTTTCTTGCATGGCGGCGGCGCTGTCGCCGGTGCGCTGCAGCGCCAGGCCCAGCAGCAACTGCAGCACCAGCGCACGGCGCCGGCGCCCCTGGGCCGTGGCGGCTTGAAGCTGCGCGCGCAGCGGCTCGATGCTGGCGCCCGCGTCGCCGAAGGCCACCGCCCAGCGCAGTCGGGCCAGGGCCATGTACTGCACGTCGTGCACCACCAGGCGCTGCTGCTGCTCGCGCGCCCACAGGGTGGGGTCGTCGGCGCGCACCAGCTCGTCGTGCGCGGCGGCGGCGTTGCCTTGCGCCTGCAGCAGGCGGGCGCGCTCCAGCTTGGCCGAGGCCACCACGCGCGGCAGCTTGCGCTGGTTGCCCAGGTACTCCAGCTCGGTGAGGGCCATGGCGGCGGCGTCCACGTCGCCATTGAGAAAGGCGATGCGCGATCGCATCGCGTGCGTGACGATCATGTGATCGGGCAGGCCCACGTCGCGCGCCAGCGGCAGGTACACGTTAAGCAGGTGCTCGGCCTGGTCGAGCTGGTTGGCCTCGTACACCACGCTGGTGTAGAACACGCCGGCCCAGGCGTTGCCGTGGGTGTGGTGCAGGTTCACCGCGTGGGTGGCGTCCACCGCCAGCCGAAAGCGCGCGGTGGCGTGGCGCAGGCGGCCTTGCAGCAAGTCAAGCTGGCCCTCCAGCGACTCGGTGTACATGCGGTTGAAGGTGCTGCCGCCGCCGTGCTCGTGGCGCGCGGCGTCCAGCAGTTGCTGGGCCTCGCGCGCGTCGCCTGAGATGGTGGTGATGTGCGCCATGGCGTTGAGCAGGGCGGTGTCGGCAAAGCGCTGGCCCGTGGGCAGGCGCGCCAGCGCCAGGCGGCCCAGGCGCAGGCCTTCCTCGGCCCGGTCTTGCATGGCCAGCAGCATGGGGCGCAGGCCGTTGGCGTGGGCGCGCAGGTAGGGGTCGGGCGACTGCTCGGCGCCGCTGTGGTCGAGCAGGTCCATGGCCTCCCAGGGGCCGCGCGTGAAGCCGGTGGCCCACACGGCCACCATTTGCAGGCGCGGGCGCAGCTGCAGTTGCGCGGCTGGCAGGCTGGAGAACCAGCGCGTGAGCAGGCGCATGCGGCCTTGCTCCAGAAAGGCCTCGGCGTGCTCGTCGAGCAGGTCCATGGCGTGGGGGTAGTCGCCGCCTTCGATGGCGTGGTCAATCGCGGGCACCGGCCGCCCTTGCGATTCGTACCAGCCCGAGGCCGCCAGGTGCAGGCGCGCCACCTCGCCAGGGTGCTCGCGCTCCAGTTGCGTGCGCAGGTAGTCGGCGAACAGGCTGTGGTAACGCCAGGTGCGCTGCGCGCCGGCCACCGGGGTGAGGAACAGGTGCTCGGCGTCCAGGCGCTCCAGCATGGCGGCGCAGTCGGTGCGCGGGTTAAGCGCCGCGCACACCGAGGCGTCGAGCTGGCGCAGCAGGCTGGTGCGCAGCAGAAAGCGGCGAATGGCCTCGGGCTGGCGGGCCAGCACGTCTTCGGCCAGGTAGTCGGCCACGGCGCGGTTGGAGCCCGAGAAGCGGTCCACGAACTCGGCCGGGTTGTCGCTGCGCTCCAGCGCCATGGCGGCCAGCCACAGCGCGGCGATCCAGCCTTCGGTCTTCTGGTGCAGGCGGCGCAGTTGCTCGGCGTCCAGCACCTGCGCGGGCGCGCGCTGGCGGAAAAAGTCGATCACGTCGCTGGCGGTGAAGCGCAGGCGGTCGGCGTCGATCTCCACCAGTTGCCCGCGCACCCGCAGGCGCGAGAGGCCGATCTGCGGCAATTGGCGCGAGCCGATCACCAGGTGGGCGCTGCGCGGCAGGTGCTCGGCCACTTCGCGCACCAGGCCCAGCACGGCGGGCTCGTGCACGGCCTCGAACTCGTCCAGAAACAGCGCGTAGGGCGCCTGCGCATGGGTGAGGGTTTGCACCGCGTCGCCGCTGCCACTGTCCAGCCCCAGGCGGTTCACCGCCTCGCTCAGGCCGCTCAGAAAGCGCGACACGTCGTTGTCGGCCCGGTCCAGCGTGAGCCACACGGTGGGCACGCCGTCGGCCTCCAGCCGCTCGCGCGCCTGCGCCATGGCCGTGCTCTTGCCAAAACCGGCCGGGGCGCTCACCAGCACCAGCTGCCCCGAGGCGCGGCGCACCGCCTCGCACAGGGCCTGGCGCAGCACCTGGATGGACTGGCCCGCCGGGGGCAGGAACTTGGCGTCCAGCACGGCGTGCACGGGGGGCGTCTGGGCCGGTGACGGCGCAAGCGAAGGGGGCAGGGGGGTCTCGGCGGGGCGCATTGTCTCTGGGTGTCCGGGGCCGCTTCGTCTCTTCGGACGAAAAACGCGGTGCATTGTGCGCCATACACTTGCGCGCAAACGTCTCTTGCATGTCACGGCATCCCCACCATGAACCCTTCACTTCCCTCTTTGGCCGAGCGCCAGGCCGCGCTGCGCGAGCTGGTGGACCGCCTGAGCCTCACCCCGCTGGACGATGACCGCTTCGAGGGCGGCCACATCGACATCGGCAGCCCCTCGGTGTTTGGCGGCCAGGTGCTGGGCCAGGCCCTGATGGCCGCGGCCCGCACCGTGAGCGGCCAGCCGGTGCACTCGCTGCATGGCTACTTTCTGCGCGCGGGCGACAAGGCGGTGCCCATCGTCTACGAGGTGGACTGCGTGCGCGATGGCGCCGGCTTCACCATGCGCCGCGTGGTGGCGCGCCAGCACGACCGCACCATCTTCGTGATGTCGGCCTCGTTCCACCGCCCGGAAGACGGCCCCGAGCACCAGCGCGAGATGCCCCAGGCCCCGGATCCCGAAGGCCTGCGCGACGAGCACGAATCCCGCCTGGCCCTGCGCGAGCAGTTGCTGCCCTTTGCCCGCGCCGTGGTGGACCAGGCGCGCGCCATCGAAATTCGCCCGGCCGACCCGGTGCACCTGCTCACGCCCGAGCCCGCGCCGCCCTACAGCCGCACCTGGTTTCGCGCCGCTGGCGCCTTGCCCGATGACCCGCTGATCCACCAGGCGCTGCTGGCCTATGCGTCTGACTTCAGCCTGCTGGGCGTGGCCATGCGCCCGCACGGCATGAGCTTCATGCAGCCAGGGCAGCAGATCGTGAGCCTGGACCACGCCATGTGGTTCCACCGCGATTTCCGCTTCGACGACTGGCTTTTGTACGAAACCGATTCGCCCTCGGCCTCGCAGGGCCGGGGCTTCTGCCGCGGCAGCCTCTTTGCGCGCGACGGCCGCCTGGTGGCCTCGGTGGCGCAAGAGGGCCTGCTGCGCCGCCAGCGTCGCTGAGGCGACTGGCGCGGGGCGTGGCCCGTCTCGCTTTCGTCGCTTCGGACGATGCCCGCGCCCGCGCGCCTGCCTAGACTGGTCTCCATCGTCGGCCCACGCCGGCTTCGAGGAGACCGCAGGTGTTTGAAGGACAGAGCATTCGCGTCAGCGCGCTGACGACCCCCGGCGTTTACGAGCTGTGTTTTGACCGCCAGGGCGAGGCGATCAACAAGTTCGACAACCGCACCGTGGCCGAGCTGGACCAGGCCACGCGCTGGCTGGCCGCCCAGCCCGACCTGAAGGGCGTGCTGGTGAGCAGCGCCAAAGACGTGTTCATCGTGGGCGCGGACATCACCGAGTTCGGCCAGAAGTTCAACAAGCCGGCCGAGCAGATCGCGGCCGACGTGGCCCAGAGCAACCTGACCTTCGTGGCCTTTGAAGACCTGCCCGTGCCCACGGTGCTGGCCATCAATGGCTATGCATTGGGTGGCGGGCTGGAGATGGCGCTCACCGCCAGCGTGCGCGTGATGGCCACCACCGCCCAGGTGGGCGTGCCCGAGGTGAAGCTGGGCCTGTTCCCCGGCTTTGGCGGCACGGTGCGCCTGAGCCGCGTGGCCAGCCCGGCGGTGGCCGCCGACTGGGTGGCCAGCGGCCGCCCCGCCAAGGCCGATGCCGCCCTGGCCGCTGGCGTGGTGGACGCGGTGGTGCCGCCCGAGGCCCTGCGCGAGACCGCACTGGACTGGCTGCGCCGCGCCATGGCCGGCGAGGTCGACTGGGCCGCGCGCCAGCAGCGCAAGCGCGTGCCGGTGCCGCTGAGCGCCGCCGAGCTGAAGGCCGTGTTCGACGCCGCGCGCGAGAAGGCCACGCGCCAGACCCCGCCGCACCAGCCCGCCGCGCGCATGGCGCTGGACATGATGGAACACGCCGCCACACTGGACCGCGCCGGTGCCCTGGCGCAAGAAGCCCGCGTGTTCGGCGAGGTGGCGCGCACGCAGGCCGGCGTGTCGCTGGTGCAGACCTTCTTGAACGAGCAGGCGCTGAAGAAACTCTTCAAGCGCCACGCCAAGGCCGGCACGCCGGTGCGCCGCGCCGCCGTGCTGGGCGCGGGCATCATGGGCGGTGGCATCGCCTACACCAGCGCGCTGCGTGGCGTGCCGGTGCGCATGAAAGACATCCATCAGGCCGCGCTGGACCTGGGCATGGCCGAGGCCGACAAGCTGCTGGGTCGCCAGGTGCAGGCCGGCCGCCTGAGCGACGAGAGGGCCGCCACGGTGCGCGCGGCCATCACCCCGCAGCTTGACGAAGCCGGCTTCGACCAGGTGGACTGCGTGGTGGAGGCCATCGTGGAGAACCTGGGCGTCAAGCGCCAGGTGCTGGCCGCGCTGGAAGAGCGCGTGGCCCCGGGCACGGTGATCGCGTCCAACACCTCCAGCCTGCGCATTGACGACATTGCCCAGCCCCTCAAGCGCCCCGACACCTTCGTGGGCATGCACTTCTTCAACCCGGTGCCGCTGATGCCGCTGGTAGAGGTGATTCAGGGCAGCCGCACCAGCGAGGCCGCCGTGTCCACCGCCGTGGGCTACGCGGTGGCCATGGGCAAGACGCCCATCGTGGTGAAAGACTGCCCGGGCTTTCTGGTGAACCGCGTGCTCACCGCCTACATGCGCGGCTTTCTGCAACTGGTGGCCGACGGCGCCAACTTCGAGGCCGTGGACCGCGTGATGGAGGCCTTTGGCTGGCCCATGGGCCCCGCCTACCTGGAAGACGTGGTGGGCATGGACACCGGCAGCCACGTGAGCGACGTGATCTCGGCCGGCTACCCCGAGCGCATGCCCCGCCTGGAACACGACGCCCTGCGCCTGATGGCCAGCGAAGGCCGCTTCGGCCAGAAGAACGGCCGTGGCTTCTACCGCTACGAACCCGACCCCAAGGGCAAACCGCGCCGCTCCACCGCGCCCGAGGCGCACGAACTGCTCAAGCGCATTCAGCCCAGGGGCCAACACAGCTTCAGCGACGCCGAGATCGTGGACCGCATGATGCTGCCCATGGTGATCGAGGCCGCGCACGCCCTGCAAGACGGTGTGGTGGCCACCGCCGCCGAACTCGACATGGCCATGCTGCTGGGCATTGGCTTCCCCGCTTACGCCGGCGGCCCGCTGAAGTGGGCCGACTGGATCGGCCTGGGCGACATCGTGGCGCGCTGCGACCGCCTGCGCCACCTCGGCCCCGCTTACGAGCCCACGGCCCGGATGCGCGAGATGGCCGCGCGCGGCGAGCGCTTCCACCCCCTGTGAAGCCGCCCCCCTTTTTGTTGATTGCCTATCTCTGGAGACCGACCCCATGAAACTCGATGCCACCATTGCCGCTGTTGTCACCGGCGGCGCCTCCGGCCTGGGCGCCGCCACCGCGCGGCGCCTGGCCAGCCACGGCGTGAAAGTGGCCCTGTTTGACCTGAACGAAGCCCAAGGCGAGGCCCTGGCGCGCGAGATCGGCGGCGTGTTCTGCCGCGTGGACGTGACCAGCGAAGAGCAGGTGGACGCCGCCTTCGCCAAGGCCCGCGCCGCCCACGGGCAAGAGCGCGTGCTGGTGAACTGCGCCGGCACCGGCAACGCGGTGAAAACCGCCAGCCGCGACAAGACCACCGGCGAGATCAAGCACTTTCCGCTGGCCAACTTCGACCGCATCATCCAGATCAACCTGGTGGGCACCTTCCGCTGCATCGCCAAGTCGGCCGCGGGCATGCTCACGCTCGATCCGCTGGAAGACGGCGAGCGCGGCGCCATCGTGAACACCGCCTCGGTGGCCGCTGAAGATGGCCAGATGGGCCAGGCCAGCTACTCGGCCAGCAAGGCCGGCATCGTGGGCATGACCCTGCCCATCGCCCGCGACCTGATGGGCGAAAGCATTCGCGTCAACACCATCCTGCCCGGCATCTTCAACACCCCGCTGTTGCAGGGCGCGCCCGACAACGTGAAGGCCGCGCTCGCCGCCTCGGTGCCTTTCCCCAAGCGCCTGGGCAAGCCCGAGGAATACGCCCACCTGGCCGAGACCATGATCACCAACGGCTACTTCAACGGCGAAAGCGTGCGCCTGGACGGCGCCATCCGCATGGCCCCGCGCTGAGCGCGGCGGCCGGCACCCGCCGGCCAAGGCCTGAGCGGTTCATCGGACGGCGTTTCCACTGGCGCGTGGGGCGGCTTTGACGGCCCCACGCCATGACACGACCCCGGTGAACACCAGGCCGGCCAGCAGGCCCCACAGCGCCGAGCCAAGCCCGAAAAACGACATGCCCGACACCGTCACCACGAAGGTGATGAGCGCGCTTTCGCGGTGGTGCTCATCGGCCAGGGAGCTGGCCAGGCTGGACACCAGGGTGCCCAAGAGCGCGAGGCCGGCCAAGGTGGCGATCAGGCCACTGGGCAACAAGGAGAACAGGGCCACGACCGAGGCGCCGAAGATGCCCACGCCCAGGTACCCCAGCCCGCACACCACGCCCGCGACGTAGCGCCGCCCTGGGTTGGGGTGGCACTCGGCGCTGGCGCAAAGCGCGCCCACGATCGCGGCGGGGTTCACGCCCGAGGAACCGAACAGGGCCAGCGGAATGGACACGAGCCCACTGCTGCCCACGACCGACCGCGGTGACAGGTGGTACCCCGCGTTGCGGAGGATGGTGATGCCGGTGGCGTACTGCGTGAGCGCGAGCAGCAGGAGCGGCAGCCCCAGGCCGATCAAGGCGTCCAGGCTGAAGGTGGGGGCGGTCAGCACTGGCTTCACCAGACTGAGTTGAACGCCCTGAAAGCTGGGTGTCGTGACCACGGCGATCGCCACGCCCGTGAGCAGGGCATAGGCCACCGCATAGCGCGGCACCAGGCGCCGGCCCAGCAGGTACACCGCCATCACCGGCAGCACGATGGCGGGAAACATCTGGAGCGACTGGAAAATCCTGCCGCAGAACTGGAACAGCACGCCCGCGATCATGGCCGACAGCAGGTGCGTGGGCAGGTGCGCCATCAGACGGGAGAAGAGGCCTGAGAAGCCGATCAGCGCAATCAGCGCCGTCAAAACCACATAGCACCCGATGACGTCGCTGAAGGGGTACTGGGCCAGGCCGGAGATCAGCAGCGCCACGCCTGGGGTGGACCAGGCCCCGATCACCGGCACCTTGAAGCGCAGGCTCAACCACAGGCCCAGAACGGCCGAGCCCAGCGACAGCGCCCAGATCCAGGTGGACAGCAGCTTTTGTGACAGCTTGCCGGCCTGGGCGGCCTGCACCACGATGAGCACCGGGCCGCTGTAGGTGGCCACCAGGGCGATCAGGCCGGCCACCGCGGCCGAAATGGAGAAGTCGCGCAGCAACTGGGATTTCATGGCGTTGGAGTGGGGGCGCCCGATTTGGTGTGGTGAGAAGGTTGGAGCAGGCCCTGGTTGGCCCGATGGTCCAGGGCGCAAAAAGGCTTATCCGGGCGTTCGGCGCAATGAGTTCTTAGCTGGTGAAGTAGTGCGCCAGCAGCACCACCCCTGAGAACAAGACCATCCAGTGGATCAGGGCGATGAACTGTTCGCGGGCCAGCCGCAGGGTGATTCGGCGACCGACGAACACTCCCCCCAGCATGGCGGGGGCCAGCGCCAGAGCGAACAGCAGCAAGGCCGGGTCCAGGTAAACGCCTGCCAAGGCAAATAGCACCACCCGGGTGAGGGTGCTCAGGCCAATGAGCGTGGTCTGGGTGATGCGAAGGTGGTCTTTTTTGTCGATGCGCCCAGATAGGTAGATGGAGTAAACAAATCCGCCGCTGCCGAACAGGGCGCTGAACACGCCCCCAACCAGGCCGAACGGTACGCTGGCACCTTCCGAAAACCGCCGCTGCGGTCGGATGCCACTGAGCGAGTAGATCGCGTAGGCCACCACAAAGGTGCCCAACACCAGCATTAGCGCATCGGGGCGTGTGACCAGCAGAATGGTGGCGCCAGCGAGGCTGCCGATGGCCATCATGGGGACCAGGCGCTTCAGTTCGGCCAGGTCGGCCTTTCGCCCGTCTCGGGCGACATTCACCAGGGCGGCGAACATATCCAGAAGCGCCAACAGCGGAACGATCTTGGCCACGGGGACGAAGAGGGCCAGGACTGGGCTGGCGACAAGGGCGGTGCCGAAGCCGACCATGCCGAAGACCACGTAGGCAAATGCCATGGTCGAAAGGATGACCAGCCAGTGGATGGGGGAGAAATCCAGAGTCATCGCGGTCCCTTCGCCCAATGCATTGGCGTGTGCAGAGACCTTGCATCGGCATGTTGCGTCCTGTGAGCCGAGCCGCAGGCGTTTGCGCCCTGATGGTGAGCCGAAGAGGCCGCCAGTCCGGCGCAACACGCCGCGGTTTGGAGCAGGGGGCTGATGGCGGATGGCGTAGGCAGTCGGGCCGGCAAGATCGGCGCAGGCGAAATGGCAGGCAGCGCGGCAAAGCGCACTGGCACCCGTGACGGCGTTGGCATGGTTCCTCCCTTGCCGGCGCGCTGTTGAATGACGTCTGCGTCCGCGTCTGCTCGGCTTGTAGTCCTAAATAATTACATTTTTATGGAGCCCGTCACTTAGGGGAAACGCGTGGACGGGAGATCAGACCAAGGCTGAGGCGTGTGCGCGCATGGCCCCGCGCTGAGCGCGGCGGCCGCCCTGCACCCGTCGGCGCCGGCGGGGCAGGGCGTTGGAGAAAGGCCTGGTGGCTCAGCGCCCCAGCAGGGCGCGCGCCACCAGTTCTTTCATGATCTCGCTGGTGCCGCCGTAGATGCGCAGCACGCGGGCGTCGGCCCAGAAGCGGGAGATGGGGTATTCGGCCATGTAGCCGTAGCCGCCGAAGAACTGCAGGCACTGGTCGGCCACGCGGCTGAAGAGTTCGCTGGTGTGCAGCTTGATGGCGGATGCCGCGTCGGGCGTGAGCTGGCCCAGGGTGTAGGCGTGCACGCCCGCGTTCAGGAAGGCCTCGCCAGCGGCGATGTCGGTGGCGACCTGGGCCAGGGTGAAGCGGGTGTTCTGGAACTGGGCCACGCTCTGGCCGAAGGCCTGGCGCTCTTGCACGTAGCGCACGGTCTGCTCCAGTGCGCCTTTGGCGCCGTGGATGGCCTGCACGCCGATGATCAGGCGCTCGCGCGGCAGCTCTCGCATCATCTGCACGAAGCCTTGGCCTTCCACGCCGCCGAGCAGGGCGTCGGCGGGCACGCGCATGTCTTCAAAGAACAGCTCGGAGGTGTCGCCGGCGTGCTGGCCCACTTTCTCCAGCCGGCGCCCGCGCGAGAAGCCGGGGGTGCGGGTGTCCACCAGGAACAGGCTCACGCCCTTGGCGCCGGCGGCGGCGTCGGTCTTGGCGGCCAGCACGATGAGGTCGGCGTTCTGGCCGTTGGAGATGAAGATCTTGGAGCCGTTGATGACGTAGTGATCGCCCTCGCGCCGCGCGGTGGTGCGGATGTTTTTCAGGTCGCTGCCGGCGCCGGGCTCGGTCATGCCGATGGCGGCAATGGCCTCGCCGCTGGCCATGCGCGGCAGCCAGTGCTGGCGCTGGGCCTCGGTGCCGAAGTGCAGCAGGTAGGGCGGGATGATGTCGTTGTGCACCTGCAGCCCGCCCACGAAGCCGGCGTAGCCCCGGCGCGAGAGCACCTCCACCACGGCGAAGGAGAACGCCACGCTGGCGCCGGGGCCGCCGTAGGCCTCGGGCACGTCGGCGCAAAGGTAGCCTTGCGCGCCCAGGCGGGCGAACAGCTCGCGCGGCACCTGGCCGGCGCGTTCCCAGTCGCGGTAGTGGGGCTCGATCTCGGCGTCGCAGAAGCGGTCAAGCGATTCGGTGAACAGGGCCAGGTCGGCGCGCTCGTCGGCGCTCAGGAGGTGGTTGGTCAGCATGGGCAGTCGGTCAAGAAGAGGGAAGGGGGTTACTGGGTCTGTTCGCGGCCGCGCGCCTGCACGGCGGTGCGGCGCTGTTCCAGGGCCTCGGCGCTCTGGTGGCGGGCCCAGTCGCGCGAGTGGCGTTTTTCCAGGGCCAGGGCCTCGCCCAGGGGCAGGCACTCGCCCTCGTTGAGCACGCGCTTGTAGGCGCGCAGGGCCTCAGGCAGGGCGCTGGCCATGTCGGCCGCCAGGGCCAGGGCGGCGGGCAGCAGCTCGGCCTCGGGCAGCACGCGGTTGACCAGGCCCCAGCGCTCGGCGGTGGCGGCGTCAATGAAGTTGCCGCTGAAGGCCATTTCGCGCGCGCGGCCCCGGCCGATGAGGCGCGGCAGCTTTTGCGACAGGCCCCAGCCGGGCATCACGCCGATGCGGGCGTGGGTGTCGGCAAAGCGGGCCTCGGTGGAGGCCAGCAGCAGGTCGCAGGCCAGGGCCAGCTCGAAGCCGCCGGTGATGGCCACGCCGTGCACGGCGCCGATCACCGGGCCGGGAAAGGCCTCCAGCGCGGCCACCGGGTCGGCGGCGGCATCGGACAGGCCGGTCTGGCCGAGCTCTTTCAGGTCAAGCCCGGCGCAGAAGGCGCGGCCGGCGCCGGTGAGCACCAGCACCCGCACCTCGGGGTCGGCGGCCAGGGCCTGGGCGGCGTCGGCGATGGCTTGGCGCAGGGCGTGCGACAGGGCGTTGAGCGCCTGCGGGCGGTTGAGGGTGAGCACGGCGCAGCCGGGCTGGGGGCGGGTGACGAGCAGCAGGTCGGTGGGCATGGCAAGGGGTGGTGGGGTGGGGCCAGTGTGCCTGGGCGGCTGACGGGAAAAATCGTCGATTCGGACGAAGCTGGCAATCCCGCGTGAGACACAGAATGGCCACATCCCAACCCCCATCAAAGTGAGATTTGCCATGTCTGAAGCCTATATCGTCGCCGCCACCCGCACCGCTGGCGGCCGCCGGGGTGGTCGCCTGGCCGGGTGGCACCCGGTGGAGCTGGCCGCGCGCGTGCTCAATGACCTGATCGACCGCACCGGCGCCGACCCGGCCCTGGTGGAAGACGTGTTCATGGGCTGCGTGAGCCAGGTGGGTGAGCAGTCCACCAACGTGGCGCGCAACGCGGTGCTGGCCTCCCGGCTGCCCGAGTCGGTGCCCGGCACCTCGATCGACCGCCAGTGCGGCTCGTCGCAGCAGGCCATTCACTTCGCGGCCCAGGCCGTGATGTCGGGCGCCATGGACGTGGTGATCGCCGCGGGCGTGGAATCGATGACCCGCGTGCCCATGTTCAGCCCCTCGTCGCTGGCGCAGAAGGCCGGCATGGGCTACTACCAGAGCCCCTCGGTGAACCGCCGCTACCACGACGTGGTGTTCAGCCAGTTCATGGGCGCCGAGATGATGGCCAAGAAGTACGGCCTGAGCAAAGACGAGCTGGACCGCTACGCCCTGCTCAGCCACCAGCGCGGCGCCGCCGCCACCCAGGCCGGGCGCTTCAAAGACGAGATTCTGGCCGTGCCGGTGCGCACCGCCGACGGCGAAGAGACCGCCGAGATGCACAGCAGCGACGAAGGCATTCGCTACGACGCCACGCTGGAAGGCATTCAGAGCGTGAAGCTGCTGCAGGAAGGCGGCGTGATCACCGCCGCCAACGCCAGCCAGATTTGCGACGGCGCCACCGGCGTGATGGTGGTGAACGAGCGCGGCCTCAAGGCCCTGGGCGTGAAGCCGCTGGCGCGCATCCACCACATGACCATGATCGGCCACGACCCGGTCATCATGCTGGAGGCCCCCATCCCCGCCACCGAGCGCGCCCTGCAAAAGGCTGGCCTGAAGATCAGCGATATCGATCTTTACGAGGTGAACGAGGCCTTCGCCTCGGTGCCGCTGGCCTGGGTGAAGCACCTGGGCGCCGACCCCGAGCGCCTGAACGTGAACGGCGGCGCCATCGCCCTGGGCCACCCGCTGGGTGCCTCGGGCACCAAGCTCATGACCACCCTGGTGCACGCGCTGCAGCAGCGCGGTGGCCGCTATGGCCTGCAGACCATGTGCGAAGGCGGCGGCATGGCCAACGTGACCATCGTCGAGCGCCTCTGATCGTCCCCACGGCTCACGGTCGCGCCGCAAGCGACCGCCTCCCCGAGGGCGCGCCTGCTGGCGCCCCGGGGCCTGTTGACCCAATACACAAGAGACCGTCATGACCCAGACCAAGACGGACCACGGAGACAACACCCTGCTGCGCATTGAAGGCGTGACGGTGCGCTTTGGCGGCATCGTGGCGCTGGACGGCGTGAGCTTTGAGGTGCGCCGCGGCGAGATCTGTGCCCTCATCGGCCCCAACGGCGCCGGCAAGAGCACGCTGTTCAACTGCCTCTCGCGCCTGTACGAGTGCAACAGCGGGCGCATTGCCTTCGATGGCCTGCCCCTGTCCACCATGCCGCGCCACCGCATGGCCGGCATCGGCATTGGCCGCACCTTCCAGAACCTGGCGCTGTTTCGCACCATGACCGTTCGCGAGAACGTGCTGGTGGGCTGCCACAGCCAGCACCACGCGGGCTTTCTGCGCAACGCCTTTCGCCTGCCGGGCGTGACCCGCATCGAGGCGCAGGCCCAGGCCCGCGCCGATGAGCTGCTTGACTTCATCGGCCTGCGCACCGAGGCCGACCGCGTGGTGGGCGACCTGCCTTTCGGCACCCAGAAGCGGGTGGAGCTGGCCCGCGCGCTGGCCGCCAACCCCAAGCTGCTGCTGCTGGACGAGCCGGCCTGCGGCCTCAACCACGAAGAGCTGCACGGCCTGGGCGAGCTGATTCGCGACATCCGCGACCGCCTGAAGGTGACGGTGCTGCTGGTGGAACACCACATGGGCCTGGTGATGGGCATTTCCGACCGGGTGGTGGCGCTGAACTTTGGCAAAAAGATCGCCGAGGGCACGCCCGCCGAGGTGCGCGCCCACCCCGAGGTGATTCGCGCCTACCTGGGCGAAGCAGAAGAGGAGGCCGCATGACTGCGCTGCTGCAAGTGCGCGGGCTGCACGCCCGCTATGGCAACACCCGGGTGTTGCACGGCATTGACCTGGACGTGGCCGAGGGCCGCGTCACCGCGCTGCTGGGCGCCAACGGCGCGGGCAAGACCACCACGCTGCGCGCGCTGTGCCAGTTCATGGCGCAGACCAGCGGCAGCATCCAGCTCGCCGGGCAAGAGCTGGTGGGCCGCTCCACCGAGCAGATCGCCCGCCTTGGCGTGGGCCACGTGCCCGACGGGCGCGGCACCTTCATGGGCCTGAGCACCGAAGAAAACCTGCGCCTGGGCGCCTACTCGCGCGGCAGCCGCGAGGGCATGGCGCAAGACATGGAGCGCATCTACGGCTACTTTCCCCGCCTGCGCGAGCGCGCCAGCCAGCAGGCCGGCACCTTGTCGGGTGGCGAGCAGCAGATGCTGGCCATCGGCCGCGCCCTCATGGGCCGCCCGCGCCTGCTGCTGCTGGACGAGCCTTCGTTCGGCCTGGCCCCGCTGGTGGTGAAAGACATTTTTTCCATCATGCGGCGCATCAACCAGGAAGAGAAAGTCTCCATCCTGCTGGTGGAGCAAAACGCCCGCCTGGCCCTGGAGCTGGCCGACACCGCCTACCTGCTGGAGACCGGGCGGGTGGTGCTGAGCGGCCCGTCGGACGACATGAAACGCAACGACGCGGTGCGTCGCGCCTACCTCGGCGAATGAGGCACTGGAGCGCCAACGCATGAACGAATTCCTGCACCAACTGCTCGCCGGGCTGGCCACCGGCGGCATTTACGCCAGCGTGGCTCTGGCCCTGGTGATGATTTACCAGGCCACCCACCACATCAACTTCGCGCAAGGCGAGATGGCCATGTTCTCCACCTTCATCGCGTGGATGTTCATCCAGGCGGGCTTGCCCTACTGGTTGGCCTTCGCGGCCACGGTGGTGGTGTCATTTGTGCTGGCCGCGGGCATTGAGTTCGTGGTGATCCGGCCCATGCACCGCGCGCCCGAGCTGTCGGTGGTGGTGGTGTTCATCGGCCTGCTGGTGATCTTCCACAGCCTGGCCGGCTGGATCTTCGGCTACACCATCAAGCCCTTCCCAAGCCCCTTCCCGGCGGACGCCTGGTTCGCCTCGCCGCTGATGTCGGCGCACGAGGTGGGCGCCATCGTGGTGGCCCTGCTGATGGTGGCCATGCTGTTTGCCTTCTTCCGCTTCACGCCGCTGGGCCTGGCCATGCGGGCCGCCGCGCAGAACCCGGCGTCGTCGCGCCTGGTGGGCATTCGCGTGGGCCGCATGCTCATGCTGGGCTGGGGCCTGGCCGGGGCCATCGGCGCGGTGGCCGGCATGATGGTCGCGCCCGTGGTCTTTCTGGACCCGCACATGATGACCGGCGTGCTGCTCTACGCCTTTGCCGGCGCGCTGATCGGTGGCATCGACAACCCGGTGGGCGCGGTGCTGGGCGGCTTCCTCGTGGGCGTGCTGGAAAACCTCATGGGCACCTACGTGGTGGGCACCGAGCTGAAGCTCTCGGTGGCCCTGGCCCTCATCGTCGGCGTGCTCATCGTCAAGCCCTCGGGGCTGCTGGGCAAGAAGATCGTCACGCGAGTCTGAAGCAATGAACACCACCACTTCCTCTCTGCCCATGGGCGCGCCAGCGCCCGCCGTCTCTGCCCGCCGCGCCATGCGCTGGCCCTGGGTGCTGCTGGCGATTGCGCTGGCCTGTGGCCTGCTGTTCGTGCTCAAGGGCTACCAGCTCTTTCAGGCCACCATGGTGCTGGCCTACGCCATTGCCTTGCTGGGCCTGAACATGCTCACCGGCTACAACGGCCAGATCTCGCTGGGCCACGGCGCCTTCTTCGCGCTGGGGGCGTATGCCGCCGGCATCCTGATGGAGCACGCCGGCGCGCCCTACTGGGCCACCGTGCCCGCCGCTGCCGTGGTGTGCCTGGCCGTGGGCTACCTGTTCGGCCGCCCGGCCTTGAAGCTGGAGGGCCTGTACCTGGCGCTGGCCACCTTCGCCCTGGGCGTGGCCATGCCGCAGTTGCTCAAGTACAAGCACCTGGAGGCCTGGACCGGCGGCGTGCAAGGCATCGTGCTCATCAAGCCCGACGCGCCCTTTGGCCTGCCGCTCACGCAAGACCAGTGGCTGTATGTGTTTGCCCTTGGCGTGACGGTGGTGATGTTCCTCATCGCCCATAACCTGCTGAGCAGCGGCACCGGCCGCGCCATGCGCGCCATTCGCGACCACGCCATGGCCGCCGAGGCCATGGGCGTGGACAACCGGCACTACAAGTCCATGACCTTCGGCGTGTCGGCCGCCTTCACCGGCGTGGGCGGCGCGCTCTCGGCCATCGCGGTGCAGTTCGTCTCGCCCGACTCGTTCACGCTGTTCCTGTCCATCTCGCTGCTGGTGGGCATCGTGGTGGGCGGCGTGGGCACGCTGTGGGGCGCGTTCTTCGGCGCCATCTTCATCATGTTCGTGCCCAACCTGGCCGAGCAGGTGTCCAAGGCGGCGCCCTGGGCGGTTTATGGTGTGGTGCTCATCGCCATCATGTTCGCCATGCCCGGCGGCGTGATGGGCCTGCTCAACAAACTGCGCGCCCGCGCCTGAGGCCTGCCATGTCCGACACCCCAGACCTGCTACTGCAAGAGCGCCACGGCGACGTGGCTGTGCTCAAGCTCAACATCCCCCAGCGCCTGAACCCGCTGGCCATGCCCCTGCAAGAGCGCCTGCGCGCCGCGCTGGCCGCGCTCGCGGCCGACCGCAGCGTGCGCGCCCTGGTCATCACCGGCGAGGGCAAGGCCTTCTGCGTGGGGGCTGACCTGTCCAGCATGCAGCCCGCCAGCGGCCAGAGCCTGGGCGAGCAGACCGCGCAGGCCATGGAGGCTTTGTCGAACCGGCTCATTCAAGACATTCGCGAGCTGCCCTTTCCGGTGGTGAGCGCCGTCAACGGCCCCTGTGCCGGCGCTGGCGTGGGCCTGGCCCTGGCGGCCGACGTGGTGGTGGCCGCCCGCTCGGCCTATTTCTACCTGCCCTTCATGCCGCGCCTGGGCATCGTGCCCGACCTGGGCACCACCTGGTTCCTGGAGCGTTTCGTGGGCCGCGCCCGCGCCGTGGGCCTGAGCCTGCTGGGCGATCGCCTCTCGGCCGAGCAGGCCCAGCAATGGGGCCTGATCTGGGGCGCGGTGGACGACGCCAACCTTGCCACCGAGGCCCTGGCCCTGGCCCAGCGCCTGGCCCGCCTGCCAGCCCACGCCGCGCAAGAGATTCGCGCCGTCTACGAGAACGCCGGCCAGGCCAGCCTGGTGGACCAGATGCGCCTGGAGGCCGAGCGCCAGCGCCAACTCATCGACCGCCCCACCTTCGCCGAAGGCGTGCAGGCCTTCCTGGGCAAACGCGAGCCGGTGTTTCCGCCGCGTTGAAGTGTTCTGGGCGTTCAAGACAAAGGGCCTTCGCGGGCCCTTTGTGTTTTGGGGTCGGCCCAGCCCTTCAATTCACCGCCCGCGCCCGGCCTTTCCAGAAGGTTTCGCGCAGTTGGTACTTGAGCATCTTGCCGGCCGGCGAGAGCGGAATCTCGGGGCGGAACTCCACGCTGCGCGGGCATTTGTAGCCGGCGATTTCGCGCTTGCAGTGGGCGATGAGTTCTTCGGCCGTGAGCGCCTGGCCGGCGCGCAGCACCACCACGGCGTGCACGCGCTCGCCCCACTTCTCGTCGGGTACGCCGATCACGGCGCACATTGACACCTGCGGCAGCTGGGTGATGGCGTTTTCCACCTCGGCCGAGTACACGTTTTCGCCGCCGGTGACGATCATGTCCTTGAGGCGGTCCACCACGTACACAAAGCCTTGTTCGTCCATGTAGCCACCGTCGCCGGTGTGCATCCAGCCGTCGCGCAGCACCTCGGCGGTCTGCTCGGGCTTGTTCCAGTAGCCGGCCATCACCATGGGGCCGCGCGCGGCGATTTCGCCCACGGTGCCGGTGGGCACGGGGCGGCCCTGGTTGTCGACGATGCGCACCTCGGCAATGGGCACCGGGCGCCCGGCGGAGCGGCGCAGGTGGGGCGGGGCCTCGGCGGTGTGGCACGAGGCGGGCAGGGCGGTGATGACGGGGGAGAGTTCCGTCATGCCGTAGACCTGGCAGAAGCGCACGCCGGGCAGGGCCTTGAGGGCTTGCAGCAGCAGGGCGTCGTCAATGGGGGCGGCGCCGTAGAGGATGGTGTGCAGGCTGCTGGTGTCGAACTCGGCGAAGCGCGGGTGTTCGATCACGCGCTTGAGCATGGTGGGCACCAGAAAGGTTTCGGTGGCGCGCTCTTGCTGCACGGCCTGCAGAAAGGCCACCTCGTCAAACGTGGCCATGAGCACCTGCGGGCACAGGCGCAGCATGAGCTGCAGGGTCAGGCCCGCACCGCCCACGTGGAACATGGGCGCGGTGTTGATGCCCACCGCGTCGTTGGCGCGTTCGGTGGCGGCCACGGTGGATAGCTGGCTGATGTAGAGGTTGGCGTGGGTGAGCATCACGCCCTTGGGGCGGCCGGTGGTGCCGCCGGTGTACATCACGGCGGCTAGGTCGTCGCCGCCGCGCCGGGCATCGGCCACGGGCTGGGCGCGGGCCATCAGCGCTTCAAGGTCGGCCACGCCGTCGGGCGCGCTGCCGTTGCCGAAGAACAGGCGCAGGCGCAGCGACTTCGAGAGGCCCGGCAGGCCGGCGGCCACGGCGCTGAAGTGCTCGTCAAAGAGCAGCACCTGGGTGTCGCTGTCGTCCAGTGAATAGGCCACTTCCTTGTCGCTCCAGCGGATGTTCACCGGGTTCACCACGGCGCCGGCCCACCAGGTGGCGTAGAGGTATTCCACGTAGCGGTCGGAGTTCAGGCCCATCATGGCCACGCGGTCGCCGGGGCGCACGCCCTGGGCCTGCAGCACGGCGGCCAGGCGGGCCACGCGGTCAACGAAGGTGGCGAAATCGCGGCGGCGCTCGCCGCAGATGAGGACGGTGGCCTGGGGCTTTTCCTGCAGGCCTTTGTGCAGGGGCTGGGTGAGTTGCATCGGGGTGGTCCTGGAATGGCGGGCGGCCCTCCAGCGGGCCGCGCCAGGGCACTGTGGCGCATGGGGCGTGGGCGCGCATCGTCCGAACCGACGACCCGATGAGGCGGGCGCCTGCAGGGGGTGCGCAATTTCGTCAGTTCCGACGATGCCGCCACCACCCCCGCTTTCTACGATGCCCTGCATGGACCGGTGCCGCGTGAACTGGTCTGTGACGGTGCCCGACCCATAACCCACAAGCAGGAGACAAGACCATGTCCAAACCCGTTGACGCCGGCCTGCGCCGGACCCTGAAGATCGGCGCCGGCCTGGCGCTGGCCAGCGCCTTCCCCCTGGTGCGCGCGCAGAAGAAGTACGACACCGGTGCCACCGACACCGAGATCAAGCTGGGCAACCTCTCGCCTTACTCGGGCCCGGCCTCGGCCTATGGCACCTGCGGCAAGTCGATGGCCGCCTACTTCAACCAGCTCAACGCCGCCGGTGGCGTGAACGGCCGCAAGATCAACTTCCTCACGCTGGACGACGCCTACAACCCGGCCAAGTCGGTGGAGCAGACGCGCAAGCTGGTGGAGCAAGACGAGGTGCTGCTGATGTTCGCGGCCCTGGGCACCTCGCACAACATGGCGGTGCAGCGCTACCTGAACGCCAAGAAGATTCCGCAACTCTTCGTGAACACCGGCGCCACCCGCTTTGGCGACCCGAAGGCCAACCCCTGGACCATGGGCTGGCAGCCCACCTACCAGGCCGAGGGTCGCATGTACGCCAAGCACATCCTGCAGACCAAGCCCAACGCCAAGATCGGCGTGCTGATGCAGAACGACGACTTCGGCAAGGACTACATGAAGGGCCTGGTGGACGGCCTGGGCGACAAGGCCAAGACCCACATCGTGCAGCACCTCACCTACGAGGTGACCGACCCCACCATCGACAGCCAGTTGGTCACGCTCAAGAGCGCGGGTTGCGACGTGTTCGTGAGCATCACCACGCCCAAGTTCGCGGCCCAGGCCATCCGCAAGGCGGCCGAGCTGGGCTGGAAGCCCGAGCACTACCTGGTGAGCGTGTCGCAGTCGATGACCTCGGTGCTCAAGCCCGCGGGCTTCGAGAACGCGGTGGGCGTGATCTCCTCCACCTACCTGCTGACCCCGTCCGACCCGGCCGCCGCCGGCAACAAAGACGTGGCCGCGTACCTCGCCGCCATGAAGCAATACCACCCCAGCGGCGACCCGGACGATTCGCTCAACGCCATCGGCTACTCGGTGGCCGCCACCATGGCGCAGGTGCTGCGCCAGTGCGGCGACAACCTCACCCGCGAGAACGTGATGAAGCAGGCCGCCAGCCTGAACTTCGTGCCGCCCATGCTGTACCCCGGCATCGAGGTGAAGACGTCGGCCGACGACTTCTTCCCCATCGAGAAAAAGATCCTGCAGCGCTTCAACGGCAAGGCCTATGAAGCCATGGGCCAGGTGATGAGCGCCTGACCGACCTGCCACCCCATCGGAAACCGAACCACCCCATGTCTGTTCATTTCAACGATTCCTTCCCTTCCTCCGATGGGGCCGCGCCCTGGGGCCGCCGCCAGGTGCTGGCGGCCCTGGCCGCCGGCCTGGTGAGCACCGGCGCGCTGGCCCAGAAGCAGTACGACCCGGGCGCCTCCGACACCGAGATTCGCATCGGCATGTCCATGCCCTACAGCGGCCCGGTGTCGTCCTACGGGATCATCGGCAAGGTCAACGACGCCTACTTCAAGATGGTCAACGAGCGCGGCGGCATCAACGGCCGCCAGGTGCGTTTCGTGAGCTACGACGACCAGTACAACCCCGCCAAGGCCACCGAGGTGGTGCGCCGCATGGTCGAGCAAGACGAGGTGCTGGCCGTGTACGGCAACCTGGGCTCGGCCGCCAACGCCGGCCTCATGCGCTACATGCACGCCAAGAAGGTGCCGCACATCCTGCTGGGCGTGGGCGCCGAGCGCTTCAGCGACCCGGCCAGCTTCCCCTGGACCATGCCCTTCATGCCCAGCTACGACGCCGAGGGCCGGCTCTACGCGCAGAACATCCTCAAGACCAAGCCCGATGCCCGCATCGCCGTGCTCTACCAGAACGACGACTTCGGCAAAGACCTGCTCAAGGGCCTGAAGGCCGGCCTGGGCGACAAGGCCAAGACCATGATCGTGGGCGAGGCCTCGTTCGAGATTTCCGACCCCACGGTGGACTCGCAAATCATCAAGCTGCAAGGCAGCGGCGCCAACGTGTTCGTGAACTTCGCCACCGCGCGCTTTGCCGCACAGGCCATTCGCAAGGTGTGGGACATCGGCTGGCGCCCCGACCAGCAGTACCTCACCTACGTGTCGGCCTACGTGAAGATGACGCTGGAGCCCGCTGGCCTGGACAAGTCCAAGGGCATCATGGCCATGGCCTTCTTCAAAGACGCGGTGCAGCCGCGCTGGGCCAATGACCCGGCCACGCAAGAGTTCCTGGCCTTCATGAAGAAGTACGCCCCGGGCGAAGACGTGACCAACGCCGCCTCGGTTTACGGCTACTGCGTGGCCCAGACCATGGCCCACATCCTGAAGCAGTCGGGCGACCGCCTCACGCGCGAGAACGTGCTCAAGCAGGCCGCCTCGCTTAAAGACTTCCGCCCCGGCCTGCTGCTGCCGGGCCTGGCCATGAACACCTCGCCCACCGACTACTGGCCCTTCGGCGCCTTGCAACTGGTGCAGTTCAACGGCAAGGAATTCGAGCCCATCGGCCAGTCCATCGCCGTGCGCTGAACCGACTCGCCCCCCACAGGAGACACCCCATGCACGGATTGATGCAAGACCGCCCGCTGCTGATCTCGTCGCTCATCGAGCACGCGGCGCGCTTTCACCCCGACACCGAAATCGTCTCGCGCCTGCCCGAAGGGTCGATGCACCGCACCACCTGGGCCGGCGTGGCCAGGCGCTCGCGCCAGGTGGCCAACGCCCTGGCCAAGCTGGGCATCCAGCCCGGCGAGCGCGTGGGCACGCTGGCCTGGAACTCGTACCGCCACCTGGCGCTGTACTTCGGCGTCTCGGGCACCGGCGCGGTGCTGCACACGGTGAACCCGCGCCTGTTCCCCGAGCAGATTGACTACATCGTCAACCACGCCGAAGACCAGGTGCTGTTCTTTGACATCACCTTCGCCCCGCTGGTGGAAAAGCTCGCGCCCGCGCTCAAGACGGTCAAGGCCTTCATCGCCATGACCGACCGCGAGCACATGCCCGCCATCCAGGTGCCCAACCTGCTGTGCTTCGACGAGCTGATGGACCAGCAGAGCGACCAATACACCTGGCCCGAGTTCGACGAGAAAAACGCCTCGTCGCTCTGCTACACCTCGGGCACCACCGGCAACCCCAAGGGCGTGCTGTACTCGCACCGCTCCACCATGCTGCACACGCTCATGGAGCTGGCGCCCGACACCTTTGGCATCGCCTCGACCGAGACGCTGATGCTCATCGTGCCCATGTTCCACGCCAACGCCTGGGGCGCGCCCTACGCCGCTGCCATGGTGGGCGCGCGCCTGGTGCTGCCCGGCCCGCACCTGGACGGCCAGAGCGTCTATCAGCTGATGCGCGACGAGCGCGTGACCTTCTCGCAAGGCGTGCCCACGGTCTGGATGATGCTGTTCCAATACCTTGACCAGAACCCGCAGCTAGACCCCAAGGGCCTGGGCGTGAAGCGCATTGGCATTGGTGGCGCGGCGGTGTCGCGCGCCGTGCTGGAGCGCTTCGAGAAGCAGTTCGGCGCCGAGGTGGTGCAGGGCTGGGGCATGACGGAAACCAGCCCCATCGGCGTCATCAGCAAGCTGCTGCCCAAGCACGCCGGCATGCCCGAGGAAGAGCTGGTCAAGGTCAAGCTCAAGCAAGGCCGTGGCGTGTGGGGCGTGGACCTGAAGATCGTGGACGCCGACGGCAAGGCACTGCCCTGGGACGGCGTGGCCTATGGCCACCTGCACGTGCGCGGCCCCTGGATCGCCAGCGGCTACTTCCGTGGCGAGGGCGGCGAGGTGCTCGACGCCGAGGGCTACTTCCCCACCGGCGACGTGGCCACCATCGACCCCGACGGCTTCCTGCAACTGGTGGACCGCGCCAAGGACGTGATCAAGTCCGGCGGCGAATGGATCTCGTCCATCGACGTGGAAAACGCCGCCATGTCGCACCCCGGCGTGGCCGAGGCCGCGGTGATCGGCGTGTCGCACCCCAAGTGGCAAGAGCGCCCGCTGCTGCTGGTGGTGCCGCGCGCCGGCGCCGAGGTGAGCAAGCAGTCCATGCTCGACCACCTGAGCAGCCGCATCGCCAAGTGGTGGCTGCCCGACGATGTGCTGCTGGTGGACAGCCTGCCGCACACCGCCACCGGCAAGCTGCTCAAGACCAAGCTGCGCGAGCAATACCGCGACCACCAGTTGCCCGGCGCCTGAGGCCGCCAAGCGCACCAAACACAACAGGCCCCGCTGGGGCCTGTTGTGTTTTGCTTTGCTTTACCAGCCTGGGCGAAGAGGGCAGGGGATTTAGTCCCCCACCACCGCGCTGGCGCCGCCGTCCACCGGCAGCAGCGCGCCGGTGATGTGCTTGCCCGCGTCGCTGGCCAGCAGCAGCACCGCACCCTTGAGCGCCTCGTCATCGCCCACGCGGCGCAGCGGCAGGCGCGCCACCAGCGGCTCAATCGTGCCGGGCTGCAACAGGTGCTGCGCCATCTTGCTGGGGAACACACCGGGCAGGATGGCGTTCACGTTGATGCCGTGCGGCCCCCACTCGCAGGCCAGCGCGCGCGTGAGGCTGGCCACCGCGCCCTTGCTGGCGTGGTAAGCCGCCGCGCGCATGCTGCCCACCGTGCCGCCCAGGGCCGCGATGGACGAGATGTTCACCACCCGCCCGCCACCACGCGGCAGCATGCTGCGCCGCGCCACCTCGCGCGTGAGCAGGAACACGCCCCGGGCGTTCAGGTCCATCACCTTGTCCCAGGCGTCCATGGGGTGGTCTTCGGCTGGGGCGCCCCAGGTGGCGCCCGCGTTGTTCACCAAGATGTCGATGCCGCCCAGCGTGGCCAGGGCATGGTCCACCAGGGCCATCACCTGCGCGTCGTCGCGGCCATCGGCGGCGAAGGTGTCCACCGTGTGGCCGGCCGCGCGCAGCTCGGCGGCCGCGGCGTCCAGCTCCGCAGCCTTGCGCGAGCTGATCAACAGCCGCGCCCCGGCCTCGCCCAGCGCGTGCGCAATCTGCAGGCCCAGCCCGCGCGAACCACCCGTGACCAGGGCGGTGCGACCGCGCAGGTCGTGCAATTGGTGAATGGTGCGGGCGGGGCTCATGAGCGGTCTCCTTTGGTGGTGTTGGGGTGAAAAGCCTTCAACACCACAGGCTACGTGCCGCGCCCCGGGCGGCCATCGTCGGTTTGGACGAATGGCGAGGGGGGCGCTTCAGTCCGCCAGCAGCCGCTCGCGCAGGGCCTGCAGTTCGCCGGCGCTTAGGCCGGCCGGCCCTTGCAGGTAGCGCTGCACGCCGCCGTGGCGCTGGTCAATCTCGTCAAAGGCCGCGTGCAGAAAGGCCGGCTGCACCTGCCAGAGCACGTTCATCACGTGCGCCGGCCCATGGCCCTCGGCGCCGGGGTCGCGCCGATAGAGGCGGTTGGTGAGCAGGTAGTCGTCCAGGATGGTGTCGCGCTCCACCCCCAGCACGCTCAGCAGCAGGGCGGCGGCGTAGCCCGTGCGGTCTTTGCCGGCGGTGCAGTGAAAGACCAGCGGGTCGTCGTGGGTGGCCAGGTGGCGCAGCAGGCGCCCGAAGGTGGCGGCGTGTTCGGTGACGAAGTCGCGGTAGGTCTCGCACATCATGCCCACCGTCTGCTCGGTGCTGGGCACCGCGCCATCTTGCATGAAGGCATTGAGCCGGCGGAACACCGAGGGCTCCACGCTCAGGGGCAGCACCCGCACGCCTTCAATGGCGTAGGGAGTGGCCGCGCGCTCCTGCACGCCACGAAAGTCGGCGCTGACGCGCACGGGCAGGGCAGGCAGGGCGCGCGCGCCCTCGGCCGTGAGGCGGGCCAGGTGGTCAGAGCGGTACACGGCGCCCGCGCGCACTCGGCGCCCATCGCGCGCCTTCAGGCCGCCCAGGTCGCGGAAGTTGGACGCGCCTTCGGTGATGGTGCGCAGCAAGTCGGGGGAGGGGGTGTGGTCGGCCATGGCGCGATTGTGGCCATGCCTTGGCGACAGCACGGTCACCAAGGCAACCCGCTTCCCCGCAGCGCGCGTGCCTGCATGGTCACCCACTGGCTTGGGCTGGCCGGGGCGATGGGCGCACGGCCCGATCTCATCTCAAGCTGAAAGGATTTACCCGATGACCCCAGACCCCGCGTGGCCGCCGTTTCCCCTCCTGGGGCTGCCGCCAGACACCCCGCAGACCCTGGCCGATGCGCTGGCGCTGTGGGCAAACGACACCTTGGCCCATCAAGCCGCCTGCCTGGCCCTGGCAGGCAATGGGGGTCTTCACCTGACGCCGCTGCCCGCTTGCCACGCGTGGGTGGAACGCATTTGCAAGGCACTGGTGGCCGGCGTGCGCGATCCGCTGCCGGGAGGGGAGCGCCCGGTCCTGCTGCTGGGTGTGCAAGACCTGGTGGATTGCCCGGACGATCTGTTGCCCAGCCTGGCGCGTCTGCAGGAATTGGACACGCTGGACCGGCTGGGTGGCGTCCGCCTGGCCCTGCCCGGCATGGTGGCCACCCGCATCGCCATGTACCGTGGCAGGGGTGGCTTGGCGGATTCCCAAGATCAACCGACCCAGTCCGCCAACGCCTTCTCGGGCGAGCGCACCCTGGGCGAAGAGACCCCGTTGTTGCCCAAGGCGCGTGGCACTGGCGGCACGGACCGTTGCGTGGTGTCTTGAGCAGCGGAGCGGGTGGGCGTTGGCCGCCTCGCCACCGGGCGGCCGACTGGGGATCAACGGCGCTGCCTGTGGTCGATTAATTGCACTCGATAGAATGGCGCACAAGCACTCGCACCACCTTCTCCCGGCTGGACTGCGAGTGCTTTGTCTTTTGAGCCGTTCTTAAGAGGTACTCATGTCGCTGCTTCCCCGTCTGTCTGCTGTTGCCCTGGCCATGGGCCTGGCCGCTTCTTCTGTTTGGGCCGACACCAAGTCGGTTGCCGTCACCGCCATCGTTGAGCACCCCGCGCTGGACGCCGTGCGCGACGGCGTGCAGGCCGCGCTGAAAGACGCCGGCTACGTGGCCGGCCAGAACCTGAAGTGGCAGTACCAGAGCGCGCAAGGCAACACCGGCACGGCCGCGCAGATTGCCCGCAAGTTCGTGGGCGACCAGCCCGACGCCATCGTGGCCATCGCCACCCCCTCGGCCCAGGCCGTGGTGGCCGCCACCAAGAGCGTGCCCGTGGTGTTCTCGGCCATCACCGACCCGGTGGCCGCCAAGCTGGTGAAGAACTGGGAACCCTCCAAGACCAACGTGACCGGTGTGTCCGACATGCTGGCGCTGGACAAGCAGATGGACCTGGTGCGCCAGGTGGTGCCCAACGCCAAGCGCGTGGGCATGGTCTACAACCCCGGTGAGGCCAACTCGGTGGTGGTGCTCAAGCAGCTCAAGGAACTGCTGCCGAAGATGGGCATGACCGTGGTGGAAGCCGCCGCGCCCCGCTCGGTGGACGTGGGCAGCGCCGCGCGCAGCCTGGTGGGCAAGGTCGATGTGATCTACACCAGCACCGACAACAACGTGGTCTCGGCCTACGAGGCGCTGGTGAAGGTGGGCCAGGAAGCCAAGATTCCGCTGGTGGCCTCTGACACCGACAGCGTCAAGCGCGGCGCCGTGGCCGCCTATGGCATCAACTACCGCGACCTGGGCGAGCAGACTGGCCGCATCGTGGTGCGCATCCTCAAGGGTGAGAAGGCCGGCGACATCAAGCCCGAGCTGTCCACCAAGATGGAACTGTTCGTGAACCCGGGCGCCGCCGAGAAGCAGGGCATCAAGCTGTCCGACGCCCTGGTGAAGTCGGCCGCGCAAGTCGTTCGCTGATCCACCGCCCGGGGCATGCCCCCGGGCCTTGCCCACTGTCTCTGACAGGTTCTTGCCGCCCGGCTCGGCCGGGCCAGCCTATCGCGGGCCGCCTCGCGCGGCTCCCTTATCGGTATGTCGCTCTTTTCCGTCCTCGGTGCATTTGAGATCGGTCTCGTCTTCAGCCTGGTGGCGCTGGGCGTGTTCATTTCATTCCGGCTGCTGCGTTTCCCCGATCTCACGGTGGACGGCAGCTTTCCCCTGGGCGGGGCGGTGTGCGCGGTGCTGCTCTCGCGCGGCGTGGACGCCTGGACGGCCACCGCCGCCGCGGCGGGCGCGGGCGCGCTGGCGGGCCTGCTCACCGGCTGGCTCAATGTGCGGCTGAAGATCATGGACCTGCTGGCCAGCATCCTGGTGATGACGGCCCTTTACTCCATCAACCTGCGCGTGATGGACGGCCCCAACGTGCCCCTCATCACCGAGCCCACGCTGTTCGTGCTGCTGCAGCCCGAGGGCCTGGCCGATTACGTGGTGCGCCCGCTGGTGCTGCTGGTGATCGTGCTGCTCATCAAGTTCGCGCTGGACGCTTTCTTCGCCACCGAGCGTGGCCTGGCCATTCGCGCCACCGGCTCCAACCCGCGCATGGCGCGCGCGCAGGGCATCAACACCGGCGCCATGCTGCTGCTGGGCATGGCCATCTCCAACGCCCTGGTGGGCCTGGCCGGCGCGCTGTTCGCGCAGACGCAGGGCGGGGCCGACATTTCCATGGGCATCGGCACCATCGTGATCGGCCTGGCCGCGGTGATCGTGGGTGAGAGCATCCTGCCGGCGCGCCGCCTCATGTGGGCCACGCTGGCCGTGGTGGTGGGCGCCATCGTCTACCGCTTCTTCATTGCGCTGGCGCTCAACAGCGACTTCATTGGCCTCAAGGCGCAAGACCTCAACCTCATCACCGCCGTGCTGGTGGGCGTGGCCCTGGTGCTGCCGCGCCTGAAGGGCCGCCTGGCCAAGAAGCGCGCCTGAGCCCGACGAGGAGAACCCCATGCTGAGCGCACAACAACTCGCCATCACCTTCAACCCCGGCACGCCCATCGAAAACCGCGCCCTGCGCGGCCTCTCGCTGGACATTCCCACCGGGCAGTTCGTCACCGTCATCGGCTCCAACGGCGCGGGCAAGTCCACCTTCCTCAACGCCATTTCGGGCGACATCTCGGTGGACAGCGGCCGCCTCACCATCGACAACACCGACGTGACCCGCTGGCCCGTGTGGCAGCGCGCGCAGCACGTGGCGCGCGTGTTCCAAGACCCGATGGCCGGCACCTGCGAAGACCTCACCATCGAAGAAAACATGGCCCTGGCCCAGCGCCGTGGCGCCGGGCGCGGCCTCTCGCGCGCCGTGACCGCGCCCATGCGCGAGGTGTTCCGCGAGCGCCTGGCCACCCTGGGCCTGGGCCTGGAGACGCGCCTGGCCGACCGCATCGGCCTGCTCTCGGGCGGGCAGCGCCAGGCGGTGAGCCTGCTCATGGCCGCGCTGCAGCCCTCGCGCCTGCTGCTGCTGGACGAACACACCGCCGCGCTCGACCCGCGCACCGCCGATTTCGTGCTGCAGCTCACCAACCGCATCGTGCGCGAATCGGGCCTGACCACGCTCATGGTCACGCACAGCATGCGCCAGGCGCTGGACGTGGGCGACCGCACCGTGATGCTCCACCAGGGGCAGGTGGTGCTGGATGTCTCGGGCGAAGAACGCGCCCGCATGGACGTGCGCGACCTGCTGGCCATGTTCGAGCGCGTGCGCGGCGAACAACTGGCCGACGACGCCCTGCTGCTGGGCTGACGCCCCATTTCGAGTTCCCTCGCACCACCGCAGGGCGGTGGACATGGGTCCATTTCCTTCAATGGTGCGAGATCCCATCGCGTTCACTTCAATGGTGCGCGATAAAATTTAGGGTTATCCCTGAAGCTTTCACAAAGGACTTCTCCATGAACATCCCGTTCCGCACGAAAACCATCGCCACCGCCCTGGGCCTGGCCGGCGCGCTGCTGGCCAACGCCGCCCTGGCCGACACGCTCAAGATCGGTCTGGTGCGCCCCACCACCGGCGCCGTGAAGCAGTACGGTGACATGGTGCAAGAAGGCGTGGACACGGCCGTCGAGATGGCCAACGCCGCCGGTGGCATCAAGGGCAAGAAGATCGAGCTGCTGGTGGTGGACGACGCCTGCGAACCCAAGCAAGGCCCGGTGGCCGCCAACCGCATCGTCAACGCCAAGGTGCGTTACGTGGTGGGCCCGGTGTGCTCTGGCGCCACCATCGCCGCCGCCGGCATCTACAACAACGAAGGCGTGGTGATGATCAGCCCCTCGGCCACCGCCCCCGCGCTGACCGAAGGCAAGAACTACAAGTACATCTTCCGCGCCACCGGCCGTGACGACCAGCAAGGCCCGGCCGCTGCCCGCTTCATCGCCGAGAAGGTCAAGCCCAAGAAAGTGGCCGTGCTGCACGACAAGCAGTCGTATGGCCAGGGCGTGGCCGCCAACGTGCGCGACGAGCTGAAGAAGGCCGGCGTGAACGTGGCCTTCTTCGAGGGCATCAACGCCGGTGACACCGACTACTCGGCCGTCATCACCAAGCTCAAGAGCGCTGGCGTTGATTTTGTGTACTACGGTGGCTACCACCCCGAGCTGGGCCTGCTGCTGCGCCAGGCCGCCGAGCAAGGCCTGAAGACCCGCATGATGGGCCCCGAAGGCGCCGGCAACCCCGAGATCAACGCCATCGCCGGTGCCGCCGTGGAAGGCATGCTGCTGACCCTGCCGGCCGACTTCTCCACCAACCCCAAGAACGCCGCCATCGTGAAGGTGTTCAAGGACAAGAAGCGCGATGCCTCGGGTGCTTTCCAGCTCCAGTCGTACGCCGCCACGCAAGCCCTGATCGAGTCGATCAAGGCCGTGGGCGATGACCCGTCCAAGGTGGCCGCCCACCTGCGCAAGACCAGCTTTGACACCCCCATCGGCACCCTGGCCTGGGACGCCAAGGGCGACCTGAAGTCGTACGACTTCGTGGTGTACGAGTGGCACAAGGACGGCAGCAAGACCCTGGCCACCAAGTAAGCCCGGTCTGAACCGCCCGCAAGGCATGGTGCCATTTCAGGTGCCATGCCTTTTCGTTTGAAAGGGCGGGGGCGCCGCGCCCCCGCCACCCGAACCGTCCAGCGAGGTATCGCATGAACGAACTCCTGCCCCAACTCATCCAGCAGCTCTTCAACGGGTTGTCGCTGGGGGCGATTTACGCGCTCATCGCCATCGGCTACACGATGGTGTACGGCATCATCGGCATGATCAACTTTGCCCACGGCGAGATCTACATGATCGGCGCCTACGTGGGCCTGGTCACGCTGGCGGCCATCGGCACGCAGACCGGCCTGCCCGTGGCGGCCGTGATGGGCCTGATGTTGCTCTCAGCCGTGCTGGTCACCGCCGTGTACGGCTACGTGGTGGAACAGGTGGCCTACAAGCCGGTGCGCCAGAGCCCGCGCCTGGTGGCCCTGATCTCGGCCATCGGCATGTCCATCTTTCTGCAGAACTGGGTGGCCCTGGGCCAGGGCGCGCGCGACATGGCCGTGCCTTCGCTGCTGCCGGGCGCGCTGCGCTTTGGCGACGAGGGCGCCTTCGAGATCTTCGTGCCCTACACGCGCCTGCTCATCATCGTGGTGACGGTGGTGCTGATGGTGGCGCTCACGCTCTACATCCGGCACTCGCGCATGGGCCGTGCACAACGCGCTTGCGCGCAAGACATGCACATGGCCAGCCTGCTGGGCATCGACACCAACCGCGTGATCTCCTTCACCTTCATCCTGGGCGCGGTGCTGGCCGCCGTGGGCGGGGTGCTGATTGCGCTGACCGTGGGCAAGCTCAACCCCTACATCGGCTTCCTGGCCGGCATCAAGGCCTTCACGGCAGCCGTGCTGGGCGGCATTGGCAGCATTCCGGGCGCCATGCTGGGCGGCGTGCTGCTGGGCGTGGTGGAGACCTTTGCCGCGGCCTACATCTCGTCTGAGTACAAAGACATCGTGGCCTTTGGCCTGCTGGTGCTCATCTTGCTGGTGCGCCCCACCGGCCTGCTGGGCAAGCCCGAAGTGGAGAAAGTGTGATGCGCGACACCCTCCGAAACGCCATGCTCGCCGCCGTGATGACGGCGGTGGTGGTCACCCCCATCTTCGGCCTGCGCCTGGAGCGCGCCGGTATCGAGACCGTGCTGGAGCCGCACTGGAGCCGCGTGCTGTGGGCCTGCGCCCTGGTGTTCGCGGTGCAACTGCTGCGCCCGTGGATCGCGCGCCTGTTCGGCCGTTCGGGCGGCTCTGGCCGCGAACGCCAGGCCTCCGGCTGGCGCCTGCCCGAACTCAGCCCGGTGCAGCGCCAGGGCCTGATCGTGCTGCTCATCGCCCTGGCGATGGTGTGGCCCTTCATGGCCGGGCGCAACGCGGTGGACATCGCCACCCTGGCGGCCATCTACATCATGCTGGGCCTGGGCCTGAACATCGTGGTGGGCTTCGCCGGCCTGCTGGACCTGGGCTTCGTGGGCTTTTATGCCGTGGGCGCCTACACCTACGCCATGCTCTTTCACTGGGCGGGCTGGGGCTTCTGGCAGGCGCTGCCCGTGGCCGGCGCGGCGGCAGCGCTGTTTGGCTTTGTGCTGGGCTTTCCGGTGCTGCGCCTGCGCGGCGACTACCTGGCCATCGTGACGCTGGGCTTCGGCGAAATCATTCGCCTGCTGCTCATCAACCTCACCGGCTGGACGGGCGGGCCCGATGGCATTTCCAGCATTCCCAAGCCCACCGTGTTCGGCCTGGAAATGGCGCGCGACGCCAGCGTGGAAGGCGCCACCACCTTCCACCAGTGGCTGGGCCTTGAGTTCGAGACCGTGCACATGGTGATCTTTCTCTACCTGATGGCGCTGTCGCTGGCGCTCATCACGCTGTGGATCTCCAACCGCCTGATTCGCATGCCCATCGGCCGTGCCTGGGAGGCGCTGCGCGAGGACGAGATCGCCTGCCGCTCGCTGGGCCTGAACCCCATGCGCATCAAGCTATCGGCCTTCACGCTGGGCGCCATGTTCGCGGGCTTTGGTGGCGCCTTCTTCGCGGCGCGCCAAGGCATCGTGAGCCCCGAGTCGTTCACCTTCATCGAGTCGGCGCTGATCCTGGCCATCGTGGTGCTGGGCGGCATGGGCTCGCAACTGGGCGTGATCATCGCGGCCGTGCTCATCACCGTGTTGCCCGAGCTGGCGCGCGAGTTCGCCGAGTACCGCATGCTGATGTTCGGCCTGGTGATGATCCTGATGATGGTCTGGCGCCCGCAGGGCTTGTTGCCCATGAAGCGCCACCACGTGGAGGTGCCGGCATGAGCACGACCCCCAACACCCCACCGACGTCCCCTTCCATTGCCCACGGCACCATGCTCGAAGTGCAAGACCTTACCATGCGCTTTGGTGGCCTGCTGGCCGTTGACGGCGTGAGCCTGGCGCTGCGCGCGGGCGAGATCTTCGCCATCATCGGCCCCAACGGCGCCGGCAAGACCACGGTGTTCAACTGCGTCAGCGGCTTCTACAAGCCCAGCAGCGGGCGCATCGAGCTGCAAGGCGAGAACATCACCGGCCTGAGCAGCCACGCCGTGGCCGGCCATGGCGTGGTGCGCACCTTTCAGAACGTGCGCCTGTTCAAGGGCATGACCGCGCTGGAAAACCTGCTGGTGGCCCAGCACCGCCAGATCAACCGCTCGTGGCTGGCCGGGCTGTTCAAGACCCCGGCCTACCGCCGCGCGGAAGAGCAGGGCATCGAGCGCGCCCTGTTCTGGCTGGACTACATGGGCTTGCGTGGCATGGCCAACCGCGAGGCGGGCAAGCTGCCCTACGGTTACCAGCGCCTGCTGGAGATTGCGCGCTGCATGATCACCCGCCCGCGCGTGCTCATGCTCGACGAACCCGCCGCCGGCCTGAACCCGCAAGAGAAGGTGGAACTGCAAGGCCTCATCGAGCGCCTGCGCACCGAACAAGGCGTGTCGGTGCTGCTGATCGAGCACGACATGAGCCTGGTGATGGGCGTGTCCGAGCGCATCCTGGTGATGGAGCACGGCAAACCCATTGCCACCGGCACGCCCGAGGCGATCCGCAGCGACGAGCGCGTGATCAAGGCTTACCTGGGAGAAGAGTGATGCAGCCGATGCTGGAACTGCAGGGTGTGCACACCCACTACGGCGCCATTCAGGCGGTCAACGACGTGAGCCTGCGGGTGAACCCGGGCGAGATCGTCACGCTCATCGGCTCCAACGGCGCGGGCAAGACCACCCTGCTCATGACGGTGTGCGGCAACCCGCGCGCCAGCGCCGGGCGCATTCTGTTCGAGGGGCAGGACATCACGCAGTCGCCCTCGCACCTGATCATGCGCAAGGGCATCGCCATCTCGCCCGAAGGGCGGCGCGTGTTCGCCGACATGACGGTGGTCGAGAACCTGAAGATGGGCGGCTTCTTCGCCAGCGACGCCGACATCGAGGCCGGCATTGAGCACGTCTTCGGCCTGTTCCCGCGCCTGCGCGAGCGCGCGAACCAGCGCGCCGGCACCATGTCGGGCGGTGAACAGCAGATGCTGGCCATCGGCCGCGCCCTCATGTCGCGCCCGCGCCTGCTGCTGCTGGACGAGCCCACGCTGGGCCTGGCGCCGCTGATCATTGCGCAGATCTTCGAGATCATCCAGGCCATCCGCGCCGAGGGCGTGACCGTGTTCCTGGTCGAACAGAACGCCAACCGCGCCCTGCAGATCGCCGACCGCGGCTACGTGCTGGAAAACGGCCGCTGCGTGCTGGAAGACACCGGCGCCAACCTGCTGGCCAACGATGCGGTGCGCCGCGCTTACTTGGGCGGCTGAAGCCTCGGCCAGGCCAAAAAGAAAAGCCCGCCGGCTCGAAAGAGCGGCGGGCTTTTGTCTGACTCACCTTCACCTGGCCCGAAGGCCAGGGGCGGGCGATCAGAAGTCGTGGCGGATGCCAGCGGCGTAGACGCGCTTGTCGGCGGTCTTGGTGCCAGCGCCGTTCTCGACGTCGCCGTCGAGGTAGGCGGCGTACACCTTGGTGCGCTTGGACAGCGCGTAGGTGGCGCCCAGGGCGTAGGCGCTGCCCTTGGCTTGGGTCACGCCAGCGGTCTTGGACTTGCTGTAGGCGTAGCCGGCGGAGAACTCGAAGTTGCCGTAAGGCACGGCCACGCCGACGGAGAACTCGTCGTCTTCCTGCTTCAGGCCGTTTTCGGCCAGGTTGTAGCCGCCGGAGACGCGGAACGAACCGAAGTCATACGACGCGGAGATCGCGGTGTATTCCAGGTTGCTGGCAGGGGCGGTGTTGTCCTTCTGCTCTTGGTAGCCGATGCCGGCGTCCAGGGCGCCCGCGCGGTAGCGCAGGTTGAAGGCTTGCACGTCCTTCTTCACGGGGCTGGCTTGCTCGTCCAGACCGTAGCTCACGCCAGCGGTGAAGCCAGCGAAGCTGGGCGACTCGTAGCGGATCTGGTTGCTGGCGCGGCTGCTGTACTCGGCAACGCCGGCGGTGTAGGCGATCTTGTTCGGGGTGAACTCGGAATCCCACAGGTTGTTGACCACGGCCAGGTCGCGGATGTCGTCGAAGGCGGTGTCGCTGCGGCCCAGCTTCACGGCACCGAAGGCGCCGCTCAGGCCCACCCACGACTGGCGGTCGAAGGCGCTGTTGTTGGTGCCCTGTGCGCCGGTGTCGTTCTTGATGCCGGTTTCCAGGTTGAAGTTGGCCTTCAGGCCAGCGCCCAGGTCTTCCGAGCCACGGATGCCCCAGCGGCTGGGGGTCAGCAGGCCGCTTTCCATCGAGGTGGTGCTGGTGTTGGCGATCTTGTCCTTGGTGTTGGCCAGGGAGGCGTCCAGACGGCCGTACAGGGTGACGTTCGATTGGGCCAGGGCGGCGCCAGAGGCGGCGATCACGGCCAGAGCGATCAGGCTCTTTTTCATGTTTGATTTGCTCCGAATGAAAAACACACAGCGCCCAGAGGGCGCCGTCGCCGGCATGGAGACCGGCGAGCCAAGACTGTCGCGCAAGGGGTGGGCGATTCGGGCGAAAGAACCCAAGCTAACAAAGGGTTATTACCAATACGCAACAGAATCGACTTGAATTAAGCGCAGTTATGTTGATGTGACGTTGCCAAAAGCGAAACAATCGGGGTGAGCCTGCGCGAGTGAGTCCTTTGGCGCTGCCGCATGGGCGCACACCGGTGGCAGGGCAGGGCGACGAACTGCGGATACTCGCTCAGCGCCAGGCCGGCGCGGCAGGCGAGGTGGACGAAACGCCGCTTGGGACAGCGGGACCGCAGGGTGGGGGCGGGCAAAGGTCATGGCTTTG
>FWPV01002336.1_pt1 | contig 47122 bp, 35 predicted proteins | sample 2228371 | NCBI WGS metagenome assembly FWPV01 (sample SAMEA103939776, study PRJEB20133) | metagenome | reverse complement strand
ATCAACTGAAAATGGAATAAAAAATGTTCAGGTCAATTGAGAAATAGCATACTCAGCACCGGCTAATTAATATTATGAACAATTTTTTTTTGCTCGTTAAAGAATCGCTCAGTTTAGGTATTTGATAAATATTGAAAATTTTAAAGTTTTTGAGTACATTAATGCATCTCACGAGGTATGAAATGTCGCCATCGATACAATTAATTTGCTATGAAACCGGTGAAAAATACGTTGGAGCAGAACCCCGCTGGCGTAGCGATAGCGGCGGCTTGTTGCATCTGTCGTTCACACCGCAATTAGATATCGCTTTGCTGAGCGAGCGCAAGCCGACGCTTTGGCGTTACCGCGAAGTGATCCCCATTGAAAAAGATGACAACATCATCAGTTTCGACGAAGGATTTACGCCGCTGTTACCGCTGGAGATCGAGGGGCGCAAAATTTATTGCAAACAGGACTATCTCTTCCCCACCGGTTCTTTCAAAGACCGCGGTGCTTCGGTACTGATCAGCAAAGTGAGGGAGTTGGGCATCGATCGGGTGGTACAGGACTCTTCCGGTAATGCCGGTTGTGCCGTGGCTGCCTATTGCGCCCGCGCTGGTATTCGCTGCGACATCTATGTGCCGCAGTCCACTTCGCCGGCCAAGTTAGCGCAGATTCGCAGCTATGGCGCCAAATTGCATCTGGTTCCAGGTTCGCGCCAGGACACAGCAGAAGCAGCCCTGAAGGCAGCAGAAAAATATTACTACGCCAGTCACTGCTGGAACCCCTTTTTTCATCACGGCGTCAAAACCATCGCCTACGAAATCTGCGAACAACTGAATTGGCGAGCGCCTGATGCTGTGGTATTGCCGGTTGGGAATGGCTCGCTATTTTTAGGAGCGTATATCGGTTTCCAGGAACTGTTGCAGATGCGCATCACGCAAACCATGCCACGACTCATCGGCGTGCAGTCGCGGGCATGTGCTCCGATTGCAACCGCTTTTCATCAGGGCCACGAAGAGATCGGGGCGATAAAGACAAAACCGACCGTTGCCGAAGGCATTGCCATTGCGGCGCCGATTCGCGGCCGAGAGATTTTGGCGGCTGTCCGTCAGACCCATGGAACAATGCTCACTGCAACCGATCATGAAATTTGTCATGCCCAGCGGGAAATGGCTCGATGTGGTTTTTATTTGGAACCAACCGCTGCTGTGGCCATGGCTGGCGTGAAAATATATCTAAAAATGGTCGAAAAGAGTGAAATGTTAGTTACCGTATTTACCGGCCATGGTTTAAAGAGCAAGTAGTTAGTGCTTGCACATGAGTAATGCATGAAATTCTCCGTCGGAATTCTCCCTTGTCCATTGAATTTAAATTGACTATAAAATTCTTTGTATTAACGAAAAAAAGTATGTATCCTGACTAAAAAAGATCATACTTTTTGGTTTCACAAGTATGATCCATCACATAATTAGATATTTCGCTTGCTAATTCAAAATAGATTGGCTATCTTATTGGCATTAAAAAGAGCAAAGCATATTAAAAATGCTGCGATGCGCTTGAAATTAGAGAAATAGCAAAAGATCAAGTGCCTGAAAGCGAATGATGTAATTTCCTTTCTTGCTACCCAACGAAACTCAAATTTCCCTCCATTTTCAACGAGCACATCTGGCAGAAAACACGTCCTACTTTTACCGAAATAATAAAAAAGGAGATCCCCGATGAAAAAAATGATTACACTTTCGGTACTGATAGCCTTTACACTAATTTTTTTGGGTTGCGGCGACAAGAAAAAATCCAACAACATAGTGGGACCCGGCGACGACAATACAGTAGTCTTGGGCACTTTGAAAGCAACACTTTCAGGTGCTGTATCCTTGAGTTTCAACTCTAATTCTGCGTTAGGCCACACCGTGAACCTCCCAACACAGAAGGAGATGTTTGTAACAGGAGAAATGACGGTGAATGGAATTTTATACTCTCTAACCATCGTGATTTCAGCCTATGGTACCGGCACTTATAATCTTGTCTTGAACTCGGGTAATTTAGCGCTATTAAACGTTGGCCAGGGAGCAAATGCTATCACTTTTTATAATACAACAGGATCCATAAATTTCACCCAAGTAGGCAACTAACTCAAAGGTACTTTCCAATTTACAGGGGATTCCGGCACAGAGCAAGTCAACGTCACATCCGGAATCTTCAATGTGCCTGTTTATTAAAAGCATGGGTCAATCCTAAAAACATATAAGGCGGCTCCATAAATGTTGTTGGTGATTATTTAATTTTTCAATCTCGTTCCATCGCAGAGCGATGGAACGGAGATGAGGACGCTTTGCGTCCAATTAAAATTTTTCATTTAGAGGCAATCCAGGACGAACACACTCGAAAAACGTAACTACACAAGGCGGGGACGCCCCTCCGACAATATCCCTTACAATAAACTTTCATGTTACCCTTTCCGTGTTGGATGCCTATTTTTTTCTTTTGCTATAATCATTTCCCTACTTTACATTTTCGCATCTTATCTCACCGCAGAGAAAGTGTTGAAAAAGTGTATTATCCGGTAAAAATAATCCTAATTGTCCAAGCTAAAGCTTGAACAACATACTTGGACGTTATTATAATTTTTTTAAACATTCTCGAAAAAGGGGGACTGTTCCCTCCTTTCGCAAAGGGGTCAAAGTTGGGATTGAGAAATGGCCGCCACGGCAGTATCCCCTCTAAATTCCCTTTTGCAAATGTATGACTTTGCCCCTCTTTCTCAAAGAGGGGCAAGGGGGGATTGAATAATCGTGCCGTCAAATCCCCCTAAATCCCCCTTTGCAAATGGGTGACTTGATCAAAGTATGAATAAACATAATTATTTAATCAAGACATCCAATCGCTGGCGCTCCTCCACATCCATGCACACAAGCCAAATTCTTTGTGTGCTTTGGTGTTAGGGGAAATTTAAATTGCTTTTCAACAACCTCTTAATAGCCCGATACACCTGGCCCTATGTAAGCCGATGTATTTTTGAAAGCTAATTTACCATTTATTATCCGGCCTTTCAACATTCCTCAGCCATTTTTTGTATCAAATTCCAGGCCGCCTGCACGTGTCGTAATTCCGTCTGCGTGCTGCCGACACAAAAACGCAACACCAACTTGTCCGCCAGTCGCGTATGCGTCAAATACAATTTGCCGCTTTGATTCAAGCGATCCAGCAATCTTTGATTGATTTCATCGCCGCCGCGATGGCGAAAGCACACCAGATTCAGCGGCGGTCTGACGACCAATTCAAAATCCTCGCTCGCTTCCAGCCAGGAGGCAAACAACTGTGCGAGTTCTACGTGGCGCCGTACATGGTATTGCAAGCCTTCGATGCCGTAATGGCGAATCACGAACCATAGTTTCAATGCGCGGAATCTCCGACCCAATTGGATTTGCCAGTCGCGGTAATCAATCACAGCTCCCGATTCGGTGGCCTTGTTGCGCAGATATTCCGGAAGAATACTCAATGCTTGTATCAGTGGTTTGCGGTCGGCCACGAAAAAACAATCGCAATCGAAATTGGTGAACATCCATTTGTGCGGGTTAAAGCAATAGCTGTCGGCATACTCGATGCCGTCGAGGATATGGCGAAATTCAGGGCACAAGGCTGCGGTACCCGACATGGCAGCGTCCACATGCAGCCAGAGGTTGTGCTCTTTGGCGATGGCACCAATGGCGCGCAGTGGGTCTATGGCATTGGAGGAAGTGGTGCCCACAGTGGCACAGACGAAAAACGGCACGAGGCCCACTTGTTGGTCTTTAAGGATTTGCTGCTCTAAGGCATCCGGACACATGGCAAAGGTTGCATCGACGTCGACGAGGCGCAGGTTAGCGCGACCGATGCCGGCGATTTTGATCGCCTTTTCTATCGAGGAGTGCGCCTGAGTGGATGCGTAAGCCACCAGTCGGCCGTCGCAGCCGTGTTCGTTGCTGCGATAAGCGGTGGCACGTTCCCGCGCCGCCAGCAGTGCCACCAGCGCTGCGCTGGAAGCCGTGTCCTGAATGACGCCTCCGCCGGTAGAATCGGATTTGAAATGCGGCGGCAGCGCCATCATCTCCACCAGCCAATCCATCAAATGGGTCTCCAGCTCGGTGCAGGCGGGACTGGTTGCCCAGAGCATGCCCTGCACACCCAGACCCGCGGAAATCAGCTCTCCCAAAATCGAAGGCAACGAAGTGTTGGCGGGGAAAAAGGCAAAAAAATTGGGTGACTGCCAGTGGGTGATGCCCGGCAGAATGATTGTCTCCAAATCGGCAATCACTTTTTGCATATCTTCGCCCTTTTGCGGCGGCGACACCGGCAGTTTTGCGCGGATATCACCCGGCTTTACCTGCGATAACACCGAATATTTTTCTATATGCTCATAATATTCGGCGATCCAGTCCACCATCTGGTAACCGAGACGGCGGAAGGTTTGCAGGTCCATATGATAGGATTTTTGTTCTGACACAATGGCTCCCTCATCTTTTCTATTTTTTTTCTTCCATCTCTCCGTAGAGTGTTTGATAAGGTAGATATGGCTCAATTAACAATCGGGTGGCAAGATACATGCGCCCCTTGTATACAATTTGTGGTTGTCTAAAAAGTCATTAAGACGGCCAAGTATGTTGTTTAATTTTTAGCTTGGACGATTAACAGCAAGGTTATTAATTACATAATTTCAATATGTTATAGTTCGGCGATATTTTTCCCTGTAGCGTAAAAAAAATTGTTGTTGGTGATTATTTAACTTTTTAAACAGCCCCTAAATCCGCAGCTCCGCGGCAAAAGATAGCACAAACCAGAAAAAACGTGTTATTCACCAAAGATTGAACGACATACTTGGATACACTTTTCATTTGCTACGTTGTGCCAAAATGCTCACGCCATAAGTCCGTTGGCTTTAATCACCTCACGATACCAGCGGGCGGACTCTTTGGCGAAGCGCCTGCCGGTTGGATAATCGACATAATAAATCCCAAACCGCTTCGAAAACCCCAATGCCCATTCGAAATTGTCCAACAGCGACCATACAAAATAACCCTTGAGTCGTATGCCATCCGTTATGGCCTTGTGCGCCTCGGTGAGATAGCCCTTGAGGTAATCGATTCGCTGCACATCGGTTACCATGCCGTTTTCGACTCTATCATCATAGGAGCAGCCGTTTTCGGTGATATAAATCTCCGGATGGCCATAGCGACGGTCGATCCAATGCAGCAGCTTGTAAAGGCCCCAAGGGACCACGTTCCAGCCCATGGTGGTCTGCAGCCAGGCGGGATCTGATGTCAGATCCACCCTTTGGTCTGCATAACATCCACCATTATACTCATCCTCCCCAGCTGTTATTTCTGTTTTTGTGTTAGCTGCATAGTGTGTGGTGTAGTGATTGAGCGCAAAAAAATCGACCGAGCCTTTGATGAGTCGTTTATCCTCTTCTTTTAACGCAGGCAGACGCTGGCCCACATTTCTGTGCATGGACTCGGGATAGTCCCCTAAAAAGATGGGATCCGCAAACCATCCGAGATAGAATTCCAGCGAGCGCTGCGCCGCCTCGAAATCTTCGGGACGGTCGGTCAGCGGTTCGCGCCAATCGCAGTTCAACGCCAAGCCTATCTGGCATTGCTGTTTATGTTGGTACTTTTGCCGGTAATGTTCCACGATCTTTGCATGCGATAGCAAAAAATGATAGCCCACGCGATACGGTTCATGTTTCGACTTGCGCCCTGGAGCCATCATGCCGACGTCGTGGCCGTACATCGCGTAGACGTACGGCTCGTTGAGCGTCAGCCAGTTTTTCACGCGATCACCGAAATGGTGGAAGCAGACATCCGCATATTCTACGAACGCCTCGATGATCTCCGGATTGAGCAGACCATCTTTTTCGAACTGCAGAGCCAACGGTAGATCCCAATGAAAGAGCGTCGGCCAGGGCGTGATGTTTTTTTCGAGCAACTGATCGATGAGTCGGGAATAAAAATCGATGCCCAGTTTATTCACCTTACCGCGACCCTGCGGCAGGATTCGCGGCCAGGATATGGAGAAACGATAGGCTTTCAAGCCCAATTCGGCCATCAGTTCAACATCCTCCGGCATACGATGATAATGGTCGGCAGCGACGTCTGCACGATCGTTATTATGGATTTTGTTGGGGATGCGAACAAAGGCATCCCAGATGGAAGGCCCTTTGCCGTCTTCATTCCAGGCGCCCTCGATCTGATAGGCAGAGGTGGAACAACCCCAAACAAAGTTTTCCGGAAAAATTCTCATAGATTGTCTGCTCCTTTAAAAGTAAATCATCTATTAAATCCTATTGCTGTAAAATGGCTACTCCATAGCGGATGGAAACAATGAACTTTTTTACAATACTTTCGGCTTGCAACCGTGGCGGGTAGGACCCCCCCCTCCCTTCCTCCTTTATTCAAGCTTTAGTGATTGTGTGAAACCCTCTAAAAACGTGTCATGTCGAAGAGCACCAGCGACGTGTTTAGCGTCGAATTTTAACCCGGGCAGTTGCACTCTAAAAACGTGTCATGTCGAGGAGCGCCAGCGACGAGACATCTTAAACGGTTATAACCGCAATTACTTGAGAATATTAAGTTCTTTCCTCAAAGAAATAGCAGTTACTATTCATCACTTTGTGGAAGATATTTTATATTCACTTATTTTCAGTTTAGCTCGATTTTGCCATATGGCGGGTATTACTGCCTGCCTGTAATAGTGGCGGGTATGAAAACCCGCCCTCCGCTTCGTTTATTATTCAAGCTTTATTTAAAAGATTGACGAAAACATCACTAATACTTTAAATAACAATTTTTTGCAAGCCGCAGTACCTCCAAATAAAAGAAAATAGTGTTTCCATAGCCTATTTCTCTAAAAATTCCTTTCACTCATCCTTTTGCGCAAACCAATTTAAAAGGACTTGATCCCTTTCATCAATTTTTTTTTCAATGGCCATATTTAACAACTCTGTAAAAAGGTCTTTCTCAACGCTTCCACCTGTTCATCGCTTATGGGCAGCATTTCCCCCAGATGTTTGGCCATGAGTGATGATTTAGCGCTGAACTCGGCCACCTCCAGCCGATCAAAGGCTTGCAACAAATTTCCTCCGGTTACGATAAAAGCATCGTTGGCAACAAGCACCGCCGGTCGATTGCCACTGAAGCATTTGGCGATGCTATCCCCTCCCCGAAAATAGGCATCGAACGGTACCATACCAACATCCTGCAAAAAAATCCAGCTCTCGGGAATGGTGCGGACATTCAGCGGCGTATGGGTGACGGCGAACGCCGTGAGATGCGGCGTCTGCGTCATGATGATCGCGTTGATCGAAGGATGCATCCGATAAATTTGCTGATGTAACCACTTCGCGCGGCTGGGCGTCTTGCCCATCTCGACTGTATTGTCCTTGATGTACACCATGTCTTCCGGCATTAGATTCCAGCGCGCCACGTTCGCGGGGGTGATCAAAAAATCGGTCTCGCCTAAACGAGCGGATACGGTACCGCAAAAACCGATCATCAACCCCTGATTACAGGCGCGAGCGACGATGCGGTAGATTTCCTGACGCAGGGCCGTTTCTTCAGGAGAAGAGTCTCTGACCCCGCTTTGGGATATCGGCCTCGATGTGCAGCGAAAAAACGAGTCCATCTGTTCCTCTCGCAGGAATACCGGCCTGCCCAAATGGCTGGCGTTGATCAGTATTCGGGCACACCATTCGAGCACCTCGAATCGACCATAGGCATCCACCAGATCGCGTCCTCCCACCACGATGCCATGATTTTCCATGAGTACCGCCATGCAGCGAGGCTCTTTCAAGGCCGCAGCGACCCGATCAGCCAAATCCTGACTACTCGGCAGGGCATACTCAGCATAGCCAATTTCGCCGCACACCTGTTGGATCATCGGCGTAAGATGAGTGTTAGGTACCTGTCGCACGATGCTAAAAGCCACCAGCGCCGGCGGATGGGCATGGATGATGGCTTTGATATCGGGCCGGCTGCGATAGATAGATTGATGTAACGGTAACTCCGAAGAGGGTTTATGTTTGTCTTCCACCGTCCCATCGCTTTTAATGTGCACCATATCCGATTCGCTCAGGGCACCCTTGTCAACAGCAGACGGGGTGATGCAAATATTCCCTTGCGCATCGAGCACAGAAATATTGCCACCCGAAGTCGTCGTCATGCCGAAGCGATAGATGCGGTTCATTACCTTGGTGATTTGAACCGCAGGAGACATCGATTGCAGATCTAATATTTTCATATAATTATCGATTTTGTACGCCTATTAAATTTGTGTCGAATCGCCGTTTTTCGCAACGATCAAAGACAACCCCAATCGGCTGGCAAACCACAACAGGGTAGCGATGGTCATCAGCGTATGCACCGAGGTTAATGGCAATTTTTCCAGCAAAAAAAGGACCGAGGGCATAACTAGGATCACTAATGATAGCCACGAGACAATCTTTAAACTATTCACAATCATAGAGCCATCCTCTCTTAAGCAGTCGCAGTTGATTTAGACTTTTGGTACCAGTAACTCAGGGCGAAATAAAGCGCGCCGGCGAACAGCCATCCGGGCAAACTGACGAAATAGATTTGCACGCCGGCAAAATAGATCAGCAGCACGCAAACCACGAGCGTGAGCAGCCAGGTGATGCCCGGCGCCAGATAAAAATCGAGGCCTCTTGCTTGGGCGAACAGCGGTTGCAGCTTGGCTTTTTTCAGCAGCCAGAAATCGACGAAAATGACCGCGCCCATGGGCATGATGAGCATGCCGTAAAGCGCGACAAAGCCGAGCAGTTTCATGGCAATGGCCGGAAACATGCCCGCCACCGCGGCAATGAGACCGGTGACGAACGTCACCCGGAATCGCGACCACCGGGGCACCAGGCTCTGAAAGGCCAGTCCGGCGCGGTAGATGGTGGGGTTGGCAGTGGTCCAGCCGGCGACAATGACGCAGACGATGCCCGCCCATCCGGCAGCCCGACCGGCCAAAACACCAGGGTGCACCGCCGTTGCCGTAGCATCCTGCGCGATCTGCAGGGAATACAAAATCGCCGCCGAGATCCACGCCATGAAATGCCCCACATACATGCCGGTGGCTGTGGAGACCGCATACCACGATTTTTTCGCAAAACGGAAAATCGTTAGATCCGCCATGCCCAGATGCATGGCGATGTTGCAAAACCAGGCAAAAAAGGTGACATGCCAAAACGTAAATTTTACCTGGCCAGGAAGAGGGTCACCTCCCTTCCACAGATGATTCTGTGCCAGATGCCAGAGATCGGCAAGGGAGCGCACCGACACGCCGGTGAAATCGAGGAACTGTTTCAAGCCGACGATGCCAAAGACGAGAAAGACCAGCACCATCCACGGCGCTGCGATGTTGGCGATTTTAGCGACGAATTTGTAGCCATAGGCCGCGACGATGGCGATGATGGCGCCGACGATCAACGAGACCACAACCCAACCCAAACTGTTGGGATAGAGATCGTTGAGTCCTGGCATGGAGATGTGCAACCACGCGCCCACGGCCGTGGCGCTGACGGTGACCATGGCGCCCGCCAGAAAACAAAACATAATGCCGTTAGCGAGATTGTATATTTTTACCAACTTGGCGCCGCAAATGAGCTCGAGGTGATAGTACATGGTCAGGCGAGCCCTCGTGGCGATGGGCGAGGTGATGAATAACCAGCTCAAAACCGCGAGCGCATTGCCCAATAACAGTCCGATGATGAGATCAAAGGCGCTCACACCCGCGGCCACGAACAACGGCCCGATCATCAACTCTGTGCCGGCACAATGCTCGCCGGCGTACATGCCGACAAAACTGCCGAGTCCCAATCGCGCCTTTTCCGGCACAGGCTCTCGTTCGTATTCGATCGTTTTGGGGGTTTTACTTTGGGATTCCATAGAAGCGTTCCTATTGTTGGTGATACTATTCCAGACATTCGTCGCTATTTTTATATCCATTCATTTTTGCCATCCGATTTCCAGCTACAAGATGGTTATTCGATTCAATTATGATTATAGGCTGTCCATTAATCTAACTGCCTCGTCTTCAACCATCATTTCATAATACCTATATGCGAAATTATTAGAAATATGCTTCCGGCGAACACCGCTGAAAAGATGTGTCATCGTTTCACAATGCCGATATACGAAATTATTAGCATCCCCCCTCAACAACCCTCACCGCTTTCCCAGCACCTGCTTTTCATACTTCCGCACCTCGTCGATCCATTCCACACCCGGCGGCACTTCGTGCAAGAGACAGAAATAATCCCACACCGCGCCAAAAGGCATGGATTTGGCATCTTCCAACAAGGCCAGTCGTTCAAAATATCGCCCCTCCCGCTCGTATTCTCGTAGCTTGGCGATCGGATCCAATAACGCCAGCAACAGCGCTTTCTGAGTGGCGCGCGCCCCGATCACATAAGCGCCGATGCGGTTGATGCTGGCATCGAAGAAATCCAGAGCCAGTCTGGTGTGCTCAAGCTTGCCCGACCAAACAATCTCTTGCATCAACGCACGAACGACGTCATCCAGAACCACCACGTGATCGCTGTCCCAGCGGATGCTGCGAGTTATGTGGAAGAGCAAGCGGTCGAAATATTGAAACAACGCCGAAACTTTATCGGCACAGGATTCCGTCGGATGGAAATGACCGATATCGATGCAAAGCATCTTGTTATTCTGCAGCGCATAACCCAGATAGAATTCGTGCGAGCCCACCACAAACGACTCGCTGCCAATGCCGAACAATTTGCTCTCCAATGCATCGACCATATGCGCTTCGGGGTAGTGTTCTGCAAAAATTTCATCCAGAGACTGCTTCAGGAGCGAGCGATGGCGAAAGCGATCGACGGTGATGTCTTTTGCGCCGTCCGGAATCCAGAGGTTATGCACGCAGGGGGTTGCTAGCGCTTTACCGATGTCGTTGCTGATGCTCCGGCATCTTTTGGCATGGCGTATCCAGAAATGCCTGATCGTTTCATCCGGACTGGAGAGCGTAAAACCGGATGCCGCCAGAGGATGGGAGAAAAACGTCGAATTGAAATCCAAGCCGATGCCTAACTCTTTCGCCCAGTCGATCCAGCTCTGAAAATGAGCTGTCTCGATTTCATCGCGGTCTTTAGACTTTTTTCCGAAATCCCCGTAGCTGGCGTGGAGGTTGAGACGATGTCGGCCGGGTATGAGGGAAAAAACTCTGGCTAAATCCTGCCGCAATTGCTCGATGTTTTTGGGTTTGCCGGGGTATTGGCCGGTGATCTGGATGCCGCCGCCCTCGAGAGCAGCGTCGGGATGCTCAAAGCCACCGACGTCGTCGGCCTGCCAGCAATGCAGCGATAATGGCGTTTTCTCTAATTGCTGCAGCGCCCATTCGGTATCCACACCCCACGCTGCGTATCGCTCTTTCGCCTCCTGGTATCGGTTTTCAATCTGTTTTTTCATAGGTTGCCATTTCCTCTATCAATCTCGACAAATGCGCAAAAACATATTCTTTGCTTGTTGCCATTGGGAAGTTTTGGTAGGCTCAAAGGTGCGCAAATCAAACGAATTGGCGATCATCCGCCGCATGCTTTTTAAATCGGTCGAATGTCGTTTTGCCATCACCTGCACCATGATGTTGCCACAGATGGTTGCCTCCGCAGGACCGGCGCACACGCGAACACCGGCAGCGTCTGCCGTCAATTGATTGAGCAGGGCATTCTGCGAACCGCCACCGACAATATGCAACACTTTGATCTTTTCTCCAGTAATGACTTCAATTTTCTGCAGCATGTCGCTATAGCGAAAGGCCAGTCCTTCCAAAATAATGCGCACCAATTGTCCGTGATCAAAATCATAGCGCTGGCCAGTTTTCGCTAAATACTGTTTAATGCGTGCTTCCATATTTCCCGGAGGAAGAAAAACGGGATCCTGAATATCGAGATAAGCAGCGAATGGTTGCGCGGTTGCCGCCATGTTGGTTAAATCGGTGTAGCTGTACAGATACCCTTGGGCACTCCAGTCCCGTCTGAGCTCCTGGAGGAGCCACAAGCCCATCAGATTTTTCAGCAGGCGAATGGTGCTGGCAAAACCACCCTCATTGGTCAGTTGCAACGCGGTGGTGGTGTCGTTGATCAACACCTCCGATCTTTCGACGCCGAGCAGACTCCAGGTGCCGCTGGAGAGATAAGCCCAAGGTTCCTCTATGACCGCCGGCGTGCCGACGACTGCAGACGCGGTATCGTGAGAGGCTACAGCAATCACCTCCAGATCCATACCCCCGCATGATTTTTGGATTTGTGGCGCAAGTCTGCCCAGGCTATGGCATGGCTGAATGATGGGTGGAAAGATATCTATAGGTATTTGGAGTTGTTTGAGAAGATCGGCGTTATATTGGCCGGTGCGCATATCCATGAGCTGCGAAGTGCTGGCGATGGTATACTCGTTAAAAACACTGCCGGTCAACAGATAATGGATATAATCGGGCATGTATAAGAGACGGTAGATTCGTTTGAAATCTTCGGGTTGTTCTCTCTGATGGGCGACCAGCTGAAATAAAGTGTTCAGAGAAAGGGTCTGTATTCCTGTCTGCCGATATAATTCTTCTTTGGGAATGATACGGCATACCTCTTCGACAATGGTATCGGTACGTGAATCACGATAGTGATAGGGCAAGCCAAGGCGGTTTCCGTCTGCATCCAGCAAGACATAATCCACACCCCAGGTGGTGATGCCAACAGTTTCAATATCTTGCCGGTGTGAAAAAGCAAGAGCTATGCCATGAAGGATTTCATTAAAAATGGTATCGATATCCCATCGCAGGCTGTTGTGATGGGTGATGGGACCATTGGGGAAGCGGTGTATCTCTTCTATTTGTAGACGATCATCAGTAACGGTACCGAGCATGACTCGTCCACTTTCCGCCCCCAGATCGATGGCCAAATGTGCGCTCATGAAAGAATCCTCGTACGCGGTTTTTATCAGTATTTCATAGCGGATGACTTTGCTTTTTTAAAATAATGATATTTTCGTCATGGTGTAGCTGATACTCGGATCCTGTGTTAACTATGATTCTGAATTTTCATCAACCCATTTTCTGGGTGAATAGTTGTCGTTTTAAAAAGATCATTAGCGTATAATCCGAGTTAAAAATTAGCATTTTCTTTTTCCGGGAAATGAACTGTTTTTAATTTATCTTACATATTTTTTGTAATCCCCCACACACGAGCGTACGTTGTTCAGCCTTTAGGCTGTGGTAAGCGTGAACAACGTGCCGGAACTAATTTTTCTACATGACACGCTTCACTTGATCTCCCAAATTCCCAAGATCGCCATCAACACACCAAAGCGTATGTTATTCAGTCTTTAGGCTGTAGGTATATCGCTAAAGGGAGTGTTTAAAACCAAATAGTTTCCCAAAAAAGTCATTTGCCATCATCAACCTTCTGCTATTGACCTGCCCTCTTTATCATTGTCTATTGTCCAACGGGTGCTCCGATTCATCAAAAAATTGCTGCTGTAATTTCATCACCATGCTGTCTGCTTTGACGGCGCGGATCATCTCTACCAGCTGTTCCACCTCATGATCGAGGATCAATTGTCCCAACTGTCGCGTCGACGGACTGCCGTCGCCGGCATAGTGGTTGGGGAACTTGGCATACCACCAGATGCCTGTATAGGCATCGGGGAGGTGCCGCAAGCGTAACAGATCTTCGCCGCTTTGTTGTGTGGCTTTATCGAGATGTACCAAATCGGGTCGGTGAGCCAGCATCACCGCGGTCTCGGTTTCGCCGGCGTGGTCATCGCCTTTGGTCTTGCGCAGAGCGGCTATTTTTTGTTCAAACGTTTCGTCCCTGAGGGGCGTCCAGACGTACCACGCGTAGCGGCGACGCTCGGCAAGTTGCACCTGACCGAAATAACGCAGAAAAGCATTGTTGCCACCGTGGCCGTTGACGATGATGATCTTCTCGAGGCCGTTGCGCGCCAGCTCATCGCAGGTCTCCTGCATCATGTCCCAGATCAGTCGCTCACTATAAGCGATGGTGCCCGGTTGATGTTTGGCTTCGTTGATTTGCCCCACATAATAGGGCGGGAAGACGATGGCATATTCTTTTTTCGCAGCGCGGAGAGCAATTTCGCGGGCAGTGAATAGATCGGTTCCCAGCGGCAGGTGCGGTCCGTGTTTTTCTAAAATGCCAAAGGGGATGAGGCAAGTCTTTCCCGACTGTGCCACCGCCCGGACGAAATCCGGCGCGGTCAGCTCTTCATATTGCACCGGCAGGGTTTGTCCCGAGGCTGATATCGTCAAAATTAAAATTACGAGTGAAACAAAAAGCCCAATGAAACACAATTTTGATTTGTACATGTCTTCATCCTCTTATTTCTGCACCTGAAACTCGCGATGCTTCAGTCGCCAGCACATGCATCAGCGGACTTTACATTTTCCCAAGAATAAAACCAGGAAATGATCACTGTTATCTTTGGTTAAAGGAGAAAAGAAACTTTCGTTTGCCATTTTAAAATCCCATGAGCGAATGATTCTAATTTTCCAGTCCGAGAGGTTGACTTAATACACATCCTGCAGAATCACTGTAGGCGATTGAGGTCAACCTCTATTCTTATGACTCAGCAGGAGATCGTGCTACTCAAAGTGATTGCTCCTTTTCGATCCTGCTCACTGAACAATCCTATGCACGGCAAAGTGACGATTTCTTCTAAATATACGTCTTTGTAAAATCGAGAGCAAGTGCTTTTTCGAATCGGCCGTAAATCCATCTCCATTGAAACCATAGACGATGTCATGCGAACAAGGATGAAAAACAATAATCTATGAAAGGTATCGACACCAATATACTGGTTCGTTTTCTCGTGCGCGATGATGAAAAACAGGCCAAAGCGGTCTATTCTTTGTTTAAAAACGCCGAGAGTAATAAAAGTGAGCTGTTTGTCCCTCTGTTAGTTGTTTTAGAATTGATATGGGTCTTGGAATCCGCATACGAAATTCCGAGGGATGATATTTTAGATGCTTTGCGAGATTTGTTACTTCTGCCGATACTAAAATTCGAACAACCCAACATCCTGCACAAGTTCATCCGCTCTGCACGCCACAATAAATGCGATCTGGCGGATATGTTGATCGCGCTGTCTGCCACAGCACATGACTGCGAAACCATGTGGACATTGAATAAACGGGCGGCTAAATACGAAGGGTTTGAATACCTGAAAGGATAGATGCCCCGATGATCGATCACTATCCGCTGCGAGTCATTTATTCATCTCATCCCTGAACTGCATCTCGTATAACATCCGATACAAGGGACACGATTTAAGCAACCGACGATGCGGGCCAACGTCGACTATCTCCCCCTTATTGAGCACCACAATCTTATCGGCGTGAATCACCGTCGACAGTCGATGGGCGATGACCAAAACCGTACGGTGCTGCATCAGCTTGTCTATAGCGTCCTGCACCAATTTTTCCGATTCCGTGTCCAACGAAGATGTGGCTTCATCCAAGATCAAGATAGGCGGATTCTTCAGCAGGGCTCGGGCGATGGAAAGGCGCTGTTTCTGGCCGCCACTGAGGTTCACCCCCTTCTCGCCGACGATGCTGTCCAATTGTTTTTCGGTGTTCTTGATGAATTCCCAGGCATTGGCTGCCTTGGCCGCGGCGATGATCTGCTCATCGTCCAACCCCTCCAGGCCATAAGAGATGTTGGCGCGGATGGTATCGTTGAACAAAATCGTATCCTGACTGACGATGCCGATCAATTTCCGCAATGATTGCAGTGACAAATCGCGCACATCCACCCCATCGATCAGCACCTGACCCTGCTGTGCTTCGTAAAATCTGGGTATTAGCTTGACCAGCGTCGTCTTGCCCGAACCACTGTGCCCAACAATGGCCACCGTTTCGCCTTTATGAATAATCAAATTGATGTTTTTCAATACCGCGGGATTATTCTGATCGTAAAAAAAGGAGACATTTTTGAATTCGATTTGAGAATGAAACCTGTTGAGGGTCTTACCATCAGGTTTCTCATAGATCTCCTGTTCAGCCTCCATCACTTTGAAGACGCGGTCAGCCGCCGCCAACCCCGTTTGCATGGAATTGTTTAATCCCGACAACTCCCGTAACGGCTGGAAAGTGGCAAATAAAAATATCAGATAACGAATGAACGACTCTGCATCCAAGCTGTTGCCATAGACCAAATGTCCGCCATACCACAACAACGAGATGATGATGAACGAACCGATGGTCTCATTGATCGGTGATGTAGCAAATCGCAATTTATTCGAGCGAAGATAGAAGCGAAAGAATTTCTGGTTGGCAGCTCGAAATTTATCCAATTCTTGCTCCTCGGTGGCGAATGCCTTGACTACTTGGATGCCGGTAATCGCCTCCTGAAAAGCCGATACCAGATGGGCCACCTGTTCATATACTCTTCTGCTTTTGCGCCGGATACTCTGACCTATCTTGACGATCACGATGCCGCTCAAGGGTATGATGGTGAAGGTAATAAGCGATAATTTCCAGCTGATGAGGACAAGGATGACCAAGTTGGCAATGATCTGCACCGGCACCAACAGCAATTTATCGAAACTATCGTGAAAAACCGTATTGATGGCTGCCACATCATTGAAAATAATCGAATTCAATTTTGCAGAATGGTTCTTATCAAAATAGGACAAGGGCAATCGCAATAACACTCGCTGCATGGCATTGCGGATGTTGGTGATGATATTTAATTGCACATAATTCAACAAAACATGACGGCTGTACATGAAGATATTTTTCAAAAGAAAGGAGAAAAAGATCACCAGACAGACGACCTTGAGGGTGTCATATCGATCTTCTTGGATGATGAACTTTTTGATCGTCTGATTTATCCTCACATAAATGTTGGACTTTTTCTTCAACCCCAAAAGTTGATTCAACGCATCTTTTTTTGCTGGCTCTTGTGCTTGATTTTCGGAGATGGTTGATTCTCGCATCTGTACTGCTTTGATATTTTCCGGAGAAAACAATTCTCGTATGAAATCCACCGAAATCCAAATAGAAAGATTGTTAAAAAATACATAAAAAAGCGTCAATAGCATGGAAATAGCAATCAATTTCCAGTATGGCTTGGCGAATTTAAGTAATTTTCGATAGGTGTCCATCGTTTGATATCTTTTACAATATGACAACAGATAGATTTTATAGTAATTTACATATCTTTATGGCTTGCCAAGAAAACCTACGCTGCGCTCGCTTCCACCGGCGACAAGTTCAGTGAATTGCCATCATTCTGCATCCCAAATCGGAGAAATCGAAATAGAATGTCCTTCATACCTAAAAATCATACATCGTCCGCAGACCTTGCCTAACGTTCAAGGCCCCTTTCTGAATTAGTAATTTTCATACGGTTATTGAAGAAAAATGCCATTTTCTTGCAGCACCTTCCTCACCAATGCTGCGGCACGCTGGCCGGCTTGACCATCCAGTTGATCGAACATGAGCTGAGCAGCGCGCTTTCTGGCGACCTGTCGCGCCATCGGGGCTGCCAGACTCTTCTTTATCGCGGCAACCATCTGTCCGAAGCTCATGACCTCTTCGCTAATACTGTGCAGGATGCGCTCCACTTCGGCGACGTGACGTCCGGTTTGTGGTACCTTGAAACGAACAATGGGCTTATCCAACGCACAACCTTCGGCGATGATGGAGCTGAAATCCGCGACCATTACATCCGAAATCATCAAATAGGGTAACACATCAGGATCTCGGATGAAATGAATATAAGGCATATTCTCCAGCCGAGCAACATATTTTTTCGAGGTCCAGGGATGCACCGTGACCAAAATATTATATTCGGCCGCAAGTTGCTGAAGGTGATCGATCCATAGGCTGATGGCGGAGAGTCCGGATCGATCCCATGTAGCGGAAAACATCACCGTCGGTTTGGTTGGATCCATGCGCGTCGCTTGGCGAATTTGCTGAAGGCATTGCCTGTCGTAGCTGCCGTCAAAAGCCGCATCCAGTTTGGGAAAGCCGACAGCCACGGCATTGTTCACGCCATACTGCCGCAATTGTTCCACCTCCGCACGACTGGTGACGCCGTAACAGGTAAAGGCCTGATAGGCACGTTTATTGGCAAACGCCTTGAAATGATAGGCACCATGACGAAAGCCGATTTTGATGATGCGATCATCCGGAAACTTGTGTGCCGCGTGCCGACAGGTGATCATGGCCATTGGAAAACTGGGCAACCGACCGCTGACCACTCCTTGCTGCTGGAGATACTTTTGCGTGCGTCGATTTTTGGCGACAAACGGCAAAGGCGGTAAGTGCTTGAGGATCGGCCGCAAGATCACGTAATCCAACGGCTCGGCGCAATAAACCACCACCGCGGGATTTTTCCGCCCGAGCTTCTTGAGCCCCCAAAGGAATCGATAGGGATATTTGATCAAATAATAAGAAAAGACCAATTTACAACCTGTCCTAAAAATTGGCGTTTCTGCGGAACGATCTTATTCCTAAATTGAGCGATTGATGTCAAAGAGCTGAACAAAGTCGACAACCTTCGCAAGATTAGGATAATCGCTCAGTTTAGGTTCTTTATTAAATGAAAAGTATGAAAATAGTTCAAGTGATTCTACCTCGCTGGTTTTTCATTCAATATTTTGCGCGTATAAAACGGATCAATCCTCCCATAATTTCTCGCTCGATATCCGGAATACTTTCATGAAAATGCCAACTGCCGTCTTCTAATCGATAATAGCCTTTTTGTTTCATCACCGTGGCAATGCCAAAATGCAAAGCCTGAAATTCAAAGAGATAAAAATTATTATTCCGACACCCAATATCCAGCGATAAAAAGGGCGTCTGAAATTTTTCGTAAATGCTTTTGGCATAATGAAGCAATGGCGGTTCGGGAACCACGTTCAACTCAAAAGCTTTGGCGCCACTGGCGCGAAAATCGTTTTTACGCGTCAATCGCTTCATCACATAGTAACGATCGAAAAAAATCAGCACGCGATAATCAAAAGTCAGGTTCGGCACAAATTCCTGGAGCACAAAATTACGCTCTCTGCGCACGTATTCGCGATATTGGAGATAGTCGGTATAATTGCTATAATCGGGATATTCTGGGTAATGCTTTTTCGGCCGCAAATAGCGGCGGCGAAAAAGGTCATAGCGATCGTATAGAGAAATCTTTTCAAAGCTTTTTACCACTTTTTCCAATTCCTTGCGATTATGCACCAGAAAAACACGTTTGGCATTCGAACCCACCGATTGTTTGACCACCAATGGAAACGGGAACTCATATCCTTGCAGCTCTTTACGACTGCTAAAATACCAGGCTTTGAGCGACTCAATACCCAATCGACGTTTGTAGAGTTCCTGGTAGCCTTTGTCTTCATGACACATCAGCAAGTCAAAAGGCGGTATCACCACATTGCCACATTCCTGTAAATGATGGATCAGATCAAGAATATAATCGCGGTAATTAGCCTTTTGGCTGAATGAATAAAAAACCAGCGAGTCGGTTATGTCCGTTTTCCCATTGACTAATTGATGGTAATGATATTTTTCGACGGTAAAACCTTCTTTTTGGGCATATTCGATCATGCGCGCCACATTCATGCTCACCCACGGTCGTCGACGTTGGCCAAAAAAGTCGTCGATGCCCGTAAGCAACACCAAATGATTCTTTTTCATGCATTCTCCCATATATGTTTCATGAAGATAGAAAGAGATCGATCTTCGCCAGCGCTTTGACACCTGTCGTATCCCAGGTCATGCCCCCTAAAATGAGTTAAAGCCTGATTCAGGGGAAAAACCGCAGATAGGCATCGATTTGAACAGATCTACCTCTTGCTTTTTAATGATTAATTGAATAGATTTTTATAAAAATTTATTTTGCTATATATTTTACGATTTTTTTTATGAAAAAGCGATATTTATTTTTTATCTCCCAGCCCTACTCCTTTGCCATTTTGCGGCCGCTACAAAGGGCCATCTGGGAGCGTGGAGATGAGGTCGCCTGGTATTTTGATGGGCCAGGAGCGCAATACCTTCGTCCGACGGAAAAGCGGCTTTTTACCATAGGGGAGGTGAAAGCTTATCAACCGCGGGCAGTGTTCGTACCGGGCAACCGTGTATTCGATTTCTTCCCTGGCGTTAAGGTTGAGATCTTTCACGGTTTCCCTGCCGGCAAGCGCAGCGACAACCGTGGCCACTTTCGCATCCGCGGCTTTTTCGATTTGTATTGCACCCAGGGCCCTGCGGCGACTGTTCCGTTCAAACAACTGGAAGAAAAATATAAATATTTCAAGGTGGTCGAGACCGGCTGGCCGAAAATGGATCCTCTCTTTCAGAACCGGCCATCGCTTCCTCCCAAGCTACGACCAATCATCCTCTACACCTCTACCTTCACTAAAAATTTGACCTCTGCCCCCCATTTATTGCCGACCATTGCCGCGTTGAGCCAAAACGACCGCTGGCAATGGCTGGTTACCTTTCATCCACGAATGGACAGGAAGATCGTTGAGCAATACCAGGCGCTTGAAAGTCAGAATCTTCACTTTGTGGAGACGGATGACGTTATCCCCTTATTATTACAGGCGGATGTGATGGTATCCGATACCTCGTCGATTATATCGGAGTTTCTCTTGCTTCACAAACCGGCGGTTACTTTTCGCAATCGCAAGCCCGGGCCACATCTGCTCGACATCCACCAACCTGAGCAATTATCGGTGGCCATCGAATGGGCTCTGTCGCGCCCGGCCGATCTGATGGAAGAGATCGTAAAATATGCTGATTATATCCATCCTTATCGCGACGGTCGTTCCAGCCACCGGGTGCTCGAGGCAGTGGAATCTTTTATTGAAAACGATCTTCCTCATATGCCGCGCAAGCCACTCAACCTTTTCCGACGACTGAAACTGCGTTACAGGGTAAAATATTTCCATTGGCGGTAAAAGTCGTTCATTTTGTTCCTCTCCTATTTAAGCTTGAGCTGAAGCGTTTCGTTCCAATTTACAGATACAGTTTAATTGGATGTCAAAGTATTTATTGTCCCAGAATCGATGAATGATTGAGAATATCGCGATTCAAATGGATACTCTTGCTTCGGTAAGATTTTTTCAATGTTCACCGTCACCATCGTAATGCAGGTTTAAATAATGATTGATCATTTAGGTTTACGATTAGTTTGTTTTGTCAATAAAAATATTAACTATATTAATCGCTATCAATAAAATGTTATTAATACAATATAATCAATATATTACAATTTTGTCTCATCAATTACAAAAACTTGAAAAAAATTTAAAAAAATGTTTATTTTTCTTGCAAAAAAACATTTTTATTATTATAATTAAAAAATAGCAGTTGGCAAATATCTAGAGTATTAAATTAATATCGCTATTTAGATCATCGATGATAAAGCGTGGAAATATCCGATTCATTAAGAGTATTAATAAACAATCCGTTTTGAATATTATACGGCAAAATGCATTCATTTCTACTCCCCAGTTAGTCAAACTCACAGGCCTGCGGCCTTCCACGATATTGGCGATTCTCAATAGTCTATTGAACGAGCAATTGATTGTCGAGGCTGGTAAGGGTGATTCGACAAATAAAGGGGGAAAAAGACCACTCCTATGGAAATTGAACGAGAACCACTCCTATGCCATGGGTATCGACGTTGAAATGGGACAATTGCGGGGTGTTATATTGAACTTATGCGGCCATGTCATTCATCGTGCTACTCTGGACACTCAATTATTTTTCTCAGTTACTGAGTTGGTGCAGCATATCGAGCTTTTTATAAAAGACATGCTACTTTATGCTCACATCTCTTTGGACCATTTAAAGGGAATTGGCATCGCATGTTCTGGGGTTGTGGATCGCGAAAATGGCGTTTTGATCATTAGTGAGTTGTGCCCGGAAATAAATGCACCTTTATTGACTGAGCTGAATAAAAAATTCGATTTGCCCATCATCATCGAGAATAACGCCAATGCCTGTGCTCAAGGTCTGAAATGGTTGGGGGTTTCAAAAAATCACAAGAATTCGCTCACCATCCTGGTCGAATTCGACCAAGATGTGGCAGGTATTGGCTTGGGTATTATCATCAATAATGAACTCTATCATGGTTCTACCTATTGCGCCGGGGAGTTAAACGTTCACCTACCCAAGTTTATCGATATCATCGAGAATATTCGACATCGATTTCATGAAAGTCCGATTTTTAGTGAATATATCACCTTTCCGGAAAAACTTAATATTGAAATGATGATCGAGGCAGCAAAGCAAGGCGATCCTCTGGCAATGACCTTCTTTTCCATTTTGGGAAATATCATCGGCAAGCACATCTCCAATGCCATCGCGGTTTTAAATCCAGAAGCTTTGATCATCAGCGGCAAAATTGCCGAATTGGGAGAAAAAATCATCAAGCCGATTCAGCGTGTGATCGAATTAGAGACGCTATCCATTACAAATAATCACTTGTCCATTTTATGTGATGAGAATGGCAGTTACAGTGTGGCCAAGGGTTCAGCATCGCTCATTTTAAACGATTTTTTCCGATTTGGCCATGTCAATGCTTAACTTGGATTACATGATATATATCATTCAAGGATCATTTGTGTTTTTTGAGGGAGTAGTATCATGAAGAATAAAAGTTTTATCGCCGTGTGCACAGTTCTTTGGCTGTGTCTATTGATTGCTTCTTCATGGGGGCAAGGGGGAAGACTCATTGAGGGGTACATCAAGGACGCCAAAACGGGCGAGCCGCTGCCAGGTGCCAATGTATTCATTGTAAATACAACCATGGGCGCAGTAACCAATATGGATGGCAAATACGTGATCAGGAATGTACCGCTAGGATCGCATACATTACGGGTTTCTTACATCGGTTATAAACGAGCTGACTATTCTTTTCAAATGAAAGAGGATATCCATATTCACAAGGATTTCCAATTAGAGTATATTGGGATTACTGGCAAAAGTATCACCGTTACCGCCCAAGCCATCGGTCAGGTACAGGCAATCCAACAACAACTTTCTTCTTTGCAAATAAAAAATGTGGTCTCAGCGGCTCGTATTCAGGAGTTACCAGACGCCAATGCAGCGGAATCAGTCAGCAGATTGCCAGGCGTTTCATTGATCAGAACCGGAGGGGAAGGCTCGCGTGTAGTCATCCGCGGTCTTTCACCACAATACAACCGCATCACGATTGATGGAGTAGAACTACCTGCCAATGTGGTTTCTAATGATCCCAATGAACATAAATCCGAGTTCAGGGCTAGTGATCAACTCTCCTTCGCGGGTGATCGGGCAACCGATTTAAGTATGATCTCTTCCAACATGCTCGGCGGGATCGAGGTGATTAAAGCAATTACGCCGGACATGGATGCGACGGTCTTAGGTGGAGTGGTTAATTTTGATATGCGTAAGGCTGTGGCAAACAATTCAAAAATGCCGCAATTCGAAGTAATCATGCAGGGGTCGCATAATGCTCTGAAAGACACCTACGAAGATTACAAGCTTGTGACATCTGGAGAAAAACGTTTTCTAGACAATCATATAGGATTATTCGTTCAGGCGTTTCAAGAAAGAAAAAATCTGAGTGCAAATGAGTTGCAGGTAAATTACAATTTTGCGGGAAAACTCTATTTGACCGATGAAGGTGCAGCGGATTTCCAATCCATGAATCTATCCGATGTGCTGAGAAATCGCGACCGTTTTGGCGCGACGGTGGTATTAGACTGGAATCACGCAACGGGCAGCATTGGTTTAATGAATTTCTTGAGTAAAAGCAATACTCATTCCATCTATCGGAATGAAACCTACGTCCTACTGGATAATGATCTATTCTATTCGGCCACTAATTCAAAAACACTATTAGATGTTTATAGCCATTTGCTCAGCATCAAGCAAACCGTTTTAGGATTTGATATCGATGCCAAGTTCTCCCATTCTTATTCCCGCACGAAAAATCCCGAAGATGTACGATTCAATTTCTGGCAAAATGATGCCGGTTTTACTAATCTTTATAATAGCCTAAAGTATGCCAAGCCCGAGAAAATTGCCGCCATTGTAAAACATACTCCTGAAAACGCCGTGTTTTTCGATATTTACAATGTAGGCAATATTTCCAAAGATAAAACCATCAACGGTGCCATCGATTTTCAGACAAACCTCAACTTTTCCAAACAATTCACCAGTAAACTAAAATTTGGCGGTTCCTACCAATATCGTGATAGATTTTACGATTATAATCAAAGTAGTGGGTCAGTTTTTTATGATGATGGCGGTCAAGTGTCCGCTGCCATCGCTCTGGCGTTTCCACAATTTACCAGCGATGGCACAGGCATCACATTTCAGGACTTTATCGACTCTCACTATAAATACAATGAATTCCTCAATGGCAAATATGTGCTTGGCCCACCCATGAACGTGGATCTCATGCTCCAAGCCATTGAAGTCGCGAAGAGAAATCCCGGCACCGGAAATGGGGGAGGCTATAAACCGCACAAATTATCTTCTTTGCTCTATGATTATTCGGGCTTTGAAAGAAGAGAAGCTGCTTACACCATGGCAACCTTCAATATCGGTCAGAAATTGAGCATCATTCCCGGGATACGCTACCAAAACCTGACAACGACCTATAAAGGCATCCGAGGGGAAGCTATTCCCAATGGCATCCAATATACCCGTTCGAAAGAAACAGTCTCACATCCCTATTATTTGCCCATGGGCCATTTACGCTTCAGACCTTTCAATTGGATGACTTTTCATTTTGCCTACACCAATACCCTAAATTATCCCGATTATAGTACCATCGTGCCTACCTATTATATTGGTACGAATTTTATTCGTTATAATAATTATAAACTCAAACCGGCGACATCGGAAAATTTCGATGCGGTTTTGGCCTTTCATAGCAATGAAATCGGCCTCTTCTCGATTGGTGGTTACAAGAAGCGAATTGAAAATCTGATCTTTCCGACCAAAACTAATCCTTCAGATTTTAGCGCCTATCCAGAGTTATATGAAAAAATGAAAAATAGAAAAGAAAGATATTCGTTGTTCACTTATATCAATAATCCTATTCCTGTGGATATTTGGGGAATGGAAACGGAATATCAGAGTAATTTTTATTTTCTACCAGGGCCCCTATCAGGGTTGGTATTAAATATCAATTACTCCCATATTTTTTCCGAAGCAAAATATCCTAAAACATTCTTAATCAGTTATTTGGATTCAAATTATGTTCAGCAAACGGTAGCGATCGATACCTTTTATACCTCTCGATTATTGAATCAACCCAATGATATTATGAATATTGCTGTGGGTTATGATTATCGAGGGTTCTCAGCACGTTTTTCGATGTTATATATCGATAATATTTTTAAAAATCCCGACTTTTGGCTACAGAATCGCATCAATTCTGCCAAATATGTTCGTTTCGATTTTTCCGCGAAGCAAAAATTGCCATGGTTGGGGATGCAGATCTATTTCAATCTAAACAATCTATTGGGTGAAGACGACATCGACATCAACCAGAAAACAAAATTCATCGCCAAACAACAAAGATACGGCATGACAGCCGATGTTGGTATTCGTTTCAAACTTTAACCCACTTAACTAAAAGAAAGGAGAATGTCTATGAAACACCTGCTACCTTTTCTCTGTCTGGTTGCGGTTTTATTAGCCATCGCTCAGCCAGACCAGGTAATGGCGCAATCCCAAACCGACACAGTTCGAATCAGAGGTTCCGAATCGCTACGAATCAGTGAAATAATCAATGCGGATACCTCGGTCACTGCCTTCCGCGTTTATGTGTTGGATCGGGGGGCTATCTACTATGTCGAAAAAGCTTTTGAACTTACACACTCTTGCAAATTCATGGCAACAGGGAGTGCTGCTAGACCACCGGTGTTAGCCCCAGCGATTCGAGCGGATAATTCCTCGGAGGAATGGTTCTTCAAGATCATCAAACCAGGGATCTCCGTAGAATTGAACGACCTTTATTTGCTGTCCATGAGGTCGGATAAGCAAACTTTGGGTTGGAGCCGTGCCATACATATCGGCGCCAATAATACTTCGCTCAAACTTCGCCGGGTCGTTTTCGATGGTTGGACAGAAGCCGGTATTCGCGTAGACGGCGCAGATTTTGTGAAATTGGACGTCCAAGATTGCCATTTCAGGAACTTTATCCATTCATCGGCGTATTTTGGCGGCCAGCCGTTTCTATCAGGTGGCTTGGATCATCCAGATACCACCATCTTCGTCAATAACACCTTCTTCTGCTGCAACTCTTATCTGTTCTCGATCAGGGGGTTGGGACCAAAATCGGTTTTCGAACACAATACAGTGGTTTACGGTGCCGTAAATCCCCTGCTCATTCGCCAGGCCGATAATCTATACATCAAAAATAATCTCTTCTACGCGGCCCATGCGTGGGGAGGGGATCCCGAACAAATTATCAACGGATGGTTCTTGAACTATCCGGATACGGTTTCCTCCAGTATTTACCGCATAAGGATGAATTTTACTTACAACGGCTATGCCACAACCGGCCCAGAGGTTTATTACACTGATCTCGGATTGATTTATGATCCTGCGAAACGGGTTAATGTGGTTCAGAATAACGTCTACTATTTCCCGGAAAAATTGGTCAATTTCTACCACACCTGGAACGATACCGTGACCGTTGCTGACAGCGTATCGGTGATCAATGGTTCGAAACAATACCTCAAACGAAAGCTCACCCTAGCAAGATGGATCAATGATTTAAGCCAGACGGTTCTGGATTCTTTGACCAATCCTGCTTTTCGTGAATATTCACCCTTTGTCCAGGTTAGCAACAATTTCAGTGCCGATCCACAATTCAATGACCAAATCAAGGCGCACTTGGATAGCCTCATCGGCTATGTGTGGCGCATTGCCGCCCGCAAATTGGATCGGCCGTGGCATTATCAGCTGAATTTCCCGCCCAAGTGGCCACTGCCAGAGAATCTTGCTTTTTCCAACAGTGCCCTCATGACTGCAGGAACCGACGGTTTTCCGGTGGGCGATTTGAATTGGTTCCCGGAGAAAAAGGCGGCATGGTTGGCAAATGTTAAACCCATCAGTCATGTGCCAGCGGAATTTTCATTATCACAAAACTATCCCAACCCATTCAATCCGACCACCACGATTCGCTTCAGCCTGAAGAATAACGAGCCCGTCAAGCTGGTGATCTATAATTTACTCGGTCAAGCAGTAAAAACGCTCATCGATAAGAAGATGACCGCTGGGGGTTATGAGATTGAATGGAATGGCAGAGATGATGCAGGTAAGATCGTACCCAGTGGTATTTATCTCTATCGTTTGGAAACCACATCTGGCACGATAACCAAATCTATGGTGTTACTCAAGTAGTGACGTCCTCCCTGATTATAAAAAGGGGCGCCGAGAAGAATATCGGCGCCCCTTTAATTTTTCTCCTGCAAGGAGGTGAGACCATTCCCATTGGTTTTCAGACTTTTGCGGTAAGAACCACCGTTGCTGCTTTTACGATCGAGAAAGGATCATGAATATATTCTTCATTCTAAGAATCTAATCATAGTCCGCATATTTCAATCAAAATAAGAAAAGAACGACTTCCTTAAAAATAGGTTTTATATGATAACCTTAAATTTCGTCCTGGTTCCGGCATGATCTCCTTTATCCGATTTAGATGGCGACGATATTCTCTGTTCTCGACATTTTCCACGGTCAACGAAATCGTATGCAACATACCCCACCTTTGGATGATATATTGGACATGCAGGTCGTGGATCAAATAGCCATCGGTTGGCCGTTCAAACTGGTCCAACCGATTCTGACGAGCAGAGCCTTTGCTTTGCAAAAGTATCGTCATCGGCCCTCGATGAAAACTGAGATCGATCTTTGCCGATAGCGGCGGTATTCGCGGTAGAGGGCGAGCTTCATCGATATTTTGACCATAAACAAACTGACTTTGAGCAGCCAAGCTGAACCACGAAACAAGCAGCCATTTAAAGGTCATTTCGAAACCGGTGAGCCGTGCATGAAGCCCTTGATAGCGATAAAGGAATAAATCCGCTCGACGCAGACTCCGCTCTCCGGTATTGCGTGGAAAGATAAACGATGGCATATCGTTGTAAAAGACGGCCATACGAAAAGCGTTTTTGTCCCCGCTGTATTCATTAAATAGCTCCATAGTGTAGCCCTTTTCTTGATCGAGATTGGCATTCCCGACTTCGTAACAGTAGGCGGCCAGATGAGGTCCTTCCGAGAACAGCTCTTCGACGCTCGGTGCTCGAAAGCTGCGCATCAAAGTTCCCCCTATCATCCAATGCGGTTGAAGGTGATAATGTCCGGCAAAGGCAGCCGAGCATCCCCCGAAATGCCGTGGTCTGATGCGGCCAACACGTGTCGAAAAATACTCCTGCTGGGGGTGTACGGATTTAATATCGACCCGAATGGTGCCATTCACCGACCAGCGTCCCTTTTGCCATTCATTATACAAATAGGCAGCACCAGAATATTCTTTCGTTGCGGGTGTAAAATTTAGTCCCGCCGAGGCATAGTTTCGATACTCTCCCCAAAAACCGAGTCGAGCGTTGTGTAAAAATCCATAGTTGTCAAAATGAATAATGGCGGTAGCATTCTGGGTGACTACCCCAAACTCCATTCCCAACACCCCTGTTGATTCGTACTCTTGATGTCGGTATCTGGAAAGTTGATACTTGCCGAAAAGATGGCGGATGGCGGGATGGGTTACATTCCATTCACCTTGGATAATGGCGTGGTGGCGTTGCATCGTTATGTCGACACCGCTTGGGTGCCCTCCAAGGGGATCCGGCGGAATGCCATATTCGGAGTCGTAAAGACCGGCGGCAACACCTAAATGACCCCATTTTTGTACCAGACTCATCCCAGTTGAACCATTGCCGGACCGGAGACAGGTATTTTTAAGAGTGCCACTGGGGGTTTTCATGTCGTCAGCCGAACGTAGGCTGGCATCGATCCGCGCAATCAACGGCCCTATGGGTACGATGCCCTCCACCGCAGCAGCAACACTGTGATTGACACTTTCGCTCTGTAGCGTGATGGCTCCAGAACGCTTTGTCATCGCCGTGCGTGGTACCGCTTCGCGCACGATATTGATGACGCCGGCCAATGCGTTGGAACCATAAGTCAAGGCTTCGGGGCCTCGAACCACCTCGATTCTTGTAGCGGTAATTGGTTCGATACTTACCGCATGATCGGCAGAAGTAGCGGAAAGATCGCCGGTTCGTTCGCCATCTTCTAACAGCAGAAGCCGATCACCTGCCATACCCCGCAAAACAGGTCGCGCGGGGGCCGGCCCCATCGTGATCCTGTCCAGCCCCGGCTCGTTTTCGATCGTCTTGGCAATGGTCATACCGAGATTCTGTAATAGTTTACGGTCGGAAACGATCATAGCGGGATGATATAGCGTGAAACCACTATCTATTCTGTGCGCGGAAATGGATACATCGTCGATACTGATTGGCTTGGCATATAATTTAAATATGACCTCGGTGATCTGATTTTCTTGGATGAAGACCTTTTCGATCGCTTCGCGGTAGCCCAGACGGAACGTCCTGATTGCATGCAAACCTGCCGGCATATTTTCAAAACAAAATTGTCCATCCGCCCCCACTTGGCGCCAAAAATGAATCTCATCGATCAAGAGAAAGACGAATCCGACCGGCTGGCCGGTTTCGGCATCCACCACCTTACCACAAAGTTTGCCAGCAGCCAATGTCGAGGCCCACAGGAATGGACAACAGAAAAAATGCAATAAAACAAATACAATTATCTGAAAAACACGCATTAAAATTTCCTCCTCTCCTCGATATCTACCAATCTTGCAGATGATAATTTTCCCCACTCGTCATGCGCCGGTCATCTGTATCGACAACAGAAAATGGAAATCCATCTGTTACCACATGGATCATGGATGAAAAATGCCGAGTGCCCTGGTGTAGTGACGAGTGGGGACAAGCTTCAATTCACGATAATCGGTATTGGCAGCGATACAAAGTCAGCATGATCGCCATGCATGATTTTTATTTCAATACTGGTTGTGCCTACTGCCTTACCCACGATGCGCAGACTCCAGGGATCATCGCCCAAGTTTTGCTTTGCTTCGGCAATAGAAGGATCGGCGATCGTCCACGCCAGACTGCTGTGTGCAACTGCGGGAGTAAACAACGATCCTTCGTGCTCATCGATGAAACGGATAGAGAGAAGCGGCGTTTCGGTACCACTTTTTACATAGATGCTTCCGGTTACGTTGCCATCCTGATAGCGTACCCACTCCTCGTTTCCTCGAAGGATGACCAATCCCACAGCCTCGTTATGCTCACCATGATGATCTTTGACTGGATTTTTTGCACATCCAGCATAAAAAATGCTTGCGCACACCAAGGTTACGTAAATGATGGATTTCATCATGCACCTCCAGAAATTTTTCATAATGATGTTAACGTGGAATAAATAAAGTGTTATAAGTTTTGGGACAAAGGAGGTGCTCTAATGTAAGAGGAAGAGAGGAAGATGTTTGAGGGGATGATAACCATAGGAAGCGTCAAACCGGTCAAATATAGCGACAGGCTGACGAAGATAAGGGGATAAAAAATACAACTTACTTCCAGTAGCGCCCAAAAGTGATGGACGGGACAATTACTATGATCATCAAAATCCGGTGCATGGTTATGGAGCAAGTGATGGCCGAAACAAAATGATAAAATAAATGCGATCAGCACCACCGAGTAGAAAAAGAGAATTTGTTTTTGAAAGGATCGCATGATAGGATCATTCATTTCGATCGTTGCATTGGGTTCGACAAAATTTCGATGATTTTTGCAAATGCCCTCTCAGCGCTGATGCCGAAGGTTGGGTCGAGGCGCGAATTTACCGCTGGATTGTGGAGAACGTAATGGCCGGGCATATTTTCGGCGCCCCATTTATCCGGATCGGTGCTGCCGAAGATGGCCAGCGAAGGGGCGTCCACCGCCACGGCTAAATGATTGATGCCGCCGTCGTTACATACCAGCAATTCGCAGCGTTGTAACAAGGCCGCAGCCTGATTAAAATCAGTAGGCGGTGCAATGATGGGCTTTTCTTTCATGAATTGTCTGACCTGTTCCACATCGGCTTTCTCACCAGGCCCCCATAATAAAATGACTTGCCGATCGGTGCGCTGCAAAATCATATCGGCTAACTGGGCGTAATTTCTCAGGGACCACTTTTTTCGTGGCACTGGACTGCCTGGGGAAAAGCAGATGAGCTTTTTATTTTGCAATCCCTCCTGCTTCAGCCACTGGTCAATATAACCATGGGATTCCGGTTTGATGCTGAAATACAATCGATACGGCTGTTCTTCGATGCCCAATGGTTTCAGCAAATCGAATTTCATACCCGCACTGTAACGCCGCGTGATTTTGTAGACTTTGACGTTGTAGATGAAGGCAAAACGCCTTTTAACATATCCCAGGCGATATTTTGCCCCGCTCAACAAGGTAATGGCCGCTGAACCGACCCCTCTTATTTGATCGATGATCAGATCGTAACGACGGGCGCGAACTCGGCGAAAGAGTTTGAGGCGCTCGACCACGTTACGCCATCCTGGTTTATTTTCAAATACAACCAGTTCGTCCAAAAAAGGATTGCCCTCCAGCGCTTTGTGATAGGGCTTGCGTACGAGAAAATCGATTTTGGCTTGGGGAAATTTCTGCCGTAGAAACGGCAGATAGCCGGTATTCAACAAGACATCACCCAAAGGCTGATATTGGATGATGAGGATTTTTTGGATTTTATTCAAGTCGAGTTTCATAAGTAATTTTTATTAGTAATCAAAATGTTTTCAATCCCCCTTGGGGGCTATCCAGAAAGTGAAAGAACCCATCACAACGATATTTTTTTCGCCCTGAAGGCGAAAATAATACCTAATTATAACATATTAAATTTATATGATTAAGAACGTTATTCTTAATCGTCCAAGCTAAAGCTTGAACAACGTACTCGGATGTCATTATTACTTTTTAGACAGCCCCAATCAGTCCCCCTTTCCCGAGACTGTCTAAAAAGTGAAATAATCTACAACAAAGATATTTTCTTCATGCTATAAGCGAAAATATCTCCTAATTATATCCTATTGAATTTATTTAATTAATAGTTTTAAAATTAATCATCCAAACTAAAGCTTGAACAACATACTTGGACGTTATTATAATTTTTTAAACATTCTCCCCAAAGGGGGATGGCCGTCGTGGTGATCTTTCAACCCCCTGACCCCCCTTTAATAAAGCGGGGAGCCACTCCCCATGCCCCCTTTTGATAAAGGGGGGAACCGCCCCTCCATCCCCTTTAAAAAAGCAGGTAAACAAAAGCCACCCTTTTCTCAACAGGAAATTGCTACTGATGCGCTCCCTCAATCCCCCACACGTGAAAAAAATCTTCTCTAACCCGATCCACATTGTAACGTTGCACAACATAAGCTTGGCCTTCCGCATTAAATTTCGCTTGATGCTGCAAATGCTTCAACACGGCAATTAATTCATCCGCACTATTCACTCGATAGCAGTATGGATGCGCAAACGACCAAATGACCTGCCGGCCACAACTCAAAGCCTCCACCAACGTACACGGCAGTCCATCATGCTCGGTTAAACGCACGAATACCGAATGCAAAGCCATCTCAGCGAACACGTCTGATATATGGCCTCTGATGCGTATATTGGACTGTTCAAATTTTCGATCATTACGCCAAATCGTAAAAGATACCTCAGGTAGCGCTTCTGCGGCGGAGATGATCCAATCCAAATGATAAAAATCCTCTTTGCCTTGAGGCACATACGCCAGAACCGAAAACTTTTCTGGCAGGGGCAATGACCGAGCCTTAATGTCGGAATTAACCAACACCAGCAAACGCGCCTCTATTTTTTGTATAGCTAATTCCTCAATGAGATGGATGTGATCCGCATAAAATGCAACCCCACAGAGTTGATAGAAACGATATTCCCAAACTCGCCGCTTCTTTGCCACAACCAAGGTGACGTCGGAACCGATAAAATGGAGAATGATGCGTAGCGTGGGATTCCATAATTTGAGCCACAAGAATTCCGCCAGAGTGATCCTCGCCCAGAAGAAATGGATGATACGAAAACGTCGGGCAAACCTCGCTCGCTGCCAGAGAGACCATTTATCCCAGTGGCGCTCTTTTTCACAATAGGCGAATCCTGATCTGCCGCCAAATATCTGCTCAAATCCTTTACGAAAATAGCCAAACCCCACAACCAATACTTTTTCAGATGCGTTTCTTGACATAATAATGAAAATCGACCTTCCTTGCGCCAAAGGATTCTTTGAACTTTTGCACATTGGGCAACCCAACACTGGCGCCCATGTTGAAAAAAGCATACTTTTGACAATTCTGACGAATGATTTCTTTCAATAAAAAATTGTTCGGCGCCCACTCGCGGTATTGTGAAAAACTCGCATTCCCATAATAAAAAATATTGTTTTTGCCAAATAGGATGATGGCACCAGAAATCGGTTTGTCCTCTTGATAACAGAGATAAATCTTTGCATGTTCCTGCAAATGGGCAAACATTGAGGAAAAAACCGCTTTGGGCGTCACTCTGGCATCCTGCCAACGCTGCGTTGTATCCAGGTACATTCGATAGTAGATTTCAATAAAATCGGCTATGGTATTTACATCCGAAATCCGAACATACAAACGATGGCTTTCCGCCTTGCGGATCATATTGCGATTCTTTGAGGAAATGTCCTGCTGCCAGATTTCTGCAAACGGTTTATCGATGTTCAATATATGGGTAAAAGTCTCACATGCTTCGAATCCAAATTGCTGCAGACATCGATGGACGGCGTCGGTCTCGGGAGAGGGAAATATCGTCAAACGGCTCACATTCAGAGACTGTACATCCTTGAGAATTGCTTTGATGTGTTCTCGTTCGGGTGGTGAGGAACCCAGCAAACCACCATAACTATAAAAAGTCGAAAAATAGACCTTGAACAGCGGAATGGCACCGACCCGTTTCTGCAACAGCGGCAAAAAAAACTCTTTTCCATCCGAAAAGCGGTAGATTCTGGATGCGTCACGCCAGCGCCAATCCATGATGGCGATTTGATGCGCGATCCATTCCGGCCGGACGAATGCGTAGAAATCATCAAGAGACTGCAGAAAATCGTTCATGGTAGATGCCGATAGCTTGGTCAATACTCGCATGCTAACTTTCACGAGTCGCTTTCACTTTCGAATAGATCAGCCGTTTGCAACATAAAATATTGGTCATCGTTCCATAGGGACGAAATCCCACATGAAGGATACCCCGTTGCGCCGGCAGGTTATCATCATTGGTGTCTATCCAGATACGATGGGCGCCGTTATTAAACATCTTTTCGGATAGATGGTAAATGATAGAGCTGTACAAGTTGTGATGACGAAAATTTTCTTCTGTATAACAATAAAAAATATGCCCTTCTCCTCTCTTCAAGGGCAGATGGTTATTCGAAAAAAATCGTCCTTCCCCCCAATAAACAGTTCCCCAGCCATATGCCATGACACGATGGTCGTGTTCCGTGTAAACACCCATATAGCCGGCACGAAAGAACCTTTGGAATAATTCATACCTCTGCGGTTCTTTATCCGCAAAGACTTGTTCGATGCTTTCGAGATCGAATTCACCGAATTGGAATGGCAAATCGCTATTGGGCTGAGTAAGATCACTCAATTTTTCGGCTACATATACAAAATACCTATTCTTTCTTATTTTAAAGAAGCGGCTTAATTTTCTGATGATCGTTTTCTTGAGGCTCTTTTGCATAGTTTATCTATCTTTTACTCCAATATTTTTCTCCACATCATTGAATATCATCTCTCCATTTATGAGCGACCGTATATTGCCGACTTTTCATGGATCGCCTTTATAATATAAAACGAACAGAGGCGTGGGATGTTCAGAAATATACATCGGTCGTTGAAACACTTTCAGGCCGAATCAAACAGATCGGTCAATTGTTTAGTCAGCATGCGATAATCGTATTGGCGAATGGCCGTCCAATCGGGATGGTGTCGCCACAGGCCTTTTTGCCATTGTCGGTACCATTCGAGGAGGGTTGTTGTGATTTCGTTTGGATCATCGATGTCGACACAACACCCGGCACGACAATATTCAATCAACCTTGCCAAATCGCTATCTTTACGATGCATCAACAAAATGGGCTTGCCCAGACGCAGATATTCAAAAACCTTGCCCGAATAGGCCCCTTCTGTCGCCGGAGTATTTGCGAACAAGAGCGCCAATACCTGGGCGTGTTGCAGATTTTGCAGACTCTGCTTATGCGGTAGGAATCCCTTGTGATCGATCATACCCGCTTCTAACAATTCCCTATGGTCGCCAATTATTTCTTGAAGGCTGTTTTTACCCGCGATGGTCAGGTGCAGTCGAATATTTTTTTCTTTCCATAATCTCGACATCGCCGAAAGCAGCGGTGCGATGGGTACCAAGCTGCTAATACTACCGTTATAACCGATGGTGAACCTATCGCTTGTCGATGGCTGTGTTGCTAAATCGCCAAAATCCTCCTCATCATAACCGTTGGTGATGAGATGAAATTTTTCACGCCAATCCGGAAAGAGTGCCTGGTATTGACGCACCAGATGCGGCGTGACGCAGACGACCGCATCGCAGAGAGGAAAACAGCTTCTTTCGATCGCCTCTGCTTCTCGTCGCGCTCGTTCATTTTTCTTTAGCAGAAAATAATTATTAAAAGAAAAAGCATCGCGCAGGTTGACCACCAATGGAACACCCAACTCTTTTTTCAGCGGTTCGGCCAATAGCAAGCTTGAGAACGGGCTGGCGTTGATTAACACCGCATCGATGCGAATCTCTTTGGCTAAGTTGCGTACGGCCTTCCTGACAAAGTGGTTCCACCAACGGTATCGATCCGGTCGTAGACGTGCGCCCAAGAGGATTCCAATAGGTTTTGCCAGATCGCCCGGCAATATTTTCTTATAATCGATGAAAAACGGCCTGTGGATGCGCACATCAGAGGGAATTTCCTCTACCAGCGATTCATCTCGTTCACCGCGAAAAGACCATTTGGGTATGGTGACCACTATCGGCTGCCAACCATATTGCGGCAGATATTTTACAAATTTTATGATGCGCTGCACGCCCACGCCGCCCATCGGCGGAAAAAAAGCAGAAATGATCAAACAATTTTTCATCGTTGAATGCATTCCTGATAAAATCTTTCAAAACCATCAATCATTCGATCCTGAGAAAACATTTCCTCAATAGCTTTGCGCGCACCGCGACGCAACCGCTCCCGCAACGACGGATCATCCACCATTTGCAGCAACCGCTCAGCTAATTGCGTGGCATCCTGCGCGGGTACGGTAAAACCATTTTCGCCATCGGTGATGATCTCATGCACGCCGCCGACACGGGTCGCCACCACTGGACAACCAGCGGCGAAATACTCGACGATGGCAAACGGAAAAGCCTCTTTGTAAGAAGGCAACACACCCACATCATAGGCTGCAGCATGTAATAAGGGGCTCGTCACAAAACCGGTAAAAATCACCCGTCCTGCTAAATTCATTTTATCTGCGAGTTCCATGAATTCGGATTTATGTGGCCCATCGCCAGTGAGGACGAGAAAAGCTTGAGGCCTTTTGTCAGCGACCTCGGCGAAGGCTCTGATGAGCGTGTTAATGCCCTTGCTGCGAACCAATCGGCCGGTATAGCCGATGATGACGCCATCTTGCGAAATGCCCCATCGCCGACGTAGGTCTGATACTTTTTCACTGTCGAATTCGACAAGATTGACTCCATTATAGATGACGCGACAATCCTTCTCCTTCAACCAAGGATTTTTTTTCTGCGCCAACTCCAAAGTAGTGCGACATGGAAAGATATATTTATCGACCAATAACCGTTGAAGCAATCGACTGTCGTCGACATCCTTTTCATTGCCGATTAACCGAACGGATGTGAGTCCACAAATACGAGCTGCCATGCCACCCGCGATCATTTCTTTTTTGATATTGGTTACAATCAATTCAATACTATTTGTTTTAATAAAACGAATGATAAAAGCAATGAAATAAGGGTTGAAATCCATGCCGCTGCGGCGGCGCACAAGCTGGATATCCTGTGGGGCATGGGCGGATAAAGCCGAGCGCGAACTGGAAACAATCCAAACGTTGTGACCGCGTTTCTGCAACTCTTGCGCTGTTTTCACCGTCAAAGTGACCACACCCCCCCATTTTTTTTTACTATTGAGATACAAGATATTCATTCAGTATCGTTCACTTTTGTCTTCAAAATTAACGAATGGGTAAAATTCTCGATAATTGAGGTTGGTCAATACATCGCCATTCATGACCAGAACATTTTCTTCCACCTATGGCAAAAGTTTGAGCGGAGCGGCCGTGTCCAGCGGCTTGTCCTCGGATGAATATAAGATGCGCACCCCCAATTTTTGCCTTTATTGAAGAAAACTTGAATCAGCTCCTTGAGGTGCCCTACTGCCATGGTGATGTCTTCAAAGCCGTAGTGCTTTAACTGCCTGATGACGACTTCCAATGTGGAATAATCACCGATGGGCAATAACGGTTTCGGGGAGATGGTCGTATAGGGTTGCAATCGCGTGCCCTTACCTCCGGCTAAAATGATCCCTTGCATAGTTCCTAATAAAACCGTTAGTCTTCATGATGAACGGCTATTAATTTATCAATAATTTTTTGTAAATGCAAAACTATTATTAAGTTGATGATACAACTCCACGAAAATGACACTCGGATTATATGTGAATTCTTCACTTGGAAACGCCTCTTTCTCATTTTGCCTTGAGATTGACAATCGATCTCGATGAGGTGGGAATTCATCTTTAAAATCGACACCCTTCACCCATCGAGTGGGTTGAGGAAAGATTCTGTAAAGTTGGCACCGACTTTGATAAATCATCGAATGAGAAATGCCATTACAAGGCAGGTCTCTTTTCAGAAATGATATCTTTATTAGCGGTAGGATCAAAAATCCACATCGGTCAGGCCATATTCGCTCGCATATTTTTCAGCCTCAAGTTATTTTGGAAAATCTTTACGATATCGAATCCGTACCAAACGGTTTGTCCATCTACCGTGATTTGTACGGATCGCCTCTGTGCACCGGCATCCTTGAATGGACCGAGATCGAGTAAACATATTTTCTCCACCTCCTCCATCTCTCTGCATTTTTCGCACCGTTCGGGACCACGCTTGCAATGGGCAAGGCGAATAATGCTTTTTTCTCACCACAGATAAGCCAATCTGATAACCGGTTTATCAGGTAAAAATTTTCACGATCTCATCTTGTTCGAAAATAGGCAGAGGGGTCGTACCCATGGGTGTGACCAATATTTTCCCTTTATCCGTTTCAGTCATATAGCCGATGTCGGCCGCGACGATATTATGTTTTTCCATATTTGCGAGTATGTTGGCGGCGCTCTCCGGGGGAGTGACAATCAATAAAGAGCCGGAGGCGATGCAGCCATAAGGATTGAGTTCAAAGTGATCGCATAAAAATTTTCCTTCTGGGAGAAGAGGAATGGCGGATTCGTGAACTTCCACTCCGAGTTGCGCCGCTGTGGCTAATTCGTGCAAGCCAGTATATAAACCGCCTTCGGTAGGATCATGAAAAGCGTGTATTTCCCCCGCAGCCAGTGCGAGTCGACAGAGTGGGCGCACACTCAATCCGGGTTTAAAAAGTAGATTCTGACAACGTCGTACCAAGTCTGCTGAATACAAGGCCGACAATTCGCTTGCCTTCTCCCGCGCAATGATGGCCGTGGCTTCAATAGGACCAGGTCTTGCTAAAATGATGCGATCGCCTACTTTGGCATGACGTTTCAATATCAATTGATCCCGAGTCACTTCCCCTAACATCTGACCGATGATGATAGGTCGATCCAACCCCAAGGTTATCTCTGTATGGCCACCGCAAAAAACAATCCGTTCTTTGCGGCAGGTTTCCTGGATCTGTTTAAAGATGGATTCCACCAGATCAGGGGTAGTATTTTTCTCCGGCAGCAGAACAGTTGCCAAAAACCATCTGGGATCGCCACCCATGCAGCAGATATCATTAGCGTTGACATGTACGGCGTAATAACCGATGTACTCGCTGACAAAGGTGATGGGGTCAGTCTTGGCCAGCAAACAGCTTTGCCCCATATCGATGACCGCGGCATCTTCGCCCAGCTGTGAACCGAGAATAACGCGCGCATCGCTGCCGGTGTAGCTCTTCAGCATGCGATCGAGGAATTCGTGCGGAAGTTTGCCAGGGGAGAATGTTTTGGGACTAATCGTCATATGTTAGAACTCGTAACGAAAACTGAGAATTCAACCTTTCGGGTTTCATGAAAGGCTAAAGCCTGAACTCCGATAACTACATCCCAACGCGGGAATTCACCCTTCAGGGTTTCATGAAAGGCTGAAGCCTGAATTCCAATAACTATAAATCCACCACGGCAATTTACCCCCCTTATCCACAAAGGACTGAACCGCCGTTCACGTTCAGAATTTCACCGGTGATATATGAGGCTCCACGGGAAGCCAGAAAAACGATCGGCCAAGCGATCTCTTCCGGCCGGCCGGCACGTTTGAGGGGGATGGTGCGCATAATCGTCTCTTGTTCTCTCTCTAACGCCTCAGCCGACATCTCGGTATCCACCCAGCCCGGCGCCACACAATTCACCAAGATATTTCTGTCTGCCAATTCGGCTGCCAACGATTTGGTAAAACTGATGATCGCACCTTTGCTAGCAGCATAAGGCGAATAGCCAGCCTCCCCACGTTGCCCTGCCGTGGATGAGATGTTGATGATCCGGCCGCCGCCCTGTTGGAGCATATATGAAAGTACCGCTTCGGTGCAATAGACAACCCCATCGAGATTGATCTGCATGGTACGCCGATAAGTGTCAATCGGAAATTTATCGATTGGGGCGGGCAGCCAAACACCAGCATTGTTTACTAAAACATCTATGGATCCATACTGATTATAGACCGTTTCCATCATCATTTTTACGGCTTGATAATCGGAAACATCACATCCATAGATCATCCCCTTGCCGCCACTTTGTATGATTTCATCCAACACCTGTTGAGCGGCTTCTTTGTGGTGATGATAATTGATGACCACCTTGGCTTCATAATAAGCAAATAAAAAACAGGCTGCTCGCCCAATACCTCGTGACCCACCCGTTATCACTACTACCTTGTCCTCCAGTCCTATCATAGCATAGCACCTCCATAAAAAAACCGAAGGCCCCATCCCTCCTTCGGTTAATCCTTTTAACCTTTCCGTTTAATAACCGAATGTAAACGTTTGTCGGAAAACCTGTTCGGGAGTCGTCGGATCTCCATAACCAAAATCGTTCCATCTGCGCACGCGATTGAGGATGCATTGTTGCATCTCGATATCATCGATGGTACTCTGGACAATTTCTGCTCGGATTACCCGCCCATCTGGATCAACCGCAAAACGGATTTCTATTTTCCCCTTGACTTCAGGATCGCGTTTGAGCAATTGTTTATAGCAATCAATAATGGCCGGCCGATGGCCGTTGATGACCGCTTGAACTTGCTCGGCAGTACGCCGGAGTTTTGCCCGTTCTTCTGCGTTCCGTGGTGGTGCTGGTTTCACCGGCACCGAACTCTTGACCGTTTCGAATTCCTCCGCCCGGCCTATTTCACGATAACCCAGTTGCGCGCTGGGCTGCAAATCTCCCAGAAGATCATCCAGCGTCATCTCCTTACCACGACGCCCCCCCAAGACGCCCCTACTTTCACCTGGCCGAATGCGACCTCCGGCTATCCTCGTTCTCGGCGCTGCCTGAATGCCAGCCAACGAAGACAACGCCTCATCTAAACGACTATTTTCAAGGTCTCCCTCAGCAATGACCCCATCAATATATTCCGAATTAATATATCCACTACCCCTGCCCAAAAGTCCGAGGACCCCCATCTCGCTTCCTGATCCAGAAACTTCACCCGTGCGGCTACGTGCCGCCGGTGCCATTTCAGATACAGCAGGAGAACGCACAGCTGCCGCCCCTTCTTCTCCCCTGCCAGCCATGGTGCCGCCTCCCCCTAAAAGTCCCTCACCGGCCTCGGCTGTGGTTGTCATAATCGCCGCAGGCGGAACTTTTTCCAACTTGGCCGCCTTTTGTTCCATCTCCCGTGAAAGCATCATGGTGGCATAATGATGATGCAATTTGGGCACCTGCGCCGGCTCAACATAGTCGGCAAATCGGTACCTGAAGAATTGGATAAAAAAAATGACCGCAACCGCGGAAAATAAAAGAATGATCAAGAAATCCCGATCCAAAGAGATCAAATATTTCCTTTGGAATTCTCGGGGAAAGGTGGCTGGTGATGAGGCCATGGTATTCATCCCACCTAAATTCATTGCCTAACATAAAATGCCATTGAGCTCGTATTCTGTGGAAACTACAAAAATGGCTTCAACCCATAGAGGACGTAAAGATAACCCGCTCCCAAAAAACCACTCACACGCTTGTGTTGATTGCTGGCGTGCTGATAATTATGAGACGTGAAGGTTATCGGCTCTAAAAACCATTCACGCAGAATCCTATTGTTAAAATGTAAAAGCTAAATTTATAAAAGTCAAGTATTATATTAATAGCAATGGCTATGAAGATTCTCTGCTAAATCACGCATCTGGTTCGGAAATCCCACCTCTTAGGCTCATTCGACTGAGCATAAAATAAGGTTTACGACGAAACAAGGGCTTATTTTATAAAACTTTCATCCGAAACCCTGCCATTATATTCCAATAAAAGGATTTAACAATTAATCAAAGCCAACAGCCAGGTAAATAATCGAGAGGGGTTGCATTCGCTAAATATCTTGTAATCGAAAGGGAGTTATTGGCAGGGTGAATGGAAAATTTTTATTTGTAAGTGGAGAAAAATGGTGGGCCTGGTAGGTTTCGAACCTACAACCTGCGGATTATGAGTCCGTTGCTCTGCCGTTGAGCTACAGGCCCGATTGCTAATTAAAAAATATTGAAAATTTATGAGAAATTCAAGATTTTTTTATTATAGCGCTATCTAACAGACTTTTCCAATAAAACCCAAAAAAACATAATCAGGGTAAGATCATCAACCTTTTACAGAACTCCTCCTCCCCAGCCCGCAATTGGTAATAATAACAACCCGCTGCCAGAGCCTGACGATCAACCCACAACCGATGCCAACCGGCGGATTGCATGCCAGAATATAACACCCTCACCCGCTCGCCTCTGACATTGTATAGACCCACCTCCACTTGCATAGGAAAATACAATTGGTAAACAATGCTCGTGCCATCTTTAAAAGGATTTGGAAAATTTTGATACAATACAAACGATTCCGGCTGGTAATCCATTTTCGAGGCGAACGTAGTGGTGGTGGCAAAATGTAACGCCGCTTGCGAGAGGGTCATGTATTGGATGCTGTCGCGATAATAGACGTTGAGCGAATCCAACAACTCGCCCATCCATTGGATGACGATGCCGTTTTCATACCCCTGGCGAATGAAATGATCATGCAGCAACAAACAATAATAGCCGTCGCGGGCAACCTTGCTGTGAATGTCCTCCAGCGCCTGCGCGAGCTTGCTTTGATACACCGCGGCGGTCATGGCCCAGGTGAACTCGTTGTGAGAACTGAGATTATACAGTCTTGGTTTGATAAAAATTTTATTAGGACCGCTGGTGGATACGACGTTAAATCCTCTATCAGCCAACAGCGTAAAAGTGGTTTGATCGGCGCTGTGCCCCGGCGGCACAAAAGAGGTCGGTTTTAGGTGCAAACTATCCTGCAAGATGCTCATGCCGCGCACCAACAACGTCTCCTGCTCCGCATAGCTGATGGCGACATTGCGACTCGAACAATACATCTCGTGGTTTGTGGAATTGCAAATGGGACAGATATGATTATAGCCATGCTGACTGACCTCATGGCCGCGCGCGAGGCTTTCCAATAATTCTCGGCAAACAGCGCCGTTTTGATTCTCCTTTTCCACCAGCCGATGGGGAATCACAGCCCAGGTCACCTTGGCCCCCTTGGAAGCGACCATATTTTCGAACGGTCGGATGCTGCGCGGCAAAACAGTGGTGTTTCGGTTCATGATGTCATCCACGCGGATGATAAAGGGAAAAGGCTCCCGCGCCCAACCACTGCAAACGATGCTAAATACTACTAAAAAAACAACAATAGATGTCTTTGTCGAACTCATCCCTGCTCCTGCTCTCTATGGTTGGTTGTCGATGGATTATTGCTGAACCGGCTTGAACAAAAGATCCTTAAAGTCAAAGCTGAAATCCGTGGCCGATGACACCGGCTCCATCTTTACATGGTCGATGCCACCCTTTGGATTTAGGGCAAAAGTGACAAAGGCATCGGCGCGCATTTCTGGATCGTGCCAGCGCACGATAAAAGTATCATAGTGCCAATGCTCCAACGTGCCGATAAGCGATGGCGTGTTGGTGAATTGCATCTGTAATTGTTCATCCCGCACTTTTAGTACCATCTGGCCGTACCAGGCGTCTTCATAGGTTCCGGCATATCGCTCCAATGACAGAGAGGGCTTGGAATCCATCTGTCGTTCCCGAATTTGTCGTTCGGCCTCGGCAGCTACTGTGGAATCGGATCGGGCTTTTACTTTCAGGAATGCCTGCAGCCAATCGTGGGGTTTAGCATGGATGAAATGATCCAAGATATATAAAGTGATGGCTTCAAAAGCCTCGGTGGACTCTTGATTGGTGAGCACAACGATACCCAGTTTTAATTCCGGCACGAGTGTGACTTTCGAGACGTATCCTGGCAAACCGCCGGTATGTTGGACGATCTTTTTGCCGCGATAGTCGCGCACGCCAAATCCTAATGCATAACCGCGGAAATTGGATTTCAGCGGAGCCAATTCATCTGGAGGATCGCTAATGGTTTGCGGCGTGACCAACGCCCACAGTTGTTTGGCGGTATTTGACGAAAACAACCGCGAACCATCGGCTAAACGGCCAGAGTCCAATTGCACGATCATCCACTTCGCCATATCTGCGGCGCCGGCATGGATGCCAGCCGCGGGATTGGCATTATCAGCATCGAAGGGCATCACCGGCACGACTTTTTCGCCCACCGGCGCGTGTGGCGTAGCAATATTGCCGCCGCGGACGCTGTCCGAACACCGCACCTTGCTTTGGTTCATCCCCACCGCTTTTAAGATGCGCGTCTCGATGAACTCCTCCCACGACGTACCGGATACAGCTTCGATCACCTCTACAGCGGCGATGTAGAGGAGGTTGTTGTACGCGTACCTGCTGCGGAAACTCGCCGCCGGTTTGATGAAACGCAACCTGCGGACGATCTCTTTGCGTTCTATAGTCGTTGCCGGCCACCACAAGAGATCACCCGCGCCCAGTCCCAACCCGCTGCGATGCGTCAACAGATCGCTAACGGTTATTTCCCGCGTGACATAAGGATCATACATCTGAAAGGATGGTAGATAGTCGATCACAGGTGAATCCCAGTTGATCTTTTTCTCCTCCACCAACATGGCCAGAGCTGTGGCGGTGAACGCCTTGGTATTGGAGGCGATGCCGAAAAGGGTGTTCTCGTCCACAGGCTCGGCAGTCCCGATTCGCCGCACGCCATAACCCTTGGCCAGCAGCACTCTTCCATCTTTCACCACAGCCAAGCCGATGCCTGGCACATCAAAGGCTTTCATGACACGCGATACATGATCATCCAATTTCGAAGGCAACTTGTCCGCACCCGCGTAAGCCATGAGCGCAACGATTGAAATCAACCAGCTGATCAATATTCGTTTCACAATTCACTCCTTTTTGTCGATTTGCAATTGTTGTTGCAGGTTGGCGATGCTGTGTTTCAGACGACGGCGTTTGGGGGAAATGAAATAACAGATGAAAAATAGCAGTGTGGCTGTCAATACGATGGTGGCGCCGGAGGCAAGGTTCAACCACGCCGAAAGCAGCAGGCCGATCCAAGAAGAACCCACCCCGAAGAGGATGCTCAGGCGCATCATGGTTTTGAAATCATCGGTCAATTGATGGGCGGCAGCCGCCGGGGTGACAATGAGCGCCGACACCAACACAATGCCGACGCTTTTGATGGAGATGACTATGGTCAACGCAACCAAAGTGATCATCAACAGATTCAAACCACGAACCGGCAGTCCCGTCACCGCAGCCATCTCGGCATCAAAGGTGAGAAATAAAAATTCTTTGAAAAGAAATACGACCGTTGCCAGCACGGCGAGGGTTAGAACTAGACTCGTCCACAAATCTGTTGCGCTCACCGCCAAAATGTTGCCGAATAGATAGCCAAACAGATCGGCGTTATAGCCGCGCATGAAGCTGATGAGCAACACCCCAAAGGCCATGGTGGAGGCGAAGAAAATACCGACAGCGGTATCCTCGCGCACTTTATGTTTTTCGCTGACAAAGGCGATGCCCCAGGCCGTGAGCAGACAAAAAGCGATGGTGGTGAACAGCGGATTGATGCCCAGGAGAAAGCCCAGAGCCACGCCGCCAAAGGAAGCATGGGCGATGCCAGCGCCGATGAAGGACATGCTGCGCAGCACCACATAAACCCCGATGACTGCACACACAACGCCGATGATGCCGGCAGAGAGAATCGCCCGCTGCATGAAGGTGTATTGTAACAGCTCAATCATCTGCCGGCCTCCCTCCCTGATGGTGTCGATGAGCATGCGGCGCCTCCACGACCATGTGCGGCACTTGTCCGTGGTGGAAAAACATCGCGTCACAGCCGTACATGTCCTCCAACGTCTCTTTGCTCAGAACTTCCAAGGGACGACCGTGCGCCACCAGTCGACGGTTGAGACAGGCAACCACCGAAACATATTGCGAAACCACCCCCACATCATGGGTCACCAATATCAGGGTAATCTGCATGCGGCGGTGCATGTTATGCAGCCAGGCGAAGAATCCCTCGCTGGAAGCGACGTCTAAAGCCGCGGTCGGCTCATCCAGCAAAAGCAATTCCGGTTCCAGCGCGAGCGCTCGAGCGATGAGAGCTTTTTGACGTTGACCGCCGCTGAGACGACCGATCTGTCGATCAGATAGATGCGACATTTCAACCAACTCCAAAGCCCGCGCCACCGCCTGCCAATCGGTTTTCCCAGGCCGCGCCCCCATGCCCATCTTGTAACTCCGACCCAGCATCACCAAATCTTTTACTTTGATGGGAAAATGGAAATCGATGTTGCTGGATTGCGGCACATAGCCGATTTTGGTGCGCAGAGATCCCAGATTTTGCGGCGCCACACCGAACACAGTGATCGAGCCCGAAATGGGCATCACCAATCCCAGCATCGCGCGCAGCAGTGTGGTTTTACCCGAACCATTGGGCCCAAGAATACCCCAAAACTCGCCCTGCTTCACACTGAAATTTACGTCCTCCAGCGCCAAAATATCTTGATAGGCGACATAGAGGTTTTTGCAATCGATTATGGTAATTGGATTTTCCATGATCCTTCTATGCCTATTTGCGGGTACCCATTTACAGAGAGAAGAATAGATAGTTCTTTCACCACAATCACACTTTGTGTGCAGACGGTGCATTATGTATGTTTGATATCATCGGTACATAAAAAATGATTTCGCTGAAAAAGTAGCACCATACACGGCTATTGTTCAGTCAGTCACTGATCAGTCTTTTATTAAAACAAAATGATCAAAAGCCTACAGAAACTTTTGAACAAAAAGCTGGTTCCCTATAAATTGGTTACGCACCTTTTTATATAATTATGATAACATTATTGCCTAAAATATGTATGTCATTAAACCTTTGTTTAAGCATTTAAACCTCAGTAGAAAATGTAATGCCCATACTTAAACGTTTTTACCATATTCACAATAATCCTGCCATTGAAATTACTCCAAGAAAATTGGTGTAATTAGTGAAATTGACATTGTCAAGTAATTCTGTTGAAATTTAGCTTTAAAATTGAAAGAGGTTTCTCCTGAGAATAAAAGTTTTTCATGTTGTG